>Ga0126312_10003941_pt1 | contig 10026 bp, 10 predicted proteins | sample Plot104A_FD_92537 | JGI IMG/M metagenome (GOLD analysis project Ga0126312, IMG submission 92537) | Serpentine soil microbial communities from UC McLaughlin Reserve, CA, USA - Plot104A | ecosystem: Environmental > Terrestrial > Soil > Grasslands | place: USA: UC McLaughlin Reserve, Lake County...
CGGCGGACGCCCGAGATCCAGCAGTCGGCGTCCTCGAGCGCGCGCTGGAGCGGCTCCATCTTGCGCAGGAAGCAGCAGCGGTCCGGCTCGGTCGCCCAGAGCCCGTGCACCCACTCGCCGCGCCACGACTCCACGGCGATCCCGTAGCGCTCCTCGACCGCGCGCCAGGTCGCGTAGGTCTCCTCGAAGAGCTCGCCGGTGTCGAGCGTGAAGATGCGCGCACCCGGCGCGTGACGGCGAACGAGGTCGACCAGCACGGCGGTCTCCTTCTGCCACGACGCGGCCAGCGCCAGCCGCTCCTCTCCGAAGCGCCCGACCGCTTCGAGAATGACCTCCTCCGGGCGTGAGTGCGTCATCGTCGCGTAAAACTATCAAGCCCGATCAGGATTCGATAAATAAATCCCGATCGGGGTTAGGGGATTCATGGTACCTTTATCGGCATGGAGCCCGCGAGCACCAGCGGCCGCAAGGGGTCGCTGGAGAACCCGGAGGTCCGCGAGGACGTCCCGGGCCACGTGATCCCGATCCTCGAGCGCGAGTTCGACGACTTCGACAACGAGGCGGAGAGGTTCCTCGGGGGGGAGATCGAGGACAACGAGTTCATCGGCTTCCGGCTCAAGCAGGGCGTCTACGGCCAGCGCCAGGCCGACGTCCAGATGATCCGCGTCAAGCTCCCGTTCGGCGGCATCACCCCCGACCAGATGGAGACCTTCGCCTCGGTGGTGGAGCGGTACGCGCCGCTCGACAAGGCCCACATCACCACGCGGCAGAACATCCAGATCCATCACGTGCCGCTGCGCGATGCCGCCGCGCTCATCCGCGAGATCTCCGACGCCGGCCTCTCGAGCCGCGAGGGCTGCGGCAACACCGTGCGCAACGTCACCGCCGACCCGTGGGCCGGCATCTGCCACGACGAGCTCTGGGACCCGACGCCCTACGTCGGCGCCTACGTGCGCTACTTCGTGCGCCACCCGACGACCCAGCTGATGCCGCGCAAGGTCAAGACCGCGTTCACCGGCTCCGACACCGACCGCGCGCTGACCGGGATTCACGACATCGCGTTCATCGCGCGCGAGCGCGACGGCGTGCGCGGCTTCGAGCTGCGCGTCGGCGGCGGGACCTCGATCATGCCCCGGGTCGCGCCGACGCTGAGCGAGTTCGTGACCGCCGACGACGGCGAGTACCTCAAGTGGGCCGAGGCGGTGTTCCGCATCTTCGACCGCCAGGACTGGCTGCGCGCCAACCGCGCCCGCGCCCGGATCAAGGTCCTGATCGACAAGATCGGCATCGACGCCTTCCGCGAGTTGGTCGAGGAGGAGCTCCAGGGCGACTGGGTCGCCGAGCGCGACTTCTCGATCGACCGGCGCGTGTTCCTGCACGACGAGGAGGCGCACGCGCCCGCGCCGCGCCCGACCTACGGCTCGCCCAACGGCGACGGCTCGGAGTTCGAGCGCTTCCATTCGGCGAACGTCGAGAACCAGCGCCAGCGCGGGTTCTCGGCCGTCCAGGTCAAGGTCCCCCGCGGCGACCTGACGCCGGAGCAGTTCCGCGGGCTCGCGGAGATCATGCGCGAGTACTGCGGCGGCTACGCGCGTACGACCGTGCACCAGAACCTGCTGCTGCGCTGGGTCCGCGACGAGGCCGTCTACGACGTCTGGCGGCGGCTGCTCGATCTCGGGCTCGGCGACGCCGGCGCGGATCAGGTCAACGACGTCGTCTCGTGCCCCGGCACCGACTCCTGCAAGCTCGGGATCACGAGCTCGATGGGGCTCAACCGCGCGGTGCAGGAGCGGATCGAGTCGATGAACATCACCGACCCGCTCACGCGCGGGATCCACATCAAGATGTCGGGCTGCCCGAACGGCTGCAGCCAGCACCACATCGGCAACATCGGGTTCTACGGCGCGTCGATCAAGGTCGGCCAGCACACGCTCCCCGCCTACGTGGCGCACATCGGCGGCAGCTACGAAGGCGGCGAGATCGTCTACGGCGCGCGCCTCCGGGTCCGCCTGCCGGCCAAGCGCGTGCCCGAGGCCGTGGAGCGCTGGATCCGCGGCTACGAGGCCGAGCGCGAGCCCGGGGAGGGCTTCAACGCCTACGCCGCGCGCGTCGGCATGAGCGTGTTCGAGGATCGCGTGCGCGACCTCGCGCTGCCGATGGAGTTCGGGCTCGAGACGATGACGCAGTTCATCGACTGGAACCGCGACGTGCCGTTCCAGGTCGTGCGCGGCGAAGGCGAGTGCGCGGTCTGAGATAGCGTTGCGGGCCGTGAACCGGCGCCCGCAGCTCGTCCTCCGCGGCTCGTCCGCATCGCCCGAGGAGGCCGCCGCGGTGATCGCGGCGGTCGAGCAGTTCCTGCGCGACACGCTGCCGCCGGCGGCGCCGCCGGACCGGGCGCCCGACCGCTGGCTGCGGGCGGCGCGGCTCGAGGCCGTCGGGCTCCCGCTCGACGACCCCGCGCCGTGGGGTCCGTGGTAGTCCCGGTCCTCGGCGGAGAAGCCGTTCTCGCCGCGGTCTCGCCCGCCGCCGCGATCGAGCGCGTGCGCGCGGCGTTCGCCGCCCACCACGCCGGCGAGTGGAAGATGCCGGCGAAGATCTACCTCGACTCGCCGCCGCACGGCGACTTCCGCGCGATGCCGGCGCTCGGCGGCGGCTTCGCGATGCTCAAGTGGATCTCGTCGTTCCCGGGCAACCCGGTCGCCCACGGTCTGCCGACCGTGATGGGCGTCGTCTGCCTGTCGGACGCCGCGACGAGCGAGCCGCGGATGCTGCTCGATGCGCGCGCGGTCACCGCGCTACGGACCGGCGCGGTCGCGGCGGCCGCCGCGCAGGCGCTGGCACGCGAGGGTGCGAGGTCGGTCGGCGTCATCGGCTGCGGCCTGCACGGCGCCTGGGCGGCGCGCTGCCTCGCCGCCGCCGGCTACGGCCCGGGAATCTGCTCGGACCGGAAGCCGGAGGCCGCCGCCGCGCTGGCCGACGAGCTTCGCTGGCGCGCCGGCGAGCGCGTCGAGGCGCTCGCCTGCGACGTCGCATGCTGCGTCACGCCGGGCCTCGAGCCGGTGGTCGAAGTCGCCGACCTGCGTCCCGGCCTGCACCTGAACATGCTCGGCGCCGACGGTCCGGGCAAGGCGGAGGCGAGCGTCGAGGCGGTCGCGCGCTGCGCGCTCTTCTGCGACGAGTGGGAGCAGGCGTCGCACGGCGGCGAGCTGACCGGCGCGGTCGCGGCCGGCGCGATCGCTCGCGACGACGTGACCGAGCTGGGAGCGGTGCTCGCGGGCGCCGCCTCCGGCCGGCCCGACGCCGACGCCGTGACGCTGTTCGACAGCACCGGCCTGGCGATCCAGGACCTCGCGATCGCGATCGCGGCGCACGAGGCGTGGCGGGACGGCCGCGTGCGGGCGCAGGAGGCCGAGCTCTAGGGAGCAGGCCCACTAGGTCGTCGCGGGCCGCTGCGGCGCACCCGCCGCGCGCCGCTCGAGCCACGCCGCGAGATCCTGCGCCGCCATCGGCGCAGCGACCAGGTCGCCCTGCACCTCGTCGCAGCCGCATTCGGCCAGCAGCTTCCAGGCCTCGTACGTCGCCGCCCCTTCCGCGACGACGCGCAGGCCCAGCCGGTGCCCGAGGTCGACGGTCGAGCGGACGATCGCGACATCCTCCGGCGCGCCGGGCGACAGGTCGAGCACGAACGAGCGGTCGATTTTGAGCTCGTCGAGGCGCAGCGTCTTGAGGTGCGCCAGCGACGACTGCCCCGCGCCGAAGTCGTCGAGCGCGATCCGCACGCCGAGGTCGCGCAGGCGGTAGAGGACGTCGAGCGTCCGCTCCGGGTCGGCGACGATCACGTCCTCGGAGACCTCCAGCGTCAGGCGCTCGGCCGGGACCGCGCAGCGCTCGATCGCGCGGGCGACCTCCGACGGCAGCTCCAGGTCTAGGAGGTCCGCTGGGCCGAGGTTCACCGCGACGGCGAGCTCGGGCTCCGCGCGCAGCGCCCCGACCTCCGACAGCGCGCGGTCGAGCACGAACGCCGTCAGCGCGCGGGTCAGGCCGCTCTGCTCGGCGAGCGGCAGGAAGTGGCTCGGCGTGAGCAGGCCGCGCACCGGGTGCTGCCAGCGGACGAGCGCCTCGACCGCGCGGACGACGCCGGTGGGCACTTCGGCCTTGGGGTGGTAGTGCACGACGAGCTGGCCCGCGTCGATGGCGGCCCGCAGCTCGCCGATCAGCGCCAGCCGCTCGCGGCTGTGGCGGTCGCGCGCAGGGAGATAGACCTCGTGGCCGGTGCGCATCCGCTTCGCCTCGTACATCGCCACGTCCGCGCGCTGGAGCAGGCCGATCGGGTCCGGCGCGTGATCCGGGAACAGCGCGATGCCGACGCTCGCGTCGACGTGGACGACGATGTCTTCGACGTCGAACGAGCGCTCGAGCGCCCCGCGCAGACGCAGGCCGGCGGTGCTCGCCGCCACCTCGTCGCCCGGCGCGAGCACGAGCGCGAACTCGTCTCCACCCAGGCGCGCGAGGGTGTCGTGCTCGCGCACGGCGCCGCCGAGGCGCGGGCCGATCTGGCGCAGCACCTGGTCGCCGGCATGGTGGCCCAGAGTGTCGTTGAGCTCCTTGAAGCCGTCGAGGTCGATCAACAGCAGCGCCATCTCGTCGCCGCGGTCGATCGCCGCCTGGAGCCGTTCGATCAGGTGGCGCCGGTTCCCGAGGCCGGTCAGGTCGTCGGTCAGCGCACGGGCGTTGCTCTCGCTCAGGCGGTTCGTGACGGTGACGCCCGCGCGCGCCATGCCGGCGAGCACGGTCACGACGGCGAGCGCTCCCGCGACGTCGCTCAGCGCCGTGAACTGGCCGACGCCGAGCAGCGCGAGCGCCGTGGTCGCGAACGCGATGATCGCGGCGAGCACCGTCCAGCGGAACTCCGGCCCGGGACCGACCCGGGGCTCGCTCCGCCACGCGGCGGCGGCCAGCAGCGGCGCGGCGACGAGCGCCGCGCCGTCGCCGACGCCGAGGACCAGCGTCGCGGCGGCGATCAGGATCATGGCAACGCTCGGCTGCCAGCGGCTGAGCGCGAGGCCGGCGGCGATGCCGCCGACGGCAAGCGCCAGCTCGCCGCTCCCGTGCAGCGCGGCCGTGAGCGCCGCCGCGGACGTGCCGCCCATCACGGCGTCGAGGATCGAGAGGCCCGGCACGCGCCCGAACCGGTCGAGCACCGCGAGCACGAGGCCGAGCGACGCCGCGATCACCGCAACGCGGAGCGGCAGCATCGAATCGGTCGCGAACGACGCCGCCGCCAGCGCCAGCGAAGCGGCCAGCGCGAGCCGCGCCGGTCGCCCGGGCGCGCCGGTGATGCCTGCGGCGAGACACGCCAGGCTCCCTACGGCGAGGACGGTACCTGCGACGTCTTCTAGCACCCGACGGGATTCTCCCTCACCCGACGGCGGGCGTCAGGCGCATTCCCGGCCACTGCTACAACACCATCTCCATGGATCCGCTGGTGATCGTCTTCGGCGTGGGCGTGGGAGTGCTGGTCGGCCTTACGGGGATCGGCGGCGGCTCGCTGATGACGCCGCTGCTGCTGATCGTGATCGGGACGCAGCCGGTCGTCGCGATCGGCACCGACATCGCGTATGGCGCACTCACGAAGACCGTCGGCGGCTGGCGCCACTACCGTAACGGCACCGTCGACCTCGGTACCGCAACGTGGCTCGCGTTCGGCAGCGTGCCGGGCTCGATCGCCGGCGTCGTGCTGGTGGAGAGCCTGCCGTCGCCGCCGGACACGGCGCTGCTCTGGGGCGTCGCCGGGGCGCTCACGTTCACCGCGCTGCTGACGCTCGGGCGCGCGCTGTTCGTGCCCAGGGTGCACGAGCGCGAGCGCCCCTCGACTCCGCTGACGCGCGGCAACAAGGCGATGGCCGTGGTGCTGGGGCTCGTCCTCGGCTTCGTGCTGGGCGTCACGTCCGTCGGCAGCGGAGCGCTGATCGGACTCGCGCTGATCCTCTTCTTCCGCCTCACGCCGCACCGCGTCGTCGGGACCGAGGTGTTCCACGCGGCGGTGCTGCTGTGGGGCGCGGGCGCCGCGCACGTCGTAGCCGGCAACGTGGACTACGGTCTGATGGGCAACATCCTGGTCGGCTCCGTTCCCGGCGTGCTGCTCGGCGAGTGGCTCTCGCGCAGGGTTCCCGCGGGCGGCCCGCGGCCCGCGCTCGGCGCCGCGATGCTCGCGTCGGCGCTCGGCGTCGCATCGAAGGCGGGGATGGATCTGCCGGCCGCCGCGATCGTCGGGCCGCCGCTGGTGGCGCTCGTCTTCGCCTATTGGCTCAGCCGCAGCCGCTCGCCTCGGGCGGCCGTGATCGAGCGGCTGCCGGCGCGATCGCGGGCCCGCACGGAGAACACCAGATCGGGCTCGGCATTGCAGTCGTCTACCCGCCGTTTTCCGCGTCGGCTGCCGTGGGTAGTCCAGGTTGGCGTAGGGGCGATCAAGAGGAGACGACCATGGCCAGGGATGTCAGCGATGCCGTACGGGACACGTTGACGAGCGTGGCGCGCGAAGCCCTGAAGAATGCGGGCAGCGTCACTCCACAGAAGAAGAAGTCCGGTCCGCTTTCCGGCGCCAAGGGCGTCGCCGCGGGCGCCGGCCTCGCCGCGCTTGCGCCGCTGGCCGCGAAGAAGGGGATCGACGCGGTCCGCGACGGCAGCCTGCCGAAGCCGAGCGCCACGAAGCTGGCTTCCAAGGCGGCTCCGACGAAGCTCGCGTCGAAGGCGAGTCCGACGAAGCTCGCGTCGAAGGCGGCCTCGAAGGCCGGCGACCGGGTCGGCTCCAAGGTGAAGGACGCGGTCAGCTCCAAGGTCGACGAAGCCGGCGGCGCCGGCGGCATGCTCAAAGAGGCCGCGAGCGGCCTGCTCCCGGGCGGTGGCGGCAAGGGCGAAAAGGGCGGCATGCCCGGAGTCGGACACGGCCGGCGGATGCCGGTGCAGCAGTCGGTCGACGTGGCGGTGCCGATCGAGACGGCCTACAACCAGTGGACCCAGTACGAGGACTGGCCGCAGTTCATGCACCGGGTCATCCGCGTCACGCAGGAGGACGAGGTCACGGTCTCGTTTGCGACGAAGATCTGGGGCAAGACGAAGGAGTTTGTCGCGAAGATCGAGACGCAACGGCCCGACGAGCGGGTCAAGTGGCGCGTCTCGCGGGGCATCTCGCACACCGGCGTCGTGACCTTCCACGAGCTCGCGCCGCGGCTGACGCGGATCGAGGTCACGCTGGACGTCGATCCCGGCTCGTTGCTCGAGAAGGCGGCCCGCGGAATGCGTCACATCAAGCGCGCGGTCCGCGCCGACCTCGCCCGCTACAAGGCCTTCATCGAGGTGCAGGAGCTCGAGACTGGCGCGTGGCGGGGCGTCATCGAGGACGGCGAGGTGGTCGATCCGCACGACGACTCCTACGACGAGGAGCGCGACTACTCGGACATCGAGGAGATCAGGGAGTCCGCGTCCGCGGCGGACGAGGACGAGGACCAGGACCAGGAGGACGAGGACCAGGAGGACGAGGACCAGGAGGACGAGGACCAGCGCGCGCGCGCCGAGCGCTTCAAGCGCCAGGCGCAGAGCGCGGAAGGCGGAAAGATGGAGAGCAAGTCGCGCGGCGCGGCGGCCGAGCCGCAAGGCGGGTCGAGCTCGTCGTCCTCAGGCGAGTCGAGCTCGTCGTCCTCAGGCGAGTCGAGCTCGTCGTCCTCGGGCCGGTCGACATCGTCGTCGGTGCGGAGACGAGCGCCCTCGAAGCCGAGCGCGACGCGGTCGGCCGGCGCCTCGCGCAGCAGCGGCAGCTCGAGCAAGAGCAGCGGGAACGGCCGCACGTCGTCGAAGCGCTCGCCGTCGGGCTCGTCGAGCACGCGGAAGACCAGGACCGCGAGCTGACAGCCGATGTCGGGTGTTCTCCGGGCCGCGGTCGCGAAGCGCGTGGCCGGCGACAAGCCGTCGCCGGCCAGGGCGGCGCTGGCCGCCGCCGTCGCGGGGGCAGCGACCGCCGTCCTCACGTACCGGTTCATGCGGACTTAGGAGCTACTTGTGGAGCTTTCAATGAGACGAAAGACGACGGCCGACGACGTGCGCAGGGTCGCCGTGGCGGCCTTGACGTCGGCGATCGAGGAGAGCAAGCGCGAGGCGCGCAAGAAGCCTGCGCTGACCGGGGCGCGCGCCGTCGCGACGGGCGCCGTCCTCTACACGGCCGGCCGCGCGGCCTTTGCGGGCCGCCGCTTCGTCCGCGATCACGTGCGCAGCGACTCGCGCGACGATGAGCCGCGCGAGGAGGAGGACGACCGCGAGGCGGACGAGGAGTACGACGAGGAGTCGCCGGCGGAGGAGGACGAGGAGTTCGAGGAGGACGAGGAGCGCGAGCCGGTCGCGGAGGAGGACGAGGACTTCGACGAGGAGGAGCGCGACGACTCCGAGGAGGACGAGGACTTCGACGAGGACGAGGAGCGCGAGCCGGTCGCCGAAGAGGACGAGGACTTCGAGGAGGACGAGGACCGCGAGGAGCCCGAGGCCGATGAGGAGGATGAGGAGGAGCCCGCGCAGGAGGAGCCCGCACGATCCCGGGCGGGCCGGCGCCCGCCGCCTCATTCCCAGCCCGTTGGGCTCGACCTTCCTCCCCGCCCGAGCCGCTCGCGCGCACCGGTGGGACTCGGCTGATCGCCCTGGAGTGAGCTATGGCCCGCGACGACGACAGCAACAAGAACAGGGACCACGACGTGGATCGCTACCGCCAGGCGGCGGAGGACGCGCTCCAGCAGCTCGACTGGTGCATCGGGTATCTGCACGGCATCCGCAAGGTCGACATCTCCCGAGCACTCGCGAAGAACCGCTCGCACATCCGCACGCAGCTGCTGGAAAGGTCCGAGGAGCCCATGCCGGCCCAGCAGACAGACGAAATGTGACCTCGCCGAGTCGAAAGTGAGCTAAACCAGATGGCAACGACACCGCGCGCAACGCCAAGGGGATACATCGAGCGTCCGCGACCGAGCGGCCTCGCGGACGTGATCGACATCATCCTCGACAAGGGACTTGTGATCGACGCCTACGTGCGCGTGTCGCTGATCGGGATCGAGATCCTTACGATCGACGCGCGGATAGTCATCGCGAGTGTGGACACCTACCTGCGCTTCGCGGAGGCCGTCAACCGGCTCGACCTCACGGAGGACAGCTCGCAGGGGTTGCCCGAGCTCGTCGAGGGCATGACCGAGAGCGGGTCGAAGTCAAAGACCAAGGGCGCGATCGCCGGCGCGAAGGAGAAGCTGGGCCTGGACGACGACGACGACGACAAGCGCGAGCGCAGCCGGACTCGCAGGCGCTCCTCGAAGAGCCGCGAGGACGAGGATGAGTGAAGTCCACGTCTACGGCGTCGTAAGTACGGCCGAGCCGACCGAGATCTCGGCCGCGGACGTCAGGCGGGTCGCCCATCGCGAGGTGGCGGCCCTCGTGAGCGACCTCGACGGCGCGGAGCTTGCGGCCACGCGCGTCCTGCGGACGCACTGGCGCGTGCTCGACGAGGCCGCCGCCACCGCGACCGTACTGCCGGTCCGCTTCGGCACCGTGATGGCAGGCGAGGGGTCGGTCGTGGACGACTTCCTCGCCCCCGGCTACGACGCCCTGCTTGCCGAGCTCGCGGCGCTCGCCGGCAAGGTGCAGCTGACCGTCAAGGGCTTCTTCGACGAGGAGTCGCTGATGCGCGGCGTCGTAGAGGCGTCGCCGGAGATCGCGCGGATGCGCGAGCACGTACGCCGGCTGCCGGAGGCGGCCACCTACTACGAGCGCATAGAGCTGGGCCAGATGGTCGCCGGGGAGGTCGAGAGCGCGCGCGAGCGTGACACGGAGCGCGTGCTCGAACGGCTCGAGCCGCTCGCCGTGGCCGCGAACCTCGAGCCGGCTGCGGCCATCGACTCCGCCGTGAACGCGGCGTTCCTGGTCGAGCGCGGGCGCGTCGACGAGTTCGGCCGCGCCGTGAGCGAGTTACGTCACGAGCTGGCGGGTCGCGTGCAG
>Ga0126312_10003942_pt1 | contig 10025 bp, 9 predicted proteins | sample Plot104A_FD_92537 | JGI IMG/M metagenome (GOLD analysis project Ga0126312, IMG submission 92537) | Serpentine soil microbial communities from UC McLaughlin Reserve, CA, USA - Plot104A | ecosystem: Environmental > Terrestrial > Soil > Grasslands | place: USA: UC McLaughlin Reserve, Lake County...
CAACACCTTCTTCGCCTCGATCACGATCTCGATGAACGGCTCGGAGCTCGAGATCGACTCGCGCCCATCCGATGCGCTCGCCCTCGCGGTCCGGACCTCGGCGCCGATCTTCGCCGCCGACGACGTGATCGAGGAGTCGGCGATCGAGTTCGAGGGGGAGGAGGTCGAGGACACCGAGCAGGTCGTGGACAAGTTCAAGGAGTTCCTCGACAACGTCACCCCCGAGGACTTCGCCTCAGGCGAAGGGGACGTCTAGCCGCCGCTCGCCCGGACCGCGCTCGCGCTAGGCGGGCAGGGTCGCCTCGCTGGCGGGCCGATCGCGCGCCGAGGCGAGGATCCGTTCCACCAGCTCCGTGAAGCCGATCCCCGTCGCCTCGGCGGCCATCGGGAAGAGGCTCGTGTCGGTGAGGCCGGGAATCGCGTTCACTTCGAGCACCTCGGGCCCGTCATCACCGAGGATCAGGTCGACCCGTGCGAAGCCGCTGCAGCCGAGCATCTCGTAGGTGCGGGTCGCGAGCTCCTGCACCCTCCGTGTCTCCGACTCGCCGAGCTCCGCCGGGCAGACGTACTCGGTCCGACCGATCTCGTAGCGGGCCTCGAAGTTGAAGAAGTCCTCCTCGCGCGGGATCGCCTCGACCACGGGAAGGGCCTCCGAGCCCAGCACGCTGACGGCGAGCTCGCGCCCAGAGACGTAGCGTTCGAGCAGAACACGGTCGTCGTAGCTGAAGGCGGCCACCAGGGCCTCGGGAACCTCTTCGCGCTTCGATGCGAACTCGACCCCGAGCGAGGAGCCCTGGCTCGCCGGCTTCACCACCAGCGGGAAGCCGAGCCTCGCCTCGATCTCGTCGAGGGTGTCGGCCGCGCCCAGCTCGCGGAAAGCGGTCGCGTTGAAGGCGGCCCAGTCCGACGTAGGCAGCCCGGCGGTCCGCATCTCGTGCTTGGCGGCGACCTTGTCCATGCAGAGGGCGCAGGCTGCGACTCCGGGACCGGTGTATGGAAGGCCGAGGATCTCGAGCAGCTCCTGCACGGTCCCGTCCTCGCCGCCGGGGCCGTGGAGGGCGATGAAGACCACGTCGGGACGCTCGGAGCGGAGCCTGTCCACGAGATCCTGCCCGACGTCGATCCCGATCGCCTCGTGGCCGAGCTCCTCCAGCGCGTCCTCGACGCGCGCCGCGGAGCGGAGCGAGACCCCTCGCTCCAGGGAGCTCCCGCCCTTGAGCACGGCGACCCTCACGACCGCCGCCTCGGCATCGGGACCACGTCGCCGCCGGCCGGTTCCTCCGGTTCGTCTCCAGGGCCGGCTGGACGCGTTTCGGCGCGCCCCACGGTGTGCTCGCCGGTGATCGTCTCGTACAGGTCGACCTGCTCGGAGACCACCCGGCCGATCCGGCGGATTCCCTCCCACAGTTCCTCCTCCTTCGACGCGGAGAAGTTCAGCCGCATGGAGGAGGCGCCGCGGCCGTCGACGTACGCGGCTCGGCCCGGGACGAAGGCGACGTTCTCGCGCAGCGCCTTGGCGAGAAGGTCGGTGGTGTCGATGTAGTCGGGGAGGGTTGCCCAGATGAACATCCCGCCCTCGGGCCGGGTCCACTCCGCCTGGGGAGGGAAGTGACGCTCGAGCGCCTCCAGCATCGCGTCGCGCCGGGCGCGGTAGATCTCGATCAGGTCCTCGATGTACTCGAACCACCGCCCGCCGGCGAAGTACTCCCGGACGAAGTACTGAGTGAGGGTGGAGGTGCAGAGGTCGGCAGCCTGTTTGCCGAGGCCGATCTTGTCCAGGACCGGGGGAGGGGCGGCGACCCAGCCGATTCGAATCCCCGGGGAGAGGATCTTGGAGAACGTCCCGAGATAGAGGACGTAGTCGCCGCCGTCCAGGCTGTAGAGGGTCGGCTGCGGCTCACCGTCGTAGCGGAGCAGGCCATAAGGGCTGTCCTCGACCACGAGCACCTCGTGCTCACGCGCCAGCTCGACGAGGCGCCGGCGGCGCTCCTCGGACATCGTCACGCCGGCGGGGTTCTGGAAGCTGGGTACCGAGTAGATGAACTTCGGCCGCCTTCCGTCGGCGCGGAGCTTCGCGAGCAGCGCCTCGAGCTCGTCGATCCGCATCCCGTCGTCGTCAGTGCTGACGTGGTGCACCTCGGCCTCGTAGCTGCAGAAGGTCGGGACGGCGCCGGGGTAGGTCGGCGCCTCGCAGATCACCGGATCCCCCGGGTCGACGAGCGTCTTGGTGATCAGGTCGATCGCCTGCTGGCCGCCGGTCGTCACGATCAGATCGTCGATGTCGGGGGCCATTCCCTCCGCCTCCATCACCTCGACGATGCAGGCCTTCGTTTCCTCGAACCCGTCGGTTGGCCCGTACTGGAGAGCCTCGGCCGAGGACTCGTGAGCGATTCTGGTCATCTGGGCGGCGAAGCTGTCGGCGGGGAAGGCCGAGGTGTCGGGGAGGCCGCCGGCGAGCGAGATCACCTCCGGCCTCGCGGTGATCGCCATCAGGTCGCGCATCGCCGAGGAGCGCATCACCTGGGTCCGGCGCGCGAACAGCCCCGCGTAGCGCTCGAGGTCGCGGCTCGTCGTGTGGGCGCGCCGGCGGCGCGGGGCGTCGAGGGGACGCTCCGGCCGGTCCTCGCGCTCGCGCGGATCGGTCATCGCCGAGAAGTGTTGCGGAAGCCGGGCGCTGCGGTGTCTGTAGCCTCCCGCCCCGACGATGGACCTGTTCGGCGCAAGCTGTGAGGGACTGGGCCTGGCGATCGCGGCCGGACTCGTTCTCGGAGTCGTCTTTCCTCCGATCATGCCGAGCTGGGGCGCGATCGCAGGCGCCGCACCGCTCGGGGTGATCGCGGCGGGAGCCGCACTGCAGGGCCAGGACGAGGCGCTCTGGCCGGCGCTCCCGCTCGGGATCGTCGGAGCCGGCCTCGCCGCAACCGTCAGCCGGGACATTGCCGCCGGGGCGGCCCGTCGGGAGAGAGCTCAGGTTGCGGCCCCCGACGCCCACGCCCCCAGCGGGGTGGCCGTCTTCGTGGTGGTCGCCGCCGTGATCGTCGCCGCCCTCAGCCTCGTAGTGCCACCCGTCTCCCTGGTCGTACTGGCGGCCATCGTCTGGCTGTGGGTCGCGCGACGCCAGCGAGAGGCCCGCAAGCACGAGGGCCTGCGGGTCCTCAGGTAGGTGAGCGGGAAATGGGAGCCTTCACCTAGCCGTGTCACGGAAGCTCATCCTTGTCGTCGTCGATGCGATGCACCCCGAGATGCTCCTCCGGGCGATCGACGAGGACGTCGCGCCGACCTTCGGTTTCCTGCTCGAGCGGGGCCGGATGGTCACCGACTGCGTGTCCAGCTTTCCCTCCGTCACCCCCGTGGCCTGCTCGGAGATGATGACCGGGAGGGGCCCGGCCGGTCACTGGGTGATGGGCATGAACTGGTTCCACCGGGTCGAGCGCCGCTACATCGAGTACGGCTCCTCCTTCGAGGCGACCCGCACCTTCGGCCTCTTCCGGGCGATGTACGACCTCGTCTACAACATGAACCTCGATCACCTGAGCTGGGAAGCGCAGACCATCTTCGAGCGCCTCGGGGACGCCGGGATCCGCAGCGCGGCCACCCCGTTCCTGATCTACCGCGGCCGGCAGCGGCACCAGCTCGGGCTCGAGGGTCTCGTGAAACGGGCGGCCGCCGCCGCGAACTTCAGGCATGCGGTGTGGGGACCCGATGAGTTCTTCTATGGAGATCTGTACGCGAGTCGCGTGACCGGCTGCGGGCCGACCTTCACCCGCCCCGGCACCCGGGACGAGTACTCCGCCTGCGTGGGCGAGGAGCTGGTCCGCGAAGGCGCCTACGACTTCCTGCTGTTCAGCCTGCCGGACAACGACTTCCACTCCCACCGCCACGGCCCGGAGTCAACGATCGACTCGATCGCCAAGGCCGACGCGATGTTCACTCGGATCGTCGAGGCAGGCGGTGGGCTTGATGCCTTCCTGGAGGATCACGCCGTGGTTCTGACCGCCGATCATGCGCAGACGCCCGTCGAACACGCCCTTCCGCTCGCCGATGAGCTGGCCCAGGACTGGGCGGTGTTGCAGCCGAACGCGGACCGCCCCGAGGACGCCGAGATCGCGGTCAGCCCGACCTCCCGCGCGGGCGCCGTCTACATCCTGGACACCGGCGCCCGGCACGCGGCGACCCACGAGCGCGCCCGGCTCCGGCTGCGAGACCTCGACGGGGTTGACCTGACCGCCTGGCTGGCGGCGGAGGACGGCGCTCCCATCCTCCGCCGCGGCGTCGGGCTTGCCGAACCCGAACGGCTTGAGGCGGTCGTGGAGCGCAACGGCTTCGAGTTCCGCTTCCATCGGGGTGGGCAGCTGCGGGACGTCCGGGGGGAGGGCTGGTCCGTGAGGGGAGAACCCGAGGCCCTGGAGGGGGACGTCACCCGCGGCCGCTTCGAGTCCGCAAGGTACCCCGACGCGCTCGCCCGGCTTTGGTCGGCGCTCACCTCTCCCCACGCCGGCGACGTCCTGATCTCGGCGGCGGACGGCCACGAGTGTGTCGACTGGGGCGGCATCAGCCACGTCGGCGGCGGTAGCCACGGCTCGCTCGCTCGCGGCGACTCCCTCGCTCCCGTCGTGTTCGTCGGTTGCGGCCCCGATCGCCCGGAGCGCAATCCGCAGTGGGCGCTCCGAGATCTGGCGCCCGTGATCCTCGAGCACTTCGAGGCCAATGGACGGAGGCCGCAGGGATGAGCCCGCGGGCCGAGACGGCAAGGCGAATCGGGCGTGGGACTCGGAAGTCGAAGAACTGGGTGCAGCTCTTCCAGTTCGGGCTGGTCGGCGCCTCGGGATACGTCGTGAACCTGATCGTCTTCGCGATCCTGACCGGCAGCGGCCTCTTCTTCCGTGAGGGCAGCGACGGGCTCGGCTTCCACTACATCCCGGCGGCGGTCATCTCCTTCTGTGTTGCGGTCACCAACAACTTCCTCTGGAATCGGCACTGGACGTTCGACGCGAGGGGGGGACACGCCGGGTTCCAGGCGGCTCGCTTCTTAACGGTCAGCGTCCTCGCGCTCGCGGTCAACCTGATCGCGCTGGAGCTGATCGTCAGGGCCGGTATGGACGACCTGCCGGCGCAGGCGATCGCGATCGCGATCGCGATGCCGTTCAACTTCATCGGCAACAAGCTGTGGACCTTCGACTAGCGCGCGCTCTTCCCCTCGCAGCACCGCTCGCGCTGATCGCAATCCTCCTGCTGCCCGCCCCGGCTGAGGCGCAGCACCAGCCGACCATCTCGCAATCAAAGGCGGTCGAGATCGCCCAGCAGGACCCGAAGGCGATCCGGGCGCTCCGGGAGCACCCGGACCTGCGTCCCTCGGCCAGCCGAAGCGAGAGCACGGCGGATTGGGAGGTCGGGTTCTTCAGGGGCGGCGAGCAGGTCGTCCAGGTGGTTGTCGACGACGTCAGCGGGAACATCCTCGAGTCCTGGAGCGGCTATCAGGTTGCCTGGCGAATGGCTCGCGGCTACCCGGGAGCCTTCGGCCGCGCCATCAACTCGCCCTGGGTCTGGCTGCCTCTGTGCTTCATCTTCGTCCTCGGGCTCGTCGACTGGAGGCGGCCGTTCCGGCTCGCCCACCTCGACCTGGTCGTCATCGTCGCCGGCTTCGGGCTCTCGCACTACTTCTTCAACCGGGGGGACATCGGGGTCTCGGTCCCGCTGGCCTATCCGCCTCTCCTCTACCTGCTCGGGCGGGCCCTGTGGATGGGATTCCGGCGCAGCCAGGGCGGGTGGCTTCGCCCGTCCGCGCCGATCGCGGTTCTGGCGGCGCTCACCGTCCTGCTCGTCGGCGCGCGAGGGTTCCTGAACGTCACCAACTCGAACGTGATCGATGTCGGCTACTCCGGCGTGATCGGGGCCGACCGGATCGCGGATGGGACGACGCTGTACGGAAACTTCCCCGACGACGACTCCTCGGGGGACACCTACGGACCCGTCGCCTACTACGCCTACGTCCCCTTCGAGCAGGCGCTGCCATGGAGCGGAGTGTGGGATGACCTGCCGGCCGCCCACGCCGCCGCGATCTTCTTCGACCTGGGGACGATGGTCGGGCTCTTCTTGATCGCCCGACGGCTCCGCAGCGGCCCCGAGGGCAACCGGCTCGGCATGATCCTCTGCTTCGGCTGGGCCGCCTGCCCGTACACCGCCTTCGCGCTCGAATCGAACACGAACGACGCCCTGGTCTCGCTGACGCTGGTCGCGGCCCTCCTCGCGCTCGACTCCGCCCCGGCCAGGGGCGTTCTCCTCGCCCTCTCGTCGATGACGAAGTTCGCGCCGATCCCGCTCGCCCCGCTGTTCGCCACCTACGGGGCGACGGAGCGAGGCTCAGGTGGATTGCGCCGGTACGCCCGGGTGGCGGCGCCATTCCTCGCGGCGTTCGCGGTGACGGTCCTGGTGGTCTCCGCGCAGGCGCTCTTCGACCCGGGGCTCGACACCTACTGGCACCGGACGATCGCCGAGCAGGGCGGACGCGATTCGCCGTTCAGCGTCTGGGGGCAGTCGCCCTCACTCGGCTGGCTGCAGGCGGTGGTCAAGGCAGGGGTCGTCGGCCTGGCCCTGCTGGCCGCCTTCCGGCCGAAGCTGCGCGACCCGGTCACCGTCGCCGCGCTCGGCACCGCGCTCCTGATCGGGATGGAGCTCGTGATCGACCATTGGTTCTACCTCTACATCCCCTGGTTCTTGCCCTTCCTGCTGATCGCCCTGCTCGGGGGCGCGGTAGTAGAGCTAGGCGGCGGGGACCATGATCGGCTCGATCCCGCGAGCGAGCCCGTCATCTCCGATCTCGACCGCGGCGCCCATCACCCAGACGTCGTCGTCGGCGGTGTCGAAACGCACCGGCATCTGCGTGCGAAAGGCCTCTAGGGCCTGCTCGCGGCGGACCCCGATCACCCCGGCGCGCGAGCCGGTCATCCCGACGTCCGACATGTGGGCGGTGCCGCCGGGAAGGACACGGGCGTCGGCGGTCGGCACATGGGTGTGGGTGCCGAGCACGGCCGCCACCCGCCCGTCGAGCTGCCATCCCATCGCCACCTTCTCGCTGGTCAGCTCGGCGTGGAAGTCGACGACGATCGCGTCGGCACCGCCCAAAAGCGAATCGAGCAGCTCGTCGATCGCCGAGAAGGGAGAGCGATCCACCTGCATGTACATCTGGCCGCTCAGGTTGATCACCGCGACCCTCATCCCCGCCGCCTCGACGATCGTGTGGCCGCGGCCGGGGCTGGACGACGCGAAGTTCGCGGGGCGCACGATTCGACGCTCGGAATCAAGAAAGGAGTAGACGTCCCTGTGCCGGTAGGTGTGATTCCCCAGCGTGATCACGTCCGCGCCGATCTCGAATAGCTCCTCGGCCGTCTCCCTCGTGATCCCGACGCCACCGGCGGCGTTCTCGCCGTTCACCACGGTCAAGTCGGGCATGCGCTCGGCGCGAAGCTTGGGCAGTGTCGCCGCGAGACCTTCTCGACCCGGTTTCCCGACGACGTCCCCTATGAACAGGAGGCGCATCCGAGCGGGAGCGTAGCCGCTAGGTTTCGGCCGATGAGTGAGAAGCCTCCGCGGGCGGGACGGCGCCGCGCCGCCCCCGTGCTCGAGGTGGACGGCCTCTCCAAGTCCTATGGGACCCGCATCGCCCTCCGGGAGGTGAGCTTCTCCGCCCGCTCGGGCGAGCTGCTGGCAGTGCTCGGTCCGAACGGCGCCGGGAAGACTACCCTGCTTTCGATCCTCGCCGGAATCTCCAGGCCGGATGCGGGCGAGGTGAAGCGGTCCGACGGCGCGGCCGGCTGGGTCCCGCAGGAGGCCGGCCTCTACCACCGGCTGACCGTCGAGGAGAACCTCCGGCTCTTCGCCCGAATGGAGCGGGTCGGCGACGTGGAGGCGACCGTCGACCGGATGCTGGAGCAGACCGGGCTGGAGGAGCGAAGGCACGACCAGATTGCCTCGCTCTCCGGCGGCAACCAGCAGCGGATCAACATCGCGCTCGGTCTGCTCGGCGAACCGGCGGTGCTCCTCCTCTACGAGCCGAGCAGCGGGCTCGACGCCAGCCAGCGGATCCGGCTTTGGCAGTTCGTCTCGGGGCTCGCCAAGGGGGGCACCACGGTGATCTACTCGACCCACCAGATCGAGGAGGCGAGCCACTACGGCGACAGGCTGGTGGTCCTCGCAGACGGGGAGACGATCTTCGATGGCAGCTTCGCCGAGCTCCGGCGCGCGGCGGGGCCGCGCCCGAAGGGGAGTGCAGACGATCCGGAGAGCGACTTCGTCCGGTTCCTGAGGCGGAAGGGCCACTGATGCGCTGGCTCCTGCTCAAGGACCTGCAGCTGCTTCGCCGCTCCCCTCTGGTCACCGGGCTGCTCGTCGTCTATCCGATCGTGCTCGCGGTCCTGATCGGCCTCGCGATCTCCCGCAGCCCCGACCGGCCGAAGGTCGCGTTCCTGAACGAGATTCCGCCTGGGGAGTCCCTCAGCCTCGGCTCCGATGAGGGGTTCAGCCAGCAGGAGGCCTACCGGCAGCTGTGCGGGAAGATCGAGTGCGTCTCGGCTTCGAGCCGGGAGGAGGTCGAGGACAAGGTCCGCGACGGGGAGGTGCTCGGCGGGCTGATCATCCCCGACGACTTCCTCGACACGCTCGAGGCGCAGCTCAGCACCACCGGGACCGAGCCGGCGACGGTCGACGTGATCGTCAACCAGGACGATCCCCTCAAGGCACAGCTCGTCGACGATCGGATCCGCGCGCTGCTCACCCAGGCGAACCTGCAGCTCTCCCAGCGGATCACCGAGGTCGCCGCCGAGTACGAGCGGATCCTTTCGAACGGCGGGGAGTTCGAGATCCCGTTCCTTGGTCAGACCGTCCAGATCCTCGGCCTCGCGAACGCGGAGCGGATCCTCGACACGCTTGCCGCCGACGCGCCCTCGCCGGAGCGCCAGGAGCTCGAGCGGATCCGGGACTTCGCCCACCTGGCCCGCGAGAATCTCGCGCTCGCCGACAACTTCCTCGCCTCGGTTCGCCAGCCGATCGCCGTGGAGAAGGACGTGATCGCCGGAGACATCCCTCCGCTCGACACCTTCGCCGTCGCGGTCGCCGCGGCCGTCACGCTGCTGTTCGTCACGGTGCTGCTGGTCTCTGGGTCCCTCGCACTGGAGCGCGAGGAGAACACCTTCACCCGCCTCACCCGTGGATTGGTCAGCCGCACCGGGCTGCTCGTTGAGAAGGCGGCGCTGGGAACCGCGGCGGCGCTCGTGGTCACCCTGCTCCTGCTTGCCGCGATCACCCCGTTCGAGTCGATCGAGTGGGGGCGGATCCATCTGATCGTTCCCGCGATCCTGCTCGCCGGCGCCGCGTCGTCCGCCCTCGGCCTCGCGATCGGAGCGGCCGCCCGCGAGGTCCGAGCGAGCGCGCTGCTGGCCTTCGCCCTCGCCCTTCCGATCGCGTTCGTCTCCCTCATCCCGTCGGGCACCATCGGCGAGGGGCTCTACGACGTGATCCGCGTCGTCGCAGGCGCCTTCCCCTTCCGCCCAGCGCTGGACGCCCTCTCAGGAGCCTTGGCGGAATCAGGCCCGGGCCTGGGCCTGCCATTCCTGCACCTGGCGCTGCTGACCGCCGGCTACATGATCCTGGCGCGCATCGCGCTACGCCGGTTCGCGTAGCCGCTCCTTGGGCGGAGACAGGACCCGCGCGCCCAGCGCTCCCGTTAGCCGTCCCTAGAATCCACGCCATGGCCTTCCCCGCGACCCGCCTCCGACGCCTGCGCAGGACGAAGCCACTGCGCGATCTGGTCCGCGAGACCGAGTTGACCGCCGAGCACCTCGTCCAGCCTCTGTTCGTCACCGCGGGCGAGGGCGTGCGCGAGCCGATCGAGGAGATGCCCGGGGTGGAGCGGCTCTCGATCTCGGAAACGGTCGCCGAGGTGACCGAGATCGCCGCCGCCGGCGTCCGTGCCGTCCTGTTGTTCGGCATCCCGGCGAGCAAGGACGAGGTCGGCAGCGAGGCCTACGACG
>Ga0126312_10003943_pt1 | contig 10024 bp, 10 predicted proteins | sample Plot104A_FD_92537 | JGI IMG/M metagenome (GOLD analysis project Ga0126312, IMG submission 92537) | Serpentine soil microbial communities from UC McLaughlin Reserve, CA, USA - Plot104A | ecosystem: Environmental > Terrestrial > Soil > Grasslands | place: USA: UC McLaughlin Reserve, Lake County...
CCACATCGTCTACTGATATTGGTTGGGATTTGGTCAAGACCCATTTCGGACATACCATTACAGGCAACCTTTTAACCAAATACTCTAACATCTGAAACGAGCCTCCACCTTGACCTAAGATAACGGCAGCCCGGAAGATTGTAACTCTTGCGGAAGACGTCCTTAAAATATCACCAACTTCTTTTCTACTCCGCATATGATCAGATAATAACTTGCTGTACTCCTCTCTGTTTTCTTCATAAGTCAGTCCTCCTAAATATATGATCCTGTCAACTCTACACTCGGTAGCGGCCTTAGCAAAATTTTCTGCCGCCATCCGATCTCTTTGGGCAAATTTTTTCCACTCTTTAGAAGAGCCTTCCATTGAATGTATCAGATAGAATGCAACTTTCACACCATTCATTGCTTTCACAAGCTGAGAATAATCATTTACATCTGCCATGATTATTTTAATAACATCCTTATGTTTTTCATAGCGGCATTCCATGGACTCTTTGTTACGAGTCAAACATAATATTTCGTAGTTCTTGTTACATAAATGATAAGAGGAGGAAGAAAGTGATAGTAGTTTGGATACTACTCGGCTACCAATGAAGCCACTTGCACCTGTCACCAGTACTTTTACTTTAGTTTCCTTTTTCTTTCTATCAAAAGTAATATTATACCCTGTTTCATACTTTTGCATAGTTTATTATCTGCCTTAGTTATTTACATGCTTACAGGGTTTGTCTGTAAGGTCATCTTCATAGGAAGGTTATTTGCGAGAGCCAGAAGGATATTATCCTGATTGAAGTATACCTCTATAAGATCTCCTTGTTCTACTTTTATTTCTGAAGTTATGATGATTTTTTTATTATTATTGTCCATGGATCCCTCAAAATAAACTAATGCTTGACTTGAGGGTTCAATATAATAGAAGTCTGTTGGAAGAACTACCAATTGTTGTGTTGCTTGCTGAATATTAATCGAATAAGATTTATCATGTATAGTAGCTGTTCCATAGATATAGCTTTCAGCCAGGCTTAAGTCCAAAACAAATCCAATTTCTTGTTTCAGTATCATACCTAAATATTAGAATAATTGAATAATAGATATTCCAAGCTTTTATTATGTTGTTAGCTTCTTGATATTATCTTTCACTGATTCACAATATCTCAGCACTTCTGCATTAAACTAAAGGTGATAAATGCCGCCAGGTCGCTAAACTTGTGAATAAAAAGATAAAAATAAAGTGAGAGTTAGAATTTATTTTAATTCCAATACCAATTCTGGTTTCAATTTCTTTTTTTCTATCTGTTGCTTTGCTAAAAGTGCAGTTACCAACGCCAATGCCCCACCTGTGGTGCTTGCTAATCCTAACAATGTCGTACCATTAAAAGCACCCGCAATTGTTATGCCTAAGGTTCCTATAGCCAATCCCCATGGAATTTTGTTATTCATTTTCATAATTTGTGATGCTAATATGTTATATATAAACTAGTGATAATATATCAGCATAGTGCTAACTTCAAATACTTATTTTGAACTTTCGTGAGTCATAATAAGGTTCATGTTTAATTATGATAGTGCCTAACTGTATCCCATAATGTGTGACTCTTTTATACAATGCAACACAGATTCCAGCGATATGACAAAAGTTCAATATCAAACAGAAATCAATGCACCCATTGAAAGGGTGTATGAGTACTATACTAATCCAAACAATATACAAGAAGCATGGCCACAAGATATAGTAAAAGAATCTGAGGACATCTCAGGTTCAAAGAATGAAGAAGGCTCTGAAATGAGAGTAAAAGGTCAGTATATGGGAAAAGAAGAGGAAATGAGGTTAGAAGTTGTAGACAAAGAGGAGAATAGGAGATTAGTTACAAGACAAATTCAAGGACCATTTAAGAAATGGGAGAGTGTACAGGAATTTCAAGGAAACGGAAATAATACTACACACATAAAGCATTCAATTGATTATGAACTTCCAACAACTGGAAAAATTGCAAACAAGCTATCAGGTAGCCAAGCAGATGACAAGATAAGACAGTCACTGGAACAAGCTGCACAGACAGTCAAGCAAAAGCTAGAATCGGGTAGAGTATAGGAAAGAAAGGAAAAATCGGGTGAATATCATGTCAAGAAACAATGGTAACAAACATAAAGTAGGACATTTCGAAATACCAGCAGATAACGTAGACAGCTTGAGGAACTTCTATTCTTCATTATTTGGCTGGCAATTTGAAAAGGGGCAAACACAAGGCTACTATATGATAAAAAACGCTGGAATTAGAGGAGCACTAATGCAGAAAGAAAGCCCACAACAAGTATCAACACAATTTGTTAATGTGGAATCATTAGAAGATTACATAAACAAAGCAAAACAACTTGGAGCAAGGGTTGTAAAAGATAAACAGGAAATATTATTGAACAGTAATATTTAGCAGTAATAACGTAAAGTTATAGGTTAGACAAAATTAAGTTGGCTGACAAAACAAGGTATTCACCATATGTTAGGAGATTTAATCTATGAAGCAAAAGGTAAGGTCATAGCCCAGAGGATATTGGAGGTAGCACCACAAACAAAGATAGAGAATACTATCTTGTTAGATGGAATTATGCCTGGTGCAGTAAATATTACAGATACTGGAACATTTGTAAGTACTGCTATAGATGATAGTGTATACTATAGTCAGGGACAAGGCGTAATAACTACAAAAGATAGAAGAGAAGTAGCAACATGGACTGCTCAAGGAATAAAACAACACAGTATTAGAGATGAAAACGATAATAGCAGCTTATTCCGTGGTTCTGCATTTTAATATACAGCATCAAAGGGAAAGCTTGCTTTTCTTAATAATATTATGACTGTCTTTAAATCTGAAGTAGATAATGCTGGAAACATTTTAAATAAAGAGTGGGAGTGGAAATAATAGCAATATAGTAGAATAAAGAAAATTATCTTTTCACAAAAAACCTGATGATACTCTCATCAGTTTTATGAATAGCGGCCAAAGAAAGAGAGTGAAAATAGAATATAAAATAGCCATACTGATCACTATCATGTATTTTAATGAGCAGCTATTGAGAAAAGCGTAATGACGATTTGTGTCGAACAGAAAGGAGTCCCAAATGAGTACTTACATATTGATATAACGACACTTTTAAGACAGGTTACCAGCCGACATACGGTCATACCAGCTAACCTGGGTGGAAAAAATGAGTCAAATTTGGTGCACATCCCACCGGATTCGGACCTACGACCCTTATTAGTACTCTTGACTGCTCATCATTAAATGCTAAGGTCTCGATGGCTGTTATCAATATACACGGCTGCTAATATCACATCTGCTGCCCACTTGTGAAATGTGTGTAATGGTTGGAGGCTAGGTTTTTCGGATTTCTTATGAGTTGTATTATTTAATCTATAGTTTAGTAACATGTATTTCGCGTCCTGTGCGAGAAATGCCACGCTTAAAGGCGCATAGAGACGCACACCAGACCTACCCTGGGGCTATTTAGTATGTTCTTCCAGGGTGTTTTAGCCTAATGGGCAAATTCAAATCATGAGATCAATTAACAAATTTTAGTCTATAAATTAAATATTCATTATTTAAAAGCTTTTTTTTAACCCAGTTCTCCAGGTTATGCGTGAACTTTCAAATATAGTTCCCCCACTAGAACTTGCGCTAATATAGTGATTCATATTATTTAAGACTTTTTTTGAACGGTTCTTTTATGAAATATATACAGACCACATCTATTCTAGATAGACTAATAGAGAAAAGATATGTAATTGTTGTCTATATTCTATCTGCACAGATCTGCAAAAATCCTTTAAACTATGAAAATATATCCTTTAATGTTAACACCCAGAATGCAAACTAGCAAACTAGCTGTGAAAGCATTCAGAGGTCATCAAAATCCTATGGTAGTACAATTCAAACCTAGTAGAAAACCTTGTCAGCGTCCGAGTTGTGCTAGTTCTGTGACGTATTAACTTTTGACCAAGAATCAGATGGTGAAGGAAAGATATACAGAATATTGTCTTATGACAATACAGTGGACATACATATTAGAGGCCATAACAAACATCAAAGAAAAATATAATTTAGCAGCATGATGACAATTGAGATGATTTGTCATCATCCCTTATGCTGTTTGTCAGTTTGCTAATTCTACTTGGCGTCCAAAATGTCTCAAATATGGCTTCATAAGATAAAACAGTAGATTCACTATTAGAATAGGTAGCTATACCTATTGCTCATTGCTGATCTCTTTAGCACAGTCTGACGACTCGAGGGGGAGTAAGAACTATTGAGAATAAGAAAAGAAAAAAATCAGTTACATATTATAGACGTTAGCACTTTTTCAACTGTAATTACCATGGCCGCGATAGAAATTGGCCAGATTTTGCAGGATTTTTCAGTCATAATGATTATTGCAGGCGCCATGGCTATGTTGTCCTATCGCTTCAAACAACCGATGGTTGTAGGATATATTGGCGCAGGAATGATAATTGGGCCTCATACTCCACCATTTAGCCTTGTCCTTAACTTGGATGTCCTAAACCTACTTGCAGAAATTGGTATTGTACTTCTTTTGTTTGTGGTAGGAATGGAGTTTCCGATAGAAAAGCTGAGAAAAATAGGAAGGAAGGCATTCCTTATTGCTTTATCTGAAGCAGCAGGGACATTTGTAGCTGGCTATATTGTAGGACAATATGCTTTGGGTTTTTCATTCTTTGATAGTCTGTTTCTAGCATTGGCTATCTCTGTAACAAGCACTGTAATTGTCATGAGAGTATTAGAGGAACTGGGTATGATAAAGGATGAATCTTCAGTTCTTATTCTGGGTGTAGCGATAATTGAAGATATCATAATTATTTCTATGCTTGCTATTTTGCAGTCAGTAGGCTCCACTGGTGGTTTATCATTTGTAGATGTAGTGATTTCTGTCGGGATAACTTTGGCATTTATAGCCGGAGTTTTAGTGATTGGTTCTAAGACTGTACCTAAACTTGTAGACCGTGTAAGTAAAACAAATCAGCATGACGTACTGGTAGTCGTTATTTTAGCTTTAGTTTTTGGTCTGTCATTTATAGCATATCAGCTGGGAATATCAGTCGCAGCAGGTGCCTTTTTTGCGGGAGTATTAATTGCTGAATCTAAATCTCATTCCGTTTCAAGAGTACTAGCAACTCCAATAAGGGATATGTTTGCCGCTTTATTCTTTGTATCTGTGGGTGCATTAATGGACATATCTCTTTTACCGCTCTTTATTGTGCCTGCTCTAATATTGGTAGCTGTCTCACTTGTTGCAAAATTCTTAACTGTATATTTGATGGCAAAATCTCAGGGATTTAGCAAATTATCATCTCTTAGAGCAGGGATTGGATTATCTTCTTCTGGAGGAGAACTTGCATTAGTTGTTGCAAAGGGTGGTAACGATGTAGGTGTTACAAGTTCCTTTCTACTACCAATGGTTGGGGCTATGACTATAATTACTACTTTTATCTCTCCTTATATTATCAAATTCGGCTGGAGGTTTGCAGAGAGTCTTGTCAATAAGAAAGCCGACTAGATTTTTGGATAAGTCTTCTTTTCATGACGTCATTGTTAATCCAATATGGAACCGTCATTTTCGTATTTCTGTTCAAGAAGTATTGTAAATCCCACATGTCCACAATCATCTGCATTACAACCCTTGCAAAATGGCACACCATCATGTGTTTCTACTATCACATCGTGACCAAGAGTGCTATCGTATAGAATAGTATATCTATTGCGCACAAATTGCTTTAAGATAATTGGATTGCTTGAAGCAGACATTTTATCCTCGGACCCTAACCATTGCATAAACGCCTCAGCGCCCTGGTCTAGAGTATCAAAATGCATTACTAATTTCGAAATTCTTCTGTTTCTAGTTTTTGTAATCTTTTTGCTTTTGTTATCCAACCGCTTTATCTGATCATCTTTGTCGAGCTGATCCAAAGTTTTCCTTTGAAAGTCATGTAACCTAACAGGAATATAAAGATAACAGTAGATTTGCATGTAGTATGTTTATGTTTATGTTCTAGAACGTTATTATTCCTCAGATATGAATGGAGAAATTAGGTTTTATCCTTCCTTGTCGCCAGATGACTATATATTAAACAAGAGTCTAGATGGAGCCCTTCTGAAATTCTGCAAAAAGACTTCCTTGTAACCTAGACTTGTAATCCTATGTATTCTTCAGATTCTTCCTCATTATCAGATGTTTGATCAAACGTTGGAATTATGGTTATTTCTTGTGTTGATAATGTATTGTCTACTTGAAATACGAAAGATTATACTTATTATTTATATAAGGAATTCTAGGCAGGGTTTTTATAGACCAAAGGAAAAATGGTAATGAAGCAAAAATATTTTGTTTCTTTCTTAAGTAAGTGTTACAAGTGTAGAAACTCAGGTTCTCTGGTCTGTGTATCAAATACTGCAGCAGTTGCACCATATCCAAAAAACCAACCGTTAGCCGTGCCAGGATTAACAACTAATGTTTTTCCAACTTTTTTGTTTTGCACTCTATGTGTATGACCACAAACGACTATATCATATCTGCCAGACTGAATTAATGATTCCTTTCTTCTTGAGTTAGTTCCATGATATATTGCAAATATTAAATCATCTTGCTCCATCTCACAAAGTTCACCTTTAAGCTGACCTCCTATCTTATCAAAAGCATTAGTTAATCCATTTATCTCTAAATCATTATTTCCTAATACTCCGATAAGCTTCATACCAGTGAAGGCCTCCACTGCTTCAGGACTTACAATATCGCCTGCATGGATTACAAAGCTTACATGTTTGTCATTGAATAATGAAACAGCATTTTGAATATTCTGAATATTGTCATGAGTGTCTGATATTAATCCAATTTTCATTTCAAATATTTACATCAACTTATAACCCCAATTTGTGAGTTGTGGGAATATGTGCCTAAAATGGCCCCTAGATGTAATAAATAATTATGGTTTATACCAATCCTTAAATTTATTCTCTTTTGGATTTCTTCTATAGTATATTTGATTTGATATGTACCTTAGGTAGGCTGATATAAACGCAAAGTATTTGACTATATAGGCAATGACAATGAAAATTAACCCGCTAATTAAAAACCTGAATCCAATGATCATAAAACCTTCTCCTTCTTCTTTGAGGTCAATAGAACTTCCAATCCAAATACATACTATACCAAAAGATACAATTATTATTCCTGCCGTCAGGAGTGGCCTGAATAGCAAATTTGATCTGAGTATTGAGTTGCCCATTTGAATTCATGGAGCTACATTTGGCTTTAAGCCGTCGGTTACCCAATGAAAAGTAAGAATACAAGAATTACAAAATAAGCAACTTACTGATTCCTTAAAACTAGTGGTTATATGAGATTGAGTGAAACTATAACCTTTAACCCCTATTACAAGTTGAGAGTAATAGGTACAAGTAAACTACAAAGTAAAAATATATTCATATAACATTTATTTCAAACTATTCAACATTTTCTCAACAGAGAATGTATTGAGAATATTTGATTGTTTTGCCCAACCTCTTCTAGCTTGGCCTATCCCAAATACTAAGAATGCAAAATGCATAGAATGATGAGCATCTGAATCGATAACAAGTTTGACACCATTTTGAACTGCCATTCGAATATATTCATCTTTTAGATCAAGACGATTATAGTGAGCATCAACTTCTAAAACAGTACCAGTATCTTTTGCGTCATTAATTAATTTCTCTATATTCACCGGATATCCCTCTCTTTTGTTAATAATTCTGCCGGTAGGATGAAATATGATATCTACATTTGGGTTCTGAGCTGCTTTTATTAGTCTATTGGTCTGAACTTCAACTGGCTGAGAGAAATTAGAATGAATTGCAGCTCCCACGACATCCAGTTTATCTAGAACATTATTTGAGATATCAAGTGAGCCATCTTTCAGTATATTTACTTCAGCTCCAGATAAAATTCGAAAGCTATTGCTACTACTACTACTATCCTTTTTATTTTTATTATTATTATTATTATATTTAAAATGATTTTTTAGTATGTCATTTAGCTCTGAAATTTTATTTACTTGATCCAACAAACGCCCTTCGTCAAGACCATGGGCAAGTGCTAAACTCTTTGTATGATCTGTTATTGCTATATACTCAAGTTCAAATTTTTCTTTGGCTGCTGATGCAATATCCTGTATGGATAACATTCCGTCAGTATCATTGCTATGTACCTGTAGGTCACCTTTCAAACTATTATAATCTATAAGATCTGGCAGTTTCAGCTTGTTACCATCTCCTGTCCTTTCTTTTTTTGCAAGCTCAATCTCTCCATTGTTTTCCCGCATCTCTGGAGGAATCCACTCTAAGCCAAGTATATTGTAGACATCTTCTTCTTTCGAACCTGCGACCATCTTATTATTATTGCTGTCATATATGCCCCATTCATTAAGATGTAGACCTTTTGAAATCGCTATTTTTCTTAGTGCTACACCATGTTCTTTACTTCCTGTAAAGTATTGCAATGCTGAACCAAAGCTTTCTTTTGGAACTACTAACAAATCTGCATCCATTCCATTATTTAGTTTAACAAATGTTTTACTAGGTCCTTTACCAATTACTTCATCAACTTCAGGCATGGAAGCAAAATAATCCATTACGATTTCAGGGGCATCAGATAATACCAAATAATCAATATCTCCTACTGTTTCTTTCATTCTCCTAAAAGAACCTACAGCTATTGCCTTCTTTACGTCCTTGATATTTGAGAGACACACTTCTATTTGCTTTACTAGAGGATAAATATCACCTAAGAGGTATCTGCCTCTATCCTTCTTTAGGGATTGAATCTTCCTTAAAATAGACTCTTCTTTTTTATATGAAAAGCCCGGAACACTATGGATCTTTCCTTCGGCTGCTGCCTTCTCAAGTTCTGCTAAATTTTTGATTCCTAATCTGTCATGAAGAGCTTTTACTGTTCTTGGTCCTATACCTATTCCTTCTAAATGATAAAATTCTTCAACATTTATTGGTGTTCTTTTCTTTAGCTCTCCAAAATATTCAATGTTTCCAGTTGTTATATACTCTTCTATTTTTAAAGCAATTGCTTTACCTACTGATGGAATTTCAGTTAAGCCTTTTAATTTCCACTTGTTATATATTTTTTCTACATTTGAAGATAAATTCTCAATGACGTCAGCTGTTCGTCTGTATGCTCTTATTTTAAAAACTGTGTTTACTTTATTTTTGTTATCTTCATGATTGTCCTTTGTTTCTTCTAATTCGATAAGATATGCAATCTGACGCAGAACCTTTGATATAGCTGCATTACTGATCATATACGATCTTTATATGAGATATAAAGGATAAGAAATAATAAATATAATTCTTCTTGATTAGTATGTGTTTAGTTGAAAGTAAGAGGGAAATTAACAAACCGCCAATCAAAAGAGTTATTAGAAATCTGTTTATATAATATACTACAGATATTATAATATGTGTGAGTTTATAGCAGGCTATGAAGACAGCAAACTCTTCAAGAGGAGAATGAACAAGCTTGCTGAGGAAGAAGAAGAACAACCAGAACTGGAGAAAGTAGAAGAGCAACCCTTAGTGGCTTCATAGTAAGGATAGATTAAGAATGCTTTGTCAGAGATGTATTTCTTCTCTTGACTCCCTTTATTTTAGATATTATAAGACTTTTTTTATACCGTAGAGTATCAATTATCTGATAAATGATAGCTATTTTGGCAAACAAAAGTGGTTACAAATTATTGCCGCCATTACGGTCTCCTTACCTATTTTTATTATACCTTATCTTCACAATAGTAACGATAAATATAGCTGTCGCACAGGAATCTGATCAAGTACAAAAATTATGGGAAACTCCAGCACAATTGAAGACTCCAGAATCAGTACTCTATGAACCTACTGAAAATGTTTTGTTCGTTTCTAATATGGATGGAAAGCCGGATGAAAAGGATGGACAAGGATTTATCTCCAAG
>Ga0126312_10003944_pt1 | contig 10022 bp, 15 predicted proteins | sample Plot104A_FD_92537 | JGI IMG/M metagenome (GOLD analysis project Ga0126312, IMG submission 92537) | Serpentine soil microbial communities from UC McLaughlin Reserve, CA, USA - Plot104A | ecosystem: Environmental > Terrestrial > Soil > Grasslands | place: USA: UC McLaughlin Reserve, Lake County...
TGCTGGTTCACCCGTTCCCGCCAGAGCGTCTCATCCACCATCAGATTGCCCAGCCCCGCGATCAGCGTCTGATCCATGAGTGCCGCCTTGACTCCGCCGCGGCGGCGACCGAGCAGCTCGTGGAAGCGCTCGCGATCGATCTCGCCCGCGTCCGGTCCGAGCGCCCCCGTCACGCGCTCCCGACCTCGCTTCGAGATCCAAACGCCGCCGAACTTGCGCATGTTCCGGTAACGGAGCTCGCCGCCGCGGCAGACGAAGACGATGCGGTCGTGCTGATGACGCGGCGATCGTCGTCGGGTCCAGTCGAGCCGCCCGGTCATCCCGAAGTGCATGAGCACCTCGGCGTCACCGGCGGGGAAGATCAGCCACTTGCCGTGGCGGACGGGGTCGCCGAAGCGCTCTCCCTCGATGGTCGCGGCGCGGCCGCCCCGCAGAAGGGTGCCGTCGAGCACGTCCACCTGCTCGATGCGTCTGCCTGCGGCCTTGCGAGCCTCCCGCCGGTACCCCTCGACGTCCGGAAGCTCCGGCACGTGTCAGTGGATGGCCGTGGCGGCCCGCGCCGCCCCGCTGAGCTCGAAGACCCAGAAGTCCTGGCCCATCACTGGGACGGAAACGTTGTAGACCGGCACGCCCTCGAGCTCGGCCTGGAGCCGACCCGCGTGCGCGTGCCCGTGTAGCACGAGATCGGGTCGGTGCTCGAGAATCGGCGCCGCCAGTCGGTCGCTGCCGAGCCAGGTCCAGATCTCGGGCGGCTCGCCATGCAGCGTCTCGGGGAGCGGCGCGTAATGGAGAAGCGCGACCCGAAACGGGCAGACCGCGATCTCGTGGAGCCCACGCGAGAGAGCCTCGACCTCGGCCCCTGTCTCCGCATATATGCTCCGAAGCGAAGGCTCGCCGAAGTCCGGCAGCGCCAGCCCGCGGAACCCGCCCACGAAGCCCTTGGTCCCCGCGACCCCGAGCCGACAAGCGCCCGCCGCGACGGTCGTGTACGAGCGATCGAGCACACAGATGTCGGCGTCCTCGAGCACCTCCACCAACTCGTCGGCGCGGTTCGAGTGCAGGTCATGGTTGCCGAGCACCGCCACGATGGGCGTCTCCATTCCACGGCAGGCGTCGGCCAGCACCGCGCCCTGATCCGGCTCGCCGTGGGTGGTCAGATCCCCCGCCAGGAGCACGACATCGACCTCGCCCTCGATGGCGTCGAAAGCGGTCCGGACGGCGTCGCGGTTGTCCTCCGAGCAATGAACGTCGCCTGCCGCCGCGATCCGCAGGCGGGCGTCTCCGCGGAGGTTCGCGGCGAGGACGCTGGTCGGCGCCTTCATCGGCTTCTGGTTACCCCCGAGCCGTGTGGGTACACCCTCGGTGGTGTCCTCCACGGAGCCGGAACACCCCTTCCCGTCAATCGAGGCGGCGCTGAAGAAGGCCGTGGCCGCGCTACGGGAGTCGGAGATCCCGTTCCTCCTCGCAGGCAGCCTCGCAGTATGGGCGCGCGGTGGGCCGGAGACCCGCCACGACCTCGACTTCGTCGTCAAGCCCGAGGACGCTGAGCGAGCGCTCGCGGTGCTCGAGGAAGCCGGCATGAAACCGGAGACGCCGCCAGAAGAATGGCTCTTCAAGGCGTGGGACGGCGAGGTCTTGATCGACGTCATTTTCCATCCCCGCGGCCTCGAGGTGACCGACGAGCTGATCGAGCGCGGCGAGGTCCTCCACGTCCTCGGGATATCGATCCCGGTGATGTCGATCGAGGACGTGCTCGCGACCAAGCTGCTCGCGCTCCACGAGCATGAGCTCGACTACACCTTCCTGGTCCGGATCGCCCGCGCTGTGCGGGAGCAGATCGACTGGAGCTACCTCCGGGAGCGGACCCACGACTCTCCCTACGCCGCGGCGTTCTTCGCGCTGTGCGAAGAGCTCGGCATCGTCTCCGATGCGCAGCTCCAGCGCGGGGCCGAAGTGCGAGTCCTCACGCCGCGGGCCCCGCGGCACTAGCCGGCTCGAGGATGAACAGCTGCATCCCGACCTCCGGCTCGACCAGCACCTGAGACGTGAAGGTGACCACCCGGCGGCCCAGGATTCGCTCGACGGCGTCCCGAAACTCGCGGCCGACGGCATCGTGGACGGCGTTCCGAGCGTATCTGACCAGCTCTCCTTCTCCCGCCGCGAGCAAGGTTCGCTCGACCGGTGTGAACAAATCGGCGAGAACGCAGACGAGGACGTCGCCGGCGAGATACGACTTGGAGCGCGTCGGCCCCTTGCCGTAGTGCTGTCGGTGAAGGCGCACTATGGCGTTGGTCACCTCAGCGAGTAACCGTCCTTCGGCATGTGCAGGGTGGGACACGGAACGTCGCAGGAACCTCTGAATCGAAATCCGCGACGATCCGGCCCGAACCGCTGGACGGCTTCGGCCCGTCCCGGTCGGGGGAACGGTCGACGCCAGACGCCCTGTCTGGACGTCCGGCACCGCCGGCGATCTTATACCTACAGGAGTCGGCCGAGCGGGCCAAGATCGAGGTTCAGGTCCTCTTCAGTGAGCCCGAACTCCTCCCTCAGCTCCCCCATTCGCGCACAGACCTCCGCATCGGGGCAACCGGGAAGTACGCCAACGAGCGCAAAGCCAACATACGGACACCGCACCTTGGGTCAACCGATCGCGGGCTGCCATCGCCGGCTTAACCGCGGCTACGGGCGTACCGGCGGACGCGCCGAAAGCGGAGCAGCCTGCCGCTGTCGTCGAGCTGCGCCTCGAAGCTCCCGAGCAGGTCGTCTGTCTGGGGTATTCGGGAGAGTTCGAGCAGCTCGACGGTCACCCTCCACGTGCCATCGTGGACTCGCGCGAGCGCTGTCACCCTCTCCGCCTCGAGGCGTGTGATCTCCGCCAGCTGGCGGCGCGCGCGCCGCGCGAGTTCCACGCCGGATGGTCCCGACCGACGGGGCCGTCGGTGCGCCGCCTGGGAAGCCTTCGCGTCAGCGCGGTCGCGACGCCTGCGCCTGGGCTGCTCGCCATTCATCGAGTGCACCGTGCCCTAGCTCGAAACGCCCCACGTAGAAGCAGCGAGCTTTGATCAGGCCGAGGCTGACTCCGCCTGTTCCTCGCCGTCCGGCTCGAGCACCTCTTGGAGCTTGTCGATGCCAGCGTCGATGGCGCCCTTGGTCTTGCCCTTCGCGATCCCTTTGGAGCCTGCCTCGGAGATGTCCTCGACGACCTCCGGCAGGCCGGCCGGTACCTCCGAGCCCATATCAAGCCGGTTGACGGCCTCGGCGAAGCGCAGGTACGTGTCGACGCTCGCAATCACGACCCGAACGTCGACCCTTAACACCTCGATACCGACGACCGAGACACGGGCGAAGATATCTACCACGACCCCCTTATCGAGAATTGTGCTGACCACGTCCGCGAGCTGGCTTTCCTCCCTGCGCTCAATGGCGCTTGCCGTGCTGCCGGACTGGATAGACATGGACTCGCTCACCTCCATCGAATCTGCGGACGGCGCCGGGACCCACGGGTCGGGAGATCGGGACTCATGCTTGTTCCCGGTGACCTGCGTTGGATGGCCGCTCGGGCCACCGCTCCCTGGCTAGTTCGAGTCCACGCCAGCGCCTATCGAGCAAAGCTGCTACCCACCGGGTTCCGAGCTAAACGAGCTGCCCGGGTCAACTCGTATCGAGCAAGTTGACCCGGACCGCCTCGCCGGGGGCGGCGCAGCTGGTTGGGGGGAAGCATCCCGGCAAACCACTCCTGAAAGCGTTTGGTCTCGCAGCTCGGGGCCCGTTCCGAGAAAGGAGCTCTAACTGACCAAGTCAGGCCGACGCGACAAGGCGGAGGGCGCCGTCAATAAGTTCGCTGGCCGCATCCTCGAGGTGTTCTCGAGGCTGACCGGGAACCGGTCCGCGGCCGCCAAGGGCAGCGGGGGCCAAAGGCAAGGCCGTGCCGTGGGCGCGGAGCCGGATGATCGACAAAGGGCCCGACTCAAGAGGGCCCCGAACAGGTCTGGGTAGCGGTCCTCTTCTTCGACGATAACCACCGCCCAGTCGTCGTCGACGAAGTCAGATGCGTCGGCGGCGGCGTCCACCTAGGCCGTCTGTACCGCAGCCAGCGTGAGGCGGTCCATGTCGTCCAAAATCGGCGCAAAGGCTCAGAATCCGGGGTCCGAGCGAAGGCGCTGGACGGTTGACGAATGGCCGGGGCGAGCAGAGCCTGGACCAGGCTCCCGCGGGCCGAGGAAGACGAGGGTCTCACGGGCGCGTCGGAAGTCGAGCTGGCCGGGCGATTAGGAAGTCGTCGTTCTGGATGGCTCGGGGCTTGGCGATTGGCCCCTACGACTCCCGCTCCGGGCCACTCGACTGCCCCCTCGACGGCTTGCCGCTCCGGCTTCCCCGGGTCCGGCCGGGCCGCTTCGCGGTACCCCCTGCCCGGGCCTTCTGCGACGCCTTCGTCTGCCTGGTCGCCTTGCCGCCGCCACCGGCCGCCTTGCCAACCGTCCTGCCCGCGCCTTGGGCCGTCCGCTTCGCGGTCTCGCCCGTATCCTCGACGGCCTCGCCGGCGCCCTCGCCGAGATCCTCGACCGCGGAGCCAGCGCCCTCCCCAACATCCTCGACGGCGGAGCCGGCGCCTTCCCCGACATCCTCGACGGCGGAGCCAGCGCCCTCCCCGACATCCTCGACAGCAGAACCGGCGCCCGCGCCGACATCCTCGACGGCCGCACCGGCGCCGCTGCCGAGCTCGCCGACAGCCTCTCCGGCACCGCCGCTGACGTCGTCGACGGCCGACTGGACGCCCTGTGTCATCTGCTCAAGTATCTGCGGGTTTCGATCGATCGTGACCAGCACTCGGTCCAGGATCCTCGCGACGTTCTCGAGCCGCACCTTCAGCAGCGCCTGCGCCTCCACGCCCTTGATTTCAAGCCCCACCTGGCCAATGAAGACGTCGGCGCCAACGGTCAGCCTCAGGAGATCGAGCACCTCGGCCCGGAGCGAAACCCGCGCGCGCAACTCTTCGACGTCGAGGTTGATCTCATCGACCTTGACGACGGGCACGTCCAGCAAAACATCGGGCTCGTCGCTGTCCGACTCACGCTCGGCGAGGACGTAGTCCTCATACTCGCGCTCGGCCGCCGTCCCGCCGCCATCGGGAAGGTTTTCGGCGACGCGATACTCCTCCGCCTTCGCGGACGTGGGTCGGCGGTCGCGCTGCCCCCGATCCGACTGATCGGTGGAGGCTCGTTTCTTGTCTGCGGTCATTCCCAAGCACCTACCCCGGTTGCTCTTCAGCGTGCGCCTACCCACGGCGCTCTCGCCGAATCACACACAGGCTGAGTTCGATAAGGGGTCAGCCGTGGCACCAGCCGGTCGAAGGTCACGACTTCCGTAGAGGTGACACCGGTACAGCCAGGTTGGCCCTGCAAATGCCAACAACTACAGCAAGTTTCCGAGTGGCCCCAGATCGAGGTTGAGGTCCTCGTCGGCGAGCCCGAACTCTTCCTTCAGCTCAGCCATCCGCTCCTCCAAGGCCATCAGCGCTTGCCCGAGGCGCTCGACTTGTTCGTCGCTCAGGCCGCCCGCCTCAACGCGACGGACCGCTTGGCGCTCCATGAGCTGCCGCAGGAGCTCAATGAGCGTGAGCACGAGCTGCGCGAGGCCGCGGGCTACGTCATCGGGATCAGTCTCGACCCGCATCTGGCTCCTCCGTGGCGAAGTTGTACGGCGGCCACGGTCCCGTGACGACCACGTGCAGGTCGTCCTGTCGGGCGGCGAGCTCGCCGGCACGCGCCCTGAACTCGTCCACGAGACCGGCCTCGACGAGGTACGCGGCCACCAGGGTGGCCGGGGGTGCGGGGCGCTCCCGCAGGAGGCTCGCGGCCGCTAGCTCGGCAAGGGGGGCATGAAGCTCGCGGGCGGCCTCGTCCGCCCGGCGATGCTCGGCCGCACGGGCAAGCAGGTACGCGCGGCCACTGCGCTCACCCGTGGCGGCGTCGAGCCTAGAGCCGGGTCGGGGGATTACACGCAGCCCGAGCTCCACATGCCCACGCACCCGCCGGAGCGCCCGCAGCAGCTCGTCGTCTCGCTCGGCGAGCACGGCGGCCAGTCCCTCCTCCGCCTCGAGGTGGGTCCCGAAGCGCAGCGGCAGGACGGGGCCGCGCGCCATGATGGCCTCGACCACGCGCTCGTGGGCGAGGACGAGCTCGGGCGACGCGCGCAGGCGCAGGGAGCGGTGCCGGCTGTAGACGGCGGCGAGCCCGTCGCTCTTCAGCGCTCTGAGCTTTGCGCCGCCTAGCCCGCGGCGAGGCGGCGGCGGTGATGCGTCGGCGGGCTCACAGATGCCGTAGGCATAGATCACCGCGTCTCTCCACTTGCCGGGGCGAGTGAAAGCAGTTCCGTGTCGGACGCATCGGGGAGCTCGCCGCGCATGGTCGGAACGGAACCCACGACGAGGCGCAGGCTCAAGTACACCAGGTCGATATCCGCAAGCGACAGCGTGATGTCGCCGGTTATCACGACACCAGCGCCCAGCGCGCGGTCGAGGATCTCCACCAGCGACACCTCGCGCTGTGTGGGAAGGCGATCGACCTCATCGGTCATGGCTCGCCTCCGCCGCCGGCACGAAGTTGTACGGAGCCCACGGGCCGCTGTACTCGACGTCGAGGCCGATCCGACGATGCCGCTCACCGAGCTCCCTGGCGACGGCCATGAAGTCCGCGGCTTTGGAGCGGTGGACGAGGTAGGCGCCGTTGAGGAGCATCTGACCGGAGCGGCCCGACAGCTCGGGATGCTGCGGCGGGAGGAGCGTGGAAGCCGCGGCTTCTTCTCGCAACCGAGCATGAATCTCCTCGGCCGCACCCTCGGCCATCGCGCGCGCCTCGCCCTGAAGCGCCTGATCCAGCTTCTTCCGCTCGAAGAAAGCACGGCCCGGCGCCTCTCCCTCGGCATCGGCGGCCGTGGCGGTCAGCGCCGGGCTGCGCTCGCGGGCTGCCGCCTCGAGCTTGCGGCGATCGGCGAGCACCTTGACGCTCCACTCCGAGTGACCGCGCAGGCGCTCGAGCGCCTCGAGCAGCGCCCCCCGCTCCCGCTCCAGCATCTCGCGCACGTGCGTCTCGTCGGTGAAGACCGTGCAGAGCCGGAACGGTACGAGCGCGTCGGCGCTGAGCGCGCGTGCAAGCACGGCGTCGTGAGCCCGCGCCGTCCGCTCGACCCACGCGAGGTCCTCGAGGTTGCGCTTGAGCGGCTCAGAACCGAACTCCTCGAGCCGCACTCGGCACACCAGGGCGCTCAGTCCGCCGTGTGTCACGATCTCCACGGCGAAGTCGGGGTCAGCGCCGCGGAGTCCGTCGAGCGGGGGGTGTTCCTCCGCTCGCACAACGCAGTAGACATAACAGCCGAGCGTCGGCTCAGTCATTCTGGGCTTCGTCTGGGCTCCGTTCGAGCTGGCGCTGGAGCTCCTCCACCTGCTCCCGCAACTCCTCGTTCTCGTCGTTTACAGAGCCCGCGGAGGACGATTCGAGCTGGCGCTCGAGGCGCCCGACCCGCTCGCGGAGCGACCTGCGGTCGTCGTCGGCCTCGCGTCCCGCCAGCCAAGGATCCGTCTCCCACCAGTTGATGCCGATGCGACGTGCCGTGTCGACACTGGCGACGATCAGGCGGAGCTTGATGGTAAGGAGCTCGATGTCGAGCAGGTTGACCCGGATGTCGCCCGCAATCACGACGCCCTTGTCGAGGACGCGCTCGAGAACGTCCGCCAGATTGGTGGCGCCCTCGGGACTCGTCGGAGGCCCAGCCGAGGCCGTGGGCGTCAGCGCTCCGGCACCGCCGGCGTTGGAGTGTTCCATCGCGCTCATTTGCCGCCCGGAGCGCCCCCCTGAACGCCCTGCTCCTCACCCGCCTGGCTGCGCGTGTAGCGGCGAAGCCGCCGGTACCCGAGCAGCTCGCCGGTCTCGTCGAGTTCGACCTCGTAGCTCCCAAGCATGTCGTCCGTCTCCGGTATGCGCGAGAGCTCGAGCAGCTCCACGGTGACCTTCCAGCTGCCGTCGTCGACTCGCTCGAGCGACGTCACGCTCTCGGCGTCGAGACCTGTGATCTCCGAAAGCTCGCGACGAGCACGTTGCGCCAGCTGCGCTCCAGACCGACGCCGTGTCGAGCGCCGCTCCTTCCCATCGGAGCTGCCGCCTTGTTCCCCTTCCCGGCGCCTGCGCCTGGGCTTCTCGTCAGCCACCTTCTGTGTCCTCCTCTTCGTCGGCGGTCGGCTCTGCACCGGTCATCTGCTGCTCCAGGATCTCACCCTCGAGCTCTTCGGCCTCTTCCTCGTCCAGCTCGCCCTTCTCGCGAGCCTCCTCGAGCTCTTCGAGCTGCTGCACGCCGGCGCCCGTGCTGAACTGCTGGCGATCGGCCTCCTCGGCGACCTTGTCGGACACCCAGATAGTGAAGCGCAGCGGCGCGACCGGCAGCAGCACGAGCTCCTTGATCAGGCCCACGCAGGTTCCTCGACGTCGATGAAGTTGTACGCCGGCATCGGCCCGAGCAGCCTGAAAGTCATGCGTTCCTGACGCTCCTTCGCCACCTCCTCAACGGTGTCCTCGAATTCCTGCTGCCGCTCGCGCTCCAGGAGGAAGGGGGCGTTCAGCACCATGAACTCCTTCTCTAGGCCCTCGACGACGGCCGCCACCGACACCGGCTTCAGGCGCTCGAGGATGTCGGCGCTGTCGCGCTGGCGACGCTGCTCAACGGCGTTGCTGACGAGCTCCCCGAGGCGCACGCGAACGTCGCGGGTCGCTTCCTCAGGACCCTCGCCCATCGCCTCTCGCAGCTGGGCGATCTCCGGCTCGTTGTCCACGATCTCCCGCAGCACGGCCTCTTCGCGGTAATAGACCTTGAGCGTCATCTGGACGTGGCCCTCCACCCTCTCCAAGAGCGGAGCGAGCTGGTCGTGGTGTGCCTCGAGCAGATCGGAGCCGACCTCCTGGTCGCCGGGGACCATGATTCCGAAGCGAAACGGAACCACCGGCGCGTCCGCCACCGTTGCTTCCAGGACGCGGGCGTGGGCCAGGGCCTGGTTGCGGGTGTCCTTCGCGTCGCCGTTAGGCGCGTTGCCGACGACCGCCCCGAGATCACCGGCCTCGACGACCCAGACATCCGGCAGCCCTTCGCGGCGCTCCAGTTGCTCCAGGGCGGCGCCCGCAGGCACGACCCCGTACACCCATACGTTCTTCTTCTCGTCATTCATCGGCTGGCCTCCTCGCGCTCACTTTGAACGCTCGGCCTTCTCCTTCTCCTTGTCTTCATCCGGCTTGAGGAACTCCTCGAGCTTGTCCGCGCCGGCCTCGAGGGCACCCTTGCTCTTGCCTTCGGCTATTCCCCTGGACCCAGCCTCCGAGACGTCACTCACGACTTCCTTCAAGTCGGAGGGCTCCTCCGCCCCCATCTCGAGGCGGTTGACTGACTCGGCAAAGCGCAGATATGTGTCGACGCTCGCGATCACGACCCGGACGTCGGCCCTCAGGAGCTCGATGCCGACGAGCGACACGCGAGCGAATATGTCGACCACCACGCCCTTGTCGAGAATCGTGCTGACTACGTCCGCGAGCTGGCTGCTCTCCTGACGCTCAACGGCGCTTCCCGGACTCGGCTGAACCGCCATGCTCCTACCTCCTACGGCGAGTCGGGCTGGCCGGCGCCCGCCGTCGGACGCGGCGCCGTGGGGTGACCCGCTCTTCCTCGGGTTCCTCTTCCTCCTCGGCCTCGGGCTCCTCCTCCTCGGGCTCCTCTTCTGCGGGTTCGGTGGCGACGGGCGCCTCTTCGTCCTCGGGCTCCTCCTCTTCGGCCTCGAGCTCCTCGGCCTCAGCCTCCTTCGCCTCGGGCTCCTCCTCCTCTTCGGCCTCGAGCTCCTCGGCCTGCTCGGCCTCGGGTTCCTCGGCCTCCTCGGCCTCGGGCTCCTCGGCCTCCTCGGCCTCAGGCTCCTCCACGACCTCGCCTTCCTCGACGCGCCCGCGCCAGGCGCCCGTCTCCTCGTCGCGCATCTCGACGAACGCCTTGAA
>Ga0126312_10003945_pt1 | contig 10022 bp, 10 predicted proteins | sample Plot104A_FD_92537 | JGI IMG/M metagenome (GOLD analysis project Ga0126312, IMG submission 92537) | Serpentine soil microbial communities from UC McLaughlin Reserve, CA, USA - Plot104A | ecosystem: Environmental > Terrestrial > Soil > Grasslands | place: USA: UC McLaughlin Reserve, Lake County...
CCGGCCGGCTCGCCCGCGCCCGGCGGCGACTCGCCGCGGGTCCCGGCGCGCCTGGGAGGCGGACAGTGAAGCTCTCCGGGCGCGACCGCAAGCTGGCCATGGTGATCGTGCCCATCGTCGTGCTGGCCGCGTACTGGTTCCTGCTGCTTTCACCAAAGCGCGAGGAGGCGGCGAAGGCCGAGCAGGCCCTGGTCAAGCAGGAGAAGGCGCGCGACCAGGCCACGCAGAAGGCCAGCCAGCTCGAGAACGCCAAGTCAACCTTCTCGACCGACTACGCCACGATGGTCCGGCTCGGCAAGGCGGTGCCGACCAACATCGACATGCCGAGCTTGATCGTGCAGCTCGACAGCGCCGCGCGAGGGACCGGCATCCGGTTTCAGAAGGTCGCGACCAGCGATCCCACGGCGAACGGAACGCCGCCCCCGTCCAGCAGCGGCTCGGGCGCAAAGGGCGGCAACGCCGCGGCGGGTGGCGCTCCCGCGGGCACCCCCGGCGGCAAGTCGGTCGAGAGCGCGAACAACACCAAGGCGGCCGGCGACAAGAACGCCGCGGCCAAGAGCGGCGTCGACGCCACCACCTCCAGCTCGTCCAAGCAGGGCGGCGTGCCGGTGGGCGGCGGCTCGACCGGCGCCTCCGCCGCGGGGGCCGGGGCGGGCGGATGTGAGCCCGGCCTCGAGTGCGTGCCGCTGGACTTTGAGTTCCAGGGCAGCTTCTTCGACCTCGCCAACTTCTTCCACCGCCTCAAGCGGTTCGTGAACGTCGCCAACGAGCGGCTCGCGGTCGGCGGGCGGCTGATGACCGTCGACTCCTTCAAGTTCACCACCGAGGACGATTCCTTCCCGAGGCTCAAGGCCGAGGTCACCGCGACCGTGTACCTGTCGCCCAAGAAGGAGGGCGCCACCGCGGGCGCTTCGCCCCAGGGCCCCCCAACGTCCACGCCGGCGGCTGGCAGCGGGGCCTCCCCGACCTCTCCCGCCGCGCCTCCAACCACCCCGACGGCGACGGCGAGCCCATGAAGGGGTTCTTTCAGGACCTGTGGCAGGACCTGCGTCAAAAGCGCATGTGGCCGCTGGCCGCGCTGCTCGTCGTCGCTCTCGTGGCCGTGCCGGTCATGCTCTCGGACAAGCACAAGGAGCCGCCACCGGTGCCGGCCGCGTCGGCGGCGGAGCCCGGCCAGCTACCCAGCGTCGAGGTGAGCGACGACACGGTCTTCTCGTCGAACCTGCGCGCGTTCAAGTCGAAGGATCCGTTCAAGCCCGGCAAGAGCAAGTCCGAGGACCTCAGCCAGAGCTCGAGCCGCGTGGTCGCCAGCCTTCCCGGCTCGGCCGCGGGCACCTCGGCGGCGAGCGGAGCGCTCGACAACGGGTCCAGCACCGGTCCCTCGGCTGGCTCCGGCGGCTCCGGCGGCTCAGCAGACTCCGGCGGCTCGACCGGCGGAGGCGGGGGCGGCAGCGGGCGGTCTCCCTCCGGCAGGACCAGGCGGGTCACCTACACCTACGTCGCCGACGTCACCTTCGGCCGGGAGGGCTCCGAGCGCGGCTACCGCGGCCTGCAGCGCCTCGAGATGCTGCCCAGCACCGACGCGCCGCTGCTGGTCTTCCTCGGCGCCACTCGCAACGGCGGCGACGCGGTCTTCCTCGTGGACTCGAACCTCAGCCAGGCCGGCGAAGGCAGCTGCGCCGATCATGCGTGCAGCGTCCTCTCAATCGGTCCGGGCTCCGAGCACCGCTTCAAGGACGACCGCGGGCGCGAGTACGTGCTCGTGATCGACCGCATCCGCCGGGTGCGGGCGGGTGCCGCGTCCGCTTCACGGGTGGCCGGCGCCTCGGCGCGGACGGCCGCGGGCGGCCGCAAGTCACGCGACGAGCGCAGCCGCGGGCTCGTGAGCTCGCTGCTGGTGGACACAGAGATAGTCACTACCCGGGCCGCCTCAGGCGCCGCGGCCAAGGGCCGATAGGAGAGACCTGATGTTGCGACGTTTGACCCTCGTCATCGCCCTGGTGGCCACCGCCTGCTGCGTGCTCATCGCGCCCGCCGGCGTCTCGGCCGCCAGAGGCAAGAAGGCAAAGAACCCGACGGTGACCTCGGTCTCGCCGATGCGCGTCAAGGCGGGCAGGACTCTCAGCATCCGCGGCCGCAACTTCAGCCGCTCCCGACGCCGCAACACCGTCATCTTCGCGGTCGGCCGCCGCTCGATCTTCGTCAAGCCCTCGCGCGCCTCCCGCCGGCGCCTGGTGGTCAAGGTGCCCGTGACACTCGAGCGCATCATGCGCGTGAAGGACGGCGGCCTGGCGCCCACACGCTTCACGCTCAAGGTCGCCTCCGGGCGCAAGTTCAGCCGCCGGACCTCGCGCCGCCTCTCGCCTGTGGTCGTGCCGCTGTCCAGCGCGAAGATCAGCGTGCCCGCGCCCCCGAGCACCCCCGGGGGCGGTGGTGTCGACGCCGGTGGCGGTGGGGGCACCCTCGTGCCACCCGACGACTGCGACCACGACGGCACGCCGGACTCCTCGGACACGGTCAGCGATCCCGATCTGCTCACCGACGCCCAGGAGCGCTCGCTGGGGACCGATCCCTGCGACGCCGACACCGACAACGACGGCGCCGAGGACGGTTTCGAGTACCGCTCGGCGCTCGACCTCAACCAATTTTCGAGCGCGCCGCCGTACCCGTTCCCCGGCCGGCGGCCCTACTCGAACCCGCTCGACCCGACCGACGGCAGCATCGACTACGACGGCGACTCGCTGACCGTCCGCGAGGAGTTCCTCGCCTGGTTCCGGTACTCCGACGACGGCGTGCGGCGCAGCGGCCGCCCGGGCGGCGCGATCACCAGCCCGGCGACCTTCATGCTCTACAGCGACGGCCTGCAGAAATCCAAGGACCCGGCGCCGGCCGCTCCCGTCGCCAACCTCTACAACTGGGCCACCGACCTGGACGAGAACAATCAGCTCTGGGACGACGAGCGCGACGTCGACGGCGATGGCCTGAGCAACTACGACGAGCAGCATGGCCACTTCACCGAGACCTGGTGGGTCGCCCAGCACGGCGGGTCGCCCGACGAGCGCAAGGAGTCGAAGTACCCGGACATCGATTTCCTCGACGTCGAGGACCTGCCGCAGAAGGACGCCCTGGCGGATCCCGACCTCGACGGCGACGGGGTAGTCGATGGCGCCGACGACCACGACCACGACGGGCTGACGAACCAGTTCGAGGTGCGGCGGCCGGACGACTGGTACACCGACGCGATCGACGACGGGGCCGGTCAGGCGTACCCCGACGCGGCCAACCCGTGGGCCTACACCAACCCCTTCAACCCCTGCAAACCGTTCAACTCCGAGCGCTGCCACACGCACCCGCCGTTGGGCTACTACACCAGCGACGAGGTGCCTCCGATCGGCCCCAACCCGCCGGCTGACTACACGACGGTCCACCCGGCGACGCCGGACGGCTGATCCGCCCGCAATAGGCTGGGAGCGCGATGGCGCTCCGCTTCACAACCGCCGGTGAGTCGCACGGCCCGGGCCTGACTGCAGTCCTCGAGGGGCTGCCCGCGGGCCTCGAGCTGGCTCCCGAGGACATCGACCGCGACCTGGCGCGCAGGCAGCTCGGGCACGGCCGCGGGGGGCGCATGAAGATCGAGACCGACCGCGCCGAGGTCACCGCGGGCGTCCGTCACGGCAAGACGCTGGGCAGCCCCGTGTCGCTGCGGATCGCCAACCGCGACTACGCCAACTGGGAGGAGCGGATGAACCCCTGGCCGGTCAACGGCCAGGTCGAAGAGGTCCACCTCCCGCGCCCCGGCCACGCCGATCTGGCCGGCGTGCAGAAGTTCGGCTTCACCGACGTGCGCAACGTGCTCGAGCGCGCGAGCGCGCGCGAGACCACCGCTCGGGTCGCGGCTGGGGGCCTGGCCAAGGCTTTCCTGCGCGAGCTCGGGGTGGTGGTGCACAGCCACGTGACCCAGATCGGCTCGGTTCGCGCGCCGGCGCGCGACGACCTTACGCCCGAGGACTTCGTCGGGGTGGACGACTCGCCGGTGCGCTGCCTGGACGGCGAGGCCGGCGCGGAGATGGTCGAGGAGATCAACCGTGCGCGAAAGGCCAACGAGTCGCTGGGCGGCGTCTACGAGGTGATGGCCTTCGGCCTGGTGCCGGGGCTCGGCTCCTATCTGTCCTGGGACGAGCGCCTGGACGGCCGCCTGGCGCAGGCGATCATGTCCATTCAGGCGATGAAGGGCGTGGGGATCGGCGACGGCTTCGACCTGGCCGGGCGAGTGGGCTCGCAGGCCCACGACGAGATCTTCTTCTCGGAGGAGGAGGGCTTCACCCGCGCGACCAACCGTGCGGGCGGCGTAGAGGGCGGGATGACCACTGGCGACCCGCTGGTCGTGCTCGGCGCCATGAAGCCCCTGCCCACCCTGACCAAGCCGCTGCGCTCGGTGGACCTCGCCACCCACGAGCCCGCCCAGGCGCTGCGCGAGCGCACCGACTCCTGCACCGTCCCGGCCGCCGGCGTGGTGGCCGAGGCGATGGTGGCGCTGGTCCTCGGCTCGGCTTGCCGCGACAAGTTCGGCGGCGACCATGTCGACGACGCGAAGGCCGCGCTGCGCGCCTACGAGGGACGCATCGAATGGAGGCGGTAGACGAGGACGACCGGCGGGACTCGGCCGGCCGAGCCCCGGCCTCCGTTCCGGCGGTAGGAGAGCCCGCCGCCGAGGCGGGTGCGCTGGTCTTCATCGGCTTCATGGGCGCGGGCAAGACCAGCGCTGCGCGCACCGTCGCCGCCGAGCTGGGAACCGAGGCGCTCGACTCCGACCGCGAGCTCGAGCGCGAGCTGGGCGAGCCGCTGGAGCAGTACTTCGACCGCGAGGGGGAGTCCCTGTTCAGGCTGCGCGAGGAGGAGGTCGTGCTGCGGATGTTGGCCCGCGACGACGCCCAGGTGATCGCCCTCGGCGGCGGGTCGCTCGGCTCCGAGCGCGTGCGCGAGGCGCTCGCCCGGCACACGGTCATCCACCTCGAGGTGGGCGCCGAGGACGCCTGGCGTCGGGCCTCGGGCAAGGGCCGCCCGCTGGCTCGCGATCGCGGCCGCTTCGACCAGCTGCACGAGGACCGCCGGGCCATCTACGAGACCGCGGCGCAGGTCACGTTGCCCCCGGCGGGCCGGGCGGCTGTCCGTCACGCCGTCCCCGCAGTGCAGGCGCTGGCGCGGGCCCCGCGCGGCACGCGGCTGGTCTGGGCGGCCGCGGAGTCCGGCAGCTACCCCGTCTTCTTCGGCCGCGGGCTGCTCGGCGCGACGTTCTTCTGGCCCAACGACGGCCGGCGCTTCGCGGTCACCGACGAGCACGTCGTCGAGCTGCACGGCGTGCCCGCCGATCACCGGGTGACGGTGCCGGCCGGCGAGCAGCACAAGACGGTGGCCGGCGCCGAGCACGTGCTGCGCGAGCTGGCCAGGGCCGAGATGGAGGGCGGCGACATCGTGGTGGGAGTGGGCGGCGGGGTGGTGGGCGACCTCGCGGGCTTCTGCGCCGCGGTGTACCAGCGCGGGGCGCGCCACGTCCAGGTGCCCACCACGCTGGTGGCCCAGGTGGACGCGGCCTACGGTGGCAAGACCGGCGTCGACCTGCCCGAAGGCAAGAACTACGTGGGCGCCTACCACCAGCCGAGCGCCGTGCTGTGCGACCCGAGCGCTCTCGCGACTCTGCCGCCCGAGGAAGCCGCCGCCGGCTACGCCGAGGTGGTCAAGACGGCCCTGATCGCCGGCGGCGCGCTGTGGTCGCGGGTCCGGGCCGGCGAGGCGCCCGACGACGAGGTGGTTCTCGGCTGCCTGCGCACCAAGCTGGCCGTCGTGGCCGAGGACGAGCGCGACTCAGGCCGCCGCCAGGTTCTCAACCTGGGCCACACGGTGGGCCACGCCCTCGAGGCGGCCACCGGCTACTCGCGGCTGCGACACGGCGAGGCCGTGGGCATCGGCCTGCTCTGCGCCCTGCGCCTCTCGGGCCGCACTTCGCTGCGGGACGAGGTGGCCGGCCTGCTGGAGGCGCATGGCCTGCCGCTGTCCGTCGAGGGGGTGGACGTCGAGGAGGTGTTGGCGGCGTCCGAGCGTGACAAGAAGCGCGAGGGGGGAGAGGTGCGCTTCGTGCTGGTGGAGGCGCCGGGCGATGTGAGCCACGGGCACGAGGTCGACCGCGATGCGCTGCGGGCGGCGGTCGACGAGGTACTGGCGTGAACCACCGCGTCGCCGTTCTCCACGGAGTCAACCTCGACACGCTCGGCCGCCGCGATCCGGCGGTGTACGGCACCCTGACGCTCGCCGAGCTTGAGGGCCAGGTGGGCCGTTTTGCGCGCGAGTTCGGTTTCGAGGCCTCGTTCTTCCAGACCAACCACGAAGGGGAGTACTGCGAGCAGCTGCACCGCGCCGCCGAGCGCAGCGACGCTGTGGTGCTCAACCCCGGAGCCTGGGCGCACTACTCCTACGCCATCCGCGACGCGCTCGAGGTGGCCGCCCTGCCCGCCGTGGAGGTACACATCTCGGACATCGAGAGCCGTGAGGAGTGGCGGCGCCACTCGGTGATCCGGGACCTGTGCCTCGGCCACGTGCAGGGCAAGGGGGTGGGCGGGTACCGCGAGGCCATGGAGATCCTGAGGGCCGCGCTGTGACCACCCGCGCCGACCGCCTCGTGGCGCTGGTGGACGAGGAGGAGCTCGACTGCCTGCTGGTCTCCGACCTCACCAACGTTCGCTACCTCACCGGCTTCACGGGCACCAGCGGCGCCGCCGTGGTCAGCGCGGACGAGCGGCTTTTCCTCACCGACTTCCGCTACGTCGAGCGCGCGGCCACCGAGGTGTCCGGCGAGTTCGACCGCCTGTCCCCGGGACGCGATCTGCCCAAGGACCTGGCGCCCCGCTTGTCGGGCCGCGCAGGGTTCGACGACGAGAACGTCAGCGTGAAGGCCCACCGCCGCCTGTCCGAGGTGCTGCCCGACGGGGTGGAGCTGGTGCCGGCGGGGGGCCTGGTGGAGCGCCTTCGGGAGGTGAAGGACGAGCTCGAGGTGGCCGCGATGACGGCTGCCGCCGAGCTCGGCGACGTGATCTATGCCTACGTCGCCGAGCGCGGCCTGGTCGGGCGCACCGAGCGCGAGGTGGCGGTGGACCTCGAGCGCGAGATGCGCGAGCGGGGTGCCCAGGATCCGTCCTTTCCCTCGATCGTCGCCGCCGGCGCCCACGCCGCCCTGCCGCACGCCGAGCCGCGCGACGTGGAGATCCCGCCCGACACGCTCGTGGTGCTCGACCTGGGCTGTCTCGTCGACGGCATGTGCTCGGACTGCACCCGCACCTTCGCCACCGGCGAGCTCGGCTCCCTGGCCACCGACGTCTACGACCTGGTCCTCAACGCCCAGCTGGCCGCGCTGGACGCAGCCACGGCGGGCACGGCCTGCCGCGACGTGGACGAGGCGGCGCGCTCGCTGATCGAGGAGGCCGGCCGCGGCGACCAGTTCGGGCACGGGCTCGGCCACGGGGTCGGGCTCGAGGTACACGAGGGCCCGCGGTTGACCAAGACCGCCGAGGGCGAGCTGCGAGCGGGCAACGCGGTGACGATCGAGCCGGGCGTCTACGTCCCGGGCGAGCTGGGCGTGCGGATCGAGGACCTGGTGATCGTGGCGGAGGACGGCCTGCGCAACCTGAGCAGCTTCCCCAAGACCCTGGTCACGGTGGACTGATGGTCCTCGCCGCCGCCGCGGCGTTCACCGGCGCCTCGGTCCAGTCGGCCACCGGCTTCGGCTTCGCGCTGGTGCTGAGCCCGGCCCTGCTCGCCGTGCTCGAGCCCTTCCAGGCGGTCTGGGCGCTGCTGGTCCTGGGGCTGGCGCTCAACCTACTGGTGCTGCGCGACGGCGGCCGGGTGCGCTGGGACGCGCTGCGGCCCGCCCTGGTACCGGCGCTGCCGGGGCTGGCTCTGGGCGCGCTGCTGCTCGCGCTCGCTCCCAAGCCCGTGCTGCAGGTGGTGGTGGGTGCGGGCGTCGTAGCAGCCGCGGCGCTAGCCTGGCGCGCCCCCGAGCCGACGGCCGCGCCGGGCCCACGGGGAGCACTGACCGCCGGGATGGCCAGCGGCGCGCTGACCACGTCGGTGAGCCTCAGCGGCCCGCCGCTGGTGTTGTGGCTGCGTGCCCGAGGGCTGACCCCGGGCGAGCTGCGGGCTTCCCTGGCCGCCGCGTTCCTGTTTCTGAACCTCGCCGGCGCCGCGCTCCTGCTCGCGGCCGGGGACGGCTTCGACGCGTTCCAGCCCGAGCTGGTGGCGCCCCTGCTCGGGCTCGTGGTGGCCGGCCACCTGCTCGGCTGCCGGCTGTTTCGCTTGGTTGACGCCGAACGCTTCTCCACGCTGGTGGTGGCGCTGGTCGCGGCCGGTGGCCTGGCCAGCGTGGCCGCCGGGCTCGCGGCGCTCTAGCCCACGTCGGCGCCCGACAGGAAGCGGACCCCGGTGAGCTCCTCCGAGGCCTCCCAGAGCCGGCGGCCGTTCTCCTCGTCGTAGGCCGGCGGTATCGCTTCGACCTTCCTCGGCAGCCCGCGGAACTCGCCGGGCCCGTCCGGCCCGTAGTACTCGCTGCCCTGGACTCCGGGCGCGGTCGCGGCGTAGAGGGTGGGCAGGGCCCCGCGCTCGGCGCTCTGGGCGAGGAGCAGGTTGCTGATCGCCATCGCGGCCTTGGCGATGCCGGTCGGCCCCGTGCTCTGCAGGTTGGTCGCCGAGTAGCCCGGGTGGGCGAACACGCTGATCGTCGGGAAGCCCGCTGCCCGCAGCCGGCGGTCGAGCTCGACCGCGAACACGGCGTTGGCCAGCTTCGAGGCCTGGTAGGCGTCGCGGGGGCTGTACGAGCGCTCCTTCTGGAGGTCGTCGAAGTCGAGCTTGCCGCTCTTGTGCTCGTTTGCTGCTCAGGGTCACGATCCGGCCGGAGTCCGAGCGCTGCACGGCTTCCAACAGCAGGCCGGTGAGCGCGAAGTGGCCCAGGTGGTTGGTGCCGAACTGGAGCTCGAACCCGTCGCTCGTGGCCTGCTGCGGCGTCATCATCACGCCGGCGTTGTTGATCAACAGATCGATCCGCTCTCCCTCGAGCCGGCCGGCGAACTCGCGCACCGAGTCGAGGCTGCCGAGATCGAGTGCGAGCCCGCGGGCCTTGGGCCCGCCGGTTTCCGCCTCGATCTCGTCCGCGGCGGCCTGACCTTTGTCGACGCTCCTGGAGGCGATGACCACCTCGGCGCCGTGGCGCGCCAACTCGAGCGCGGTGACACGACCGAGCCCACTGTTGGCGCCGGTCACGACCGCGAGCTTGCCGGCCTGGTCGGAGATGTCACCGGCCGTCCACTTGGGAGTCATCGCTCGGGCCCGTCCGACCAGAAGCCCTGCGCCAGTCCCCGGCGGCGTTTCCCGAGTTCGCCTAGCACCTAGGCCTCGATGATGAACACCACGTCGTCCTCGTAGCAGTAGGACCAGTCCTCGCCCGCCTGGGCCGAGGAGACGATCGGGTGGCCCGTCTCGTGGTTGTGGGCGGTGGCGTGGCGGTTGGGGGAGGAGTCGCAGCAGCCGACCTTGCCGCAGGTGCGGCAGGCGCGCAGGTGGACCCAGCGGTCGCCGGTCTTCAGGCACTCCTCGCAGCCTTTGACGTCGTGGGGTGGGCCGACCTCGACCTGGTCCAGATGTGTGCAGACGCTCATGGATGAAGTGTGGCGCAAGCGAGGTTGCGGTCCGCCTTGACATGATGCGAACATACGTTCGATCATGGTGATCGGCGCCCTCATCCCCCGCTTCGAGCTGGTCGCGGCCCTGGGAGAGCATCGCGCTCTGCTGGGGGAGGCGGTGGCCCTGGCCCCCGAGGCCGGCCGCGAGCAGATGGTGGGTGAGGTCTCCGCTCCGGCCGAGGCCTTCGGCGTGGTGCGCGGCATGCACGTGGGGGAGGCCCTGACGCGTTGTCCAGAGCTGCGGCTGGTCCCACCCGATCCCGAGGGGGTGCGCGAGCTGTGGGGGATGGTGCTCGACCG
>Ga0126312_10003946_pt1 | contig 10020 bp, 7 predicted proteins | sample Plot104A_FD_92537 | JGI IMG/M metagenome (GOLD analysis project Ga0126312, IMG submission 92537) | Serpentine soil microbial communities from UC McLaughlin Reserve, CA, USA - Plot104A | ecosystem: Environmental > Terrestrial > Soil > Grasslands | place: USA: UC McLaughlin Reserve, Lake County...
GCCGTCCTCGCGCGCGACGCACACGTGCGCCGCGTTGGTGTCGCGGACGTCCCGCACGCCGGGAGGCGCATCGACCAGGCCGACGAATGGCTCATCCGCGTACCTGGCCTCGTAGAGGGCCACCAGCTCGTCGTGGGAGGTCTCGCGGGTGGGCGTCACGTAGCAGCTCGTCAGCAGGCCCTGATCGATCGGAAGCAGATGCGGGACGAACGTGATCGCCCCCGCTGCGCCGAGCGCTTGCAGCTCCTGCGAGAGCTCGGGCGCGTGGCGGTGCCCCTCGACCCCGTATGCCTTGAAGTTCTCGACGACGTCCGCGAAGTCGGCGCCGCCGCGACCCGCCCCCGAGACGCCGGACTTGGCGTCGACGACGACGTCGCCGCACAGGCCGGCCTCCGCCAGCGGGGCCAGGGCCAGCAACGCCGCCGTCGGATAGCAGCCGGGGTTGGCGACCAGCTCGGCGTCACGCACCCGCTCGCGGTTGAGCTCGGTCAGCCCGTAGACGGCCTCGCCGAGGAGCTCCGGCGCGCCGTGTGGCCCATAGACCCGGTCGTAGGTCGCCTGGTCGCGCAGGCGGAAGTCGGCCGAGAGGTCCACGACCAGCGCGCCGCGGCGGCGCAGGTCGGCCACCACCGGCGCCGAGGCGCCGTGTGGGACCGCGACGATCGCCGCATCAGCCTCCCCCACCGCGTCGGACTCGAGCGCGGTGAGCGCCATCGGCACGCCATGCTGCGGGTAGAGCTCGTCGAGGCGCCGCCCGGCGTCGCAGCGGCAGGTGGCGGCCACCAGCTCGAGGCCGGGGTGGCGCCAGACCAGCCGGGCCGCGAGAGCGCCGGTGAGTCCCGTGGCGCCGACCACGGCGACCCGCGCGCGCGGCTCGCCGTCCAGCGGCTGAGCCGCGGGATCGCTGGCTGTCGAGGCCTCACTCACGCAGCGACCCCCCGATGTCCGCGATCGCCTCGCCGATCGCCCTGCGGCGCTCGGCGACCTCCTCGTCGGTGAGGGTGCGGTCCGGAGCCTGGAAGCTCAGGCGCAGCGCCACGCTCTTGCGCCCCTCGCCAACCTGGTCGCCCGTGTAGAGGTCGAAGAGCTCGGCCGAGCGCAGCAGCTCGCCGCCACCGGCGACGACCGCCGCCCGCACCGCGGCGGCATCGACGTCGTCGGCGACGACGACCGCGACGTCCTGCTCGACGGGCGGATACGCGATCACGTCCTCGTACTGCTCGTAGCCCCGGGGCGAGGCCTCCACCAGGGGGCCGAGGTCGATCTCGAAGCCCGCCGCCCCGTCGAGGTCCCACCGGCGGCAGACCGCCGGGTGGATCTCGCCCACCCAGCCGACGTCGGCGCCGCCGACGATCACGCGGGCGCTGCGCCCGGGATGCAGGAAGGACTCGGTGCCCGCCTGGACCCCGCCCTCGCAGCCGAGCTGCGCGAGCAGGGCCTCGAGCACGCCCTTGACCGCGAAGAAGTCGGCCGTCTCGGCCTCGTGGCGCCAGTCGGCGGACGTCACCGGCCCCGACGCCAGGCATGCGATGCGGGTGGGCTCGTGCGCGGGCGCGGGCTGGTCGCCCGCGAAGCGGCCGCCCAGCGGGCCGGCGCCGGGGGCCCCCTCGCGCAGATACGCCCGGCCCGACTCGAACAGCGCGATCCGGTCGGCTCCGTGCGCGCGGTTGTAGCGGGCGGCATCGAGGAGCGAGCCGGCAAGCGTGGTGCGGAGGGTCGAGTGATCGCCCGAGAGCGGGTTGGAGACCCGGATCGGCTCGGCTCGGATGTCGCCGTCGGCGATCCCGAGCCGCGCCGGCTGCGACGGCTCGACCAGGCTGAGGGTCACGACGCCGGCGAATCCGAGGTCTCGCATCACGTCCTCGGCGCGGCGGCGCAGGCGCTGCTCCACGGTCAGGCGGCCGGCCCGGCCGCTGGTGCCCGGCAACGTCGCCGGCAGGTTCTCGGCGTATCCATGGATGCGGCCGACCTCCTCGACGAGATCGGCCTCGCGGGTCACGTCGTAGTGGCGGTGAAACGGCACGACCGCCGTCAGGTCGTCGCCGTCGCGCTCGACCTCGAACTCCAGCCGCTCCAGATAGGCCTCGCTCTGTGAGGGCTCGATCGGCATTCCCAGCACGGCCTTCGCGCGGCCGTGGCGCAGGCCGACCCGGTGGCGCTCAGGGATCTCGGCGGCCTCGTCGATCGTCCCGGGGACCAGCTTCGCTCCGCACAGCTCCACGAACAGCCTCGACGCCACGTGTTGCGCCCACATGGTCAGCTCGGGATGAAGCTGCTTCTCAAAGCGGTTCGACGCGTCGGAGCGAAGGCCGAGCCTGCGCGAGGTGCGGAGGATGTTCACCCCGTTCCAGTTCGCGACCTCGAGCAGCAACCGCGTGGTCGAGTCCGAGACCTCGGAGACCTGGCCGCCCATGATCCCGGCGACGCCCGTGGGCCGCTCGCGGTCGCAGACGAGGACGGCATCGGAGTCGAAACGGCGCTCGACGTCGTCGAGGGTCGTCATCGTCTCCCCATCCCGCGCTGTGCGGATGATCAGCTCGCCGCCGGGAACGCGGTCGAGATCGAATGCGTGGAGTGGCTGGGCGGTCAGCAGCATCACGTAGTTGGTGATGTCGACGACGTTGTTGATCGGGCGCATGCCGGCTCCGATCAGGCGCGCCTTCAGCCACACGGGCGAGGGGCCGATCGTCACGTCGGTGAACGCGCGCGCGGTGAAGCGCGGGCACAGCTCGGGGACCTCGACGGTCACCGACGCGAGGTCGTCGGCGGTCCCCTCGCCGGTGGGCTCCGCGTCCTCGGCCCACGGCGGTGGGGCGAGCTCGGCGCCGGTCACGGCGTGGAGCTCGCGCGCGACGCCGTAGACGCCGAAGCAGTCGACGCGGTTGGAGGTCGGCTCGAGCTCCAGCACCGGCTCGGACACCGGCAGCACCTCGGCCAGGGGCGTGCCCGCGGCCGGCCCGCCGTCCTCCGCGAGAACCACGATGCCGTCCGCGTCCTCACCGATCTGGAGCTCGGCCTCGGACAGGATCATCCCGTCGGAGACGACGCCGCGCAGCTTCGCCCGGCCCAGTTCCCGCCCGCCCGGCATCACCGCGCCCGGCAGGGCAACCGGGACCGCCTGCCCCGCCGCGACGTTCGGCGCGCCGCAGACGATCGTGCGGGTGCCGTCGCCGGTCTCGACCTCGCAGACCGAGAGCCGGTCGGCGTTCGGGTGCGATTCCGCCGAAACCACCCTGCCGACGACGAAGCCCTCCGGCGAGGGAGCGCCGACATGCGAGATCCGCTCGAGCTCGATGCTGTGCATCGCGAGCGCGTCCGCGGCGTCCGTCGGGCTGAGGCCTGGATCGCAGTAGGAGGTGAGCCAGCCGTAGGGGACCTTCATCGGAACTGCTCCACCACGCGAAGGTCGTTCTCGAAGAACTTGCGCAGGTCCGGGATCCCGTGCTTGAGCATCGCGATGCGCTCGATGCCCATCCCGAACGCGAATCCCTGGACCGCGTCGGGGTCGTAGCCGCGGTTGCGGACGAAGCCGAAGACATTGGGATCGACCATCCCCGAGCCGAGGATCTCGATCCACCCGACGCCCTTGCACAGGGGATCGCGCGTGCCGTCGGGGAGCTCGCCCGTGCCGCCGCAGCGGAAGCACGAGACGTCCACCTCCACGCTGGGCTCGGTGAACGGGAAGAACCCGGGCCGGAAGCGGGTGCTGCGCTTGGGGCCGAAGATGGCACGCGCCAGCTCGTCGAGCGTGCCCTTGAGGTCCGCCAGCGTGATGTCCTCGGCCACCGCCAGCCCCTCGACCTGGTGGAAGACGGGACTATGCGTCGCGTCGAACGGGTCCGAGCGGTAGCAGCGCCCAGGCACGACGATGAATATCGGCGGCCCCTGGCTTTCCATCGCTCGCACCTGCATCGGCGACGTGTGCGTTCGCAGGACGACGTCCTCAGGCCCTGGCGGAAGGGCCTCCTCGCCGATCTTCAGACCCGATGACAGGCTCGCCGGGTCGACGTAGAACGTGTCCTGAGCCATTCGCGCGGGATGCCCGGGAGGGTGGTTGAGCGCCGTGAAGTTGTAATAGTCGAGCTCGACCTCGGGCCCCTCCATCACCCTGTACCCGAGGCCGACGAAGACGTCCTCGATCTCGCGCTGGGTCCTCATCAGGAGGTTGTGGGCGGCCACTGCCGGGCGCGGCGAGCCCGGCAGGGTGACGTCGACCGCGTCCTCGGCGAGGGCGCGGTCGAGCTCGGTGGACTCGAGCTCGTCGCGACGCGCGGAGAGCTGCTCCTCGAGCGCCGACCTGGCGGCGTTGGCCGCGGCCCCCACGGGGCCGCGCTCGTCCGTGGGAAGCTCGGCGATCCCCCGCAGGATCGTCGTCAGCTCCGACTTGCGCCCGAGATGGCGCACGCGCAGCTCCTCCAGCTCGCCTGCGTCGGCGACGCCCGCGATCGCGGCCTCTGCCTCGGCCCGCAGCTTCTCGATCCGGTCGGTCACGGTCACGGTGGAGCGCCCCCTTCGGCGGCGGCCGACGATATCCCCTGCAGGGCGATCGCCGCCGCCGCGGCGACGTTGAGCGACTCCGCAGCGTCCTCGCGGACCGGGATCGTCCAGTGGCTGTCGCAGGCGCCGATCACCTGATCCGACAGGCCGTCGCGCTCGGCGCCGAGACACAGCGTCACGGGCGCCGCGGTTGCGGTGGGCGCCTCGCCGCCGTGGGCGATCAGCGCGATCCGCGGCTGCGGCGTCTCCCCCACCTCGGCCCGCGCCAGGCCGATGCCGAAGATCGAGCCCATGCTCGCCCGCACGGCCTTCGGCGAATGCGGGTCGGCGCAGCCGGGCCCGATCGCCACGGTCCCCTCGACGAGGGCGTGCGCGGAGCGGATCACGGCGCCCACGTTGCCGGGGTCGCCCAGCCCGTGCATGTACACGCAAACCGGCCCGCCCGCAGCCTCCCAGGCCTCGGGCCAGACGGCGATCGCGCGCGTGCCCGAACCCAGCGACGAGACCGAGTCGAGCAGGCCGGGCTCGACATCCTCCCCGCCGAGGCCCGTGCCCGGCGCATTCAACACGAATAGCGGCTCGCGCCCGGCGCGCAGGCCGGCCTCCAGCAAGTCCTCGCCCTCTGTGGCGAACAGCCCCTCGCTCTCGCGATGGCGGCGGTCGGCGAGCTTGCGCACGAGCTTGAGCTTCTGGTTGTCGGTCGAGGTGATCATGGCCATGAAAAAGGGCGCCTAGCTCGGCGCCCGGGAGATGCTCCGCTTCTCAGTGACGTTCAGGCAGCGGCAGCCTCCCGGGAGAGCTCGGCAAATCGGCGAAAGGCGTCGCGGTCGCGGACCGCGAGGTCGGCGAGCATCTTGCGGTTGACCTCGACGCCGGCGAGCTTGAGGCCGTGCATCAGCTCCGAGTAGCTCATGCCCTCCTCGCGCGCGGCGGCGTTGATGCGGATGATCCACAGGCGTCTGAAGTCGCGCTTGCGCCTGCGCCTGTCGCGGTAGGCGTAGTTGCCCGAGCGCTGCACCTGCTCCTTGGCGAAGCGGTAGCTGGAGTGCTTGCGCCCGTAGTAGCCGCGGGCCTGCTTCAGGACCTTCTTGCGGCGCCGGTGCCTGGCGACCGCGTTGGTCGAGCGGCTCATGGCTCAGCCACCCTTGCTGGTGCCCAGAAGGCCGCGCACCCGCTTGCTGTCGGAACGCTTGATCTCGACCGGCCGCGACATGCGCCGCTTGCGCTTGGGCGACTTCTTCTCGAGGATGTGGCTGGAGTACGCGCGCCGCCCGCGCAGCTTGCCGTTGGAGGTCTTGCGAAAGCGCTTCTTCGCGCCGGAGTGGGTCTTCATCTTCGGCATCGGCGGGTTATTGAAGCAGAGTGACGCCTACCCGCCGATCGTCAGGGTCGCCAGCTCGCTGCCGACGAAGCCGAGGCCAGGCGACTAGGCGGCGGCCTCGCCGGCCGCCTGCTCTCCGTCGCCGTCCTCGGCGGCGGTTTCGCCGTCGGCCGACCCGTCGCCGCGCTGCTGGGCGAGGAGCTCCTTCGAGGGCGCGACCAGCATGTGCATGTTGCGCCCCTCCTGCTGGGGGTCCTGCTCGATGGTCGCGATCTCGGAGATGTCGTCGTAGAGGCGCTTGAGCAGCGCCCGGCCCCGCTCGGGGTGGGCCTGCTCGCGCCCGCGGAACATGATCGTGACCTTGACCTTGTCCTTCTGGCGCAGGAAGCGCTCGACGTGGCCCTTCTTGGTCTCGTAGTCGTGGTCGGCGATCTTCGGGCGCAGCTTGATCTCGCGGACGTTCACCTGTTGCTGGTGCTTGCGCGCCGCCTTGGCCTTCTGCTCCTGCTCGTACTTGTACTTCGAGTAGTCGAGCAGGCGCGCGACCGGGGGCCGAGCGTCCGGAGCCACCTCGACGAGGTCGAGGTCTCGCTCGCGGGCCATCTCCAGGGCCTTGTCGGTGGCGACGACCCCGACCTGCTCGCCCTCCTCGTCGATGAGACGAACCTCCTTGATGCGGATGCGCTCGTTGATCCTGGTCGGATCCCGTTCGGGCATCCGCCGGTCGAACCGTCGCGGGACGGGCACTAGGAGCGGCTCACGGGAAGCTTCAAGCTAACCGGCGATAGGGGGCGAGAGCACGAAGGACAGGGCACGGGCGCTCAGCGGCGCTGCGTGGTTTGGGTGCCCTGCATCGCGCGGCAGTATAGACGGCGCCCGGAGGCCCGACAAATCGCGCTCAGGCACCATCCTCGGCTATGCGCGCGGCCACGTCGGACAGCGAGAACGCGCCCAGGTCGCCGTCCACGTGCGAGCGCAGCGCCACCACGCCCTCGTCCGCCTCGCGGTCGCCCACGACCAGCATGTAGGGGGCCTTCGCGAGCTCTGCGTCGCGGATCTTCTTGCCCACCGACTCCGAGCGCGCGTCGACCTCGACGCGCACGCCGTCGGCCCGCAGGCTCTCTGCGATCTCGGCGGCGTGGGCGTTGTTGCGATCGGCCACCGGGAGCACCAGCGCCTGTACCGGCGCCAGCCACGTCGGGAAGCGTCCGCCGTGGTGCTCGATCAGGATCCCGGCGAAGCGCTCGAGCGCGCCCAGCAGCGCGCGGTGGATCATCACCGGCCGGTGCTCGGCGTTGTCCTCGCCCTGGTAGGTGAGCTCGAAGCGCTCGGGCATCTGGAAGTCGACCTGGCAGGTCCCGCATTGCCACGAGCGGCCGAGGGCGTCGGCGATGTGGAAATCGATCTTCGGTCCGTAGAACGTTCCCTCACCCGGGCTCTCCTCGTAGTCACGTCCCTGGCGCTCCAGGGCCTCGCGCAGTGCGTCGGTCGCCCGCTCCCACTGCTCGTCCGTGCCGATCGACTTCTCGGGCCTGGTCGAGAGCTCGACCCGTACGTCCTCGAACCCGAAGCGCGCGTAGAGCTCGTCGATGGCCTCGCAGATCGAGTCGACCTCGTCGGCGATCTGCTCCAGCGTGCAGTAGACGTGCGCGTCGTCCTGCGTGAACGCGCGGACGCGCAGCAGGCCGTGCAGCACGCCCTCGCGCTCGTAGCGCGAGACGTCGCCGAACTCGGCCAGACGCAGCGGCAGGTCGCGGTAGGAGTGGCGGTCCGAGCCGTAGACGAGGCACGCGCCGGGGCAGTTCATCGGCTTCAGCGCGAAGCGCCGCTGGTCGCCCTCGCGCGCCGAGGGCTCGGCGAAGAACATGTTCTCGCGGTAGTTGTCCCAGTGCCCGGAGCGGTGCCACAGCTCCTCGTCGAGCACCCGGGGCGTCTTGATCTCCTCGTAGCCGCGCTTGCGAAGCTGCTTGCGGACCTCGGCCGTGATCAGATCGAGCAGCACGGTCCCCTTCGGCAGCCAGAACGGCATGCCCGGCGCCTCGTCGCGCAGCAGGAAGAGGCCCAGCTGCGGCCCGAGACGGCGGTGGTCGTTGGCCCGCGCCTGCTCGAGGCGCTCCAGGTGCTCGTCGAGGTCCTTCTGCGAGAAGAAGGCGGTGCCGTAGATGCGGGTCAGCATCTGCCTGGTCTCGTCGCCGCGCCAGTAGGCGCCGGCGAGCGAGTTGAGCTTGAACGCCTTGATTCGCGCGGTGGAGGGACCGTGCGGGCCCCGGCAGAGGTCCGTGAAGGGCCCGTTTCGATACAGCGACACGGTCTCGACGCCCTCGTCGCGCACCAGGTCCTCGATCAGCTCGACCTTGTACGGCTCCTCGGCCTCTCGAAAGCGCTCGAGCGCGGCGGCGACCGGGACGTCCTCGCGCTCGAAGCCCTCGTCGGCCTTCACGTGCGCGGCCATCGCCTGCTCGATCCGCACCAGGTCGTCCTCGGAGGGGCTCACGCCCTCGGGGAACTCGAAGTCGTAGTAGAAGCCGTCGGCGATCGGCGGGCCGATCGACACCTTGGTACCCGGCCACAGCTCGGTGACGGCGGTGGCCATCACGTGCGCGGCGTCGTGGCGCACCAGCCAGAGCGCGTCCGGGTGGGTGCCGGGGACGATGACCTCGATCTCGTCGCCATCGGCGAGTGGCGCGGCCAGGTCGCGCACCTCTCCCCCGGCCTTGACCGCCAGGGCGTCGTTCGCCAGGCGCGGGCCGATCGCGGCCGCCGCATCGGCCCCCGTCGCGCCCTCGTCGAGCTCGAGCTCGGAGCCGTCGGGAAGCTTGACCTTGATCGCCGCCATCGGGCGAGCCATGCTAATGGCCGCCCTCGGCCACCTCGGCGCGCGCGCCGGGCGAGATCAGAGGGCACGGGCCGGGGACGTCCTGCGTGCCGTCGACCCACCACACCGAGTACGGCGGGCTGCCCTTCGCGGGGCCCGTCGCCGGGCGCACGTCGCCCGGCGGTCGCAGCCCGTCGAACGTGATCACCTGCGCGACGTCGTCAGGAAGCTCGGACAGGGATTCCGGCTCGACGCATACGCGCCCGCCCCGGAGCTCCCACAGCAGGTAGTCGCGGCCGTGGGCATCCAGCAGCGACTGCGGCGCGAGCACCAGGGTCGAGCCGCCGAGGTACGGCCGCAGCTCGGTCAGCGCCGGCGAATAGGTGGATGGGCCCACCGGCCCGTTGGCCAGCGCCAGCAGGCTGCACCCGGCGGCGGCCACCGTGAAGCTCGCGCCGAGGAGGGCCAGGCCCAGCCTGATCCTGGCGACGCGAGCGGAGCGCGGGAACAGCGCGGCGATCCCGCGGCGGCGCACGATCTGCATCGTCTTTCTCCCGGTGGGAGCGGTCTCGGCCAGCGCCCTGACGCTGATCAGCATCGCCAGCGGCGCCGCCAGGGCGATCGCCTTGGCCTCCTGGTAGGGCGTGCCGGCGACGTTGGCATAGAGGATCAGCAGCGCCGCCACTGCGAGCGCCACCGGCACGGCCCGCTCGCGGCGGTGCAGCCACCACCACAGGCCCAGCGCGAGCGCGGCGAGCCCGATCGCCGCGCCGAGGTAGTACACGAGGGCGGGAGCCGCCCCGTCGCCGGGGTCGAGGCGAAAGTCGCCGGACGGCCAGATGCCGAGCGCCTCCAGCGGGGAGATCGGGTTGAAGAGGTTGCCGAGGCCGGCGCCGGCGGGGTCGAAGGTCTCGAAGTCGGCGAAGTCGGCCATCCGCCCCAGCTCGGGGAGCATCACGGCCAGCGCCACGCCCGCGGCGACGGCGGCCGGCGCGAACGCCTCCTTGGCCATCCGGCGAGCCCGCTCCCCGTTCACCTGGCGCGCCGAGGCCGCCAGCTCGACGGCGCCCCAGGCCAGGGCGGCCCCGCCGAGCCACAGCAGGCCGGGAAAGCTGTAGACGTAGGCCGAGCCGGCGGCGAGCACCCCCAGCGGAACGGCCCTCGCCATGCCGCCGCCGGCCAGCCGCCCTCGGGCCAGCTCGCCCAGCCCGACCGCGAACCCGAGCACCAGCAGCGCCTCGATCGACTCCTTGAACGCGCCCTGGGTCAGGTAGGCCGCGGCCATGTAGGCGAAGCCGACCAGCACCGCTGCGATCAGCCGGCGGGCCATGGGCAGGCGGGCGAGCAGGGCCAGTGAGGTCACGGCGGCGATGACCGCGGCGGCCAA
>Ga0126312_10003948_pt1 | contig 10020 bp, 4 predicted proteins | sample Plot104A_FD_92537 | JGI IMG/M metagenome (GOLD analysis project Ga0126312, IMG submission 92537) | Serpentine soil microbial communities from UC McLaughlin Reserve, CA, USA - Plot104A | ecosystem: Environmental > Terrestrial > Soil > Grasslands | place: USA: UC McLaughlin Reserve, Lake County...
CGAATTTGCGCCCCGAGACCTCCACGGCATACTCGCGCTCGACCCTCTCACGCTCGCCCTCCTCGTCTCCCCTCTCCGGCTTCGGGAGCTCGAGCGCCTTGAGCCACGCCTGGTCCTCCACGAGGTCGCGGCAGGTCTCGCCCCGCCGCCACTGCTCCGTTGCCAGGAGCGCCCTGTGGAACGGGATCAGCGTCTTCACGCCCGTGATCTCGTACTCGTCCAGGGCGCGCAGCATCCGCCGCGTCGATGCCAGGCGGTCGACGTCCCAGACGATCAGCTTGGCGATCATCGGGTCGTAGAGCGGCAGCACCTCGTAGCCGGCCTCGGCGCCCGAGTCGACGCGCACGAAGGGACCGGCGGGCTCGCGGTAGGACTCGATCCGGCCCGGCGCGGGGGCGAACCTCTTCGACGCGTCCTCCGCGTTGATGCGGCACTCGATCGCGTGGCCCCGGATCACCACGTCGTCCTGACCGAAGGACAGCTCCTCGCCCGCGGCGATCTTGAGCTGCTCGCGCACGATGTCGATGCCGGTGACGAGCTCGGTCACGCAGTGCTCCACCTGCACGCGCGTGTTCATCTCGAGGAAGTAGTAGTCGCCGTCCTGCAGCAGGCCCTCGATCGTTCCAGCGGAGCGGTAGCCGACCGCGCGCGCGGCGTCGGTGCCGATCCGGCCGATTCGCTCCCGCAGCTCCGGGTCCACCGCGGGCGCCGGCGACTCCTCGATCAGCTTCTGGTGGCGCCGCTGCACCGAGCAGTCGCGCTCGAAGAGGTGGATCACGTTGCCGTGCGCGTCGGCGAGCACCTGGACCTCCACGTGCCGCGGGTCCGGGAGGTAGCGCTCGAGGTAGACGGTGGCGTCCGAGAAGAACTTCTCGCCCTCCCGCGCGGCGCCCTCGAAGGCCTTCTCGAGCTCGTCCTCGGACTCGGCCACGCGGAAGCCCTTGCCGCCCCCTCCTCCCGCGGCCTTGACGGCGACGGGATAGCCGACCATCTCGTCGATCACCCGACGCGCCTTCTCGACCGACTCGACCGGGTCGGTGGTACCGGGCACGATCGGCACCCCTGCGTCACGCATTATCTCCCGCGCGCGGGTCTTCGAGCCCATCGCCTCAATCGCGGCGGGCGGCGGGCCGACGAACACGACGCCCGCGTCATCGCAGGCGCGGGCGAAGGCGGCGTTCTCGGCGAGGAAGCCGTAGCCGGGATGGATCGCCTGTGCGCCGGATCGCTTCGCGACGTCGAGGATCTTCTCCACGACCAGGTAGCTCTCGGTGGCGGGCCCGGGGCCGAGCAAATAGGCCTCGTCGGCGCGCCGGACGTGTGGCGCCTCGCGGTCGGGCTCGGAGTACACCGCCACGCTCGCGATGCCGAGCTCCTCGAGGGTGCGCATCACCCTGATTGCGATCTCGCCACGGTTCGCGATCAAAACCTTGTCGAACATTCGGCCGGAAGGCTAATGGCTGGCGCGTCCGCCCATTCGCCCGCATACTTGCCGCGTGAGGCGACTGGCGGCAGGGACGCTGGCGGTCGCGGCGCTCGCCTGCGCTCCGCCGGCGAGCGCCGCGCCACGCTTCGAGCGCTGCGGGGACTACGGGTTCTCCTGCGCCCGCGTGTCGGTGCCCCTCGACCGCTCGGGGCACACGCCGGGACAGGTGTCGCTGCTCGTGGAGCGCATGCGCGCGGAGCAGGGCCCCGCGCGCGGGGCCACGTTCCTGCTCGCCGGCGGCCCCGGCCAGTCGGCCACGGACGCCTTCAGGGGCGACGCGCTCGGACCCTTCGGGGCGGCGGGCCGGACGCGCGACCTGATCGTCTACGACCAGCGCGGCACCGGACGCTCCGGGCTTCTGCGCTGCCCGCGGCTCGAGCGCGCCAACCTGCTCGATGCGGGCGCCGCGGCGGCCGCGTGCGCGGCCGAGCTCGGCCCCCGCCGCGCCTTCTACACGACGCGCGACTCGGTCGAGGACATGGAGGCGATTCGCCGGGAGCTCGGCTACGACAAGATCGCGATCTACGGCGCCTCGTACGGCACCAAGGTGGCACTCGACTACGCACGCGCGCACCCGGACCGGGTGGAGCGCCTCGTGCTCGACTCAGTGGTCGAGCCCGAGGGCCCGGACCCGCTGTACCGAGACACCTTCGCCGCGGTCCCGCGCGAGCTGCGCTCGCTCTGCCGCCTGGGCTGCCGGCGGATCACACGCGACCCGGTGGGCGACCTCGAGCGGCTCGTGGCCCGGCTGGCGCGCGGGCCGCTGCGCGGCCCGGTGGTCACCCCGAAGGGCCGGCTCCGGCGCGGCTCCCTGAGCCGCTCCGAGCTGTTCCTGATCCTGATCGCCGGCGACTTCGACCCCGGGCTGCGCGCCGCCTTCCCGGCGGCCGTGCGCGGCGCGCTGGGGGGCGATCCGGCGCCGCTCCTGCGGCTCAAGCGGCGCGCGATCGAGATCGACGCCGACCCACCGCCGGCCCGCGCGCTCAGCGCCGCGCTGTACGCGGCCACGACCTGCGAGGAGAGCGCGCTGCCGTGGACCCGTTCGGCGCCCTTCGGCGCCCGCATGGGCCAGGCTCGCGCCACCGCGGCGGCCGCGCCCGCGCTCAGCTTCCGACCGTTCGACAGGCTCACCGCGCTCGACAGCGACGTGCTCGCGCTATGCGAGCGCTGGCCTGCGGGGCCGGCCGGTGGGACGCCGGAGAGAGCGGAGGGACCCGTGCGATCCGGCGGGGGCTCCGGCCCGCTCCCCGACGTGCCGGTGCTGCTGCTCGAGGGCGAGGACGACTTGCGCACCCCGGTCGAGGGCGCCCGCAAGGTCGCCGCCCGCTTCCCCCAGGCCCGCCTGCTGGTGGCCTCGGAGACGGGCCATTCGGTGCTCGGCAACGACCTGACCGGCTGCGCCGACCGCGCCTTCGGGCGCTTCTTCGAGGGGGGCGTGCTGCCCTCGCGCTGCCCGCGCGGCCGGCGCATCGTGCCGCCCGCCCCGCAGCCGCCCCGCTCGCTGCGCGCCCTCGAGCCGCTCCGGCCCGTGCATGGCCTGCGCGGAAGGGCGCTGCGCGCGCTCGCCCTGACCATGGGCGACGTCGCAGGCGACACGCTGAGCACCGTGGTGGTGGGCCTGGACGACCCCGACCTTGCGCGCGGCGGCGGCCTGCGCGGCGGCTCCTACCGCCTGACGGGGCGCGGCTCCCTCGAGCTTCGAGGCGTCTCGTTCGTCCCCGGCGTCCGGGTCAGCGGCAGGATCCGGGACTTCCTCGGCGGCCGCCAGCGCGGCTCGCTCCGGCTCGCCGGGCGCGTGACGCCCGAGGGCCGGCTGCGCCTCCGCGATGACCTCATGACCGGCACCCTGGGCGGCCGTCGGGTAAGCGCCCGCCTCCCGCTCGACCCCTTCGTGGCGAGCGCCAAGGCGACCCGGGCGAGCCATGTGGGACTCTAGGACTTAGCCGGCGCCTCCTTCCTCGCGCGGCTCCTTCTCTTAGCCGGCGCCTTCTTCCTCGCGCGGCTCCTTCTCGTCGCGCCCAGCTTGCGGCGCAGCTCCACCTCGGTCCCGCGGGAGCCGCCGTCCACGGTCACCTCGTCCATCATCCCGCGCATCAGGTCGATCCCCCGGCCCCGGTCGGTTTCGCCCGGCTCGCGCCAGCCGCCGGTGTCGCTGACGGTGAGGACGACCTGGCCGTCCGCCACCGAGGCCTGCATGTGGAACAGGGCGTCGCCGAAGCGGTAGGCGTGCTCGATCGCGTTCGCGCAGGCCTCGTGGCAGGCCAGCTCGATCTCGTAGCGCTCGTCGGGAGACGCGCCCGCACGGGCGAGCCAGCGCGAGAGCGCCCGCCTAACGCCCGCCAGCAGGTTGGGATCGGCCGGGAGCTCGAGTCGGAGCCGGTCCCCGAGCGCCAGCGTACGGAGCGCGAGCATCGCGACGTCGTCGTCGGCTCCGCGGCCGCCGAGCATCGCCGCGATCACGTGGTCGCAGAGCTCCTCGGGGTCGGCCGGACCCTCCAGGGCGGCGGCGCGCAGGCGCTCGAGGCCGTCGTCCAGCGACTTCCCGCGCACCTCGACGAGCCCGTCCGTGTAGAGCAGGAGGGTCGAGCCGTCGTCGAGCTCGAGCTCGAGCTCCTGGTAGTCGTCGCCCTCCAGCACGCCGATCGGGGTGGAGCGGCCGCCCCAGACGAAATCGGCGCTGCCGTCGGGCCGCAGCAGGAGCGGCGGGGGATGGCCGGCGCTTGCCAGGCGAACCCTCTCCAGGGTCGGGTCGACGAGCGCGAACAGGAGGGTGGCCATGTGGCGCCCGCCCTCGAGCTCCTTGAGCAGTCGATCGAGCCTGACCAGCACCGCGGCTGGCGCGTGGCCCTCCATTGCGTAGGCGCGCAGGGCGTTGCGGAGCTGCCCCATGAGCGCCGCGGCTGGCAGGCCGTGCCCCACGACATCGCCCATGGCGACGCCCATGCTCCCGCCGTCGAGCATCACCGCGTCGTACCAGTCGCCTCCCACTTCGGCGCCCGCGCCGCCAGGCAGGTAGCGCGCCGCGAGCGCGGTCCCCGGAACGTGCGGCAGCCGCGCCGGCAGGAGGGAGCGCTGCAGCGTCTCGACGATCCGGTGCTCGCGCTCGTAGAGGTGGGCGTTGGCGATCGCGATCGCCGCCCGGTCCGCGACGAGCGACAGCAGGCGCGTGTCGTCCTCGTCGAAGCGGTTGGGCCTAAGCGAGCCCGCGCGGACGACGCCCGTGACCTTGCCCTCGCTTACGAGCGGCACGCCAACGAGCGCGCGGACGCCGCTCCCGCGAAGGCCCGGCGCGGAGAGGTGGGAGGCCTCGAGATCGTCGACCACGAGCGGCTCGCCGGTGCTGGCCACGCGCCCGGCGAACGTGCCCGCCTCGACGGGCTGCTGCCCGCCGGCCTCGGTCAGCCCGCGCGTCGCGCGCAACGACAGTGTGGAGCCCTCCTCGTCCAGCAGAAGGATGGAGGCCGTGTCGGCATCGAGGATCTCGATCACGCTGTCGAGCAGACCCGGCAGCAGGTCGTCGAGCGCGAGGTGCCTCAGCGCGGTGTCGGACACCAGCTGCAGGCGGCGGACCATGTCCGCCACGGCCTCGGCCTCGGCACGCGCCGCCCGCTCCTCCTCCGCCTGCTTTCGTCCCGTCACGTCCTCCGCCTGCACGATCAGCTGGACGGGTCGAGAGTCCGAGTCGCGCGCCGCCGAGAGGCTGAGCGAGACGAGGAGCTCCCGCCCGTCCGGGCGAACGCAGCGGCACTCCGCCCTGTGGAGCGTGCGCCCCCCGGACAGGAGCTCGCGCCCGGCCCGCTGCTCGCCGACCCGCTCGTCGGGGTGGACCATCGCCTCCCACGCGCTGCCGAGGAGCTCGGTCTGGGAGCAGCCGAGCATCCGCGCCAGCGCGCCGTTCACCTGCGCCCAGCGCCCGTCCGGCGAGACGAGGCCCATGCCGATCGGCGCATTGGCGAAAGCGGTCCGGAAGCGGCGCTCGCTCTGCTCGAGCGCCAGCGTCTTCTCGTGCAGCTCGATGAAGGTGGCGACCTTCGACCTCAGCACGGACGGGTCGTAGGGCTTCAGCACGTAGTCGACGGCGCCCTCCGAGTAGCCGCGGTACACGTTCTCCGTGTCCTTGCTGATGGCGGTAACGAAGATGATCGGGATCTCCCGCGTGCTCGCGCGCCGCTTGATCAAGGCGGCCGTCTCGAAGCCGTCGAGCCCCGGCATCTGCACGTCGAGCAGGATCACCGCGAAGCGCCTCTTCAAGAGCAGCTTGAGGGCCTCGTCACCGGAATGGGCGTGGACCAGCTCGTGGCCGAGCGGCTCGAGCGTGGCCGACAGGGCCATGAGGTTCTCGGGGCGGTCGTCGACGAGCAGGACCCCGCCGGCGGGCTCGTCGGTCATGCGCCACCCCCACAGGCCTCGGTCATGCGCCACCCCCACAGGTCGTGGCGACGAACGGAGCGATCTCCTCGAGCCCGAGCGTGCGGTCGGCCGCCCCGGCGGCGATCGCGGCGGCGGGCATCGCGCCGCGTTCCGCGGTGCGCGGGTCCTCGGCCACGGTCAGGCCTCCCCTCCGCTTGACGGACGCCATGCCCACGGCGCCGTCGTCACCCGTGCCGGTCAACAGCACGCCGAGCACGCGCTCGCGGTAGGCGTCCGCGGCGGACTCGAACAGCACGTCGATCGAGGGGCGGCTGAAGCGAACTCGCCGATCCGTGGAGAGCGCGAAGTGGCCGGCCTCGACGAGCGCGTGGTAGTCGGCGGGGGCAACGTAGACGCGTCCGGGCTCGATCGGATCCTTGTCCTGCACCTCGCTCACGGAGCGCCCGCCGCGCATCTCGAGCACGCGGGTCATGGCATCACCGCTGTCGGGGCGGCGGTGTAGCACCGCCGCGATCGCGGGCGCGAAGTCGATCGGCAGCGCCGCGAGCAGCCTCCCAAAGGCGTCGAGGGCACCCCAGGACCCGCCGACCACCACCAGTTCGAAGCCGCTCACGACGGCACCTTGCGGTAGAGCTTCTGGGCGCCATCGAGCTCCTCGAAGCGGGCGGCGTACGGGCTGTGGCGGATCGATTCCTTCTGGCCCAGGGCCAGCACGCCGAATGGCTCGAGGCTGTCGAAGAACAGCCGGTGGACGCTCGCCTGGAGCTCCGTGCCGAAGTAGATCATCACGTTGCGGCAGACGATGAGGTGGAAGTCGTTGAAGATCCCGTCCGAGACCAGGTTGTGCTGCGCGAAGACGATCTGTCGCCCGAGCGACTCCCGAAAGCGGGCCATCCGCCCGTTGGCGGCGTAGTACCCCGAGAACTCGCCGCGGCCTCCGGCCCGGACGTAGTTCTCGGTGTAGGAGCGCATGTTCTCGAGCGGGAAGGCGGCCCGCTTCGCGCGCTCGAGCACCGCCTCGTTGATGTCCGTGGCGTAGATCCGCGAGCGCTCGTAGAGGCCCTCCTCCTCAAGCAGGATCGCCAGCGAGTAGGTCTCCTCCCCACTCGAGCAGCCCGCGTTCCAGATGCGGATGAACGGATAGGTCCTGAGCAGCGGCACGACCCGATCGCGAAAGCGCGCGTAGAAGCTCGGATCGCGGAACATCGAGGTGACGCTGATCGAGAGATCGAGCAGCAGCCGCTCCATCGCCGGGGGGTCGTGGAGCACCCGCTCGAGCAGGCCGGACAGCGTGCCCGTCCCCTCCTCATGGACGCGACGCCAAAGCCGCCGCCGGAGCGAGCTGCGCGCGTAGCCTCGGAAGTCGAAGCCGTAGTAGCGGTAGATCCCCTCGAGCAGGAGCTCCATCTCGACCTCGTCGAGGTCGTCCTGTGCACGGACGAGACTCGCTCCCCCCACCGCGGTCCGCCTACTCGTAGAGCCAGACGCGCATCAGCGACAGCAGCCTGTCCGTGTCGACCGGCTTGGCGATGTAGTCGGAGGCGCCCGAGGCGATGCTCTTCTCGCGGTCCCCCTTCATCGCCTTGGCCGTGAGCGCGACGATCGGCAGGTCCTCGAACTGCGGCATCCCGCGCACCCGGCGCGTGGCCTCGTACCCATCCATCTCCGGCATCATGATGTCCATCAGGACCAGGTCCACGTCGGGATTGTGGCGCAGGGTCTCGATGCCGTCGCGCCCGTTCTCCGCGAACAGGACCTCCATGCCGCGGCCCTCGAGCGCGCTAGCGAGCGCGAACACGTTGCGCACGTCGTCGTCCACGAGCAGCACCTTCTTGCCCTGGAAGACGGCATCGGCGCTGTGCAGCTGCTCGAGCATCCGGCGCTGCTCGGGGGGCATCCGCGCCTCGACCCTGTGCAGGTGGAGCGAGGTCTCGTCGAGCAGCCGTTCGGGCGAGCTGGCGTCCTTCACGATGATCGTCTCCGCGTACTTGCGGAGCTTCGTCTCCTCCCGCCTGGTCAGCTCCTTCCCGGTGTAGATGATCACCGGCAGGTCGCGGAAGCGCTCGTCCTTCTTGATCGTCTCGAGCAGCGCGAAGCCCTGCATGTCGGGCAGCTTGAGGTCGAGGACCACGCAGCCGAAGCGCTTCTTCTCGAGCTCGGCGAGCGCCTCCTCGCTCGAGCCGACGGCCGTGATGGCCACGTCGTCGCCGCCCCCGATCAGCTCGCCGATGCTGCGCCGCTGCGCCTCGTCGTCCTCCACCACCAGCAGGTTGCGCACCCGGCGCTCAACGTCCACCTCGTCGAGTGCCTCGGGAAGCGACTCGACCACAGCCGCGGCGCCGGCCTTGAGGAGCTCGACGCGCAGCTCGGGGTCGGCCGTGAGGTAGACGGGGATGTGGCGGGTCTGGGGGTGCCGCTTTAAGTGCTCGAGCGTCGCGGGCTCGCCCGCGACCAGGATCGCGTCCGGGCCGTACTCGTGCGCTAGGGCGATGCCGAGCCCGGTTTGCAGCGCGGCGAGAGCCTTGAAGCCCCGCTCGCGGGCCGCCCTCATGGCGGCCTCTGCCGTTTTGGCGTCGGGGGCGATCACGAGCAGGACGCGATCGCCGGGCTCGATCGCCGCGCGGTCGTCCGGGAGCTCCGGGGGCTCGAGCAGCGCGGCCTGGGCAGCCGGCTCGGTCGGCGCGGTCTTCTGGCCGTTCGTCTCCGCGCCCGGCAGCACGACGTCGGAGAAGTCCGGCTCGATCGGCGCCGCCGGCAGCACCTCGGTCGGCGCGTACTCCACAGGCAGGAGCAGCGTGAACGAGCTGCCCTTCCCGGCCTCGCTCTCCACGCGCAGCTCACCGCCCAGGAGACGCGCGATCTCGCGCGAGATCGACAGCCCCAGTCCGGTGCCGCCGTACCTGCGGCTGGTCCCGCCGTCGGCCTGCTGAAAGGCCTCGAAGATCAGCTGGAGCTGGTCGTCGGCGATCCCGACGCCGGTGTCGGCGACGGTGAAGGCCACCCGACCCCCGTCAGCCGGCTCGATGCGCAGCGTGACGCTGCCCTTCTCCGTGAACTTGAAGGCATTCGAGAGGAGGTTCTTGAGGATCTGCTGGAGCCGCTGCTCGTCGGTCGTGATGGCGTCGGACAGCTCGTTGGCGAGCTTCACCTCGAACCTCAGGCCCCGCTCGTCGGCGACCGGCGAGAACGTCCGCTCGACATAGTCGCGTACCGCGGCGAGGTCGATCTGCGCGGCGTGGACCTCCATCTTGCCCGCCTCCACCTTCGACAGGTCGAGGATCTCGTTGATGAGCGACAGCAGGTCGCTGCCCGCGGTGTGGATCGTGCGCGCGTACTCAACCTGCTTCTCGTCGAGCCTGCCGCCCGTGTTCTCGGCCAGCAGGTTCGAGAGGATCAGCAGCGAGTTGAGCGGCGTGCGCAGCTCGTGCGACATGTTCGCGAGGAACTCGGACTTGTACTTCGAGGACAGCGCGAGCTGACCCGCCTTCTCCTCGAGGCCCAGCCGCGCGGTCTCGATCTCGCGGTTCTTGATCTCGATGTCGCGGTTCTGCTGGCTCAGCAGGGCGGCCTTCTCCTGGAGCTCCTCGTTCGTCTGCTGGAGCTCCTCCTGCTGGGTCTGGAGCAGCTCCTCGGAGGCCTTCAGCGAGGCGGCCTGCTCCTCGAGCTCCGCGTTCGAGCGCTTCAGCTCGTCCTGGCGCGACTGGAGCTCCTCGGACTGGCTCTGGAGCTCCTGGGTGAGCGACTGCGACTGCTCGAGCAGCTCCTCGGTGCGCATGTTGGCGATGATCGAGTTGAGCGTCACCCCGATCGTCTCCGTGAGCTGGTCGAGGAACTGCAGGTTGATGTCGTCGAACGGCGTGAAGGTGGCCAACTCGATCACGGCCAGCACCCGCTCCTCGAACAGGACCGGGAGCACGATGATGTTCGCGGGCACGCCCTCGCCGAGCCCCGAGGAGATCTTGATGTAGTCCTCCGGCGGGTCGGTGATCAGGATGCTCTGCTTCTCGAGCCCCGCCTGGCCGACCAGCCCCTCGCCCGGCCGGAAGCGGTTCGAGAGCTGCTTGCGGCGCTTGTAGCCGTAGCTCGCGATCAGCCGCAGCTCGAGCTCGGCCGGATCGTCGCCCACCGCCTCCGCGAGGAAGAAGGCGCCGTGCCGTGCCGAC
>Ga0126312_10003949_pt1 | contig 10015 bp, 8 predicted proteins | sample Plot104A_FD_92537 | JGI IMG/M metagenome (GOLD analysis project Ga0126312, IMG submission 92537) | Serpentine soil microbial communities from UC McLaughlin Reserve, CA, USA - Plot104A | ecosystem: Environmental > Terrestrial > Soil > Grasslands | place: USA: UC McLaughlin Reserve, Lake County...
CATGGATCGGCGAATCGAGCCCTGCGAAGCCTGCCGGGGGTCGGCAAGTGGACGTCGGCCGAGGTCCGGCAACGCGCTCACGGCGACCCCGACGCCTGGAGCGTGGGTGACTACCACATCGGCAAGGAGATCAGCTACGCGCTTACTGGCGAGGCGTTGGACGACGACGCCTGCACCGAGCTTCTGGAGCCCTATCGGGGACAACGGTTCCGGGTCCAGATGCTGCTGCTCATGGGTGGCTTCCGAGTGCCTCGCCGAGCGCCGCGAAGGACGCTGCCAACCCACACGCCGTACGCGACTCGGGGCCGGTCCTGATGCGGTCCCGCACAGCCGTCGGTTCAACTCGACCGTGCCACGGCCAGCCCTTCAAGAGTGGTTGAGCCAGGCAGCTGGATGGTGAACTCCGCCCCACCCTGCGCCGAACGGCCGGCTCTCACCCAGCCACCGTGCAGGCTGACCGCCTGGGCGACGATCGACAGGCCGAGCCCGGTGCCCGGCATCTTCCGCGAGGCGTCGGAGCGATAGAAACGGTCGAATACATATGGCAAGTCCTGGCTTGCGATGCCGGGGCCCTGGTCGGCGACCCGCAACCGGTCGCCCTCCAGCTGGACTCGGATCGTGCCGCCCGGCGGGCTCCACTTGACCGCATTGTCCAGGAGATTGGTAATCGCGCGTTCCAAGGTGTCGGACTCACCGAACACATAGAACGGGTTCAGCTCGACATCGAACGTCAGTCCATGCGCTCGCCGGCGGACCCGGTCGATAGCGGCGTTGACCACGTCACGGAGGTCGATCGGCTCGGGCGCCGGCGCCACCCGCTCGTCACGGGCAAGCTGGACCAGATCGCCGATCAGCGCGGTGAATTCCGCGAGCTGGGCGGTGACATCGGACAAGATTGCCTTGCGATCGGGTTGGCTGAGCATACCAGTGTTCGCGTCGGCGGCAAGCAGATCGATGTTGGTACGCAAGCTGGTGAGCGGTGTTCGCAGTTCGTGGCCGGCGTCGGCGATCAGCCGCTGCTGGCGGTCGCGGGATGAGGCCAGCGAATCCAGCATCCGGTTGAACGCGTCCGCGAGTAGCGCAACATCACCGGATGCCCCGATATCGATCGGTTGTAGATCCTCGGTCCGCCGGATGTGTTCGACGGCAAGCGAGAGGTTGCGCATCGGCGCGAGACTCGATCGGGCCACCGCGGCACCGACTATGGCGGCAATGATCACGCCCGCCACGCCGAAGATGATCAACACCAACCAAAGCGAGCTCAAGATCCGGTTGGTCGCCTCCAGCGGGCGGCCGACGACCAGCGCATAGTTGCCCAGCTCAGGCATCGGCACGGCGACGATGCGGTAGGCCTGGCCGTTGCTCGCACTACCCGATCTCGCCGAGGTGCCGACCTGAAGCTTCGAAATGGCGACCTCTCTTGAGGTCAGAACCAGGTGCACCCGTTCGTCGGGGACGTAGAAGACTTCGCCGTCGGACCGTACGGCGGCAACGGTGATATTGCCCGCGCGCAGTGCGCCCTCGGTCAGCCCGCCGAGGCTCCGAATGTCCTGTGCCACTGGCACGGCCAGGGATCGAGCGACGTCACCGAGCTCGTCGTCCAGCGCCATATAGAGCGAATAGCGCAGCGTGACATATCCGGCGACGCTGGTCGCCGCAACGGCCAAGGCAACCGCCACCGATGTCAGGTAGGCAACTCGGCGCTGCAGCGGCAGCCCGTGGAGCCATTCAGTCAGCCTTGCCAGCATGCGTGGCGACCTGTTCGGGAGATGCGGTGGGTCATGGCGGCGTCTCACGGAGCACGTAACCGACACCTCGTACGGTGTGGATCAGCCGCGGCTCATCTGCCCCCTCGGTCTTTCGCCGAAGGTAACCGATGTAGACCTCGAGGGAGTTCGCCGTGGTTGGGAAGTCGAAGCCCCACACCTCGTTGAGCAGCCAGCTCCGCTCGAGCACCCGACGCGGGTGGGTCAGGAAAGCTTCCAACAAAGCGAACTCGGTTCGGGTCAGGTTGATGGGCCGTGACCCGCGCAACACCTCGCGGGTCTGGGTGTTCAAGATCAGATCGGAGAACTGCAGGCTACGGGCAGATGGATCGGCCGAATCGGCCACTGTACCGGCGCGGCGAACCAGCGCCCGGAGCCGTGCCAGTAGCTCGTCCAGAGCGAACGGCTTTGCCAGGTAGTCGTCGGCACCCGCGTCGAGGCCGTCTACCCGGTCGCCGACCGCATCGCGAGCGGTCAGTACGAGAATCGGCACGTCGTTGCCGGCCGATCGGAGGCTCCGGGTCGCATCGAGACCGTCGAGCCGCGGCATCATCACATCCATCACCACTGCGTCTGGTCGCAGGACGGCGAGCCGGGCCAGCGCCTCGACCCCGTCATTCGCCGTGCTGACCTCGTAGCCGGAGTATTCGAGCGATCGCTTCAGGGAGTCCCGGACGGCTTGATCATCGTCGACCACCAGGATGTGCATGGTCCCAAGCGTGCCAGACACTGCAGATCGGACGGCTTGGTTAGCGCAGCGCTTTGGCGACCTGGATCTGGCGGATCCGGTCCACAATGCCCGGCATGGCAGCCTCGATGGCGTCGAGCGTGTCGTAGAAGCCGGCCGGCGAGCCATACCACGGATCAGGCACACCGGATCCGGGGTCAGCGCTGGAGTCGTAGTCACTCAACCGGCTGAGGTTGGTCGAGCCCGGCGCCATGGCGAGCATCTTGCGAATGTGGATGTCTTCCATCCCGATTACCAGGTCAGCGGTGGCGATCTCCTCCGGGTTCAGCTGATGCGCCCGGTGCCGATCGTGCCGGTAGCCGCGCCGGGCGAGTACCGAGGCCGCGCGAAGATCCATCGGCTCGCCGAGCTCCTCAGTGCTGGTTGCGGCGCTGCGAAATTCAACATCGGTGATACCGGCCTCAGCTGCAGCCCGCTCAGCTACCCGTTCCGCCATTGGAGAGCGGCAGATATTGCCCCAGCACACGAACAGCACTCGTATCGGAGCTTCCTCGCCGCCAGACGTCCTAGCCACGCCTCTCGCCGGCCGGGCAGGAAGGCATTCAGTCGCCGGGTTCGGGCAGGAAGGCACTGAGCAGGAAGCTCACTACGGAGATGATGAGCGAACCAAGGATTGCGGTCCAGAAACCCTCGACGTGCCAGCCGAGATCGAACAGTCCGGCCAACCACGACGTCAGCAGCAGCATGCACGCGTTGATCACGATCAAGAACAAGCCCAACGTGATCAGCAGCAGCGGGATACTGAGGAAGGCAAGGATCGGTTTGATGATGGCGTTCACGATGCCGAAGATCAACGCCACTACGACGAGCGTGATCGCCTCGCGAAGAGTCGACGAAGCGTTCAACGTGATGTCGCCGAGGATCCAGGTGGCGATGGCGAGCGCCCCGGCATTTGCAAGCAGCCGGATCAGAAATGTCATGTCTTGATCGTTGCACGGCGGTAGCACAATTCGGGATCGTTTGACCGTCTCTAAGCACAAGGTTGCCGATAAGCCCGGACAAGGCCGATAACGCCGGTATCTCTCCGCACAGGTCAAGGCATGCGCGCCGAGGCGATGATCACTCTTCCAAGGCGGCCGAAACGGTTGCCCGCTCGTCGGCGATCGTCGTGTCGTCGCCGTGGCCGGTCTTGACGATCGTCTGAGCCGGTAGCGACAGCAGCCGGTCGGTGATGCTCATGAGCAAGAGGCCCCGCGCCGCGGGATCGCGGTCGGCTGTGCCCGGACCGCCATAAACCAGCGTGTCCCCGGTGAAGACAGTGGCCAGGCCCTTCGCATAGAAGCAGACGCTTCCCGGCGTGTGTCCTGGCGTGTGCAGCACTTCCAGGGCTACCCCCGCGACCTCGAATTCATCACCATCGCGCAGCTCGCCGTCGGGTGGAGCTCGATGGACTTGGTGCCAGAGCGGCAGGTCGTCCCTGTGCAGTAGGACCGGTGCATCGACTGCTTTAGCCAGCAGGGGTGCTGCTCGAACATGATCGTCGTGGGCATGCGTGCACAAGATCGCACTCACCCTCCGGCTCGCGACCACTCGGACGATCTCGGTGACATCGTGCGGCGCATCGATGATCACACACTCGGAGTCGTCGCCGACGATCCAGACATTGTTCTCGACCTCGACGACTTCTTCGTCGTGAGAGAAGGTTCCCGAGGTGACGGTGTAGTCAATTCGAGCGCTCACTCTGCAACCCCGCTAGTTCAACGTGCCTGCATGGTACGGAATTCGTTTGACCTTCGCTGCGCTGACCGATGCATAGTGGATGAACGTGTCTTCCGCGCAGCAAGCCGAGCAGCGCACATCGATTAACGATCAGAAGGCGTGGTGATGTCTGCCAATCTCTCGATTGACAGTTCGCAGGCTCCGGCCTCGGATCTTCCTGCGGCGGCACGACAGACTGGGCTCCAGCGGCCCGGACTCGTCGCACCGCCGCGGAAGCGTCGGATCGGTCGCGACGGCAAGCCCAGACGACGGGCGAGCGAGTCCCTGTGGCGGCTACACCGCTATCTGGGCCCGTTTCGTGCTCGCTTCATTTGGTCCGCGCTGCTGGCGGGAGTCGGTGTTGCGGCCACGATTGTCGTGCCGCTGGCTACCAGAGCGGTGATCGATGGTCCGATAGCTCATTCGAACTACCGGGGCCTGTTGGCCCTCGGGCTGTTCGCGACGTCACTCGGCGTGCTCGAGGCCTTCTTGATGTTCCTGCGGCGCTGGATTGTCACCCGGGCCACGATTGGCACGGAAACGGCAATCCGGACTGATCTGTACGCCCGGCTACAGCGGCTGCCGATGAGCTTCCACACGCACTGGCAATCCGGTCAGCTGTTGTCGCGGGTGATGAACGACCTGTCGACGATCCGGCGGTTTCTGGGCTTCGGCCTGCTGTTCATCGTGATCAGCGTGCTGCAGATTGCCGTGACCACCGGCATCCTGCTCAACCTCTACTGGCCGCTGGGACTCGTCGTTTTGGCGTCGACGATTCCGATCTCGCTGCTCTGCCTTCGGAATGAACGCGCCTACACCCGGATCTCGCGTCAGGTCCAAGATCAAACCGGGGACGTGGCGTCGACCGTGGAGGAAGGCGCGTACGGACTCCGCGCCATCAAGGCTTTCGGCCGGGGCGAGCACATGTTCGCCAAGTTCGATGCGCGCAGCGTGCGGCTCTACGAGGTCTCAATGGCCCGGGTTCGGCTCAGCGCAAAGTTCTGGACATTCCTTGAAGTGATTCCGAGCCTGACCTTGATCTTGGTGCTCGGCCTTGGTGCCGTGGCCGCGGGTCAAGGCCGATTGACTCTGGGCACGCTGGTCGCGTTCCTGACCTTGCTTCTCTCACTCGTCTGGCCGGTGGCTGCCCTCGGCTTTTTACTGGCCATGTCCCAGGAGGCCGTGACGGCGGCGGACCGGATCATCGAGATCTTCGACGCCGAAAACGACATCGTCGACGGCGAGCTCACCCTGCACCAGGTCGAGGGCCGGCTCCGCCTCGAGGGCGTCGGTTTCCGCTTTCCGAAGGCGAAGAACGACGTGCTGCACGATATCGATCTCGACATCGCACCTGGTGAGACGATCGCGCTGGTCGGCGCCACGGGATCGGGCAAGACCCTGCTGACCCAGCTCGTGGCCCGGCTGTACGACGTCACTGCCGGCTCGATCTCTATCGACGGGGTCGATGTCCGTGACCTGCAGTTGAGCTCGCTGCGCAGGATCGTAGCCACCGCATTCGAGGACCCGACGCTGTTCTCCATGTCGGTGCGGGAGAACCTCACGCTGGGTCGGCCCGAGGCAACCGACGCTGACATCGATGCGGCCATCGAGATTGCCCAGGCTCACTTCGTGCGCGATCTGCCCTGGGGGCTTGACACCCGGATCGGTGAACAAGGTATGAGCCTGTCCGGTGGTCAGCGCCAGCGGCTCGCGCTCGCGCGCGCGGTTCTCGCTCAGCCGGCGGTGCTGGTACTGGACGACACCTTGTCGGCTCTTGACATTCACACCGAAGCCCTCGTCGAGGAGGCGCTGAGAAGGGTGCTCGCCGGCGTTACCGGGCTTGTCGTTGCCCACCGGGCCTCAACGGTGCTGCTCGCAGATCGCGTCGCGATGCTCTCTCGCGGCACGATTCGCCACGTCGGCACCCACCAGGAGCTGCTGGCGGAGGTGCCGGAATATCGAGCTCTGCTATCCGCCGAGTTTGACCTCGAGGAGGTAGCTCGATGACCGCGGCGACGAAGGGTTCCTCGGGCGTCGACCGGTGGCGTGGTGTCGCCGCCGAGCATTCGGATGAGATTTCCGAGCGGGGCAGTCTGTTCCTGCGACGGCGAAGTAGGGCGCTACTTGCCGACCTGTTGCGTCCGTACGGGGCTTTCCTTTGGGTGCTGCTCCTCGCGGTCCTGATCGAGAACGCCGCCCGGTTGAGCCTGCCATGGCTGGTGCACCGCGGCATCGATTACGGGGTGCCGCCATTGCTCGCCGGGGAAGGCGCCCGGGTTGTCCTGCAAACCGTGGCCCTGATGCTCGGCGCCGTGCTCATCCAATCCGGCAGTCGACTGTTTTTTCTCCGACAATCCGGACGCGTGGGTCAGTCGGTGCTGCTGGAGCTACGGCGCCGCGTGTTCCGGCAGTTTCAGCGGCTGGATGTCGCGTTCCATGATCGCTATACGACCGGGCGAGTCGTGTCCCGACTGACCAATGACACCGATGCGATCGCCGAGCTGCTCGCCGAGGGATTCGACGGGCTGATCACTGCGGCGCTGACCATGATCGGCGTCGGCATTCTGCTGCTCAGTCTGGATGCGGAGCTCGGGCTTGCCTGCCTGCTCTGCTTCCCGATCTTGATGCTGCTGGTGCGCTGGTTCTCCCGGAACTCAACCCGGACCTATCGCCGGGTCCGGGAGACGTCCGCCATGGTGATCGTTTCCTTCGTGGAAACCATGACCGGCATTCGAGCGGTGCAGGCCTACCGCCGCGAGCGTCGCAACGACGAGATCTTCAACGACCTGGCCGGGCGTTACGCAGACGCGAACATCAGGTCCTTCCGGTTGATCGCGATCTTCATGCCTGGTGTGCGGCTGATCGGGAACATCACCATTGGCGCGGTACTGCTGTACGGCGGATATCGGGTGATCGAGGGCCAGATGACGATCGGCGTGCTGGCCGCCTTTCTGCTCTACCTGCGGATGTTCTTCGAACCGATGCAGGAGATCAGCCAGTTCTACAACATGTTTCAGTCGGCATCCGCCGCCCTGGAGAAGCTGTCCGGGGTGCTCGAGGAGGAGCCTTCGGTAAAACCGCCTTCCCGCCCGGTGAGGCTGCCCGAGGCTCGCGGTGCCGTCGAGTTCAACCAGGTGTCTTTCTCATATGTGCCGGAGCGGAAAATACTGCACGGACTGAACCTGCGGATTCCGCACGGTCAGACGGTGGCCTTGGTGGGCGCGACTGGCGCCGGCAAGACGACCATCGCGAAGTTGATGGCACGGTTCTACGACCCGACAGCCGGGCAGGTGCTGCTCGACGGCATCGATCTGCGCCAGGTCGCCGAATCTGACCTTCGGCGAGCCGTGGTCATGGTCACCCAGGAGAACTTCATGTTCGACGGCACGGTCGCGGACAACATCGCCTTCGGCAGGCCGGATGCCGCACATAGTGAGATCGTTGCCGCAGCCAAGGCGGTAGGGGCCGATGAATTCATCGCTGCGCTGCCGGAGGACTATGACACCGACGTGGGGAAGCGGGGATCTCGTTTATCAGCCGGCCAGCGTCAGCTGATCACTTTCGCGCGCGCGTTCCTGGCCGATCCAGCACTCTTGATCTTGGACGAGGCCACCTCGAGTCTGGACATTCCGAGCGAGCGATCGGTGCAGAGAGCCCTGCAGACGGTGCTGTTCGACCGAACGGCGGTGATCATCGCGCACCGGTTGAGCACAGTGCAGATCGCCGACCGGGTGCTGGTAGTTGACGACGGCGAGATTGTCGAGGACGGCCCACCACGCGAACTGATGGCCCGTACGAACGGCCGCTACGCCTCGCTGCACCAAGCATGGCTTGATTCGCTGGCCTGAGCGACGAGGTGACTGCTGCCTCCGCTGCGCCGTCCTGTTTCCACCCAAGCGACCTTTACCGGTTGCAGCGCCCCATCCTCTACTGCTAAGTTTCTGGTATGGGCGACTTTGGTGGAAACCGGACTTCATCCCCGGGATGGGGCATTGCGATCGTCTGCATCGCCCAGTTCGTGGTTGTGCTTGATGCCACGATCGTGGCCACGGCCTTGCCCGTCATCCGTACCGCGCTCGGTTTCTCCGCGGCCGATTTGCAATGGGTCATCACCGGCTACTCGCTGGTCTTCGGGGGCTTCCTCATTGCCGGTGGTCGAATTGCCGACCTGGCTGGCTCGCGGCGGATCTTCCTGATCGGCCTCGGGCTCTTTGGGTTGGCTTCGGCAGCCTGCGCGTTGGCCTGGTCGCCGGCCGCGCTCATCGCGGGTCGCCTGGTGCAGGGTCTCGGTTCAGCGTTGTTGTCTCCGGCGGCGCTCGCCCTGCTGACCCTGCTCAGCAGTGCCGGACAGGCCCGTCGCCGTGCGATTGGCTGGTGGACAGCGGCGGCAGCAACAGGTGGTGCCAGCGGCTGGGTGCTCGGCGGGCTGTTGACCCAGTACCTCGGCTGGCCATTCGTCTTCTGGGTCAACCTGCCGATTGGAATCGTTGCGATGCTCGTCGCGCCGCGCGTGCTTCCTGTCGGCCTTCGCGCCAGGGGTGCCGCACTCGATCTTGGCGGCGCTGCCATGGCCACCGCGGCCCTCGGGTTGCTGGTGTATGGACTGGCCAGTGCGGGACAGCGCGGTCTGGCGGCGATCACCAGCTGGGCACCAACTGCTCTTGCCGTGCTGTTGTTGCTGGCCTTTGCTGGCCGAGAACGGCGGCGATCCGACCCGCTCATTCCACCGGCTTTCCTTCGATCACGGGCGATAGTTGCCGCAAACCTCACTGCACTCGCGCTCACTGGCACAACCACGCCGGCGATGTTCCTCGCGATCTTGTACGTGCAATCCGTACTTCAGTTCTCGCCGGCCCGAGCGTCGCTGCTGTTCCCGGTGTTCAACCTTGCTGTCGTTGCTGGATCGCTCAGTGCGCCACGGGTGCTGCGCCGGATTGGCGCCCGGCTGAGCTTGGTCACCGGTTTTGTGGGCATCGGCGCGGGAGCGATGCTGCTCGTTGCGCTATCGCCGGCAACAGCCGTCACACAACTCCTGACCGCCTTTGCGCTGATGGGCGTCGGACTGGGTGCCGCCTCGGTGGCGTCAACGCACACCGGGACCGAGGCCGCGGAGCCAGCCCGGCAGGGCATTGCTTCGGGTCTGCTGAACTCCGCCGCTCAGATCGGAACGGCCTTCGGCCTGGCCGTGGTGACGCCACTCGCCCTTGGCGGCGACTCGCCCTCGATCGCCGGCTTTCGGATTGGATTTCTCGCTACCTGCGGGATCGTTGTAGCCGGCATCCTGGTGAGCTTGCTGACGCCTGGGCTACATCACAACCGCGTCGACCGCGGCACTGCCAAAGATGACATCGGCCACCATGGCGACGGCGCCGGTGATGCCGGCCCGGTCTCCGAGGACAGTCGGCGCGATGACCAGGTGCGCCGTAGCGAGCGGCTGGCTGCGGTGTAGAACGGTGTCACGTACGCCATGCACGAAGCGCTCGTGCGCATGGGCAATGTCCCCGCCGATGACCAGCACATCAGGATTCAACAGGCTCACAGCTGTCGAGAGCACGTCCCCGAGTGCCCGTCCGGCAGCGGTGACGATGCGTACGGCGTCCGGATTTCCCTGCCGCACCAGCGAGACAACGTCACGCGTTGTCGCGGGCAGGTGACCCAGTCGCTGAAGGTCCCGAACCATCGCTCGGCCGCTGGCGATGGCCGCTAGACAACCTCGCTCGCCGCAGCTGCTGCAGGTCTCCTCGACGCCAGGGATCTTCGCGTGCCCAATATCGCCCTCGGCCGAATCGGATCCGCGCACCAG
>Ga0126312_10003950_pt1 | contig 10013 bp, 10 predicted proteins | sample Plot104A_FD_92537 | JGI IMG/M metagenome (GOLD analysis project Ga0126312, IMG submission 92537) | Serpentine soil microbial communities from UC McLaughlin Reserve, CA, USA - Plot104A | ecosystem: Environmental > Terrestrial > Soil > Grasslands | place: USA: UC McLaughlin Reserve, Lake County...
AGCGGACGGCCGAACCGCTGCGCGACTGGCCCGCCTCGGCCGACCTCTACCTGCCCGCGCCGCAGCCGGGCTCGCGCTTCCGGAACCCCGCGCTCGCGGAGACGTACTCGCGCATCGTCGACCAGTCGCGCGGCGGCTCGCGCGAACAGGAGCTCGACCGGGCGCGCGACCTCTTCTACCGCGGGTTCGTCGCGGAGGAGATCGACCGGCTCTCGGCCGCCGAGGGCGGTCTGCTCAGCGGAGACGACCTGGCCGGCTGGCACGCCACGATCGAGCCGGCGGTGACGTTCGACTTCCGCGGCCGCACGGTCTGCAAGGCCGGCGCGTGGAGCCAGGCGCCCGTGTTCCTCCAGCAGCTCGCGCTCCTCGAGGGGTTTCCGCTCGAGGACCTGAGCGACGCGGAGCGGGTCCACGTGCTCACCGAGTGCGCGAAGCTCGCGTTCGCCGACCGCGAGGCGTTCTACGGCGACGTCGACGGGGTTCCGCTCGAGCGGCTCCTCTCGGCCGAGTACAACGACGAGCGGCGGGCGCTCGTCGGGGACAGCGCCTCGCTGGAGCTGCGGCCCGGCGGCGGGCGCCTTCCCCAGTTTGTGGCTCAAAGCCAAGAAGCCGACGAGACGACCGGGGCGGGCGAGCCGACGCGCGGCGACACCGTGCACCTCGACGTCGTCGACCGGTTCGGCAACTTCGTCTCGGCGACGCCGAGCGGCGGCTGGCTGCAGTCGTCGCCCGTGGTCCGCGAGCTCGGCTGGCCGCTCGGAACGCGGGCGCAGATGTTCTGGCTCGAGGAAGGGCTGCCCGCCTCGCTCGCTCCCGGCAAGCGTCCGCGCACGACGCTCTCCCCCACGCTCGTGCTGCGCGAAGGTGAGCCGGAGCTCGTGCTCGGAACCCCCGGCGGTGACCAGCAGGACCAGTGGACGCTGCACGCGTTCCTCAATCACGCGGTGCACGGGATGAACCTGCAGGAGGCGATCGACGCGCCCGACCATCACACCGACCATTTCCCGAGCTCGTTCTTCCCGCGCCGATCGCAGCCCGGGTCGCTCGCGGTCGAAGGTCGCTTCTCGGCCGAGACCGTTCGCGAGCTGCGCGATCGCGGCCACGAAGTCAGCGTTCTCGATACCTGGTCGCTGGGCCGCGTCACCGCCGCAGGCCGCGAGCCTGACGGACAGCTCAAAGCGGCTGCGAATCCGCGCGGCATGCAGGGCTACGCCGTCGGGCGCTGAGCCGGCAAACGATCCGTCGACGAGGCCCGAACCCGCACGGCCGTAGCCGGCATGTCCGGGGGACAGTCCCTCGGACACGCCCCCGCAGCACGTGGCCGCAGCGGTCATGTCCCGGGGACAGTCCCTCGGACACGGCCCCGGCGGCACGCGCGCACGACAACCCGGCCTGCGCAGCGGCGAAACGCAGCGGGCGGAGGCGGCGTCGGTAGCCTCACGATCGTGGCCGTCATCGAGGCCCGGGACCTGCGCCGGACGTACAAGACGTCGACGGGGACGTTCCGGCGGCGCTCGCTCGAGGTCGAGGCGGTACGCGGCGTCACCTTCGGCGTCGAGCAGGGCGAGCTCTTCGGGCTCCTCGGGCCGAACGGCGCCGGCAAGACGACGACGATCAAGATGCTGATCACGCTGCTGATCCCAACCGACGGCACGGCGAGCGTCCTCGGCTTCGACGTCGTCAAGGACGCGCGCGAGGTGCGCAAGCGGATCGGCTATGTCTTCGGCGGCGACCGGGGCCTGTACGACCGGCTTTCCGGACACGACAACCTGCGCTACTTCGCCGAGCTCTACGCGGTGCCGCCGCGGGAGCAGCGCCCGCGGATCGCGGAGCTGTTCGAGCTCGTCGGGCTCTCCGGCCGCGAGAAGGAGCGCGTCGAGGGCTACTCGCGCGGCATGCGCCAGCGCCTGCACATCGCGCGCGGGCTCCTCCACGACCCACCCGTGGTCTTCCTCGACGAGCCGACGATCGGCGTCGACCCGGTCGGCGCGCGCGAGCTGCGCGCGACGATCGCGCAGCTCGTCGAGGCCGGCAAGACCGTGCTGCTGACGACGCACTACATGTTCGAGGCCGACCAGCTTTGTGACCGGATCGCAGTGATCGCGCGCGGCGAGATCGTGGCCGAGGGGACGCCGGCGGCGTTGAAGGCGAACGTCTCCGAGGGAGGCGTCGTCGAGGTCGAGGTGTTCGGCATCGAAGACGCTTCGGTCGAGCGCCTTCGCGCGCTCGAGGGCGTGCACTCGGTGAACGTCGAGCCGCGCGAGCAGGCGCAGGTGCTCGTCGTCCAGACGGACGGCCGCGAGCTGACGCACGCGCTGCTGGCGCAGCTCGACGGCGCGCAGGTCGGGCGGGTGAGCGCGCGCGAGCCGACACTGGAAGACGCGTACGTCTCGCTCGTGAGCGAGTCGTGAGGACGGCGCGCCTCCTCCTCCTGGGCTGGCTCCTCCAGCTGAAGGTGATGATGCGTTCGGCGTTCAACGGCGTGCTCAGTGTCGTCTGGCCGATGTTCTTCGCGACGACGGCGTTCTTCATGTACCGCGCGGGGCGCGACGAGGCGACACTCGTGTACGCGTCGCTGGGCGCGAGCGTGATGGGGATCTGGTCGGCAACGAGCACGTCGGCGAGCTCGGTCCTGCAGCGCGAGCGGCGCCACGGGACGCTCGAGCTCCTCGCCGCCGCGCCTGCCAACTTCGCGTACATCCTCATTCCGATCTCCGTCGCGATGTCGACGATCGGGCTCTACAGCATGATCGCGACGCTGCTCTGGGGACGGTTCGTTTTCGGAATCGAGCTGCACCTGGTGCACCCGCTGCTGTTCGTGCTCGCGGTTCCGGTGACGATCGCGTCAGTCGGTGCGCTGGGATTCCTGCTCTCGGTCGCGTGCGTCCGGTATCGCTCGGCCTGGGCGCTCGGGAACGCACTCGAGTATCCCGTCTGGCTGATCTGCGGCTTCCTCGTGCCGCTCGCCCTGCTTCCGAACTGGGTCGGCCCCATCTCGTGGGTGCTCGCGCCGACATTCGGCGTACGCGCGATCCGAGAGGCGGCCCTCGGCGGCACGCCCGTCGCCGACCTGCTGGCGTGCGCAGGGCTCGGAGTGGCGTACTTCGGCGCCGGGATCCTGCTCGCGGACCACGTCCTGCGCCTGGCGCGGAAGTCCGCCGCGCTCCAGCTCTCGTGACCTATCCCGTCCGCGTCTTCTTCGTCGGCGGTCTGCTCAGCTACCGCGCACTCTTCACCTGGCTGACGCCGTGGATCCTGATCCCGACGTTCCTCGTCGCGCCGATCTTCCAGATCCTGCTCTTCGCATACATCGGGCGCTCGGCGAACCTGCAGTCGGACGAGTTCTACGTCGTCGGCAACGCGCTCCAGTACACGTCGCTGCCGTGCCTGTTCGCGATGGCGAACATGCTCGGGGACGAGCGCTGGTCGCAAACGCTCGGGATCCTGCTCTCGTCTCCGGCGAGCCGTCTCGCGCTCTTCCTCGGGCGCTCGCTTCCGGTGATCCTGAACGGCGCGCTCGTGGGCGCGTTCGGCTTCGTCGCCGGCACCCTGATCCTCGACGTTCACGTGATGGCGAGCGCGTTCGCGCCGCTCGCGCTGGTCATCCTCGTGACCGCGGTGTCGTGCACCGGCCTCGGGCTGGTCAACGGCGCGATCGGATTACGAGTGCGCGAAAGCGCCGTCTCGTCGAACATCCTCTTCGGCTTCCTGCTCGTCATGTGCGGCGTCAACGTGCCGCTCGACGAGCTGCCAGGCTGGATGGAGGCGATCAGCAGCGTGCTGCCGCTCACGCACGGCATCGAGGCGGCGCGCGAGCTCGCCGACGGCGCGAGCCTCGGCGACGTGAGCGGCCTTGTGGCGACCGAACTGGGTATCGGGGTCGTCTGGGCCGTCATCGGCTGCTCGTTGCTCCGTTTCCTCGAAGTCGAGGCGCGCCGGCGCGCGACGCTGGAGAGCTCGTGAGGAACGCGCTGCGCATCTTCGGCGCCGGCTGGTGGATGAACATGAAGCAGCTCACGCAGTCGCCGCTCTTCGTGTTCACGTCGCTGATCGAGCCGCTGATCATGGCGACGATCGCCTTCTATACGGCGAAGGCCGGCGGGAAGCCCGAGGCGCTCTTCTACCTCGCGATCGGCGCGGGTGTGATGGGGATCTGGTCCTCGACCCTGTTCGGATCGGGCGGCGTGATCTCGTGGCAGCGATGGGAGGGGACGCTCGAGCTGCTGGTTGCGTCGCCGCCGCCGCTGATCGTGATCGTCGTCCCGCTGACGATCGCGACGTCGAGCATCGGCATCTACTCGCTGACCGCGACCCTCCTGTGGGGACGGTTCCTCTTCGGCATCCCGTTCGATCTTGCTCACCCGTGGTTGTTCGCGGTCGGATTGCCGATCGCGGTCGTCGCGATGGGGCTGCTCGGGCTGCTGATCGCGTCGACGTTCGTGCTCTACCGCGAGGCGAACGCGCTCTCGAACATGCTCGAGTTCCCGATCGCGCTCGTGACCGGGCTGCTGTTCGCGACGTCGCTGCTGCCCGGCTGGACCCGCCCGATCGGCTGGCTGCTGGCGCCGACGTGGGCGGCGCGGGTGATCCGCGAGAGCGCGCTCGGCGGCAACCCGCTGTTCGAGATCGCGATGTGCGTCATCCTCAGCGGCGCGTACCTCGTCCTTGCATCGCATTTCCTGCGGGTGCTCGAGGTCCGCGCGCGCGCGAAGGCGACACTGGCGCTCGCATGACGGCCGCGGTCCGCGTCTTCTTCCTCGGAGGCCTGACGTCGTACCGGGCGCTCTTCAACTGGCTGCGGCCGGCGTACTACTTCCCGACGATGCTCGCCGGGCCGCTGTTCCAGATCCTCTTCTTCGCGTACCTCGGACGCTCCGTGGGTGCGGAGTCGGACGCGTTCTACGTCGTCGGCAACGCGGTGCAGATCTCGGCGATGGCAGGCGTCTTCGGGATGGCGATCACGATCGGCGGCGAGCGCTGGACGCAGACGCTCGGCCCGCTCCTCGCGACGCCTGCGAGCCGGATCGCGATCTTCCTCGGCCGCGCCGTGCCGAACCTCGCGCAGGGCTTGCTGGTCTCGACCTTCGGCTTCGCGATGAGCTGGCTGCTCGTCGACTTCGATCCGCCTCGCTCGAGCATTCCAGGGCTCGCGGTGATCGTCCTCGTCACCACGACGTCGTGCACGGCCTTCGGCATGGTGATCGGCGCGCTCGGGCTGCGGCTGCGCGACTCGTTCATGATCGCGAACCCCGCCTACTTCCTGATGCTGCTCCTCTGCGGCGTGAACGTCGACGTCGAGGTGCTGCCGGAGTGGCTCGAGTCGATCTCACGCGTGCTGCCGCTGACGCATGGGATCGAGGCGGCACGCGAGGTCGTGAGCGGTGCGCCGCTGTCGTCGGTCGTCGGGCTCGTGCGCACGGAGCTGGTGATCGCGGTCGTGTACGCCGCCGCGGCGTTCTTCCTGCTGCGCTACTTCGAGGAGGAGTCGCGGCGCAAGGCGACGCTCGATCGGATGTAGACGCGGAGTCGGTGCCGATTTGCATCGCTGGCGCCGCCGATGCCGAGCTCGTGCAGGTGCTCCTCCACGAGTACGCGGACACGCTCGGAGTCGACCTCGGTTTCCAGGGGTTCGACGCCGAGGTCGCGGACCCGCTCGGGTTCTACGAGATCGTGCTGCTCGCGGGGCACGGCGGCTGCGTCGCGCTCCGGCGGATCGACGCGGAGACGTGCGAGATGAAGCGGCTGTACGTGCGCTCGGCCGCTCGCGGCGGCGGCCTCGGCCGGAGGCTTGCGGAAGCCGTGATCGCGCAGGCGCGGGAGCGCGGCTACGGGCGCATGCGGCTCGACACGCTGCCGTCGATGGCCGCGGCGCGTGCGCTCTACGAGTCGCTCGGCTTCCGCGAGATCGAGCCGTACCGACCGAGCCCGATCGCCGGCACGAGCTACCTCGAGCTCGAGCTGTGACCCGAACGGCCGAGTCCGGAGCGGCCAAGTCTGTTGCTTCGGGTCGCGCGATCGGCCCGGCGATCCGGTGGAGAAAGCGGCACAGAATCGGCACGGTTTCTTGCCTATTCCGGACACGGCCCGGGGTCAGACCCTCGGCCCTGGCCGGAGGAGCCGTGGCCGTCGGGGCGGTGTCGTCAGAGGACGTCGAGGAGCGGCAGGCGGTCGTCGACGTCGATGCACGCTTGCAGGTAGAGGGCGACGCCGAGGTCGCCGCTCCAGAGTCCGGGCTCGCCCGTTCGCTGCTCGATCGCGTGCATCGCGAAGCGTCGCGCACGCTCGAGCCACTTCCGATCTCGCGTGCGCCGGTTGAGCTTGAGGAACGCCCAGCCGTTGCCGACGGTGCCGTGACACAACCCTGCGCTCGCCCGCAACGGCCCCGCCTCCCAGACGAGCTCGCCTGCGGCGAGGAGGAGTGCGTCGAGCTGGCGATGTGCCGGCGCACCGGCGAGCGCGCAGACGACGCCGGGTGCCCCGTGGCACCACTGCACGCGAATCTGCGTCCTCGGGGAACCCGGCTCCGGCGGCCAGTTGACGAGGTTGCCGTCGCGCACCGCAGTCCGCTCGAGCGTCTCGACGACGCGCTGAACGAGCTCCGTCTGGTGCTCGCGACTCTGCAACGCCGCGGCGCGCAGGAGCGCGTACGCGTTGCCGGCGACGCCGTGCGCGAAGCCCAGGAACTGCCGCCGCTTCCCGTCGAACGCCTCCGTCCAGATGCACGCGCGTAGCTTCGAATCGAAAGACCACGTGGACCACAGACGCCGGATCGCCTCGTGAGCAACGTCTTCCGCGCCGAGCAGGCGAGCCCCCACGAGCGCGCCGCCCGCGCCGAAAAGAAGCTCGTTCCACGGATCCGCGATGCAAGCGGGCGCCGCCGCACGGAAGCGCTCGCCGTCACGCAACGCCAGCGCGATCCCGACCTCGCCGTCCGCGAACCCGGGCCCTTCGCCGGCGCCCGCCTCCCATTCGACGTCTCTGCCGAGCGAGCGCAGCGCGTACAGGGCTCCCGCGACACCGGCATAGACGCCTGCTTCGTCCGGCGGCCCTGCCGCGATCGTCTCGTCGACGACGTCTGCGATCGCGTAGCGGGCGAGCCGTTCGTCCCACGGCCCTCCGGCCAGCGGCACGTGTTCCTTCGGACGGAAGATCACACAGGTTCGACGGGATCGGCGACGCGCACGCGCCCCGGCTGCTCGACCTCGCCGAACACGCCGAAGTCGATGCGGTTGATCTTCCGCCGCTTGCGGATCCCGCGATAGACGCCGATCGTCCGCAGCGTGTCGAGGTCGGGCACACCCGTCTCGGGGTCCTGCGTGGTCACCGCACAGCGGTCGACCTCCTCGAGCACCCGCACGACCGCCTCGCCGACGCGCACCTTCCGCCCGATCCACTCGTCCTCCTCGTGCGGCTCGCAGCCCGCGACCGAGATCAGCATCCGGAACCGCCGCCCGTCGACGTGCTCGCGGCCGGCCCGGCGTGCCAGCTCGTCCACCGAGGCATCCGCGAGGATCGTCACCGGGCCGCGGCTCCGCAGGAGCTGCGCCGAGTCGTCCGGCTTGACGAGTTGCAGCGTCTTGCCGGCGTAGTCCGAGAGCGCCGAAGCGAACGATCCGTTGACCACGCGTCCGCGGACGATCTTCCGCCCGTTCGAGAATCGCGCCGACACCTCCTCGCCCAGCCGCACCTCGTCGCCGAGGGTCATGCCGTCGGGGAAGTGAAGCGTCAGACGATCCGCTGCGGCGTCGAACTCGGCCCGGACGACCCCGAGCGGACCGTGCTCGATCTGGTCGAACTTCCGCCCGCGCTCGTCCATGAGGAAGAACTCACGGTTGCCGTGGACGCCGCGCGGGCCGATCTCGATCTCCTCCGGGTGCAGCAGCGCGAGCCCCTTGACCGGCGCGATCGACAGGCGCGAAACGGTTCTCACAGCGCCGGCGCCTCGAGCTTCGCCCCGCGTGCGTCGGGCGCATCGCTGTCGAGGACGAAGACGAAGAAGTCGCGCCCGGTCACGTGCACCGCCACGTTGTACACCGGGACGGCGCCGACGGAGCCCGCGAACGTGCCCTGGTGCGCGTGCCCGTGCAGCACGAGGTGCGGCTTGTGCTTCTGGATCGGGCCGTCGAGGCGGTTCGTGCCGAGGAACGTCCAGATGGTTTCGGGCTCGCCCGCGAGTGTGCTCATAGTCGGCGAGTAATGAAGGAGGACGATCCGAAGCGGGCAGCCGTCGATCGACGTCAGCGCCGCCTCGAGGGCGTCGACGTCTCGCCCCGTCTCGGCGTAGACGTCGCGGAGGAGCGGCTCGCCGAAGTCGGGAAGTGAGGAGCCCGGGAAGCCGCCGACGAATCCCTTCGTACCCGCGATTCCGACGCGCGTGCTGTTGACGTCGCACGTCGCCGCCGCCCGTTCGAGCACGACGACCCCCGCGTCCTCGAGAACGCTCGTAACCGCGGCGGCGCGGTCGGTGTGCCAGTCGTGATTGCCGAGGACCGCGAAGACCGGGATCCCGAGGTCGCGGCACGCATCGCCGAGCACGCGCGCCTCAGCGGGGTCACCGTGCGTCGTGAGGTCGCCCGCGAGGAGGACGATGTCCGCCTCGTCGCGCACGCGCGCGAACGCCGCTTCGATCCTGGCCCGGCCACGTTCGTCGGCGTGCACGTCGCCCGCGGCCGCGATTCGGACGCTTGGCATCGCGCGATTGTTCCAGCGATTGACGACGCTGCCGCCGGGTACTCGACCGCGACATGCCGAGGGAGCCCGACTTCGAGGAGCTGCTCGAGACGATGAAGAAGGCGGCGCGAGCGCTACGCGATGCGGGCGTTCCCCACGCGCTGACCGGCGGGCTCGCGGTGTGGGCGCGCGGCGGCGCGAAGACGGAGCACGATGTCGACTTCCTCGTCAAGGCCGACGATGCCGAGCGTGCGCAGCAAGCGCTCGCGGACGCCGGCATGCGACCCGAGAAGCCGCCGGAGGGGTGGCTGTTGAAGGCGTGGGACGGCGACCGCATGCTGGACCTGATCTACGACCCCTCGGGAGGGCCGATCGACGACGACTGGCTCGAACGCGCGCAGATGATGGACGTGCATGCGACGACAATGCCCGTGGCCGCCCTGGAGGACGTCCTCGTCACCAAGCTTCTGGCGCTGAACGAGCAGGAGCTCGACTATTCGAGCGTGCTCGAGATCGCGCGCTCCGTTCGCGAGCAGCTCGACTGGGAGAACGTTCGCAGGCGCACCGCGCACTCGCCGTTCGCGAGGGCGTTCTTCGTGCTCGTCGAGGAGCTCGCGATCGTCGGGCCCGCCGAGGCGGCCTCCTAGCGCCGTGCGGGCCTGGCCTCCGGATCGGCCCCTCAGAAGTAGAACTGCTGCCACGCGTCCCACCACGTGTCGCCGGTGGAGCGGATCCGGCGGTCGTCGACGATCTCGACGCCCTTGCGGCGGCGCAGCTTGTCGACCTCGTCAGTGACCTTGAACTCGACCTCGACCGTGCACGGGCTGCCGGGGCTGTACGGCGCCACCGCCGACAGGTCGGCGAGCGCATCCTGCGCACCCTTCTCGATCAGGTGCCGCGCCCGTTGCGGCGCGATGTTGCGCGCGCTGTAGCGCCCCGTGCCGCGCTTGACGGCGACAGTCGTCAGCCCGTCGCCGAGCAGCGCCCGGCCCTCGTCACACGTGGCGTCGTCGCCGGTGACCATCAGCACAGGGCAGTCCCAGGTCCCGCAGAGCGCCGCGTTGATGCCCGTCTCGCCCACGAGCGTCCGGTTGAACCAGAGGTTGTGCCACGCCATCCCGGACACGGTGTGGTTCAGGACGCCGAACCGCGTGCCGTTCATCGCGTGCATGCCGACGAACAGCGCCGCGTCGCACCCCTGCTCGAGGAACTCCGTGTACTCCGTCCACTCGTGCTGCACGACGTATTCGCACGCCGGATCGAGCAGGTCGTGGACGAGCGAGTTGAACGACCAGCCCTGGCCCGCGCCGTGGCAATCCATGACGACGATCTCAGTTGCGCCG
>Ga0126312_10003951_pt1 | contig 10013 bp, 7 predicted proteins | sample Plot104A_FD_92537 | JGI IMG/M metagenome (GOLD analysis project Ga0126312, IMG submission 92537) | Serpentine soil microbial communities from UC McLaughlin Reserve, CA, USA - Plot104A | ecosystem: Environmental > Terrestrial > Soil > Grasslands | place: USA: UC McLaughlin Reserve, Lake County...
CCGCGCGCCGCGCCGCGCTCCCGCCGCCCACATCATTCCCGGCGCGGCCGCGAGGACCGCGGGGGCGGTCGGTGACATTGCCGACTCCGGGCTGATCATGAGGCTGACCCGAGGGCGGCTGTGGATCGCGGTGCTCGCGACGCTGCTCGCCGGGATCGTGGCTCTGAACGTGTTCAGCCTCAGCTTCTCGACTTCGGCCGGCAAGGTGGCCGAGCGAAGCGCGAGGCTGGAGCGCGACAACTCGGTGCTCCGGGCGGAGCTGGCGAAGAAGCTGTCCAGCCAGCGGGTCGAGGCGATCGCCGCCAGCCTCGGGCTCGAGGTCCCCGCCCCGCGCGACATCGTCTATCTGAGCGCCGACGGGCGCGACCCCGAGGTCGCCGCCCGGCGGTTGCAGTCCGGCGAGCTCGGCGGGCCCGCGGACCTGGCGACGACCCCTACGACCCCGACGACCACAACCGACGGCGTGACCACTCCCTAACCAGGCCACCGGAGGCCAGGGACGATGCGACTGATCGAAAGGCGGATCGGGCTCCTGTTCGCCGCGTTCCTGCTCCTGTTCGCGCTGATCCTGGTGCGTGCGGTGTGGCTCCAGGGCGTGCGCGGCGGTGAGCTGCGGGCCGACGCGGTCAGCCAGCAGACCGAGACCGTCACCGTTCCGGGTTTCCGCGGGCGGATCCTCGATCGCGCCGGAGAGCCGCTCGCCGTCTCCGAGGAGGCGGCGACCGTGTTCGCGACCCCGTACCAGGTGCGCGACCCCGCCGACGCCGCGAGCCGCCTCGCCCCGTTGCTCGACGTGCCAGAGGACACCCTGCTCGACAGCCTCTCGAACCGCGAGTCGGGGTTCGCCTACCTGGCCCGGGAGGTCGATCTCGTGACCGCCGATCGAGTTCGCAAGCTCCACCTCGACGGGATCGGGATTCTCCCGGACAGCCGCCGGGTGTACCCGCAGGGAGACCTCGCCACCCAGGTGATCGGCGCCGTCGGGACCGAGAACCAGGGCCTGAGCGGGCTGGAGAGCGGCTACGAGGACGTGGTCGGGGGGACCGACGGCGAGGCGAAGGTCACCAAGGACGCGCTGGGCGACACGATCGAACGCGAGACGGTCGAGGGCCAGAGCACCGGCGAGGACCTGAAGCTGACCCTCGACACGGAGCTGCAGTCCCGGACCGAAGACGTGCTCGACGAGCTGGGACAGACCTACGACCCCAAGGACGCCACAGCGATCGTGATGGACCCTCGCTCGGCCGAGGTGCTCGCGCTCGCCAACTGGCCGGACGCCGATCCAACCGACGTCTCCGACGCCTCGGAGGAGGCGCTTGCGAACCACGCCACCGGGTTGACGTACGAGCCGGGGTCGACGTTCAAGGCGTTCACCGTCGCCGCCGCGCTCGAGGAGCGCGCCGTCCGGCCGGAGACGAGCTTCTACCTGCCGCCCACCATCCATGTCGCCGACCGCACGATCGAGGAGTCCCACCCCCGCGGGCCCGTCACCCTGAGCGTCGCCGACATCCTCGCCCAGTCGTCGAACGTGGGCGCCGTCAAGATCGGGGAGCAGACGGGGTCGGAGAAATTTGACGAGTGGGTCCGGCGGTTCGGCTTCGGGGAGCCGACCGGGATCACCTTCCCCGGCGAGGAGCAGGGAATCGTCCCGGCGCTCGACGACTATTCGGGGTCCACGCTCGGCAACATGGCGATCGGACAGGGGCTGGCGGTGACGCCGATCCAGATGGCGGCGGCGTACTCGGCGATCGCCAACGGCGGCGTCCTGCGCACGCCGCGCCTTGTCGAGCGCGCGGGCGGCGAGCAGGTCGACCCGCCCAAGGGGCAGAGGGTGATCGACGAGGGGACCGCCGCGCGGCTGCGCGGGATGCTCGAAGGCGTGCTGGCCCCGGGCGGCACCGCGTCCGAGGTCAAGGTCCCCGGGTACACGCTGGCCGGCAAGACCGGCACGGCGGAGAAGGCCGAGGATGGCGGGTACTCCGAGTCGAAGTTCGTCGCCTCGTTCGTGGGTTTCGCCCCCGCCAAGTACCCGCAGCTCCTCGTCGCGATCGTCGTCGACGAGCCGAAGGGCAGCTACTACGGGGGCGACGTCGCCGCTCCGGCGTTCGGCCAGATCGCCGAGTTCGCGCTGCCGCACCTCGGTATCCCGCCGAGTTAGCCGGGGACTCGACCTAAAATCGCCCTGCCATGAGGCTGGCCGAGCTGATCGAGGGCGTCCCGGTGGAGGCCGTCCGCGGCGACGCGGAGGTGGAGATAGCCGATGTCGCGTACGACAGCAACCGCGTCAGCCCCGGGACCCTGTTCTTCTGCGTGCGCGGCATGACCTCCGACGGGCACGAGTTCGCACCCGCCGCGGTCAAGGCCGGCGCCGCGGCGCTCGTCGTGGAGCGGGACCTCGACCTACCGGTACCCCAGGTCCGTGTCGCCGAGGCCCGCGCGGCGATGGGGCCGCTGGCGGTCCGGTTCTGGGGAGATCCCACCGCCGAGCTCACCGTCGCCGGGATCACCGGGACGAACGGGAAGACGACTACCGCGTTCATCCTGCGCGGGATCCTCGAGGCCGCCGGGCGGCAGACCGGCCTGCTCGGGACCGTCAAGCGCATCGTCGGGGCCCACGAGGAGGAGGTCGTGCGGACGACGCCAGAGGCGATCGACCTCCAGGCGACCTTCCGGCGCATGCTCGACGGGGGCGACGAGGCGTGCGTGATGGAGGTCTCCTCGCACGCGCTGAGCCTGGGCCGAAGCGCGGGGATCAGGTTCGCGGCCAGGACCTTCACCAATTTGACCCAGGACCACCTCGATTTCCACTCCGACATGGAGGACTACTTCGCCGCCAAGCGGATGCTGTTCTTTCTGGACCGCGAGGAAGCTCGCGCGTCCTCGCGGGGAACGGCGGTGGTGAACGCGGACGACGGCTACGGACGGCGCCTGATCGCGGAGTTGCGGGGATCGGGAGCCGAGCTGCTGACGTTCTCCGCGAGCGGAGCGGAGGCGGACTTTCGCGCCGAGGATGTGCGGTTCGACGCCGACAGCGCGCGGTTCCGGTGCGTAGGGTCGGACGCCGAGGCACGGGTCGAGATGCCGCTGCCCGGCCACTTCAACGTCGAGAACGCGCTCGCCGCGCTCGCCACCGCGAGCGTCCTCGGCGTGGGGCTCGAGCAGGCCGCCGGGGCGCTCCGCCGCGCGGACCGGGTCCCCGGCCGCTTCGAGCCGGTCGACGAGGGACAGCCGTTCACCGTCCTGGTCGACTACGCCCACACTCCCGACTCGCTCGACAACGTGCTGCGCGCCGCGGGCAGGCTCACCGAGGGCCGGCTGATCTGCGTGTTCGGGTGCGGAGGCGACCGCGACCGCGAGAAGCGACCGCTGATGGGCCGTATCGGCGCCGAGCTGTCGGAGATGTGCGTCGTCACCTCCGACAACCCGCGGTCGGAGCAACCCGAGGCGATCATCGACGAGATCGTCGCCGGGATAGGCAATCGCGGCGAGGTCGAAGTCGAGCCGGACCGGCGCGCGGCGATCGCGCTGGCCCTCGACGCGGCGCGCGCGGGGGACACGGTGGTCATCGCGGGCAAGGGCCACGAGCAGGGTCAGGAGTTCGAGGGGGGACGGAAGATCCCGTTCGACGATCGCGAGGTCGCCGGCGAGGAGCTGCGCCGGTTGAGGACCACGGCTGCGTGATCCGCCTCGATCCCGAGAGGATCGCCGCGGCGGCTGGCGCCGAGGTCGTGAGCGAGGGGAAGGGGGACCATCCGGCGCGGGCGATCGCCGACTCCCGGGAGCTCGAGCGGGGCGACCTGTTCTTCGGGCTCCGTGGAGAGCGCTCGGACGGCGGGGAGTTCGCGCTCTCGGCGCTCCGCCGCGGCGCGTGGGGGGTGGTGGTGACCCCGGAGCGAGCCCGGGCGCTCGCCGACGGGGACGGCCGGGGATGGGTGCTCGCCGCCGCCGATCCGCTCGCGGCGCTTCAGGACGTGGCGACGGCGTGGCGGCGCGAGATCGGCTGCCCGGTGGTGGGCATCACGGGGTCGACCGGCAAGACGTCGGTGAAGGACATCTGCCGGGCGATGCTGCCCTTCCGCGTCCACGCCAGCCCCGAGAACTACAACACCGAGATCGGCCTGCCGCTCGCGATCCTGTCGGCGCCGGAGTCGCCCGAGACCGAGGTGATCGTGCTGGAGATGGCTATGCGGGGGATGGGACAGATCGCCGAGCTGTGCGAGATCGCCGAGCCCGACGTCGGCGTGATCACCAACGTCGGCCCGGTCCACCTCGAGCTCCTGGGAACGCTCGACGCGATCATCGAGGCCAAGGCGGAGATCCTGAAGGGTCTGCGCGAGCGCGGCACGGCGGTGATCCCGGCGGACGCCGAGGCGCTCGAGCCGCACCTCCACGATCGGCTGATCACGATCACGTTCGGCCCGGGCGGGGACGTGTTCGCGCTCCGCTCCCGGCCCGACGGCGACGCGACCGTGGCCGTCGTCGGCACGCCCGACGGCGAGCAGGAGTTCCGCTTCCCGTTCACCGAAGCGCACAACCTGACCAACGCGCTGGCGGCGATCGCGGTCGGCGCCGCGCTGGACGCTCCGCTCGCCGAGATGTCACGCCGGGCGCCGGAGATAGTCTTCTCGCGCCTGCGCGGCGAGATCCTCGAGTTGCGCGACGACGTGGTGATCGTGAACGACTGCTACAACGCGAACCCGATCTCGATGCGGGCCGCTCTCGACCACCTGGCATCGCTCGAGGTGGGGGGAAGGCGCCTCGCGGTGCTCGGCGAGATGGCTGAGCTCGGGCTCGAGGGCCCCCAGTATCACCGCGAGGTCGGCTCCCACGCCCGTGAGCTCGGCATCTCCCGGATACTCGGCGTCGGCGAGCTCGCACGCCACTACGCGCCCGACGAGTGGGCGCCCGACGCTCGGGCCGCCGTTCCGGCGGCGCACGCGATGATCGCCGCCGGCGACGCCGTACTGATCAAGGGCTCGCGATCCGTGGGGCTAGAGCTCGTCACGGACGAGCTCGCGGCGATGCGGGCGCCGCGGCCGCCGGGGCGCGGCTGATGCCGCACCCAGCGTTTCCCGTCGCCCAACTCGCGAACTCGATCGATCGCGGCGAGGTGCTGATCGCGGGCATGGCCGCGATGCTGATCTGCATCTTCCTCGGCCCCAAGTTCATCGAGTGGATCCGGCTGCGGGAGTTCGGGGCCCAGATCCGCGAGGAGGGGCCCCAGGAGCATCACTCCAAGGCCGGGACCCCGACGATGGGCGGGCTGATCGTGTTCGTCGCGATCGCCGTGCCCTACCTCGTGCTGTCCGATCGCGATACCCAGAGCCTGGCGGTGTTCGGGGTCGCCGTGGCAAGCGCGGGGGTGGGGTTCGTCGACGACTGGATCAAGATCTCGAAGCGTCGCTCGCTCGGCCTCCCCGCCCGGTGGAAGCTGCTGATCCAGATCGCGCTGGCCCTCGCCCTGTGGTGGGTCGCGACCCAGGAGGTGGGCCTCGATCCCAGGATCGAGGTGAGGATCTTCGACGCCCAGGTCCACATCGGGCCGGTGCTCTACGTCCTGCTGATCTTCCTCGTCATCGCGGGGACGAGCAACGGGGTCAACCTGAGCGACGGGCTCGACGGGCTCGCCGCCGGATCGTGCGGGATCGTGCTGCTCGCCTACACCGCGATCACGATCACCAACGGCCAGGAGGGGCTCGCGGTGCTGTCGGCGACGCTGGTCGGCGCCTCGGTGGGGTTCCTGTGGTTCAACGCCTTCCCCGCGTCGGTGTTCATGGGCGACACCGGCTCGCTGGGGCTGGGCGGGGCGATCGGCGCGCTCGCGGTGATGACCCAGACCGAGCTCCTGCTGATCATCCTCGGCGGGATCTTCGTGATCGAGGCGCTGTCGGTCGCGCTCCAGGTGCTGTTCTTCAAGCTGTTCCGGCGCCGGGTGCTGCTGATGGCGCCCGTGCACCACCACTTCGAGCTGATGGCGTGGTCGGAGACGAAGATCATGCTGCGCTTCTGGATCGTCGCCGCCGTGTGCGCGGGGATCGGCTACACGCTCTACCAGAACTCGCTCGGTTAAGCCCCATGGTCAGCGCGGAGGCGCAGGCCTGTGGGGCGCGAAACTAGCCTCTGTGAGCACGCCTGAGAAGCCGCGACCGCCGCTCCCGCAGGGCCCCTTCCTGGTCGTCGGGCTGGCCCGCTCGGGCAGCGCGGTGGCGCGGGCGCTCGCGCAGCGCGGGGAGGAGGTCATCGGGTGCGACTCGGGCCGGCCCCAAGAGGCCGAAAGGCTTGCCGGCACGGGCGTCGAAGTGAATCTGGATGTCGACGGAGTCGAGCTGCTCGCGCGCGCCCGGTGCGTGGTCAAGAGCCCCGGCGTTCCCAACGACGCCGCCGTGGTCGAGGTCGCGCGGGCGAGCGGGAAGCCGGTGATCGGCGAGCTGGAGGTCGCCTGGCGAATGCTGCCCAACCGCTTCATCGCCGTCACCGGCACGAACGGGAAGACGACCGTGACCGAGTTGATCGGCCATGTTCACCGCGAGGCGGCGCTGCCGGTCGTGGTGGCGGGGAACGTCGGCACCCCGCTCGCGTCGCTGTCCGGCCAGGCGCCTGAAGACGCCACCGTGGTCTGCGAGTGCTCGAGCTTCCAGCTCGAGGACGCCGAAGCGTTCGCCCCCGAGTGCGCCGTGTTCCTCAACTTCGCGCCGGACCACCTCGACCGTCACCCGACGCTGAACGACTACCTCGACGCCAAGCTGCGGATCTTCGCCAATCAGGGCAACGACGACGTCGCCGTTTACAACGGCCACGAGCCGGCGCTGCGCGGCCGTGACCTCGGAGGGTGCGCGCGCCGGGTGGCATTCTGCGCCGAGAGCGGGGGCGACCCGGACTGCGCGGTGGCCCTCGCCGACGGCGTGATCTTCTGGGGCGACGAGGCGCTGGTCGAGGCCGGCCGCCTGCCGCTGCTCGGCCCCCACAACGTCGCCAACGCGATGGCCGCCGCCGCCGCGTCGCTGGCGACCGGCGTCCCGGTCGACGCGGTGCGCTCGGGCCTGACCAGCTTTCCCGGCGTTCCCCACCGCCTCGAGCGCGTCGCCGAGATCGAGGGCACGCTGTTCGTAAACGACTCCAAGGCGACGAACGTCGCCGCCGCCGCGGCGGCGCTGCGCTCGTTCCACGGCGGCGTCCACGCGATCCTCGGCGGCTCGCTGAAGGGCGGCGGGTTCGAGGAACTGGTCGACCCCGTGTCCGAGCGCTGCGCCGCCTGCTATCTGATCGGCGAGGCGGCGGAGCGGCTGGAGCGCGACCTCGCGCCCGTCGGGGAGGCCGGCGTCGAGCTTCGCCGCGCCGGTGACCTCGAGCGCGCCGTCCGTGTCGCGGCCGAGGCGGCCGAGCCAGGGGACGTCGTGCTGCTCGCGCCCGCCTGTGCCAGCTTCGACGCCTACCGGGACTTCGAGCAGCGCGGCGAGCACTTCCGGGCAATCGTGGAGTCGTTGTCGTGAGCTCGATCTCCGCCGCGCCGCGGGCCGGGATCCGGGGCGGCGGGCGCGCCTCGAAGCGAAGCCGCGCCGCCAACCCGCCGATCGAGTACTCGCTCCTGCTCACCGCCACCATGTGCCTGCTCGCGTTCGGGGCGGTGATGGTGTTCAGCGCCAGCTCCACCACGTCGGTCCTGGGCGAAAGCGGCGACGGCGCCGAGTACCTGAAGCGAACGCTCCTGTTCGGCGCACTCGGCCTGCTCGCGATGCGGTTCCTGTCGGTTAGGGGACTGGGCGCGGCGCGGGCTCTGACCCCGGGCCTGCTGGCCGCCTCGCTCGTGCTGCTGGTGATCGTGTTGATGCCAGGGGTCGGGGTCACGGCCAACGGCGCCCAGCGCTGGATCGGGGCCGGCCCGATCCAGGTCCAGCCCTCGGAGCTGGCCAAGCTCGCGCTGATCCTCTACGGAGCCCACCTGCTTGCGGTGCGGCCGAAGCTGACCCGCAACGTGCGCACGATGCTGCCCTATCTCCTGGTCGTCGGGGTGGCGTGCGGGCTGATCGTGATCGAGCCGGACCTCGGCAGCGCGCTGGTGGCGGGCTTCGCGGTGGCGGCGTTGCTGATCGCCGGCGGGGCGAGCCTCCGACACCTGGCGCTGGTCGGGGGGGCACTGACCTTCTGCGTCCTGATCGCCATCATGCTCGAGCCCTACCGCCAGGAGCGGCTGACCGGGTTCCTCAACCCCACGTCCGACGCGGCGGGCTCGGGGTTCCAGGGGATCCAGGCGTCGATCGCGCTCGGGTCGGGAGGGGTGTTCGGGGTCGGCCTGGGGGAGAGCGTGCAGAAGGCGTTCTACCTCCCGGAGGCGCACACGGACATGATCGCTGCCGTGATCGGCGAGGAGCTCGGGCTGGTCGGGATCACGGTGCTGGTCGGGCTGTTCACGTTGTTCGGGTACGCCGGATTTCGCACCGCGCAGCGGGCCCGCGACCGGTACGGAAAGCTGCTCGTCGCCGGACTGACGGCGCTGGTCCTCGTCCAGGCGGTGATCAACCTGTGCGCGGTCATGGGCCTCGCCCCGCTGACCGGGGTGCCGCTTCCGTTCGTCTCGTACGGGAACAGCAACCTGCTGGTGATGCTGTCGGCGGTCGGGCTGATGCTCAACGTCGCGAAGGGCGGGCGTGCCCCCGTGCGGGCACGCCCGCCCCAGCGCACTGGGAAACTGCGTGTCCTCGACGGCGGGCGCGCCCCTGCGTCCGCGAGAGAGAGGAGCGATCTGCGCGGTGGCAACGGTCGTCATAGCCGCGGGCGGAACCGCCGGGCACGTGGTGCCGGCGCTCGCCGTCGCGGACGCGTTGCGCGCTGAGGGCGCCGCGGTCTCGTTCCTCGGAACCCCCGACCGCGTCGAGGCCACCCTGGTCCCCGCGGCGGGATACGAGATTGACTTCCTGTCGGTCCGGGGGCTCGATCGCCGTGATCCGGTGAAGGCGCTCGGCGCGGTGGCCCGTGCCGCCGCCGCCGTCCCCGCCGCGCGCCGCGTCCTGCGCCGGCGGGGGGCGGCCGCGATGATGGGGGGCGGCGGTTACGTCGCGGGGCCGGCCGGCCTCGCCGCGGTCGGCTTGCGGATCCCGCTGGTGCTGACCGAGGCGGACAGCCGGCTGGGACTCGCCAACCGGCTGCTTGCGGGTCGCGCCCGGCGGGTCTGCCTGTCGTTCCCGATTCCGGGCCGCGAGGGGGACCGCTACGTGGTCACCGGGCGTCCCGTCCCCGACGCCGTGCTGAACGCCGATCGCGACGCCGCCCGGCGCCGCTTCGGGATCGCCGCCGGCGATCGCTGCCTGCTCGTGTTCGGCGGCAGCCTCGGCGCCCGATCGATCAACGACGCCGCGCTCGCCGCGTTCGCGGACGGCCGCACGGACAGGGACTTCCACGTCCTGCACGTGACCGGCAGTCGCGACTACCCGCCGGCGCGCGAGCGGCTCGAGGGCGGGAACGGCGCCCGGCGGTACACCCTGATCGAGTACCAGCCGACGCTCGCCGACGCGCTGGCGGCGTGCGACCTGGTGCTGGCGCGGGCCGGCGGCTCGGTGTTCGAGCTGGCGGCCGCGGGCCGGCCGGCGATCCTTGTGCCGTACCCGCATGCAGCGGGCGGACACCAGAGCGACAACGCGCGGTGGATGGCCGACGCCGGCGCGGCCGTGGTGCTCGATGACGCCGAGCTGAGCCCGGAGCGAATCGCCGACACCGCCTCCGAGCTGCTCGCCGACCCCGATCGCCTTGTGGCGATGTCACGGGCGGCGAGCTCCCTCGCCCGCCCCGACGCCGCGCGCAGGGTGGCGGCGGAGATCCTCGCCGCGGCCGGCACGGATCGTCGATGATCGCGAGCCCCGCCGCCCCGGACTCGTGAGCGAGCGAGCATCATGACTAGTGCCATGAGTGCGAGCGAGCGAGAGCAGAGGAGGCGGCGGGATTGGAATGGAAGGCGCTTGCACTTCGTCGGCATCGGCGGCGCCGGCATGAGCGGGCTGGCGCTGGTGTGCCGCGCCCTC
>Ga0126312_10003952_pt1 | contig 10012 bp, 10 predicted proteins | sample Plot104A_FD_92537 | JGI IMG/M metagenome (GOLD analysis project Ga0126312, IMG submission 92537) | Serpentine soil microbial communities from UC McLaughlin Reserve, CA, USA - Plot104A | ecosystem: Environmental > Terrestrial > Soil > Grasslands | place: USA: UC McLaughlin Reserve, Lake County...
ATCCGGCGCCGCTTCGACATCCGCGCCTTCGGGACCAACGCCTACACGGCCGCGAACGCGGGCGACGAGGTGGTCGAGGACCACACCGAACGCCGGCTACGCCACGAGGAGCTCTACGTCGTCATCGCAGGTCGGGCCCGTTTCACTCTTGGAGACGAGGAGGTGGACGCGCCCACCGGGACGCTCGTCTTCCTACGCGATCCCGAGGTCAGGCGGCACGCGGTCGCGGCCGAGGCCGGGACGACGGTGCTCGCGATCGGCGGCGCCCCGGGGAAGGCGTTCGAGCCCTCGCCGTGGGAGCACAGCATGATCGCGGCCCAGTACGCGCACCGCGGGGACTACGACCGCGCGATCGAGCTTGCGCAGACCGGTCTCGACGAGAACCCCGACGACTCCGGGATCCTGTTTAACCTCGCGTGCTTCGAGGCGATGGGCGGCCGAGCGGACGACGCGATCGCCCACCTCCGGCGCTCGATCGAGCTGAATCCGGAGATGGCCGAGTTCGCGAAGACGGACTCGGATTTCGACACGATCCGGGACCGCGAAGACTTTCCCGCGTAGACAACCTCGTACGGGCGGTTCCACGCTGAAAGTCGTCATGCCTCCGCGCAGCGGAGGCGGACTTTCAGCGTTTCGAGAACTGCGGCCGCTTGCGCGCCTTGCGCAGGCCGGCCTTCTTGCGCTCGACCACACGCGCGTCGCGGGTCAGGAAGCCCTCACGCTTGAGGACGCCGCGGAGCTCGGGATCGGCCTCGACGAGCGCGCGGGCAATGCCGTGGCGAAGCGCGCCGGCCTGGCCCGCCGGTCCGCCACCGTGAAGCCGGGCGCGGAGGTCGAAGCGGCCCTCGACGCCGGCGACGCGGAACGGCGCCGTCGCGGTGGTCCGGAGCACCTGGCGCGGGAAGTACTCCTCGAGCGAGCGGCCGTTGATCCACGTCTGGCCGTCACCTGGCCGCAGGATCACGCGGGCGACGGAGGTCTTCCGCTTCCCGGTCCCCTGGTACTGCGCGAGCTGGCTCATCAGTCGGACAAGGGTAGCGGCTGCGGATTCTGGGCCTCGTGCGGATGGTCCGGGCCCGCGTAGACCTTCAGTTTCGTGATCTGACGCCGCGCGAGGCGGTTGCGCGGCAGCATGCCCTTCACGGCGGTGCGGATGACCTCCGTCGGGCGCCGCTCGAGCTGCTCGGCGAGCGTCCGCGAGCGGAGGCCGCCCGGATAACCGGAGTGGCGGTAGTAGCGCTTCTGCTGGAGCTTGTCGCCCGTGACGACGATCTTCTCGGCGTTCACGACGACGACGAAGTCGCCCGTGTCGACGTGCGGGGTGTAGATCGGCTTGCGCTTGCCGCGCAGGGTGTCGGCGATCCGCGTCGCGAGGCGCCCGAGGGTCTGGCCCTCGGCGTCCACGAGGTACCACTGCCGCTCGATCTCAGGGGCTTTCGCGCTGTAGGTCTTCATAGACGTGGAAGGAGGCGGAACGAGTCCGCCTCACCGGTCGCCAATGGTAGCAACGGCCGCCTCTTTCCGCCCGCTGCGACGCGTCACCCAGAGGACGGGAGCGGCCGCGATGGCAGCGGCGCCGATCGCCATGGCCGCGACCCCGAGACCCTCGAGCGCAACGCCCCCGACGATGGCGAGCCCGGCTCCTGTGAGCCCTGAGAGCAGGTCGCTCAAGCCGAGAAGCTTGCCGCGCTCGACCGGGCTCGTCAGATCGGCGAGCTGGGCGGTCGCCGCGACGAACGAGAGGTTCCAGCCGAGGCCAAGGCCGAAGAGCAGCACGGCGGTGACCGTGACGCTCTCCGCCCAGACGAGCCCGGCGCACGAGACGGCCATGATCACGAGACCGCCGCCGAGCGAGCGCCCGCGCCCGATCCGGTCGATCAGCGACCCCACGACCAGGACGAGCGCGTACATGCCGAGCACGTGCGCTCCGATGATCGGAAACACGGCCGCCTGCGAGTGCCCGTGCTCGTGGACGACGGCGTACCCGGTCAGGTTCATGACGGCGACCATCACCGCGAAGCTCGCAACCGCCGCGAGGAGCGCGGGCACCGCGCCATGCCGGCGGCAGATCGTCCCGAGCGGGGCCGGCGGGGCCGCGACGTCGGTCGTGGACGGGGCCATGCGCTCGGCGATCCGCTTCGGGTCCGGGCGGACGAGGAGCACGAGGACGAGACCGACCACGCAGAACCCGCCGCCGACGAGCCAGGCGAGCGCGAGTGTGTCGAGCTCGACCTCTTTCCCAGCGAAGAGCGGCGCGAAGACCGCGGGCCCGAGGATCGCGCCGAAGACCGAGCCGAAGAGGACGAACGAGATGCCACGCGCGCGGCGCTCGGGCGGGTACATGTCCCCGGCGGCCGTGCGGGTCAGGAACACTGCGCCGTTCGCCGCGCCGATCAGGAGGAGGCCGGCGACGAACGCGACGGACGAGTCGGCGTGGGCGCCTAGTGCTGCGAGGCCCGTTCCGGCGAGGCCGGCGACGTAGCCGCCGGCGATCACCGGTATCCGCCCGATCTGGTCCATGAGCCTCCCCGCCGGAAGCGCCACGACCGCCGCCGTCGCGAGCAGCAGGGCGGGGGCGAGTCCGAGCAGCGTCTCGATTCCGGTGACCGCGACGAAGGTCAGCGTCGCGATCGCGGCGCCGAGCTGGAGCATCCCGGACAGCGCGGCGAGCGACGCCGCGAGGAGGATCGTGTTCCGCCGGACGGGGAAGCGCTCGTCAGGCGCGGCGGAGACGGCGGCGACGGTCGGCACGCACGTATTCCATCAGTCCGGCCCGGAACGCCGCTGCCCCACCGTGGGAGGGGTGGCGGACGGCGGGTGCGCCGAGGACGCGCTCGGCGAGGCGCCCGACGGCGATGACGCGCCGTCCGTGCGCAAGCGCGTCGAGAAACGGCCTGGCGGCGCCGACCTCCGCGGGGGTCGGCGGGCGGTTCGTGTCGGGCTCGCCAGGACGGTGCGGGTGCGTGGGCACAACGTTCCAGAGGAGGACGTGCTCCGCGAGTCCGAGCTCGTCGAGCACACGGTGGACGATCGTGGCCGTCGCCTCCGCCGGGCCCGAGTCGGTGAGCTGGCGCTCGGACGTGAGGGGGATGCCGCTCACACGAGTGCCGCGGTAGCCGGGAGCCTCGCCGACGAGAAGGAGCCGAGCGTCGGCGCGCTGGTCGAGATAGGCAGCAAGGCGGGCGCGGAGCAGCGGAGCGCGCTCGCCGCCGGCGTAGAAGTTGTAGGTCTCGCCGATGCGAGCGTCGGCCAGGGCGTCGACCACCGCACTAAGCTAGCCGTGCGTCAAGGCTTCCCTGCGCTCATGGCCGCCGTTCGCGGCCCGCCGGAGCGCCACCTTGACGCCAAAAAGCCGTCTGCCATATTCAAAGGCTCGCCGCAGACGTCAGTGGGTCGGAGGCAGAGGAACTGCGGCGTCCACCCCAGCGAGGCGGTACGCGCAAGCGGGGCCCCTTCACTTCGGCTTCCGGGACAAGCCGCCTCGGCGACCGCCAGTAGGCTCCTCGCATGCCGCGGCCCGACCGAACGACCGCCCCGTGATCAGGCGCCGGGCCGTCGTTCACGGGCGTGTCCAAGGCGTCTGGTTCCGCGAGTCGACGCGCCGGATCGCCCAGCGGGAACGCGTGGCCGGCTGGGTGCGAAACGCGCACGACGGCACCGTGGAGGCCGCCCTCGAGGGAGACGAGGCCGCGGTCGAGCGCGTGCTCGAGTTCTTGCGGCTCGGCCCGCCGGACGCACGGGTCGAGCGCGTGGACGTTCACGCGGAGGAGCCAGAGGGCGCGACCGGCTTCTCGGTTCGGTGAGGCCGGAGCAGCGAGAGGCCGATCGACCCACCGACGACCCCGACGACCACTGCCAGCGAGAGCGCGGCAGGGACGTGCCAGACGTCCGCCAGCAGCATCTTCGCCCCGATCACGACGAGGACGACCGCGAGCCCGGCGCTCAGGTAACGGAACCGACCGAGCATCCCTTCCAGGAGGAAGTAGAGGGCGGTCAGGCCGAGGAGCGAGAACGCGTTCGCCGCGAGGACGACGAACGTGTCGCGCGTGATCGCGAAGATCGCCGGGATCGAATCGAGCGCGAAGACGAGGTCGAAGACCGCCACGAGCGCGAAGGCGACGACGAACGGCGACGCGCCCCGTCCCGAGAAGAAGCGAAGCGTCCGGCTCCGGCCCGGGTCGAACTCCTCTCCGCGGGCCATTCGAAGACCCGTGACGACGAGGAAGGCGCCGAAGACGTAGACGATCCAGTGGAGGGCGCCGAGGAGCGCTGCGCCGGTCGCGATGAACCCGGCGCGGAGGACGACGGCGCCGACGACGCCCCAGAAGAGAGCGCGGCGGCGTTCGACGGCTCCGAGACCAAGCGCGCCGAAGACGAGCGCGAAGACGAAGAGGTTGTCGACGGAGAGGCTCTTCTCGAGCACGAAGCCGGTCAGGTACTCCTCAGCCCGCGTTTCTCCCTGCCAGGCCCAGAGCAGGCCCGTGAACCCCACGCCGAGCGCAGTCCAGGCGATGCTCCAAGCGGCGGCGCTCCCAACCGACGGACGCCGGCCGCGTCCGAAGAAGACGAGATCGACAACGAGCGCAGCGACGATGGCACCCGCGAGGGCGAGATAGGCGTAGGTGGGCGTGTCCATGGGAGCGACTCCTTCCGACTGATGTGGGCATCAGCCGGCGGTCTCTCCCGCCCTTCGCGGGCCGGCGCCAACGGGTAATGCGACCGAACTGACGATGACGCCCGTCGGGGATAGTCCCCACCGGTGCGCCTGCATCGTACCGGTGAACTACGCGAGCGCCGGCTGCGAGGCGCGGCCTCGCTCGGCTTCCCAGATCCGGTTCAGCTCGCTCTGGGCGTAGGGGATCTCGAGCGGGAGGAAGTAGAGCGCGAGGACGAAGAGCCCGAATCCAAGCCACTGGACGTTGCGCTGCTCACCGAAGCCGGCCGCCTCCTCGGCCGCCGCGATGCGGCCGAAGTAGCGGAAGAACGAGACGAACGGCGGGACGATGACGAGCCAGCCGATAGTGATCGCGAGGAGCGACTTGACAGGGCTGTCCCCGAGGTCGCGGCCGACCGCGCGCCCGTAGTCGGCGAGCTCGCGGTTCGTCTTGTAGTACCAGATGAGGTAGTAGATTCCGAGCGTCACGATCGCGAGCAGGAACGAGATCCACGGCCCGCGGACCTTCACGTCGACGCCCCGGACCGTCACCTCCTCGGCCATGCGTGCAGCCTATCTCGCCTGGGGGACGAGAGCACCCCGCGGGTCACGCGCCGCGGCTATTCCCACTCGATCGTCGCCGGCGGCTTCGACGAGAGGTCGAGCGCGACACGGTTCACACCGGGGATCTCGTTCACGATCCGGCTCGAGAGCGTCTCGAGCAGGTCGTAGGGGAGCCGCGCCCAGTCGGCCGTCATCGCGTCGTCGGAGGTCACGGCCCGGATCACGATCGGATAGGCGTAGGTGCGCCCGTCCCCCTGGACGCCCACCGAGCGGATCGCGGGCAGCACGCAGAAGCTCTGCCAGAGATCCTTGGCGAGCCCCGCGCGGCGGATCTCCTCCTGCAGGATCGCGTCCGCCTCGCGCACGATCTCCAGGCGCTCGTCGGTCACCTCGCCGATGATCCGGATCGCGAGGCCCGGGCCCGGGAACGGCTGACGCCAGACCATCGACTCAGGGAGGCCGAGCTCCTCGCCGACCCGCCGGACCTCGTCCTTGAAGAGCATCCGAAGGGGCTCCACGAGCTCGAGCTCCATGTCGGCCGGGAGCCCGCCGACATTGTGGTGCGACTTGATCGTCGCCGCGACGCCGTCAGAGCCGCCCGACTCGATCACATCGGAGTAGAGCGTGCCCTGGACGAGATGGCGGATCGCGCCGAGGCGCTTCGACTCCTCCTCGAAGACGCGGATGAATTCCTCGCCGATCCGCTTGCGCTTCTCCTCCGGATCCGTGACACCCTCGAGGCGGCCGAGAAACCGCTCGCGCGCGTCGACGTGGACGAGCGGCACGTGGAAGTGCCGACGGAACGTCTCGACCACCTGCGCCGCCTCGGCTTTCCGCAGCAGGCCGTGGTCGACGAAGACGCACGTGAGCTGATCGCCGACCGCCTTGTGCACGAGGAGCGCGGCGACCGAGGAGTCGACTCCGCCGGAGAGCGCGCAGAGCACCTTCTCGGAGCCGACCTGCGCGCGGATCCGCCCCGTCTCCTCCTCGATGACCGCGGCGGGCGTCCACGCCGGAGGCGCGTCGGCCACGTCGTAGAGGAAGTTCTTGAGGACATCCATCCCGTGCGGCGTATGCACGACCTCCGGATGGAACTGGACGCCGTAGAGTCCCCGCGCCGGCTCCTCGAACGCCGCGATCGGGGTCGACGGGGAGGACGCGACGACCCGCGCGCCGGCCGGCGGCGCGGTGACCGTGTCGCCGTGGCTCATCCAGCAGACTTGCTCCTCCGGCAGCCCCGCAAGGAGCGCGCCTGCGTCCGTGACGCTCAGCTCCGTGCGGCCGAACTCGGACGCACCGGTGTGCTCGACGCGACCTCCGAGGTCGCGAGCGAGGAGCTGCATCCCGTAGCAGATGCCCAGCACGGGGACGCCCAGTTCGTAGACGGCCGGGTCGACGCTCGGCGCTGCGTCCGAGTAGACGGAGGCCGGACCGCCGGAGAGGACGAGCGCGAGCGGGCTCCGGGCCCGGAGCGCCTCGACCGGCGTCGTATGCGGGACGAGCTCCGAGTAGACGCGGCACTCGCGGATCCGCCGCGCGATCAGCTGCGCGTACTGGCCGCCGAGGTCGAGGACGAGGACCGGCCGCTCCTCGGCCGGCGGCTCGGGGATCGGAACGACCTGCGCCAACTGGCGTCCTGCTACCGGGAGCCCCGGTAGTTCGGCGCTTCCTTCGTGATCGCGACGTCGTGCGGGTGGCTCTCGCGCATGCCGGCGGCCGTCACGCGGACGAAGTGGGCGCGCTTCAGGTCTTCGATCGTCTCCGCGCCGCAGTAGCCCATCGCCTGCCGAAGACCGCCCACGAGCTGGTGCAGCATCGGCCCGAGCCTGCCCTTGTAGGTCACCCGACCCTCGATCCCTTCCGGCACGAGCTTCTCTACCTCGTCGACGTCCGCCTGGAAGTAGCGGTCTTTCGAGAAGGAGCGCGCGCGCATCGCGCCGAGCGACCCCATGCCGCGGTACTCCTTGAACCGCTCGCCCTGATGGAGGACGACCTCGCCGGGGCTCTCGTCGACACCCGCGAGCAGGCCGCCGAGCATGACGGAGTCGGCGCCGGAGGCGATCGCTTTCGCGATGTCGCCGGAGAACTGGATGCCGCCGTCCCCGATCACGGGTACCTCGTGGCGGGCCGCGACCTCAGCGCAGTCGTAGATCGCGGTGACCTGCGGCACCCCGATGCCCGCGACGATCCGGGTCGTGCAGATGGCGCCCGGGCCCATGCCGACCTTGATCGCGTCGGCGCCGGCCTCGCAGAGCACCTCGGCGCCCTCACGCGTCGCCACGTTCCCGGCGATCACGGGAACGCCGATCCGATGCTTCAGCTCGCGCACCGTCTCGACGACGCCGCGCGAATGGCCGTGTGAGGTGTCGACGACCACGACGTCGACGTCCGCCGCGGCGAGCGCCTCGGCCCGCTCGATCCCCTCGTCACCCGTCCCGACGGCCGCGGCGACCCGCAGCCGCCCGCGCTCGTCCTTCGTCGCGTCCGGGAACTGGATGCGCTTCTGGATGTCCTTGACCGTGATGAGACCGCGGAGGATCCCTGCCTCGTCGAGAACCGGAAGCTTCTCGACCTTGTGTCGGTGGAGAGCCGCTCGCGCCTCTTCGAGCGTCGTCCCCTCCGGCACCGTGACGAGCCCCTCGCTCGTCATGAGGTTCCCGATGCGCTGCGCAGTGTCGTCCTCGAAGCGGAGGTCGCGGTTCGTGAGGATGCCGACGAGCCGTCCCCCCTCCTCGGTAACCGGGACGCCCGAGATGTGGTAGCGCGCCATGAGAGCGAGCGCGTCCGCGACGGTGTCGTCAGGACGGAGCGTCACCGGCTCGACGATCATCCCTGCCTCCGAGCGCTTCACCTTGTCGACCTCGGCGACCTGCTCCGCGACGGAGAGGTTGCGATGGACGACGCCGATGCCGCCCTCGCGGGCGAGCGCAATCGCCATCCTCGCCTCGGTGACCGTATCCATCGCCGCCGAGACAATCGGGACGGCGAGCGAGATTTCGCGCGTCAGACGCGTCCGCGTCGAGGCGTCGGCCGGGAGCACGCTCGACTCGGCCGGGAGGAGCAGCAGGTCGTCGAACGTGAGCCCCTCCTTCGCGAACTTCTGCTCGAGCGCAAGGAGCCGGTCGATCTCCGCGCGGCCGAGCTCAAGCTCCATCGCAGAAGTGTACCGACGGGGGCCGACGACCCCCAGCCCGGCCCCTACCGCTCGTAGGCGACGGGCTCGAGCCGCTCGACCTCCACGAGCGTCGCCAGACGGCCCGCCTCACGGGCGTCGAAGCGTCCAGCACCGGCCTCGAGGACCGAGGCCGCACCTGCCGCGACTGCAGTCCGGACGGCGTCCTCGGCGCTCCGGCCACCCTCGCGCGCGGCGAGGTACCCAGCGAGCAGGACATCGCCCGCTCCGACGGTCGACACGGGCTCGAGTCGAGGGGCGACCGCGCGCAACCGCACCGCCTCGCGATCCTCATGCGCGAGGGCGTAGCAACCGTCCTCGACGGTCAGGAGGACGTTCCTGGCGCCGAGCTCGGCGATCTCGTCCAGGCCGTGGGCGAGCTCGTCATCGTCGGCGAACTCGTGGCCGACGAGAGCCTCCGCCTCGGACATGTTCGGCGAGACGAGCTCCGGCTCCGACTCGACCGCGAGGCGGAACGGCTCGCCGTCGGAGTCGACGACCACGGGGAGCCGACGGCCGAAGTTGCGGACGAGCTCCGCGTAGAAGCCGTTGTCGACCGCGCGAGGCAGCGACCCGGCGAGCACGAGCACGGACGCACCCTGCGTCAGGTAGTCGAGCTTCCCCCGGAGCACCTCGAGCTCCTCGGCGGACACCTGCGGTCCCCACTCGTTGATCTCCGTGTAGGCGTTCGCGATCGGGTCGAGGACTGCGAACGAGGTCCGCGACTCGCCCGCGATGCGGACGAAGTCGTTCAGGATCCCCTCCCGGGTCAGGTCCTCGAGGATCTGTGTCCCGTTCGTCCCCCCGGCCAGGCCGGTGCAGACAACGGGCATGCCGAGACGCTTGAGCGCGCGGGCGACATTGATCCCCTTGCCGCCCGCGCTCGCGAGCCCGTCGCTCGCGCGGTGGCGGTGGCCGACGCGGAAGTTGGGGACCGACAGCGTCCGGTCCATCGCGGCGTTGAGCGTGACCGTGACAATCATCCGAAGATTCCGGTTAGCATCCCGCCGGCCTCGTCCAGAGCGCGCCCAGCGTACCAGCCCACCTTTCGCCCAAAGCTCAGCTCCTCGACGCTCCGTGCGGCGACGAGCGGCACCGAAGCGAGCACTCGCCCACCCTGCGTCACGCGAACCGACCCGAGACGCGCTCCCTCCGTCACCGGAGCCGAGACGGAGGCGGGCGCGACGACCTTCTCGACCAGCGGCCGGTCGACGCGGACGACGGCGCGCATCGGCCGGGCGGCGACGAGCCGCAGCTTCTCGTCCTCGAAAGGCACCGCCGCGGAGGCGTAGGTCGCCCCGCCCCTGACGAGCCTCGTCCGTGCGTAGTGGTCGAGCCCCCACGTCAGGAGCTCGGCGAGATCGGCGTTCCGACCGGCACGGCCGGGTGCCCCGAGGATGACGGTGTAGACGACGGCGCCGTCGCGTCGCGCGACCGCGACCTCACACCAGCCGGCGTCGCCCGTGTGCCCGGTCTTGACGCCGTACACCCCGGGATAGGTCCCGAGGAGGTCGTTCCACGTCGTCAGCGTGCGGCCCCCGGCGATCTCCGCGTGCTCGTGCCGAACGATCCTCCGCACGATCGGCTTGCGCATGGCCACGCGCGCAAGCTTGAGGAGGTCG
>Ga0126312_10003953_pt1 | contig 10011 bp, 6 predicted proteins | sample Plot104A_FD_92537 | JGI IMG/M metagenome (GOLD analysis project Ga0126312, IMG submission 92537) | Serpentine soil microbial communities from UC McLaughlin Reserve, CA, USA - Plot104A | ecosystem: Environmental > Terrestrial > Soil > Grasslands | place: USA: UC McLaughlin Reserve, Lake County...
CGCGCGGACCCCGTGACGATCGCCGCCTTGCCGTCAAGTACTCCCACGAATGCCTCTCCTTCTCGGTGTCAAAGAATGAGCGAAGAATTATGACGGGCGCGTCATCCGCGCGCGGCCCGGCGGCGGGGAGCAACCTCAACCACGTCTCGCCAGGACCGACGTGGTCGAGGAAGGTGACCCAGGAGGAGAAAAACCTCGACCACCCGCGTCCAGGAGCGACGTGATCGAGCTGTCTCACGCCGTTTGCGCACGGCGCCAGCCGCGCGAGCGCGGCTAGCCGTCCTCGTCCCCGTCGCCGCCGCTCACGTGCTCGTGCCCCGGCCGCTCGCCCGCTCGCCAGCCCTCGTCGTCGGCGCCCGACGCGTTCGGGCCGGGCGGCGGTGGCTCGGAGTCGGCGCCGTGCACCGACTGCCACAGGATGCGGTCGAGCAGGCGCTGCGGCACGCGGTCCGGTGACTTGAGCGGCAGCGACTGCGACAGGTCGGCGTTCGCCGCCCGCGGCCCGTTGCGCTCCAGCAGGTTCTGCTGCGGCGTGACCGCGTCGTACGGCTCGGCGTTCGAGGGCGACGAGTCGAACGCGTCGTACAGCGGCACCGCCACGGAGTCGAACAGGTTGAGCGGCTTCATGCCGGTCGCCAGCTCGAGCGTGCGGATGAACGACACGAAGTCGTAGCGCGTGTGCACGACCGCGCCGCGCTTCGCGTAGGGCGAGATCGCGAACGCCGGGATGCGGTGCGCGTCGACGTGGTCGGCGCCGTCCTGCGAGTCGTCCTCGATCACCAGGATCAGCGACTTGTCCCAGATCGCCGAGTGGGAGATCGTGTCGACCAGCTGCCCGAGCGCCAGGTCGTTCTCGGCGATCATCGCCCGCGGCGTCCTCGACCCGGGGCGCGTGCCCGACGTGTGGTCGTTCGGCAGCACCAGGTAGTTGAACTTCGGCACCGTGCCCTGGGCCACCTGAAGCGAGAAGCGGTTGCGGAAGCACTCCATGCGGCTCTCGGTCGTGGGCAGCGCACCGGGCGGCCGCGTGGAATCGAACACCTCGGTCCCGGTGATCACGTTGGTCCCGCCGGACGACGCGTCGTTGGAGTAGCAGCCGGGGAGCGGCGGGCCGAGGTCGGACTTGCCGAACTTGCGGTTGATCGCGTCCTGGTCCTCGGCCCGGCGGTCCTTGTCGGGGAACACGCCGACGGTGCCCGCGACGGCCTCGCCGTAGTTGAAGTAGGTGATGCCCTGCTTCTCGGCCTGGTCGAACAGGAAGCGCTGCGACGGCCAGGTGACCGTGTACACGCCGAAGTCGTAGGGACGCTTGCGGGCGGCGTAGTTCTGGTGCCAGTTCTTGACCACGTAGTCCGACACGGCGCCGGCCGCGGTCCAGAAGTGGCCGTCGATCGACGCTTCGGAGTTGGCGTAGACATGGTCGAGCAGCGGGAACCGCCGGGCCAGCGCGTGCGCGTTCGGGGTGATCGACTCCCCGAACAGCGCCAGCTTCGGGTCGCCGTCGCCACGGGACTCGTCGCCCAGGATCTGGTCGTAGGTGCGGTTCTCGCGCACGACGTAGAAGACGTGCTCGATTTTGCCCGCGCCCGGGTCGATCGGCGTCCCGGCGGGCGGGTCCTCCCCGTTGACCGGGATCGCCTGCCGCGACGCTTTCGGCGTCATCTTCTTGAGCTCGCGGTCGGTGGGGTACGTGGCGATGCCGGACATGCCCGTGACGATCGAGGGCAGGTACGAGAACGAGTTGATGGCGTCGTCGCTGTTGCGCGGGTCCTCTGGGTTCGGGCCGTTGCCGTTCGGCCCCACGCCGAGTCCCTTGGCCGCGATCCACACGAGCTTCGACCGCTTCGGCGTAGCGCCCGCGAACACCGGGTACGAGGCGACCGGCACGCGGCCGATCAGCGTGAACGCGGTCGCCTTGCGCTTGAGCAGCGCGCCGCGCTCTTCCTCTTCCTCGGCTTCCTGCTCCTGGGCCGCGCTCAGCTCGGCGCCCCTGCGCGCCTCGTGGCGCAGCACCGCCTCGGCCTTCCGCCGCGTCCGCGTGCTGGACCGCTTCACGTCGCAGCCGTTGCGCAGCGCGAACACCGCCACCGTGTCCTCGCCGGAGTTCGCGCTCAACAGGCGGCAGCCGTCGGCGGTGACGCTCAGCTGGGTCGGCTCGGTGCCGATGCCCTCGCTGCGCTCGACCGACAGCGAACGCTCCACTTCGAGCTTGTTCGTATCGAGCACCGCGATGAGGTCCTGGTGCGCCACCGCCACGTAGGCCCGGGCGGCGTTCGGGTCGACGGCGATGCCCTCTGGGTGTGAGAGGTGCGGCCCGACCTGGATGTCCTTCTCCTTCGTGGCGGACGCCAGGTCGATGACCGACACCGTGCCGTCGGCCTCGTTGGAGACGAGCCCGCGCTTGCCGTCGCGGGTGATCGCCGCGCCGTACGGGTACGAGCCGGTCTTGACGTAGCGGACCTGCTTCGACTCCGTGTCGACGATCGCCGCCGCGTCGGCCAGGTTCAGGGCCACCAGCAGCGTCTTGGCGTCCGGCGACACGCCGATGTCGCGCGGCCAGGACTGGGGCGCCGTCTCCGTGGGCGGGAAGTTCTGCGGCGCGGCCGTCCCGCTCGGTGGCGGGACGGCGATCACGCCGTTGCGCGTCGCCTTCCCGGTCTTGCCGGAGTAGGTGAACACGTGGATGACGTCGCCTTCCTTGCCCGGCGTGTCGGCGGGCGACTGCTGGTCCTTGTGCTCCGACTCCGGCGTGCCCGAGACGTAGGCGGTGCGGCCGTCCGGCGACATCGCGATCCCCCCGTTCGCGCCCGGCAGCGGGATCGTCTGCACGACGCGGCCGGTGCGGCGCTTGACGCGCTTCCGGCAGCCGGCGCCCCGGCGGCCGCTGCGGCAGCGCAGCGCCGGCTCGACCTCGACGATCTTGACGTCGTTGCGCCCGCGCCCGGCGTCCACCGCCCACAGGAAGCGCCCGTTCTTCGTCAGCGCCCCGCCCCCCGGGTGGTTGCCCAATCGGGTGCGCTTGCCCAGCGGGTCGAGCTTGCGCCCGCTGGGCTGGATCCGGTTGACCGGCGAGATGCGGCCCTCGTCGGGGTCGCCCTGGGCGATCGCGATCGCCGCCGCGGCCGCGAGCAGCCCGAGCACGAGTCCCATCAGGAGCCCCTGGCGCTTCACCGGCGCGATCCTACGCCTGGGGGGCTGTGTCGTGCTGAGGTTCTAGCCTCCTCGACCCCATGCGCATCCGCCTGACCCTCCTCACCGCCCTGGCCGCCGTCATCGTCGCTCTGCCGGCAGCCGCCCAGGCCGAGGGCGTCCCGTCCTCCTGCCCCGGCGACCCGATCGCGGTCGACCAGGTCATCACCGGCGAGTTCGACCCCTCGCTTCAGGGCAGCTACGTGCTGGTCCCGTTCGACGTGCCCGCGGGCACGACGTCCGTGCGCGTCAAGTACTGCTACGACCAGCCCGCCGCGCCGGCGAGCGCGCAGCTCAAGCACACGCTCGACCTGGGTCTGTACGACGCGCGCACCGGCGCGGCCCCCGGCTTCGGCGAGCAGAACTTCCGCGGCTGGGGCGGCTCGTCGCACCCGGACGTGACCGTCACGCCGCAGGGCTTCTCGAGCGAGGAGGAGTACAAGGCCCGGCCGAAGGGGCACGTGCCCGGACGGACCACGCGCGGCTACCGGCCCGGCCCGATCCCGGCCGGCCAGTGGGCGGTCGAGCTCGGCGTGGCGGCCGTCGTCTCCCAGGCTGAGGGCGACCAAGACGGCAAGGTCGCCTGGCGAGTCGAGATCGAGCGCTCGTCCAGCCCGGCGTTCGCGGCGCAGCCCTACTCGCCGGCCGACTACGACGAGGGCCCGGCAAAGGGCGCCGGCTGGTACGCCGGCGACCTGCACGTGCACGGCGAGCACTCGGCGCTGGGCGACGCGCCGATGAGCGAGGTGTTCGGGTACGCGTTCGGCACCGCCGGCCTCGACTTCGTGACGCTCACCGACTATGTGACCGACTCGGCCTGGGGTGAAATCGGCCGCTACCAGCCGAGCCACCCCGCCAAGCTGATCGCCCGCTCGTCCGAGGTCATCACCTACCGCGGCCACACCAACAACCAGGTCAGCCGCCAGTACGTCGACTACCGCACGGGGCCGATCTACGAGCGCGCGGCCGACGGCTCGCTCCAGCGCGTGCGCGAGCCCTTGCCGCCGCGCAACGTCTTCGCCAAGGTGCAGGCCCGGGGCGGCTTCACGCAGGTCAACCACCCGACGCTCTTCCCGTCCGACGTGCCGGGGAACGCGAGCTTCTGCCGCGGCTGCCCCTGGGACTACTCGGACCAGGAGACCGACTGGAAGCGAGTCGACGCGTTCGAGGTCAACACCGGCCCGGCGGCGATCGGCACGATCCCCAACGCGTTCACGGCGAGCGCGATCACCGAGTGGGACGCGCTGCGGGGGCGCGGCTTCCCGCTCACCGGGGTGGCGGTCAGCGACTCGCATCACGCCGGCCAGACCGAGAACCCGACGCAGGCGCCGCTCGGCAATGGGCGTACGGTGATCTATGCCGACGAGCTGTCGGAGGACGGCGTGCGCCGCGCGATCCAGGCGGGCCACGCGTTCGCCAAGAACTTCCCCGACAGCCCGGCCCTGCGGCTGACCGCGAAGGCCGGCGGCCGGGTGGCGATCATGGGCGACGGGCTGCCCGGCGGCCGGGCGGTGCTGACGGCCGAGGTGACCGGCGCGACCGGCGAGGGTTGGACGGTCTTCCTCGTCCGCGACGGCAAGAAGATCGACAGCTTCCCGGTGAGGAGCCCGCGCGTCTCGTTGCGGCCCGGTGCCGTGCGCCGCGGCGAGTACCGCCTTCAGGTCGAGCGGGACGGCGTCGTGCACTCGCTGTCCAACCCGATCGCGGTGGGCGACCGGCCGCGCCCGATCCCGCGCGGCATCCGGGCGGGCGGCGAGGTGGCCGGCCTGCGCCTGCGCGCGCTGCGGATGAAGCGGCGGGGCACGCGCGTGCAGGTGATCTTCCTGGTGCGCTCGAACGGGGGCGCGCCGTTGAACGGTGTCCGCGTGCGCAGCGGTCGGGCGAGCGGCTACACGGACAGCCGCGGCCGGGTGACGCTGACCATCAAGAACGTGTTCGAGCCGGGCCGGTTCCGCGCACAGGCCACCGCGCGCGAGTGGCGCACCGCGCGGGCGACGTTCCGCGTGCGCCGCTAGCGAGCTACAGCCCCAGCTGCTTGGCCAGGATCTCCCGCATGATCTCGTCGGTGCCGCCGCCGATCGGGCCCAGCCGCGCATCCCGAGCCGCGCGCTCCACGTCGTACTCCTTCATGTAGCCGGCGCCGCCGTGGATCTGCACGGCCTCGTCGGCCACCTCGAAGCAGTCGCGCTGGGTGATGAGCTTGGCCGCGGTCACCTCGCGGAGCGCGTCGTGGCCGTTCGCGAACAGCCGCAGCGCGTTGTAGGTCACCGCCCGGCCGCGCTCGAGCTTCACCGCCATGTCGGTGATCTTGTGCCGGATGACCTGGTGGCCGGCGATCGGGCGCCCGAACGCGCGCCGCTCCGTGGCGTACTCGATGGTGGTCTCCAGCAGGCGCTGCATGGCCCCGACCGCGCCCAGCGACATCAGCAGCCGCTCCCACTGGAAGTTGGCCATGATCAGGTAGAAGCCCTTGTTCTCCTCGCCGAGCAGGTTCTCCTCGGGCACGAAGACGTCGGCGAACGCGAGCTCACCGGTGTCGGACGCGTGCCAGCCCATCTTTTCGAGCTTGCGCGAGACGCTGTAGCCGTCCATCCCCTTCTCGACGACCAGGAACGAGATCCCGTGGTGGCCGCCCTCGTCGGTGGTCTTGACCGCGGTGACCACGAAGTCGGCGCGCACGCCGTTCGTGATGAACGTCTTCGCCCCGTTGACCACGTAGCCGCCGTCGACGCGCTTGGCGTGCGTGCGGATGCCGGCCACGTCGGAGCCCGCGTCAGGCTCGCTGATCCCCAGCGCGGCGATCTTCTCCCCGCGGATCGCCGGCGCCAGGAAGCGCTGCTTCTGGTCCTCGGTGCCGAACTTCCAGATCGGCGGCGTGGCGATGCCGATGTGCGCGCCGATCCCCGCCGCGAGCCCGCCCGAGCCGCAGCGCGAGAGCTCCTCGGTGAAGACCGCGTCGTGGACGTAGTCGCCGCCCTCGCCGCCGTACTCCTCGGGGTACTTCAGGCCCAGCCAGCCCAGCTCGGCCAGCCGTGCGAAAACGTCGTTGGGGAACCAGCGATCGTCCTCCCACTCACGCGCGCGGGGCGCCAGCTCCGTGTCCACGAAGCGGCGGATCGCCTCGCGCAGCTGCTCATGTTCCTCCGTGAACGGGGGCGGGAGCCTGCTCTGCACCGACATGGGGAGCAGCGTATTCGGCGGCGTTGCCGCGCGTCGTCCACGCCAGCAGCGCGATCGGGATGACGGCGACGAGCGACAGCAGGATCGCGATCCAGAACGTGTTGGCGAACGCCTCGGCGAGCGGTGCGGCGTTGCGCGCCCGCACCGGCTCGGGGATCTGCTGCAGGCCGCCGCCTCCGCCGCGACCACCAAGCGCGTCCTTGATCTGTCCCTGTAGGTAGACGGCGAGCAGCGCGGTGCCGATCGATCCGCCGATCTGGCGCATGACGTTGAGCGCGCTGGTCGCCCGCGGCACGGCGGCCCGGTCGAGCAGCGCATAGGCCGCCGCCATCGACGGCATCATGCAGGACGCCAGGCCCAGCCCGCGGATCACCAGCAGCCCCGCCAGCAGCGCGTACGAAGTGTCGGCGCCGACAAAGGCGTAGGGCAGCGTGCCCAGCGTCATCACGGCGATCCCGACCAGCGCCACCCGGCCGCCGCCGACGCGGTCGGTCCAGCGGCCGGCGAGCGGCATCGCGATCGCCGCGCCGATGCCCTGCGGCGCCATCAGTAGGCCGGCCGTCAGCGCGCTCTCGCCGCGTGCCACCTGGTAGTAGAGCGGCAGGATCAGCAGCGTCCCGAAGAGGGCGCCGCCCAGCAGGAAGGTCGCGCCGGCGGCCGCGCTGAAGCCGCGGTTGCGAAACAGCTTGAGGTCGAGCAGGGGCCGGTCGGCGAACCAGGCGTGACGCACGAACAGGGCGACCAGGACGACGCCCACGGCGGCCGGTCCCCAGACGATCGGGTCGCCGAACCCGCCGTGCGTCTCCGACTGCGACACGCCGTAGACGATCGCGGCCAGCCCGGGCGAAACGAGCGCGAGGCCGGTCACGTCGAGGCGGCCGGCGTCGGCGCGGCCGTGGTCGGCGTGCAGCACCCGCGAGGCCAGCACCAGCGCGACCGCGACGATGGGGATGTTCACGTAGAAGATCCAGCGCCAGCTCGTGTTGTCGACGATCAGGCCACCGATCACGGGGCCGAGGATCGGGCCGAGCAGCATCGGCACGCCGATCACCGACATCACGCGCCCGACCCGGTGGGGGCCGGCCGTCTGCGCCAGGACGCTCATGCCGACCGGCATGATCATGCCGCCGCCGAGGCCCTGAAGGACGCGGAAGACGACCAGCGACTCGGCGCTCCAGGCCGCGCCGCAGAGCGCGGACCCGACGCCGAACAGCGCCACCGAGATCATCCATATCCGCTTGGACCCGTAGCGCTCGGACAGCCAGCCGGTCAGCGGGATCACGATCGCGAGCGACAGCAGGTACCCCGTGGAGACCCACTGGATGGTGCTCAGCGGGGCATGGAGCTCGCGCGACAGCGTCTCGAGCGCGACGTTGACGATCGTCGTGTCGAGGATCGACATGATGACGCCGACGATCACGACGCTGGCGACGAGCAGAACCTCGCGATCGAGCCCCTCTTCCGGAGCGGTGCGTTCCACTTACTGAAAGTTAGAGCACAGTGTGCCCGCGCCCCGCGTGGTCGAACTCGATCAGGTCGCCCGACCGGTTGTAGTAGGCGCGGACCTCGCAGATCTTGCCGTCGCGGAACCGGAACCACTCGGTGCCGCGGTCGAGCTTGAGCTCACCGGTCTCGGGGTGGCGCCACTTCATCGCCCACTCGATGACCGCCTGCTCGCCGTCGTCGATGCCGTTGTACATCGACCACTCGGCGTCCAGGTGCTCGACCGCCCAGGCCGCGCGCTCGGCGATCTCACGGCCGCGGTGCGGGGCCATGCGCGTGTAGTAGTGGACGGCGTCATCGGTGAAGTGGTCGGCGATCGCGTCAACGTCGCCCGTGTTGATGACGTCGTAGTAGCTTCGGACGTGGTCGAGCAGGGCGCCCATGCCGTTCAGGTCCTCGCGGCCCGCTCCAGCTGGTCGACGACGTCGGGGCCGCGCACCGGGTCGGCGTGGCCGGCCCAGACCTCGCGCGGCTCGAGCGCGGCGAGCCTGCGGATCGACTCCTTGGCCTTGCCCGTGTCCATGTTGGCGAACTCGAGCGGCGTGCGGGCGGCGCCGAACCCGCCGGTCAGCGGGTCAAGCGTGTAGACGGTGTCGCTGCACAGGCAGAGGCGGTCCTCCGCGCGCCACAGGCCGATCTGCCCGGGGGCGTGGCCGTCGAACAGACGGACCTCGAAGCCCGCGATCTCGTCGCCCTCGGCGACGGTGCCCGCGATCTTCACAGGCCCGCCGTCCCACTTGTCGCTCAGCCGCGGGAAGGCCAGGCGCGCCGTGCGGCGCGGGATCTGGCCGTAGTCCTGGTACGGCGGCGTGCCCGCGGTTTCTGCCTCCTGCTTTGCGTCTGCGTGGCAGTAGACCGGGACGCCCAGGCCCGGCGCGGCGCCGCGGTGATCTCCGTGGGCGTGGCCGAGGACGATGCGCTTGAGGCCGCCCATCCGCTCGGTGATCGCCTTGAGCGGCTCGGTCATGCTGCGTACGCCGGCGTCGAACATCGTCACGCCGTCGTGCTCCTTGATCAGGTAGACGTTCATGGTCCGCCGCGGCAACTTGCCGCTGAGGCCCTGGAGCGCGATCGCCGCGTAGTCCATGCCGCCGCGCACCACCCAGACGCGGTTGGCCACCGGCTCGATGGTGGGCCGGGCCAGGACGTTGGAGGCGCCGTAGGGCGGGGTGGCCGGCGTTCCGCTCATGCGGGGGCGAGGGTACCGGCCGACGCGGTTTCGGCCTTCACCGCCGCCGCCTACGGGTTCGGCCTAGCGGCGCAGCGTGACGCGCCGTTTCACCGTCTTGCGCTGGGTGCCGTCGAGCGACTGCACCTTGAGCTCGACGGTGCCGCGCAGCGTCTTCCCGCGTGCGAGCAGGCCCTTGCTGCGCCGGTCAAGGCCGACGGTCACGTCGACCGTGTTGCCCTCGGCCACCTCGATCCGTTTCGCCTTGCCCGAGCGCGAGCCGATCCTGAGCGCGATCGTTCCGCGCACCGCCGCGCCCCGGTTGACCACGAACAGCCGGAGGCCCCTGGCGCTCGCGCGCTTCGTCAGCAGCTGCAGCGCGATCGGCGCCGACGGCGCCGGCGTGGACGGAGCAACAGGTGCCGGCACGGGGGTCGCTGCCGGAGCCGGGGCGGCGCCACCGCCACCGCCACCGCCACCGTCGCCGCTCGATGCCTGCGGCTTCACGATGAGGCTCACCACGCACTCCGCCGTCTCGGGCTGGGCGACGCTCGTGGCCCGCAGAGTGAGCGGATAGGTGCCCGCAGGCACATCTTCGCCCGCCAGCAGCAGGGCGCTGGCCGCATGGCCCGACCGGTTGAAGCCGTCGATCAGCACGTCGCCGGGCGCACTGCTGGCCATCTCGATCGATTCGATGCCGGCGTCCTCGTCACTCGCCGCGATCGACAGCGACGCTGCCGTGCCCTGCGTCGTCGTCAGCGTGCCCGCCCCACAGTCGATCGTCGGTGCGTACGCGCACGTGGTCGTCGCGCTGGCGCTGTTGCGCGGCACTCGGGTCGCCGAGAACTCCTCCAGCGCGAAGTCGCCGGCGTTCGAGTCCGTGTCCTGGCAGCCCTCGAGCCGGCGCACCAGCACGCGCTGCGAGCTGCCCTGCGGTGCGGCCTCGCCCTCGGGCTGGACCGCGGCCCCCG
>Ga0126312_10003954_pt1 | contig 10009 bp, 5 predicted proteins | sample Plot104A_FD_92537 | JGI IMG/M metagenome (GOLD analysis project Ga0126312, IMG submission 92537) | Serpentine soil microbial communities from UC McLaughlin Reserve, CA, USA - Plot104A | ecosystem: Environmental > Terrestrial > Soil > Grasslands | place: USA: UC McLaughlin Reserve, Lake County...
GGACGACGACATGTTTGGAGAACGGCTTCGCTGCGCTCGTCACAGAGACGACCCCTCTCTTGATCGCCTCGGCCTGCTGCCCACTCGCTCCGCCGCTTGCGCCGGAGATCAGCGTGACGTCTGGACGAACGGTTCTCAGCTGCTGCAACGCCCACCTGAACCAGTCGCGGCAGACGCGTATGCGCGAATCCAACCGTGTACCGTCGATGCCGAAGTCGCCGGCACTGGTCCACGTCGTGTTGGGAGTGCACGCCGACTTGACGACCGGGAGCACGGCCCACCCGTCCCGCTCCGCCACTCGCAGGATTGCGGGCATCCACATTTGCGCGTGAGAGTCACCGATCACGACGATCGACCGTCGGCTGGAGACGTCTCCCAGGCGACAGATTTTGCTGGTGCTTTCCGTCGGACCAGAATCCGAGCATCCGGATGGAAAGAAATAGAGGTTCTCATGTTCCTCGAGCCGCGTCGGTGGAGGCGTCACGTCTGCCGGGATCGCCGCGCCGCGCCTGGCGGCGCGAACTGATGCGACCACGGCCGGTAGAGGTCGGCCGGCCTCAATCGCAGCGCCTTGAGTCGATTCCGAATTCGAACTCTTCGTGACGTCGTTTGGAGAGACAAAGCGGATCGATTCGACAGCGACCCTCGTCTCCAGGCGGAATGAGGCGTCGTTTATCCCTCGGAGGGCAAACGCCGCGACGACGACGACTGCCCCGACGGAGCAGGGCCACAGCATCGCACTCGCCGGCGCGCGCATTTGCATGCGGCGGATTGGGTTTTCATAGACCGCGTAGGTGATCATGGACAGCAGAAAGGCGCCCGTAACGAGGAGCAAGTTCGATTTAAGGGACAGCTCGTCGCCCACGTATTCGCTTGCGATGATGAGCACCGGCCAATGCCATAGATAGAACGCGTACGACCGGTCGCCGATGTAACGCATCGGGGCAACTGCCAGGACGCGGCCTACTCCCAGCTTCGGTTTATCACTGCCGATCCCGGCCGCGATCACGAGTGCCGTGCCGAGGGTAGGCAGGAGCGCAGCGCTCCCCGGAAACGGCGTGCTGCTCGAGAACGCCACGCCGGCGATGCCGATCGCGACTATTCCCGCCCAGCCCATGGGCGCCCGCAACGCGCGGGAAGCGCGCATGAATCGCGATGCATGATTGGCGCCGATCAGCCGCGACGTACCGATAGCGAGTGCCGCGCCGATGGCGAGCTCCCAGGCACGGGCCATTGTCGAGAAGTACCCACCGGTCGGATTTCGATCGGTGTAGTGGATCGACCAGGCAAGCGATGCCGCGGCGGCGATGAGAACCACGACCAGCAGCCGGCGAACGGCGTCTCGATCGATCACATGAGCGCGTTGGCGAGATCGACGACCAAGGAATGTCCCGAACAGCACGAAAGACAGCGCCGCCGGCCAGAAGAGGTAGAACTGCTCCTCGACCGCCAAAGACCAAAAATGCTCTACCGGCGAAGGCGGCTCGTCCTGCGCAAAGTAATCGGTTCCATGCTTTGCGAAGTGGATGTTCGCAACAAAGAGTGACGCGGCCAGGCTGTCCAAGACGGCCTGCTTCGCGCGAACAACGTTGAGCAGCAAGTACGCAGCGAGCGATGTAGCGACCAGCGTCAGCGCTGCCGCGGGAAGGATCCGTCGAGCTCGACGAGCATAGAAGTCCATCAGCGACACGGTTCCGTGTTTCGCTGCCGTCGAGAGCAGCAGTCCGGTGATCAAGAAGCCGGACAGCACGAAGAAGACGTCTACACCGACGTAACCGCCCTTCAAGAACCCGACGCCTGCGTGGCCGAGCGCGACCATGAGCACGGCCACGGCGCGCAGACCCTGCAGGTCGTCGCGGTGCTCCGTCGCGGGAACGCTTCGGGCCGGATTTTGCTGCGAGGGAACCCCGTGACGTGAGGGATCGCGCCTCGCCATTCCGGACATCATGCGGCTCATCGAGGCCCGCCGCAGCCGGCCGGCTTGAGGGGCCCTAAGAGTGCTCAAAGCGCATCTCTACAACCTCGGTCCAGAACAAAACCACGCTGCATCTCCGAAACGTTGCATGCGAAGGTCGGGAGTTCAAGACATCGGTCGACGCGTCCTGCCGCCGTGTGCGGCAGGAGGTGATCGTAGGTTTAGGGCGCCTAGCGGACGGTGAACGTCGCTCGCTGGCCAGCCGAGTATCGATATTTCCCGCGAACGAGTGATATGCGTCGCCGAACCGTGCCCACGTACTTCTTCCCGCTCAGCCGCAGCAATCTTTCGTGCGGGCCCGAGAGCCGGAGACCATACCGACGCGACTGATCTCGCACGATGATCACGTACCTGCCCCCACTCACGCCCACGACGCTCCTGCCGCGTGCGTCCCGAAGCGACACCGCGCCCGACCGCTCGACCGTTGCGACGAGGACGCGGGCCCCGGTCCACTTCGTCCAGTCAATGACATGGAAATGCCGGAGGATCTCGACGGGCATCGCCCTGTATCCGGAGGCGCTGTCGAACGGGAACTGGTAGCTCCCGCCGCCGTCCACATGGCGCCCGATCGGAAGCCTGACCGAATACGAGTTCACAGTGTCATAACCAACTCCGCGGCACGGCCAGACGCACATGCTGTCTTTGATGATCATCCCATAGACCTGCATCGTTCGGCACGCCTGTCGTTCCCACCTGTAGACGAGTAGCCTCGTCCGAGAGCAGTCGAACCTCCAGTCGAGCTGGAACCTGGCCCCAAGGGGCACGCACGCGCTCACCTGCCGACAGAACCCGCCGTGGTCTTTCGCCGGATAGACGAAAGCACCCCTGAGGACACCGCCGTACGACATGCTCAGGGCATGCCCAAAGGTCGGCGCTCTGCTTCGGACGTCGCGCGGGCGGACAAGGCCGGCCGGGAAGTAGATCTGGGACGCGGAACCAGAGCAACAGGCCTCATTTGCGAGCCCCTGCCAGCCACCCTTCCCGGAAGCTGGATCGAGCTTCGAGACGATGATCGCGTTCCAATCGCCGTTTTTCGGGCATCGCGGGCTTCCCCCCGACGACAGCGACGTCTCGCCCGGAGCCGTGACGTTGTACATGCTCCACTCGATGCCGGTGCGGCGGTGGATCACGACCATCGTCGGTTCCAGGTTGTTGGGGTTCAGCTGGCTCGGGGTTTTTGCGCCTCTCGGGATCGGCACCTGGAGGGTGCCGGAGTCGCAGACGGGAAAGTTGTCGTGCACCGTCACGGGCGGCGTGTCCGCGTCCGCGAAGTACACGGCGGTAGATGAGAGGTTCGGCCCCAGTGGCCGGCCGCCAACGTTGACGAGGGCTGAGATCAGACTCGCATCGTTCGGGCGGTATGGCGTCTGGGGTGGGATCGGCTGGTTGAACGCGCTCGTCAACGAGTACCAGCGCGCTTCCGGGCTTCGACTCGAAGTAACGGCGCTAGCGACGTCGGCCGTGCGGACAAGCGTTTCCGTCCGACCAGAGGACATCTTCGCCCCCGCCTGGCCGCCGCCGGCAAGGACTCCCGATGCAATCAGGAGGAGTAGGAGGCGAGGCGCCACGCTACGCCACACGCAATCCGAGGAGAATCAGGCCCGACCCGCTCGCCGCCGACTTCGACGTTACCCGGGCGTCTTATTGAGGCCCGGCACATGGCAGAGTGGCACAGGGCGGTCCGTTTCTCACCTCGAGATCGTCCACGAGCAGATAGCCGGGAAGTTTGTTGGCGGTATAGACCTCGGCATGAGCGACGTTGTTGACCTCTTCCCACAGGGCTGAGCCCATCGTTGGACCACGATGGTCAACGACGGTCCTTCCATCGACGCCGAGGAAGAACCTGCCCGTGCTGTCCGGTGCGCGGTGATATGCAATCTCGATCGTGAACCAGCGGTCCGTCGGCACCCCAACCCTCGTATCCTCCGCCCAATAGATCGTTGGCACTCCGGAAGCACTCGCGCCGAAATCGTCCGACTGGACGTACCAATGCACGTAGCCGGGGTGGTTTGCGATGTCGACCTGGATGCGATTGCGGTTGGCGGTCTTGTAAACCCACGTTTGGCGCCAGTACGCGGTCCCGAGAGAAGTGGCCTGCGTCTGCATGTCGGGATTGACCTTCCATCGCGCCCGCATGTAGTAGTCCCTCGAAAGAGAGGAGCTCAGGTCGAGCTGAGCGTTACCGAAGCCAACCTGCTGGCAGCAGAGGTTTGGATTCGGCTTCTTTGAATGGAGCTTCAACGCCCGCGTCGACTGACCGTTATAGCCAGTGACGGTCTCGATCGTGCTCGTCACATAGTCGCTCGGAATACCAGTCGGACATGGACTTGAGCCACAGACAATGCTCAAGACGCCCCACGGCCACGGCGAACCCCAGAGATGCTTGTTCGTCCAGTCGAAACCGGTGGCCTGATCGACTCCACTGAGCCACTGCCAGTCGTTCCAGTCGTCGTTCGGAGCAAGAGAAACCGCCGCCTCGAATCCAGACTTGGCGAGCACGTCCGTCGGTGGCGGCGGCACGTCGGTTGTTGGTGCTGGCGGCGGCGGCGGTGGCGGCGACGCGCAGCCGCCGTAGGGCGTCACGGTCAGCGCCTGCGAGGCCGGCGATGCGTCGACCGCCCCGTCCGAGCTCCGCTTCGCCCGCACGCTGATCGTGATCGCGGAGCACGACGCGTCAACCCAACTGCCCGCGGGAGACGCGCCCAGCGGCTTCCACGGCTGCCCAGCGCCGAGCTGGATCTCAGCCGAGTCGGCGTTGGTGATCGAGTATGTAACGAGGATCGACTCTCCGCCGTTATTGTTGCCGTCCCGGCATGAGGCCGTGCCGGTAGCGCCGCAGACCACGGATGTCAGTACCGTCTCAGGTGGAGCTGGCGGCGGCGGTGCGAGCGCCGGCGGCGGGGGCGGCGGCGCGGGAGCCGATGCCACGACACCAGACGGCGCCGAGGTAGCCACGGTCGAGCCGTTCTTGTTCGTTGCGATGACCGTGACGCGCAACGTCTTCCCCACGTCCGTCGCGGACAGCAGGAATGTGACACCTCTGGCTCCCGAAATCGGCGAGCATGCTCCGCCGCCCGCATCGCAGCGCGCCCAGTAGAACGCGTACTTCTTTACGCGACCACTCCACTCTCCCGGGTCGGCTGTGAGCGTCTTTCCCTCGACAGCCACTCCGGCGATCGACGGCGGGGTGCGGAGGACAGGCGGGCTCTTGCCAGGCGGAGAAGACGCGCCACTACTCGCAGCGCTAGCGACGATGGCGAGGAATGCGATCGCGCCGAGGGACGTGCGGCGGCGGCGGCGGCGCGGCATATACCACCGCTATCGGCGGTCCTTCACAGATCCTTTACCCCTTTCGTCGCTCGGATCCTCCATTCCGGATCCGCGTTCACAACCGCGCAGAGGTTTATGCAGGTTCTCTACTACTTTTACGCAAAGTTAGCCCAGCGAAGCGCGCCTACGCCGCGTCGAGAAACGACCCACCGATGTGCCCGCGCATGCGCGCGAACGCGACGCCGCGCAGCTGCGAGACCCGCCCCTCAACGACGCCCAACGCCTCAGCGAGCTCGAGGTTCGAGTACCCAGCAAGGTCTCGCATGTTGATGATGAGCCGGGAGCGTTCCGGAAGTCGTGCGCTAGCGCGGCAAACAGCGTCCCGAAGCTCGAATTCCTCGATGTCGTTGCGCCCGTCTTCGATCACATCTGCGAGGGAACGGGCTTCGTCGGCAGCGCCGTGCGCATCGAGCGCCGCGTCGAGGGGCACAGCCTCGAGCGGGACGATCCAGTCGACGTCGTCACCGTCGAGCGCTAGCCGCCCCTGCTCGTCTTCGACGACCTTCGCGCGCTGGTCTCGTGTCAGGTGGTCGAAGCGGCGGAGCTCGTCGCGCATCTCACCGAGGATTCGAATGAACGCGAACTTCCAGAATGGGCGGTTGTCGCCGCCGGTCGGATGAGCGCCCGCGCTGCGTTCCGGGTCCCAGTCGCGTGCCGCTTTCGCGAGACCCTCAAGGGCGGCGCTCTCGAGGTCGGAGATCTCGGCACGCCGGACCCGCCGTCCGTACCAGGCAGCGATCCGCGACGCGCGGTTGATGTGCTCTTGCGTCAGCCTGAGCACGTGGTTGAGTGAAGCAACAGCATCGGACGGGGCCGATCGCGAAGGCGGAGCCACGTAAAAGGATTTCCGGGGGACGGGAAGTCGGCGTTTTAGCAGGCGACGGCTCGCAGCGCGAGATTCTTTGCCACTACGGTGAAACTTTCAAGAGCTTTCGCAACGCTTGCCCGGACTTGTGGTCGCGGCTATAACCCGGTCATCACGCGCGGAACTCGAGCTCGCACACACTCACGGATGGACGTCGTGGTCCCCTTTGTCGACTTGACGGCGTCGAATGGTCCGGTAAGAGAGCGCGTCCTCCAACGCATCGCCGAGACGATGGATCGCGGCGACTTTACGAACGGGCAAGCCGTGGCCGCGTTCGAGCGAATGTTTGCGGGTCGTCTAGGCCGGCGCCACTGCGTCGCCGTCTCCAGCGGCCTCGACGCGCTGCGGTTGTCGCTTTTGGCTTCGGTGCTCGCGCCGGGCGCCGGCGTGATCGTGCCCGCCATGACTTTCGCAGCCACCTTCGAGGCGGTGGTTCAGGCAGGCGGGGCGCCGGTCGTCGTGGACGTTGGCGAGGACGACGACAACCTGGATGTCGCGGAGACTGAGCGCGTCGCTTCGTCTCAGGGCGTGACACACCTACTCCCGGTCCACCTGTACGGCCAGATGGCCGACATGCGTCGACTATCACGCGTCGCCAAGCTGCAAGGCTTGCAGATCGTCGAGGACGCGTGCCAGGCGCTCGGGGCCGGTCGCGATGGTTTGACGGCGGGGTCCCTGGGACACGCAGCCGCCTTCAGCTTCTATCCCACGAAGAACCTGGGGGCAATGGGAGACGCCGGCGCGCTCGTAACGGACGATGACGAGCTCGCCGAGCGCGCGCTGGCGCTGCGCGTTCACGGCGAAACACGGAAGTACCACCATGAATACGTGGGCTACACCGCCCGGCTGGACACGATCCAAGCCGTCGTCTTGCTCGAGAAGCTTCCACTCGTCGACGAGTGGAACCGCCAACGCCGAGCCGCCGCGGAGTTCTACGCAGACGCCCTCGCCGGGCTCGAAGACGCGGGCCTGCGCGTTCCAAGGCACGTGTCGACCGACTCCGTCTGGCACCTGTACGTCGTGCGGACGCCGAACGCGGACGGGCTCGCGAGCTTTCTCGCCGACCGCGGCATCCAGACGGGGCGGCACTATCCCGAGCCGCCGCATCTCACGCCCGCGTTCCGAAACCTCGGCTTTGGCCCTGGGGATTTTCCGCGCGCGGAGGCGCTGGCGCGCGAGGGTCTCTCGCTTCCGCTTTATCCTGGCATCAGCGAGGCGCAGCTCGAGCGGGTTTGTGATGCGGTTCGCAGTTATGTCGGCGTCAGCGAGCGACGGCGGGCGGCCAGCGACATCCGCTGATCCGCACGCGAGCCGACTAATGTGATGTCTTCAACCGAAGTCTGCTTCGTCGTCGGCGCACGCCCGAACTTCATGAAGGCTGCGCCGGTCTATCGCGCGCTCGCCGAACTCGAGCCACAGCGCGAGCTGTTGCTCGTCCATACAGGCCAGCACTACGACGACGGGATGTCTGCCGTCTTCATCGACGAGCTGGAGATGCCGCAGCCCGACGTCTTCCTGGGGATCGGGTCTGGAACGCACGGCGAGCAGACCGCCAGAGCGCTCGTCGGCGTCGAGGAAGTCCTCGTCAAGCACTGCCCGTCGCTCGTCGTTGTCGCCGGCGATGTCAACTCCACGCTCGCGGCGGCGCTCGCCGCATCGAAGCTTCAGATCGCCGTTGCCCACGTCGAAGCGGGCCTACGGAGCTTTGACGAGACCATGCCGGAGGAGGCGAACCGCCGTCTCACCGACCACCTCAGCCAAATCTTGCTCGCACACTCGCAAAGCGGTCTCGAGAACCTCGAGCGCGAAGGGATCGATCGGGAGCGGATACACCTGGTCGGCAACACGATGATCGACTCCGTCCTTCGGCACCTCCCTGCCGCGCTCGCGCGGCGCCCCTGGTCGCGTCTGGCGCTCGAGCCCGGCAAGTACGCACTCGTGACGCTCCACCGGCCGGCACTCGTCGACGATCACGAACGTCTGCGTCGGATGATGAACGCCCTCGGCGGACTCGCACGCCGCCTGCCGATCATGTTTCCAATCCACCCACGTACGCGAGCACGTCTCGTTGAGGCGGGACTTGACGCCGACCGTCTCCGGGAGGACGGCATCACGTTGTCGTCTCCGCTTGGTTACCTGGATTTCCTCGCGCTCGAGGCCAAGGCGGCGGTCGTCTTGACCGATTCGGGTGGCGTTCAGGAGGAAACCTCGGCCCTCGGCGTTCGTTGCTTCACGTTGCGCGATACGACTGAGCGGCCGATAACAGTCGAGTACGGGACGAACACGGTCCTGGGTGTGGATCCTGAACAGGTCCGCCGGATCCCGCGCATACTTGACCAAGAGGCAACGCGCGCGCCCCGCGAAATTCCGCTCTGGGACGGTCGAGCGGGCGAGCGCGCCGCGACCGTGATCTCGGACTTCTTGGCGACTCGGCGCGGGGCACCGTGCTGAGGCCGTGTCTCCGTCGCGGCTTCGCGACCAGAACGCGGCCTGTAGCGATCCTCGGCAGCCCGGCCAAAGGTTTAGCTTTGCCTACGTTTGCTTGAACTCCGCCGCGGGCAGACGTACATTTCACGGAGACTGCACGAAGGGGAACCGTCCGGGGGAGGCTTTACGAATGTGCGGGGATCGCGGCTGCCGCGCACGCCGCAGCATAGGAACTACCGGCAAATCGAGTAGCGCGCGGGGAACGGGACACGCGCCGTGGGCATGAGTCAGGTACGCGCCGAGGCGACCGCGCGGTCGCTCGGTCCGGTAGAGAACCGAGAGCAAGCCCGACACTTCCGCCGTGGCTGGCTCGTCCGGCGGATGCTGGTTGCCGCAGACGTCGCCGGCCTCGTTGTGGCGTTCGTTGCGATCGAGTTTCTGTTTCGGGGAACTGGCGCCGTCGACCAGATCGGAATCGCCGTGGAGTCCGTGATCTTCGTGCTGGCACTGCCGGCGTGGGTCGTCGCGGCAAAGCTCTACGGCCTCTACGACCGCGACGAGGAACGCGCCACGCACTCGACGGCGGACGAAGTCGTCACGGTCTTCCACCTGATCACCGTCGGTGTGATCGTCTTCTATGCGTCCTCGTGGCTCGTCGGACTGTCGCGGCCCGACCAAGCGAAGCTGTCGGCTTTCTGGGCTTTCGCGTTCGTCGGCGTCGTGACGGCTCGCCTCGTGGCGCGTGCGGTCGCGCGCCGCCACCCTGCCTACGTCCAAAACACCGTAGTCATGGGCGCCGGCGACGTCGGACAGTTGATCGGACGGAAGCTTCTCCAACATCCCGAGTACCGGATCAACCTCGTCGGTTTCGTGGACGCTGCCCCAAAGACGCTGCGCCGCGATCTCAAGCACGTTCAGGTCATCGGCGAGCCCAATCAGATCGAGGACATCGTCCGGCGCTACGCGATCGACCGCGTGATCATCGCCTTCTCGCAGGACGTTCCGGAACAGCTACTGACGCTCATCTTCGCGCTCAGGAAGCACGACGTCCAAATCGACGTCGTCCCTCGACTGTTCGAAGCCCTCAGCCCGAACGCCGCGCTTCACGGAGTCGAGGGGTTGCCGCTCGTGGGCCTGCCGGCCACGCGCATCCCCCGCTCGTCCCGTCTTCTGAAGCGGGGGCTCGATGTTGCTGCGGCATCGGTATTGCTCGCTGTCACGGCACCGCTGATGCTCGTTATCGCGGTGCTCATCCGGCGCGACTCCGCAGGGCCGGTCTTCTTCCGCCAGGTCCGCCTGGGGATGGACATGCGCGAGTTCACTCTCCTCAAGTTCCGGACGATGCGCCACGGCACCGAGGAGGCGCCGCACCGCGATTACCTCAAGGAGATCATGAGGGCCGACGCGCTGCC
>Ga0126312_10003955_pt1 | contig 10009 bp, 9 predicted proteins | sample Plot104A_FD_92537 | JGI IMG/M metagenome (GOLD analysis project Ga0126312, IMG submission 92537) | Serpentine soil microbial communities from UC McLaughlin Reserve, CA, USA - Plot104A | ecosystem: Environmental > Terrestrial > Soil > Grasslands | place: USA: UC McLaughlin Reserve, Lake County...
CGGTGTAATCGATTCAAAGCAGAATGATGGATGGCAGGTGCTTATCAATGATCAAAGGTTGAAGCAGTTAAGCGAGCTAGGTTTTACCTATCCAATGGGTTACTTGCTTTTTGATTTTTGTTTCTAGGTCGCCACGGGCGACTCATCGGCCTTCCTGCATGATATTTCTTAGATTAAGAAGAACAGAAATGAATTATTATTAGTTATATGCGTTATATCCTTCTATTGAAGAGGCCTTTAGTATAACCTCTGATTCAAAGCTCAGCTAATCTTTCGGTTTTTGGTATCTTAATCTATGACCCAAGAAATATCGCATGGTGGTTATGGCCCTGAGCCAATAACCATGAAGAAAAGAAACGAGCGAAGAAGCATGGGAGCGATCCCACTTGTAGGTCTTGGAGTGGCAGTAGCTGCTCTGCTTGGCGCCGTGGCAGTGATTCACCCAGGGTTAGGACAGATCGGAAGCGGGAATCCAAGTTTGAAAGCCGACAGTATCCCTGTCGCAGTTTCGCAGGGCTCTTTGGCGAGCGCATTATCGGTTCAGGCGATCGATGATGCTGGCTTGAAAATTCCAAGTGGCGGGACAACTAGTTCATCCGCAATAACCATCTCTAACTACCATGGCGGCGGATATATGGTAGGACTTGAATGCTACATTGACTCGTTTCCTGTATACTGTGACGGTAGTAGTCCGGTTACAATGCACGGTCTTCCTCCTGGCGCACACTCGTTCATTCTGATGGAGGAAGGGTCGTCAGGCAAAGCGCTATCTGGTCTTGAGTGGACAATACTGCCGTAAAGTGGTCTGGCAGCGTCGAAGGGGGGACATGCAATATGTCCCCGAGGATTTTCTCGATGTAAAATTAGGGGGATAATCGAAATCAACGCAATTATTGGGAAGTCGATCATGTTTGCTATCAGGTCGCCATACCTGAACTCTGATTCTGTCCCCGTTACAGTGTAGCATTGTAGGCCATTTTATCTGTCCCTGCAGATAAGAACAGACCTACAAGCGATTGTAGTTTTGGCGTTCAAGTTTCCTCTTCTGTAGTTGAGGAACCCGACGACCTTGTTAGCGCTGGGCTCACTATTTTGTTAGACCCAGCTTCTATCAATATGGGTCAATTTGTACCTTTTTAGCGGCAGATTGACAGATGATTCGAATAAAGGAGTACCAAACAAGACCATCGAGATAAAAGAGTCTGATCCGATTGGTGACGATTTGCTCGGCACAGTCTTGATAGACTCGCAAGGAGACTATCCGTTTGATTGGCTGGCAGAAGATGTCGAGACATTTGGCAACGCCGAAATATTTGCAGAATTCCGAGACGATGCGACGTATTCACTCGCAACTAGCTCTGAAGTCATGAGTAAGTATTCTATTGCCGTGTGGAGACAAATGAAAGTACTTCTTGGCTCCGGAAACGACATCAGAGAATGGAAAGGAGCTAACATTCTTCTTTGTATTTGTCGAGATGGCGTTTAAAATGGCGTGTTCCTTCTCTCCTAACGGCTCACTGAAGTCTATAGTTGTCAAACCCCTTTGCCGCCTGATAACAAAATTAATTGCAGTCTGTTACTTGCGATTAAGACAAGACGCCTGTATGCGTTAGTTAACCTTTTATGGAGGATCCGTAGTTCTAATGCCAGATTATCCTTGTCATGTTCTTGCATTAGTAGCCTGTCATGTTCATATGCCTGCGATAGGTAGCGGTAGAACGACCTTTCTGGGATTCCCAGAGTATTCATGATTTCTCTGTAGGACCGTCGATTCCTATCATGTGTTGGATTTCGGTGATTAAACGCAGTCTTCTAATTTTGGCTGAGGTTCTTCTGGTTTGTAAGCTGGGACTATTTTTGAGCTGGCTTTCCCACAGTTTGTATCCGATAGAATATCTGCATGGGTTTTTGCTGCCAAAACTGCCAAATTTCAATACGATTTCAAGAGCTTTATGTCTTTTTAGGTTGCTATAAAAGCTGTCCTTTCATACTGTGTCAAGGTCGACTATCGGCAAGAGGGTGTTGACAAGCATGCATGCAGTTCTACTTGGCGCAGAAATATATCAAGTTATGAAGCGGATTAAGCTATTGAACATGCTATACAACAGTAGATATGATATAGGTATTTATGACAGTAATTGTGTGGGGATGCATTCATAAATTTGGGTTTCAGTGGTGTCACGCTTGACACCTGCTCCAACAGGTTAAGCCTTTGTCATACGAGCTTCTATTAGCTTCATAAGCAAAAGCATGACTATAACAAGGATGAGACAAGTCAATGGCCAAAGCTGAAAGAAGCTCGTTATATGGTAGTATAGCACCTTGAGTGGAGAGGGGCTCTATAGAAAACAATTGATTTCCAGATTCAAAACCAACACACCATGTTTTTTCTTCTCGCATTTTTACTACGCTCAGTTAGAAGTAGAATTCATACGACCTGTGCTTTTTAAAATAATTGCTTGACCAAAACTGTTTCCGTTATCTGTACTTGCTCTAAATAAGACCTCCCTTGTGCCAGTCGAATTGTCCCACCATGTTACATACACGTTTTCTTGTAATGCAAATATCTGTGCATTCTCTGAACGCCCTGTATTGTTGCTTAGATTTAATGGCTGCTCAAATGTCCTTCCGTTATCTGTGCTTCTTGCAAAGAATACCTCCCAATTTTCTGTCTTGTTATCCCACCATACGACATAGACATAGTTGCCGGATCCAGCGATTGGAGCTAAAAGTAATGGAACACAGCAAGTTATCGTCGTATTATTATTATCATCAGCTACTACGGGAGCACTTGAATTCATTATCTTGCTCTCCTTGGGAAAAGTCGTCGAATTGCCCTCTTCGAGAAGAGAAGAAGAAGTAGTAGTAGTGCCATTAGCAGCAGGAATAAGACCAGCAACCATAGGTATGAATGACAATACAAGAAATGAAAGTAAGGTTTGCAAAATCCTTGCTATGTTGTTGTTATTATTATTACCTCGCATCGTTTGTGTATTAAGTTAGTAATTGTTATATGCGTTTTTATGCTTTCGTTCCCATTCTTGCTGTCAGCAGCTATACAATAAAGTTAGGGTCTAAGCAGTGACAGCGCGATGCATTTATACTAGCTGCTATGGTACCTTTCAGGCATCTCACCTGTTCATACCTTTCATCGAACTTACTTAGTCTGTGTCATATCGGTGTCCTCTTTTTTGCCATCTTACGATTCTTAAAATAATCAAATACATATGTTGCGATAGCTCCGCCGAATCCTGCTCCCACCAAACTTATGATAGCGCCATAGGCACTCCAGAACTCCTTGGTCTGCTCCTGAAAAGTCAATGGCTCAATTACAGATATTGTTAGATTCACTTCTTGGACGATATTTCCCTCTGCTGGTATTGAGAAATTGAAATTAGCAAGTTGAAGGAATTTAGACGGAAAGTTCGAGCCTGTCGATATATTTGCTATTACAGGTACAACATACTGGCCAATTTGTGCATTTTCAGAAGCTTTGATCTTAAATGCTGCCGGGCTATCAATGGTAGTACTGCTGCTATTATTATTCGATGAAGCTTCTTCATCGGATTGTATTTCCATGTTAGAATAGTTGTTGATAGGCAGATAATCGACGACCTTCGGAATAAGCCCTGAAGACGACGACTCTAATTGTACGCCAATATTTTTTTGTTCTCCTTGTCGTAAGACCACCGGACTTGGTAGGGTAGATAAACTAAATTTTTCCGGAGGGATATCAATCCAGCTAGTAAGGTCTATAATCATGTTAGAATCGTCATAAACCACTATGGCATAATACATTACTTTGAACCTACCAGGAAAACCTATATCATCTAAGTCAAGTGATAGCATCGCATAGGGTGCATTAGTACCAAAAGATGCTGTGTGGTTCCTTTCTATATCCAAAACCCTAGATTGGTTAAGCGAAGAGTATTCTACAAATACCTTATTCCAGTTTTTAGTTTCGTTATGCCACTGGATTTCCATTTGATAATCTACCCCTTCCTTCCCGGTTTGCGAATTAGAATCAACATTAATTAACATTCCATAGACTGCGGCATCGATCACACTCATAGAGGAACTGTTTCCAATATTGTCCCCTAACCAAAGTGTTGCATTCAAATTCGTTCCGTTACTTAAGTAAGTAATCCTCTGTATATCTGTAGAATTGTCTAAAGTATCACCATATTCATCTGCTGTCTGCACAAGTTCAACCCCGTTTACATTAATGCCATCACGGATATCATCTGCAATTTCTTGGCGAGAGAAAGATGGTGAAAATCCAAGTACTTTATACTGAATTGGGTACTGGTGCAAAAAATATGATATTGTTATTAGTATCGCTAACAGCGACAACAAGGCGCATCTGCCCAGTTGCTTAACCCAGTACATTTTCTAGTATTCTCACATACAATAGAGATAATAACATTTTATGGATTTTAGTTCCTGTTCCTTCTCAAAAGGTACATTCAAATTGTGAAGGTTTTTCTCTCAAATTTCTCGTCCTACGTCGCAGAAGCCTTTTTAGCTTCCCTCGCTAAGACTATAACAAGGAATCCACTTTTTGAAGCGATATCACTTCCCTGCCCGACAGACTTGCTCTAATCAAAAACTCTAAACTAACATGTGGAAAATAGCAGTGCGGTGGCAGAGGCAATGTTCTTGTCATTCCAGATGAAATTATTAATGAATCTGGAGAAGTCGAGGTAGAGGTCACAACGGGCGAGTCATTAAACGAATAAATTATAAGGACATCAAGCAGGCCGAGCCGTAAAGCTACTCTCTCACTGCATCCCCTCAGCCAACCTACATGTTTTTATAATGGGAAAATATGTCGCCCTGCATCTTCAAATACGCGATACTCCACAGTTGCCCGATATTCACTATGCCACCCATATTAGTTAGATAATGTTAAGGAAGTCTTCTGGTATGCTAATATAATATCTGCGTTGGTAGTTTTTGTATTGTTAATAGGCACTGCCAAAAATGTATGTGTGCCTACTTTCTTTTCTTCTTCGTCGTCCTTTTTGTTCTATCTTTGACGTCCACCTTTTCTCTCTGGACAGTATCTGTAATCTTTTTAGTTTCAGTCACGGGCTTTTTCTTTACCACAACTTCCTCTTTTACATAGGGTTCCTTTGTGACTTCAACTTCTTCCGTTTTGAGAGGCACTTTGATTTCCTGTTCCGATTCTACAGGCTTTTCAGTAGTACTTGGTGCGCTAGCCTTTCTTCGCTCAACTACGAGCCTCTCTTTTGTCACAGACACCTCGACGCTTCTCTGCTGTTTTTCAGGCGTTTTAGCTATCGTGGCTTCTTCTGTAGTCTTGCGCTTTGAAACGTTCATTCTTTCTTCGATGACCGGTATTGTTTTTTCGCTCGAACCAGTCTCCCCGATGCCGCGTCTTCCTTCGGTTACTGCATCGCTTGGCTGCACTTCATATGCACCAGCATCATTTACATGAAAGGAAGCCATGGAATCCGAGGTTACCCCAAGCTGAACCTCTGCTCCATTAAACCCTGCTACCATAGACCTTGGTACTCGGTAGATGTCATTTGCGCTTTGGGACGATATGATTACACTTTCTTCATTGTCAGGAATTGCGATCACTTTCCCCATCGCTTGGTTGTCGACAGTTCTAACGTTTTTGTGGATTATCCTGTCCCAGTTAATTACAGGCCCTCCCGGAGACATTTCATCCCCTATTGTAGAGTTTGCTGGGTTTTCGCTCATTGTAACGACACCTTTCTCTTAATCCTCAGTTTTTCGCTTTTTCCCTTCGACGTCTACCCGCTCGCTTGTTACCGTATCACTGACAGTCCTTGTCTCAGTTACTGGCTCTTTCTTTACGACTACCTCTTCCTTCACGTATGGCTCTTTTGTAACTTGGATCTCTTCTTTGCTTAGGGGTACTTTGACCTCTGTCTTTGTCGATGATGGCCTTTCACTGGTACTGCGGTCTGCTGGTCTTCTCTCAACCGTCATTTCTTCATGAGTAACTGGAACTTCAACTGTCTTAGTTTCAGTTGTTGGTTCTTTAATTATCGTAGCTTCGTCCATTGCCACCCTCTTTGAAACCTGCATCCTCTCCTCGATAACAGGTATTCTTGTCTCTATCTCCGCGGGTGCTTCTGACGTTCTATATCTTGTGTATTCATTGTAGTCCGGAGGCGAGTCATGCATCCACCCTTCAAGCTCATTTTTAGATGCATTGAACCACAGCGTATTGCCGTCGTACCCTTGCACCAAGTATTTTGGAATGTAGAACCTTTCTTTGTCCACCATTCCTTTCTGCGTAAGCACATAATGCTGTCCTATTTCTTGCACTTCTCCAAAGTCCGAGTCATCCACTGCGCCTCTTGCTTCTTTTTTGATTACGTCATTCCATGCTATTGAAGATTCGCTAGCCATAACGCATTGCTATTTATTAAGTTATTTAATGGCTGACGGGTATTGTTGGGCTACTTGATTTACGAATAAAAAGCCGGCTTCACTCTTATTTTTCCTGTTGGATAGTATATATCCATCGTAGCCATCCGTAATTCGATGCATCATAACAAGACGGTACCTCTAACTATTAGCTCGTTGCCGCAGTGAAAGGTTTATCTCGAATTTCTTCCTCAGTTCCATCGGGATGTCTTACTATGACTCTCTCACCTTTAATATCGATTTCAACTTTCTTATTCTCGATAACCCTTCTCTTAGTTATTATTGCCTCCCCCATTCGTCGTATGTTTCTGTTTATGATTATTTCTTCTCCAAAGAGAGTGAGCGTTTCTTGAGTTTTTGGGTTATCGTTAGAAAGTGGGACCAACTCACCTCTAGGGCGAGATTTCTTTTTGTTGACCCCTTCTTCGTCGCTTTCTTTCTTATTACTGACCGTTTCCTTGAGCGAAGATAGCATTTTTTCCAAAGCAGCCCCTGAGCTAAACCTCTTGCCATTTACAAAGATTTCTTCGTACTTCACAGGCACATGCAATGTCATAGTCTTGGTCACCCATCTCTTCTCTATTGTGAAATCCTGTGTAACAACCTTTTTTGCAATTGAGTATCTCTCTTCAAGAATAGGGATGGTCTGTATGTCACTATTTTCGCTCGATGACATAGATGACAATCTGCTCTCCCTTTAGATCGGCATTGTATGTGATATAACGAAGTCTGACATATTTTACATATGAAATCATGATAGTATTTTGCTGTATACTGTTTGGCATAGATGGCTGAACGCTTTATCTTTAATTGCATCCATCTTGTGATTAGCAGGAATAATGGCTGAAAAATTGTATATCTCCCAATGTTGGGGTACAGCAGTAATCATCCACTTGTCTAAGAAACAGAAAGGTCTGTGCCAACTATGCAAGCAAAACATAGAGAACTACTCGCCAATAGTCAAAAGAGATGGCAACGGCAACCCGATGCGCCAGTATCATTTTGCGTGTGCTAAAAAGATTAATTTGATTTATGAAAGCAAGGCACCGAGTCATCTCCTATAGGGTATCGGCCGCGGGGCTGAGATTATTGAAGACAGTTGCAAAGTATATGTATGGCGAGCTTGACCTCATAGACGCGCGCCCACAAATCTCTCATATGATACGATTCTCGATAAACTACTGGCTTTACTACTCTATTTGCGCGCCAGGCGGGCATTTGAGAGAAAGAGGCAGGAGCTGCTCAAGGCCCAGCGGGAGTATGAGTTGGAAAAGCCTGAGAACAAAATGATGAAGATATCTCATGATATGGATGATGCACTGAGCAAAGAGCTAGATTCGCTCAAGAACTGCAATGATCAGCAGTAGAAAAATAACTTTTCAATCTGCTGCTATTTTTCAATATTAATCACTTTCAGTCGTGTTATTGCCTCGTTCATCACTTGGCGGCGAGTCTTCCTCATCATCATCATGCGTTGGAGTGTTGTTATCTTCAACCATTATGTCGAATGATCCAGTGTCTGTGTTTCCAGCATCATCTGTAGCCTTACACTCTACTGTAGTTGTCCCTATAGGGAATGTACTTCCTGAGGTAGGGTTGCATTCAATATCTACTGAACTATCTCTCAATCAAGTAGCCTCGAATTTTCATCGTTGCACCGGAAAAACTGATCCAATTTAGTACCGCGTCTCTACTCCAGTGAAGTCGACTGGGCTGAGGCAGATTAGTTATATATTTCTGCCCCATAGATGGTCTCAGTACTGCCACATAATGTCATCATCACCCTTTGTGCATATGAGCAAAGATAGTAGTAGTAACAGTAGCAGCAATAGCGACAGAAAGATTGCCATTGTAGCTGCAATGTTCGTAATCGGCATTATAATCATTGACCTTTTGGCAACGCGGCAAATGCTGCCATATGACAATTCTTCCGGCTTGATAATTTTTGCATTGAATATTGCAATTGCATACGGGATCGGATCTTACTTTATTCTGAGATATATCAAGAGAGTAAGCGCAGACATACGGGCCAAGTCCAGATTTCTCAATTCCCTGTTCTGGGTAGTCACTGCAGTCCAGGCTTTTCTGTTTGTAACCTTGATTGTAATGGCCATAGAGTTTTACTATTATCAGGTCAGCGTCCGATACATGACGTACACGGTTTTCGCAACAAGCACTATAGCTGCCACTACCATCATGGGGGTAGCTGCCTTTAGGTTCCTTTCATGGTATAGGGCAGGCAAGAGAACTGGCGACAAGAACCGGCTGATTTTGATCTGCGGGCTGACAGGGGTCGCGCTTTGTGCAGCGATGACATTTGACGCCACAGCCAAGTTATTGCTGGTGAGGGCGGTGGAAGAAGAATCGCCTCCAAGAGTCACCCCGCAGGACTTTTTCATTTACAAAGATGACGAAAAGTACCAGGGCGAAGTCCAGTACAAGGTGGTCAAGCCCGACACAACAACGCTTACCATCGTGCCTTCATCAATTGAGCTGCTGTACAGTTATGTGAACGGCTGGATTCCAATTACCATTTCGTTTGTGTTTACTTGGGCTATCACCGCCATCCTTTTACGTCAATACTACCACCAAAGGGTACCAGGCAACAAGCTGCCTGTCATCTACTTGGTAATACTGATCCTTCCGTTGGCATTATACATGGTGGGAAGAACCACAGATTGGTATACAGTATTTACAGGCCAGAATATAGTCTGGGACGATCTTCCAAACCCATACCTTCTCAAATCGATTTTCAGGGCAGGTAGCATAAGTGGAAGCATCCTCTTTGGTGTCGCGTTTTTCGTGGTGGCGAGAAGAGTACCGGCAGGAAGGCTCAAAGATTACCTTACAATTGCAGCAATAGGCGCCGCAATGATGGGCATCACGCTTTCGCCTTCTGCGCAGCAGCAGACGTTTGGAGTGGCAGGCCACGCGCTGACGCTGCTTGCTTCGTTCATGCTCAGCTTCGGGTTCTACCTCTCTGCAGTATCAATGGCGCAAGACGCCAAGCTGCGCAAGTCGGTCAAGTCTGTTATCGAATCCAAGGTGTTGCTGGGCACCATTGCAACGGCCGAGCACAATCAGCAAATTGAAAAAACAATTCTAAATATTGTAAAGAAGGAAAGAGAAACTATCGAGAACCAGACAGGGATACAGCCGCCCCTTGAGGAAGATGTAAAGCAATACCTTGACGAGGTGCTGGACGAAGTTCACAGGAGTAAGGCAAGCCAGGCGGCATAATAATAATAACTAGAGCCTCGCCGTCGCTGCCGCCGCCACCAATAATATGTTTTTTATTACTGTAGAACTTTTCGTAGATCCAACTACCGCATTTCAGCACGCGAAAGACATACTAGCATTAATTTCTAGCGCGTTCTATCACACGGCTTTAGTATCTTTTGATGCAGAAGGAGTTATGTCACAACAACAACAAAGTTTTCTGCAACAAGCCGACGGTGGAGACTCTCTCAGCAAGCCTATTCTTGGCCTGTTTGAGTTGATAGACAGAATCTTGGACAAAGGTCTGGTAATTGACGCTTATGTGTCAATCACTGTAATTGGCATACCATTAGTAGTCATTCGA
>Ga0126312_10003956_pt1 | contig 10009 bp, 8 predicted proteins | sample Plot104A_FD_92537 | JGI IMG/M metagenome (GOLD analysis project Ga0126312, IMG submission 92537) | Serpentine soil microbial communities from UC McLaughlin Reserve, CA, USA - Plot104A | ecosystem: Environmental > Terrestrial > Soil > Grasslands | place: USA: UC McLaughlin Reserve, Lake County...
CCGTGAACGAGACCGTGAGCGGTGCAGGCCCGCGTGCCTGCGAGGCCGAGAACGAGCAGTCAGCAGCATGCGCCGGAGCGGCCGTCGCCAGTGCGGCGAGCACGACGATGACGGCGCGGCGCACGAGACAAAACCTAGATGATCGTCGGCCCCCGGCTTGGTCCGGGCCGCCCGCCGAAAGCACGCCGACTACCGATCACTCATCTAGCCGCCGATCGTCACCGAGGCAACGAGGCCGATCAGGTTGAACGTGCCGTGGATCAGCATCCCCGGCACGACGCTGCCCACGCGCGACCGCAGCCATGCGAGCGCGCAGCCGAGGAGCGCGATCTGGACGAAGCCGCCGACGAGGCCGTGCGCGAGGCCGAAGGCGATTCCCGTTCCGGCGATCGCGATCCAGATCCCGACAGGCGCGAGGAGGGAGAACCCGACGCCGCGGAAGAGCAGCTCCTCCACGAACGGCACGAAGACGACGGTGACCGCGCCGTTCACGACATAGGCGCCGGCGCGGTCCGGCTGCCACTCGTCCGGCGTGAGCCCCTGCTCCTCGCCGCCGTGGAGCAAGGGCTCGAGCACCGCGATCGCGATGTAGACGACCACGATCATCAGGACGCCGAGCCCGAGCGCGAGCGCCCACGAGCGCGGCCGGCGCAGCGCGAGCCGGTCGCGGTCGAAGCCTGCGATCGCGAGCGTGACGAGCAGCATGATCGCGTAGACCACGATGCCGCTGATCGCAGTCGAGTAGCGGTAGAAGACGTCGTTGTCGGGGGCACCGTTCTCGGCGCGCTGCGCGTAGGCGAGCACGATCAGGAAACCCACGAATGCGAGCCACGCCGCGAGGCGCCCGGGGTCGGCGCCGCGCTGCTCGTAAGATGGCCGCGCGTCCGTGTCCGACCGCACGTTCACTCCGGCCGAGGCTAACAGCGCCCTCGCGCAGGTGCGGCCGGCCGCCGAGCGCATGGTGGCGCTCCGGGAGCGGTTGCGCGAGCTCGAGCGCGAACGGCGCGAGCTGGTGCAGACGATCGCGGGCAACGGCAGCGGGTTCGCGGTCAACGACGCGCGCCAGGAGGGCTTCGAGGTGCTGCTGAAGGAGCTCGAGGCCTGCGTCGAGGAAGTGGAGTCGCTCGGCATCGTCGTCAAGGACGTCGACCTCGGTCTCGTCGACTTCCCTGCGCGCCGCAACGGCGAGCACGTTCTCCTCTGCTGGCACGCCGGCGAGGAGCGGGTCGCGTTCTGGCACGGCCTCGAGGAGGGGTACGCGGGGCGGAAACCGGTCGACTGGGGCGAAGAGGACGCAGGATGAGCGAGTTCTGGCAGCGGCTCGCGATCGCCGCGGTCGTGATCGCCGTGGCGGCTCTCGTCGCGCGTGTCGTCGACCGCGGCATCGCGCGGCGCGACCTCGCGCCCGAGGCGGCGACGCGCTACCGCGTGCTCCGGCGGTCGATCTGGATCACGATCGTCTTCGTCGGCGTGTTCTCGGCGCTGCTCGTGATCCCGCAGGTGCAGACGATCGCCGGCGGCATCCTCGCGTCGTCGGCGGTGCTCGGGCTCGTGATCGGCTTCGCCAGCCAGCGCACGATCGGCAACTTCGTCGCCGGCATCCTGATCGCGTTCACGCAGCCCCTCCGCCTCGGCGACGAGGTCGAGGTCCAGGGCGCGAGCGGCATCGTCGAGGAGATCGGGCTCACATACACGTGGATCCGGACGCGCGACAACGACCGCTACGTCGTCCCCAACGAGAAGCTCGCCTCGGATACCATCCGCAACTCCACCATTCGCAGCCCGGGGACGCTCGCCGAGGTCACGGTTCAGGTCCCGGTCACGGCCGACCTCCGCGCCGTCGTCGCGGCGCTGGCACAGGAGTCGGACGACGTGTACGTGACAGAACTGGCAGCGGAGGACGTGACGATCACCGTCCGCAGGACGATCGCCGACGACGGTGTCGCCGAGCGCGCCGCGAGCGACCTCCGCCTCGAGGTCCACGACCGCCTGCGCGCTGCGGGAGCGGTCTCGTGAGCCCGAGGGAGCGCAGGGACGACCTCGACTTCCTGCTCAGCCACCGCAGTCGGCGCAAGAAGCGGAGCGACCGCATCCGCCGCCGCCGGCGCGCGGGTCTCCTGTTCGTGCTCGCGTTGATCGCGATCGTGGTCGCGCTCGTGACGACGAGCGTCGGCGGCGGCGCGGCCGTCCTCCAGAGCTGCGACCTGAACTCGCTCCGCCCCGTCGAGATCGGTCAGAACTCGTTCGTCTTCGCCGCGGACGGGACGCTGCTCGGATCGATCCCCGCCGAGCGGAACCGCCAGCCGATCGCGCTCTGGCGAATGAGCAAGTGGCTGCCGCTGGGGACGGTCGCGATCGAGGACCGCCGCTTCTACGAGCACGGCGGCGTCGACTACGAGGGCATCGCGCGCGCGCTGTGGCGCGACGTCCAGGCGGGCAAGGCGGTCGAGGGCGGGTCGACGATCACCCAGCAGCTCGTGCGCCAGCTCTACATCGGCAACGAGCGCACGATCGAGCGGAAGGTCAAGGAGGCGTGCCTGGCGATCAAGCTCAGCCGCCGCTGGTCGAAGCCGCGGATCCTGACCGAGTACCTGAACGCCGTCTACTACGGAAACCACGCCTACGGCGTCGAGGCCGCGGCGCAGACGTACTTCTCGAAGAACGCGCGCAGGCTGACGCTGCTGCAGGCGGCGCTGCTCGCCGGGCTGCCGCAGGCGCCGTCCGTGTACGACCCGTTCCACCGCCCGCAGGCGGCGCTCGCGCGGCGCAAGGAGGTGCTGCGAGCGATGGTGTCGACGGGCACGATCACGCGCACGCAGTTCGAGCAGGGGATGCAGTCGACGTCGCTCGGGCTCCGTCCCGGGCAGATCTACACGCGGATCAAGGAGCCGTACTTCTTCTCGTATGTCCGCGAGGAGCTGCAGCGCGAGTACGGCGGCAACACGGTCCGCTCCGGCGGGCTCCGCGTCACGACGACGATCATCCCGCGCTACCAGCGGGCGGCGGCGAAGGCGATCCGCGACGTCCTGCCGTACAAGACCGACCCGGCCGCAGCGGTCGCCTCGGTGGAGCCGGGCACGGGCGCGATCCGCGCGATGACCGCGGTCGTGCCGCCGAACGACAGGAACCTCGTGCGCGGGCGCCAGAACCAGATCAACCTGGCAGCGCAGTCCGCGCGCCAGCCGGGATCGACGTTCAAGACGTTCGTCCTCGCGGCCGCGATCGAGCGCGGGATGGATCCCGACGGCACGTACTACACCTCGTCGCCGTACACGTGCACCGACAGCGAGTGGTGCAAGCCCGACTGCGCGAGCGGGAAGTGCTGGCACGTGGAGACCTACGGCCACGACTACGCAGGGTCGACCTCCGTCACGCAGGCGACCCTTCGCTCCGACAACACCGTCTACGCACAGCTGACCCTCGACGTCGGCCCGCGGTACGTCTGGAACTTCGCGAAGCGACTGGGAGTCCGTCTGACGCAGGGGCCCGTGCCCTCGATCGGGCTCGGGTCGCTCTCGGTGTCGCCGCTCGACCTGGCGGCGGCGTACGCGACCTTCGCGGCCGGCGGCATCTACGCGAAGCCGACGGCGATCACGAAGGTCGTCCTCCCCGGCGGCAAGGTGGACAAGGACGCGGGCTGGGGGAAGCCGCAGACGAAGCGGGCGATCTCCGAAGGCGTCGCGTGGAAGGTGAACGACGTCCTGAAGCAGAACGCGCAGTACGGCACCGGCTCGGGCTCCGGCGACGGGATCCACCCGAACGCCGGCAAGACGGGCACGACCGAGAACCACGGCAACGCGTGGTTCTGCGGCTACACGCGCGACCTGTCGACCACCGTCTGGATGGGCTACCTGCGCGGCCAGACAGGCATCTACGAGATGCAGAACGTGCACGGCGTCCCGGTCGCCGGCGCCACGTTCCCGGTCCCGATCTGGCACGAGTACATGCGGGTGGCCGAGTCCGGCCGCGGCGCCCGCGACTTCGGCGCGCCGGACCGCTACCCGGTCTACGGGGGGTTCCAGCAGCACGACTACGGGCACTTCTCGTACACGTACGACCCCACGTCCACGTCCACGTACTCGACCACGGACGACGACGGGAACTAGGCGCGCGCTCGCGGCCGGCGCCCTCGTCGCCGCGGCGGTCGGCGTGTGCGTCGCGTGCGCCTGGATCGAAGATTCGCCCGTCGCCGCCGTGGCCGGCGGCGCCCCGCACGGCGATCCCGCCTGGGGTCGCGTCTTTCTCGTCGCACTCGCCGTCGGCTTCGCCGCCTACCTCGCCGCGCTGTGGCTGCTCCGGGGCGGCGGAAGGCTGCGGCCGGTGCTCGCGGTCGCGTGCGCGATCCAACTCGCGCCGCTCGCGGCGCCGCTCCTGCTCTCGACCGACGCGTGGTCGTACTGGGCGTACGCGAAGGTCGACAACCCGTACCGCGACACGCCGGCGGAGGCGGGCGAGGCAGGACGGTACGCCGGGGAGGCGTGGCGCGACAAGACGTCGGTCTACGGCCCGGCGTTCTCGCTCGCGTCGGAGCCGGTGGCGGCCGTCGACTCGCCCGACGTCGCTGCGTGGACGTACAAGGTCGCCGGAGCCGCCGCCGTCCTGCTCGCCGCGCTCCTGACAGCGCGCCGCTCGAGCCGCGGTGCCTACGCAGCCGCGTTCGTCGGCTGGAACCCGGTGCTGGCGGTGCACTTCTCCGGCGGCGGCCACAACGACGCGCTGATGATGGCGCTCGTCGTGGCCGCGCTCGCGCTCGCGGCGGCGCGACCCCGTCTCGCCGGCGCCGCCTGGGCGTTGGCCGCCCTCGTGAAGTGGGTGCCGCTCCTCCTGCTGCCCCTGCGCGCGCTCGAGGCCCGCGCGACCGGTCGTCGAGTCGACCACCTCGGCTTCGCGGTCACCGCGGTCGGCGTCCTCGCCCTGGCGACGGTGGCGTACGGCTTCGCCTGGCTCGACGTCGCCGCGCCGCTCGCGCGGAACGCAACACGCGAGACGAGCTACGCGCTGCCGCACCGGCTCGGGCTTCCGTCGGGGGCTCTCCTCGTCCCGTTCGTGGTCGCGTACGCATGGCTCCTCCGAGAGGCCGCGCGCGGCCGGGCGCGGCTCGGTCTCGCGCTCGGCCTGCTCCTGCTCGCGCTTCCCTACCTCACGGTCTGGTACGTCGTATGGACGGTGCCGCTGGCGGCCGGGGACGACGATCGCCCCGCGCAGCTGCTCGCCCTCGGGCTGTGCGCGTACCTCCTCCCTCAGACGATCCCGACCTGACGCTCGAGGAGCGTGCGCCAACGCGCGCCGAGGACGTGCTCGCTCGCGCGCTCCTCGTACAGCCTGCGCCCGGCCGCAGAAAGGCGCAGGCGCAACTCGTGGTCGCTCGAGACGCGCACGAGCGCCTCGCCGGCGGCATCCGCGTCGGCCGGCGGTACGAGAACGGCGGTCTCGTCGTCGAGGAGCTCGCGCGCGGCCGCCGTGTCCGCGGTCACGAGCGGCGTCCCGGTCGCGAGAGCATGGAACGCGGCCTGCGGAATCTCCCGCGACGCCTCGAGCGACGCGATCGCAACTCCGGCGTGCGCGTATGCGAGCCCAAGCTCCTCGTAGGGCGTCGCAAGCCACTCGACGTTGGGCGGAGGATCGGCACGCGCGGGCGCCACGACCCGCACCGGCAGGTCCGGCACGCGCCGCGCTGTCTCCAGCAGGACCTCCAGGTTCATCCCGGGGCCGGAGACGTGGAGCGCGCCGAACGGGTAGACAGGGCTCCACCGCTCGCAGAAGACGCGTTCCTCGGCACCGGCGAAGATGGTCGCGACGCGCTCGCGCGGCAGCTTCCCCAGCTCCGCGAGATAGGCAGCCGTCGCGTCGCTGTCGGCGACGACCGCGTTCGCGATCTTGAGCGCCCGCGCGTCCGTCGCCTCGAGGACGCGGGCAGCGAGTGTCCGCCGTCGGAAGCGCCCTCGCCGCTCGATCAGTTCGTGCGCGAGCGCGATCCGGGGCAGGAACACGACCGGTTTCCCCCGGCCAGCGAAGCTGCGCGCCTGCGGCACGTCGAAGTGGCCGGGGTAGCCGACGACGATCGCGTCGAAGGTGCGGCGCCGGGGGATCATCAGCTTCACCTCGGCCGCTGCCACGCGCAGCGCCGCGAGCGGCCCGAGCCGCTCGCGCCCGCGCCAGAGGTCGACGTGACGCTCCGTGACCTCGACGCCGGCCCGCCGCTGCGCCGACATCGCCTGCGCGTTGCGCGGGTGGGCGCGGTCGTACGTCCCGAACCAGAGCGCCTTCAGCCGACGCCGCCTGGGAGCGATGTGTCGATCGTGACCTCCGTTGTCGTCGGCAGCGTCTCGGTCGCCGTCGTCGTCGTCGCCTCCACGGTCGTCGGAGAGGCGGTCGTCGGGGCAGGAGGGACCGTCGTCGCGGGAGCCGGCGTGACGAGCGGCGGAGTCACGGGAGCGGTCGCGGTCGGTGCAGGCTCGGCCTCGGGCGCGGTCGTCGTGGCCACCGTCGTCTCCACCGTCGTCGCCGCCTCGGTCTCCTGCGCCTCCGTCGGCCCGGGCGCGGTCGTCGCGACCGCGGGGACCGGCGGCAGTGTGAGCGGGGCCGTCGTCAGCGCCGGCGTGTCGTCTCCGCTCGTCGCGACGAACGCGAGCGCGGCACCTGCCGCGACGAGCAGGAGGACAGCCGCAACGGCGAGCGGGACCGACGCGCGCCGACTGCGCGCGACGCGCGGCGGAGGCTTGAGCACGTGCGTCGCGGCCGTCGCCGGTTCGGCGCGCCGCGCGAGCACCGCCGTCGCATCGTCCGTCGCGTCGCGGAGCTCGGCGACGAGCGCGCCGCCGTCGCGCGGCCGCGACGCGGCGTCCTTCGCCAGTGCCGCATCCGCGATCCGCGCGAGCCGTGGGGGCGCGTCGACGCGGAGATCGACGACGTACGGCGGTGGGTCGTCGCGGTGCATCCGCACGAGCTCGATCGCGTTCCTGGACGTGAACGGGAGCTGTCCCGTCAGCATCCGGAAGAGCACGACGCCGAACGAGTAGACGTCGCTGGCGGGTGACGCCGGCCTCCCCGCGGCCTGCTCAGGCGAGATGTACGACGCGGTGCCGAGGACGGTTCCGGCCTCCGTCAGCGTCCCGCCGCCGCCGACGCGCGCGATCCCGAAGTCGGCGATCTTCGCCCGGCCCTCGGCGTCGAAGAGCACGTTCGCCGGCTTGAGGTCGCGGTGCACGAGCCCGCGCTCGTGCGCGTGCGCCAGGCCGGCCGCCACCTCGCCGGCGACGCGGAGCGTCTCACCGTCCGGCAACGGGTCGAGTTCCTGTGCGCGCAGGCGGTCCTCGAGCGACCCGCCGTCGAGGTACTCGAGCACCATGTAGGGCCTGCCGCCTTCCGTGCCGTAGTCGTAGAGCCGGCAGATGTGCGGGTGCGAGAGCGACGCGGCCGCGCGCGCCTCGCGCCCGAAGCGGTCGCGCGCCGCGTCGAGCCCGAGGATCTTGACGGCGACGCGGCGCCCGAGCTCGGCGTCCTCCGCCAGCCAGACGACGCTCATCGCGCCCTTGCCGAGTGGCTCGAGCAGGCGGTACCGCCCTGCGATCACGGTCTCCGACACGGCGGAAAGTATGGTGGTCCGCCGTGTCCGACCTGCTTTCGATCGAGGATGCGCTCGCCGCGGTGCTCGGGCGTGTCGTGCCGCTCGAGGCGGAAGACGTCGCCGTTGGCGACGCCGCAGGGCGCATTCTCGCCGAGCCCGCGCGGGCGGCGGTCGACCTGCCGCCCTTCCCGAGCTCGGCGATGGACGGGTTCGCGGTCCGCGCGGAGGACGCGCCGGGTGAGCTGTCCGTGGTCGCCCGCGTGGCGGCCGGCCGGCCGGTGGATCGCGCGCTGCGCGCGGGCGAGGCGATCGCGATCGCGACCGGCGGCGTCGTCCCGGAGGGCGCGGACGCGGTCGTGCCGGTCGAGAACGTCGAGGAGGTCGGCGACCGGGTCAGAATCGCCGCTGACGTTAGCAAGAAAGACAACATAAGGCGTCGCGGAGGCGATGTCGAGGCGGGCGAGACAGTCCTCGGCGCCGGTACGCGCCTGGGCCCGGCGCAGGTCGGTGCGCTCGCGGCGGCCGGGCTCGCGACGGTTGCGTGTGCCCGCCGCCCGCGCGCGGCGGTGCTGGCGACGGGCACCGAGCTCCGCCCGCCCGGCGCCGCGCTCGGACCCGGCGAGATCTACGAGTCGAACACGTTCACCCTCGCCGCCCAGCTCGCGCATGCCGGCGCCGTCGTCGAGCGACTCGCCGGCGTCGAGGACGACGAGGCGGCAACCCGCGACGCGCTCGAGCGCGGGCTCGCGGGCGACGTCCTCGTGACCTCGGGCGGCGTGTCGGTGGGGCCGCACGACCTCGTAAGGAGCGCGCTCGTCGACCTCGGGGCCGAGGAGGTCTTCTGGCGCGTCGCCGTGCGGCCGGGGAAGCCGGTCGCGTTCGCCGTCGGCGGCCGGACGCTGATCTTCGGGCTCCCGGGGAACCCGGTCTCGTCGCTCGTCGGCTTCGAGCTCTTCGTCCGCCCGGCGCTCCTCGCCCTCCAGGGAGCGAGCGATCCGCGGCCGCCGTTCCGCCCCGCGAGGCTCGGTCGCTCGGTGCGCCGGAGCGTCGCCCGCGACGCGCTTCTGCGCGGACGGTCGCGTGTGCAGGACGGCGCGGTCGTGGTCGATCCGGTGGTCGGCCAGGAGTCGCACATGATCGTCCGCGCGGCGGAGGCCGACTGCCTCGTCCTCGTGCCCCGGGGCGACGGCGACCTGCCCGAGGGCGCGACGGTCGACTGCCTCGCCCTCTGATCAACCGCCGACGGCTCGCACGCGGGTCTCGTCCGCCCGCCGCCGGCGGGAGCGCCGCGCGAGCACCAGCCGCCGAACCGCAGCTCGGAGCGGCCCGCGGGGCCGCTCGCGGGCGTCGGGGTACGGCCCGTATCGTCCGGCGGCCACTGCGGCGAGTTGTGCTGCAGCGGCCGCGCCTGCGAGCGCGATCGCGACCGGCTGCAGGCCGACGTACCCGAGCGCGATCAGCTCGAGCAGGTACCAGGGGGCGTCGAAGCCGAGGCCGAAGCGGATCCCGAGCGACGCGACGACGAGCAGCGGGCCCGAGAGCCCTGCGACGAACGCGGCCATCCGCACGGGCCAGCGCGCCGTCTGGAGCTGCGGGAGCCACAGCCAGACGTGCAGCGCCGGGAGCGCGAACACGAGCCCGAACGGGTTCGTCGCGACGATGAGGAGCGAGGCGACGGCGAGCGCGAGCAGCGCCGCCGTCTGGCCCGCGAGGTGCTCCTCCGCCGTCACGTCGCGCCGGGGGACGAGCCGGGGCCGCGCCAGGAGCCATGCCAGGCACGCGAGCCCGGCGAGCGCGCAGAGGGCGAGCACGGGCCAGTCGCCCGCGACCGCCGTCGCCGGGTTCGGCGGCCGCGGCACGCCGCTCGGCCACGCGCCTGCGGCCCCGAGCGCGGCGAAGACGACGCCCACGAAGAGCCAGACCGCGAGCCTGCTGCGTAGCGCGCGCGCTGCCGGTGCGAGCGAGATCCGCCTGCGTCGGCAGTGCGCGTAGAGGTCGACGGCTCCGACGAGGAACGGGGCGAGTAGCGCGATCAGGACGAGCTGGATCGCCCAGCCGCGAATCAGGCGGTCGCCGACCCAGACGTAGCTCGTCGTTCCGCGGGCGAGCTCGAGTCCCTGGTCGAGCGAGACGACGAGCTGCTGCGCAGCGCGTCCGACCTCGCCCAGCTTCGCCTGCTCGAGCCGTTCGGCAGTGTCGTCGAAGGCGGCCGGCGGCCGGGCGCTGCCCGTCGTCAGGGTGACCGCGGGGATCCCCCGCGCGACGAACGGGCCCTGCTCGTAGAGCGTGAACGGGAATGCGAGGTCGATCAGCTGGCCCAGGAAGCCGGCATGCGCCGGCCGCGTTCCGGTCTGCTCGAGCGTCCAGCGCGCAGCGGTCTCGACGAGGACGGGTGTCGGTGAGCGCGGAAGATCGCCCGCGATCTCGAGCCGCGGCGGGCCG
>Ga0126312_10003957_pt1 | contig 10007 bp, 9 predicted proteins | sample Plot104A_FD_92537 | JGI IMG/M metagenome (GOLD analysis project Ga0126312, IMG submission 92537) | Serpentine soil microbial communities from UC McLaughlin Reserve, CA, USA - Plot104A | ecosystem: Environmental > Terrestrial > Soil > Grasslands | place: USA: UC McLaughlin Reserve, Lake County...
CAGGATGGCCCCGACCACGCCGGCGATGAAGAAGTCGCCGTAGTCGGTCGCGGTGTTGCCGATCTCCGCCACCTGGAGGCGCGGCAGGCCGGCGGCGGGCGCCGCGCTGTTGAAGAGGGCGTTCTGCTCGGCGAAGAAGTCGCCGAATATGAACACGCTGTCGACGACGGCCATAGCGACGACGCCCACCTTGAGCAGGGTCAGCGGCGTGGTGGCGGCCAGCAGCCGTCCGGCGGTCGCGCACGAGCCGATGATCAGCACGAGCCGCGCCACGCGACCGGCCGGGTCGTCCGGCGCGGCGAGCGCGACCGCGAGCAGGGGGACCGCCACGACGGCGAGCCACGGGCGGGCGCCGTGCATCGCCCATCCGAACGCGAGCGCGCAGCCCGGCGGCACGAGGATGAACGCGATCCAGGTGATGACGTCGGCACTCGCGGACGCGAGCGAGATCGCCACCACCGTTCCCACGACGGCCGCGGGACCGACCAGGGCCCAGCCCCGGCCCTGCAGGCGCAGGAGCACCGCCGGCACCCCGGCTGCCGGAAGCGCCACGCACAGGGCCTGCGCAGCATCGAGCAGAGCCGTGTCGGGCTCGAAGTACACGGGCGAGAGCCTGGCAGTCGAGCCCCCGCGCGTGCTAGACCACCGCCATGGCCACCTTCGTACTGCTGCACGGCGCCTGGCACGACGCCTCCTGCTGGGACGCGCTGCGGGAACGCCTCGAGGCGCGCGGGCACACAACGGCCGCACCGGACCTGCCCCTCCATGACCCGGCCGCCGGCTACGAGCAGCGCGTCCGGCCGGCGCTGGACGCCGTGGACGAAGCCCGCGACGAGGTCGTGGTCGTGGGCCACTCGCAGAGCTCGGCGCTCGGGGCGCTCGTGGCGGCGAAGAGGCCGGTGTCGCTCGTCGTGCACCTCTGCCCGCGGATGGGCACCTTCGAGGCGCCGCCTGGCGCGCCGACCGCTATTCGGGAGGGCTTCCCGTTCCCGCCCTCGCGTCCCGACGGCGCGTCGGTGTGGGACCCCGGCGCGGCCATCGAGGCGATGTACCCGCGCCTGCCGCCCGAGACGGCGCGCGCGCTGGCCGAGCGCCTGCGCCCGATGGCGATGCCGCCCGACGACTACCCGCTGAGCGAGCATCCCGACGTCCCCACCGCGCTGATCTACGCGTCCGAGGACGAGTTCTTCGAGCCCGCCTTCGAGCGCTTCATCGCGCGCGAGCTGCTCGGCGTCGAGGCGATCGAGCTGACCAGCGGGCACTTCCCGATGGCCGAAGACCCCGACGCTCTCGCCGAGCTGCTGAGTCGAGCGGCCCCGGCTGGGATCTAGTCGCCTGCCGAATAAGCCGGGTGGAGGCGCTCTTCCGCCACCAGGCGGTGGACGAGCTGGATCGCGATCGAGCCCTCACCGACCGCCGACGCCACTCGCTTCACGGCCCCGTGCCTCACGTCGCCGGCGGCGAACACACCCGGCATGCTCGTCTCGAGCGCGAACGGAACCCGCTCGAGCGGCCACCCCGCGCGGTCTCCGAGGTCCGCACCGGTCAAGACGAACCCGCGCGAGTCCCTCGCGATCTCCTGAGGCAGCCACTCCGTGCCGGGGCGCGCGCCGATCATGAGGAAGAGGCCCTCGGAGCGGATCGTCTCCTCCTCGCCGTCGGCGTTTCGAAGCACCAGGTGACGCAGCCAGCCCTCGCCGTCGTCGCCGCCGCCGACCACCTCGGTCGCGGGCCGCACGCTGATGTTCGGCGTGGCCTCGATCTGGCGGATCAGGTAGTGCGACATGCCCGCGCCCAGCGACTGCGCGCGCACCACGAGCGTGACGTTGCTGGCATACCGGGCCAGGTGGAGCGCGGCCTGCCCGGCGGAGTTCGCGCCGCCCATGACGCAGGCCTCGAGCCCGGCGAGGCCGTGCGCCTCGGAGACAGGGCCGCCGTAGAAGACGCCCGCGCCGTTCAGCGCCTCGAGCTCCGGAACGTCGAGGCGGCGATAGACCGCCCCGGTAGCCAGGATCACGGCCCTGCCGGACACCTCACCGTGCTGCGAGAGGTTCACGTGGATCCGGCCTTCGCGGCGCTCCAGGCCGACCGCCCCCTGCATCAGCACGAAGTTCGCGCCGAGGACCCAGGCCTGCTCGTACGCCTGCTCGGAGAGACGGGCGCCGCTCACTCCGCGCGGGAAGCCGAGGTAGTTGCGGATCAAGGAGCTGGAGGTCGCCTGGCCGCCGATGCCTCCCCTGTCGACGACGAGCGTGCTCAGCCCCTCCGACGCGCCGTAGACGGCGGCGGACAGCCCGGCAGGGCCCGCGCCCACGACCACCACGTCGAAGTCGCTGGTACCGGGGTCGACCGCGGCGCCGGCCGCGAAGGCGATCTCGGCATCCGTCGGATCCGCCAGGACCTTGCCGGTGGGGAGCACGATCAGCGGCAGCGCGTTGTCCTCGCCCGCCACGGCGAGCAGCTCCCGGCCCTTCGGCGAGTCGGCCAGGCAAAAGGCGTGCGGAATCGCGCAGCGTTCGAGAACGTCGCGCAGCTCGTACGCGCGGCCCGACCAGGACTCGCCGACCACGTGGATCGTGTGAGGCGCTGTTCGCCTTGCGTGCGACCAATCGAGCAGGAAGCTCGACACGGCCTGATGGAAGACCTCGTCTGGAGCACCCGAGGGCCGGAGCACGTAGTAGTCGATCCGGCCATGGGCCATGGCGTCGAAGATCGCCTCACCCGTGGCGGGATCGCCCCATCCGCCCCACGCGATCAGTAGCCCGCGCTTGGCGTGCGGATGAAGCTGGTGCGCCTTGCCGAGGAGGTCGCTGCCGGTCATCCCCGACAGCCATTGGCCGGCGAGCACCAGAGCCACGTCGGCGCCCTCCTCCCGGAGCGATTCGAGCTTCGTCAGCGCGGCGGCAGGCGAGTCCTCGCAGATGACCGTGTAGTCACGCGCGTAGCGCTCGATCAGCTCGGACTCGACCGCGCGGAGCGTGTCGGGATCGTCCTCTACGGCGAACAGCACGGGGCCAGGCATGCGCCTCCGACTGTAGCCGCCTACTCGTAGACGACCAGGTCCGGCTGCGGGCGCAGGCGGAGCACGCGCTCGGGGGTCATCAGGTTCAGGTCCTCGTGGTAGAAGAGCTTGAAGCCGTTGTAGCGCCGGCGCAGGTCGCGCGTGAACTCGCGGTACTTCGAGACCTTGTTGGGCCGGTCACCGAAGCCGTCCACGTTCACGACCAGGGCGACGCCCGGGTCGCGCTCCAGCTCGTGCTCCGACTGGATCATGTCGCCGGTGAAGCGGTGCACCACGAGGAGCTTCTGGGGCAGGTCGTTGCGCCGCACGAGGCCCGACAGGTAGCGCGACACCTCGTTGACCGTCGCCGCGTCGGTCGAGCCGATCTCCTGGGCCGGCAGGAGCGGCGGCTCCATGCTCCACTCCGGGTCGAGCGCGAGCCCCACGTCGGGCTCCTTCAGCCAGCGCTCGAGCGCCTTCGCCTCCTGCAGGAAGGGCGCGTAGCCGGGCTGGATGTCGAGGAGCAGCAGCATCCTGTGTGCGCGCGCGACGCTGAGGTAGCGCCGGATCGTCGAGTCGTCCTGTCGCATCGAGTGGTCCCCGCCGTCGCCGGCCTCGCTCGTCACGATCGCGGCGATGAGCTCGAACGCGGGCAGCACCGGCCGGCCGGGGAGCGCGTACGGCTTCGCCTGGCGCTCGAGCCGCCTCGCCGCCCTGCGAGGCGAGCCGATTCCGAGGACCCCGAGCTCCTCGTCCTGCGGCGCTCCGTAGTACGCGACCACTCGGTGGCGCGGGAAGATCGTGCGCCCGCCGCGCGGAAGCTCCGGTGGCTCCGGCTCCGCGCTCGCCTGCGGATCGTCGTCGGCGCCGCCGAACGCGAGCAGCCCGGCCGCGACCAGCACGAGCACGAGAAGGCCTCCGGCGCCCGCCGCGACGAGCCGGCGCCGCCGGTAAACGCGGCGCTGCGCCTCCAGGCGCCGGCGCCGCCGCGCCTCTTCGTCCATGGGGGGAGTTTCGCGGAAGACCGCGGCCGCGTGCTATCCGGCGCCGAGCGTGAGCGTGCCGGCCTGGCGCGTGGGCAGATTCAGGAACACGTCTGTGAAGGCGAGGGCGCTCGGCACGTTGCTCTGGCGGTACGTCGGGACGTCTGCCTGCGTGAGGTCGAGCCGGATGACGTGCCCGGGCCGCAGTTGCCAGTGGTTGCCGTAGAACGGCAGCTCGAGCGTCCCGAAGGGTGCGATCGGGTGGATTCGGTAGGTGCCGCGCGTCATGAGCAGCTCCGTGCCGTCGGGCGCGCGGTCGAACAGCCGCGCGTCTAGCGTCGCGGTCGTCGGCGGAACGCCCACGAAGTCATAGTCGACCGTCACGGAGCCGAGTCCGACGTAGGTGCGCGCGCTGGGCAGCGGCGGCGAGTCGTGGCTGTAGACGACGGGCTCCGGGGGCGCCTCGCCCGCCGAGTGCCGGCACGGATCTCCCGGATGGACTATCGGCTCGGCGATCGCATCCGTCTCCGGCCCGTTGGGATCGGCGGCGCCCAGCGGCGAGCTCGTGCCACCGGGCGGATAGTGGAACCGGAGGACGCCGTTCGACAGCCCTTCCGGCGTCGTCGCGGTCAGCCGCTCCGCCGCGGCGAGCGCGTTGTCGGGCTCGCCGTCGTTCGGGCAGATCGTCGGCTCGCTCGACACCGTCGTCCGCTGCTCGTGGCTGCCGTTGATCTGGGACTGGAGCCACTCGAAGGCCTGCGCGTTGAGCCGGTGCCAGGTCTCGGGCTTGTTCTGGGCGCGAGAGTGGCCGATGTCCGCCATCGCGACCTCGACGGGCCACATGGGATCCAGCCGCTTCAGGTACTTGAACATGCGGAACGACTCGACCGCCGGGAACAGGTCGTCGGTCCAGCCCTGGATCGAGTAGACGGCGACCTCGCGTCCGCTCGTCTGGTCCGTCCAGCCTTCGTCCTGGTAGTAGGCGGCACGGAACTCCGTGAGCCCGCGGCGCGCCTGGCGGATGACGGGGTCCTCGCCGTTCACGCAGTCGCCGGGGGCCACGGGCGGCAGGCTCGGAGGCAGCACCGGACAGCTGTCGAAGGGATCGCCGGCATCGACGCGTGCATTCCAGGCGGTGATCGGGTGCCTGCCCTCGCACTGCCCGTACGTGCAGGGGAACGGCGGGTCGTCGGAGGTGCCGGGCTCGAACATGCCCTTCTGAGTGCCGAGCAGGTAGAGCCCCGCGATGTAGCTGGCCTTCGGGGTGCCGATCGGGTTTCCGTCGCCCGTGTCACTGTCGGGGTGGCCCTGCGACGACTCGTAGATGTCGGTCCCGGAGGGCCCCCCGCCGTGCCCGTTCGGGACGAGCGAGTACGAGAGGTCCGTGGACGGGTACTTCGGCACGGCCACCTGGAGGTTCAGCACCGGCAGCTCGTGACCGCTCTGCTCGTACGGGAACGTCCAGGTGGGCTGGCTCGCCTGGGTCCAGCTCTCGATTCCGCCGTAGGAGCCGCCCGTGATGGCGACCCGGTTCGGGTCGACGTCCGGGTAGGCGTCGGCCACGAGCGCGGCGAGCCACTGCGTGTCCTTGATCTCGTAGTCGCGGCTCTTGAGCTGGATGTAGCCGCGGTGGGCAGGATCCTCCGAGCCGCTCGGCTCCCCGGGCGTCGGCGATTCGTGGTCCTCGCTCGGGCCGTCGTCGCTGAAGCCGCGTGCGGTGTAGGCGAGGACGTAGTAGCCGTGCTTCGCGAACCAGTGGTTGTTCCAGTGGTACTTGTCCGCCCCGTCGCCCTCGTCGTTCGTGGACTCCCACTCGTGCTTGTCGTTGCCGAACCCGTGCAGCATGATGATCAGCGGGTGGCGGGTGCCGGTGTTCTGCATCGGCTGGGTCAGGTCCACGTCCATCTTGGCCTGGTCGAAGCTCGGAACGTCACCGGAGCAGATGCGAACGCCGCCGTAGGACTCGCCGCCGAGATTCTCGGTCGGGCAGACCGGTGTGAACGTGTCGGGCAGCTCGGCGGCCCACGCGCTGCCTGTTGACAGCATCAGCGCCGCCGTCGCCAGCAGCATCGCTACGAGACCCCGCCTCATCCGGACCTGACGTTCCCGGCCTGCGCCGCCCCGAAACAGGGGAACCGTCAGCGGAGCTCGAGCACGACCTTGCCGGTGGCGCCCCGCCCGTCGATCAGCTGGAGGGCCTCGCTCGCGCGCTCGAGCGGGAACCGCGCGCCCACGAGCGGCCGAACGAACCCCGCCTCGATCAGGCGGTCGAGCTCCGCGCCGATCTCGCGGTTCACGTCCGGCTTCCCCATCACGTACGCGCCCCAGCCGGCGCCGACGACCTCGGTGTTGTTGAGCAGCAGGCGGTTCACCCTGACCTCCGGGATGGAACCGCCCGTGAAGCCGACCACCACGAGGCGGCCGCCCTCGCGCAGCGAGCGCAGGCTGTCCGTGAAGCGGTCCCCGCCGACCGGATCGACCACGATGTCGACCCCGCCGCCTGACAGCTCCTTCGCCTCGTCCTTCCAGGCGCAGTCCGAGCGCACCACCTCGTCGGCGCCCGCCTCGCGCGCCACGCGTTCCTTCTCGTCGCTCGATACCACCGCGATCGTCCGGGCGCCGAGCCCCTTGGCGATCTGGAGCGTGGCCGTGCCGACTCCGCCCGCGGCCCCGTGCACGAGCACGGTCTCTCCCTCGCTCAGGCGACCGCGGTGCCTCAGCGAGAAGTAGCTGGTGTGGTAGTTCAGGACCAGGCCCGCGCCCTGCGCGAAGTCGAGCGCCTCGGGGAGCGGGAAGGTCAGGAAGTCCGGCGCCACGGCGACCTCCGCGAACGCGCCGAGCATGCAGCACGCCGCCACGCGGTCGCCCTCCGCGAGGCCGGAGCCCTCGGGCGCGCTTTTGACGACGCCGCCGACCTCGCTGCCCGGCACGAACGGGAGCGGCGGCTTGATCTGGTACTCGCCGCGTGTCTGCAGCACCTCCGGGAAGGACACCCCCGCCGCGTGCACGTCGATGACGACGCCGCTCCCCGGGGTGAGCATGTGCGATGCCTCGGGCTCGGGCAGGTCCGCCTCGGCGACGGCCGTCTCCGGTCCGGTCAGGTCGATTATCTGCACCGCTCGCATGGCGCGGCAACGTATCTCAGTCGGGAAAACGGGTGCTCGCACGCACCGCGTGCTCGCGGGTCAGGCTGCGCCAGAGGTGCATCAGCGCGTATGAGCGCCACGGCCGCCAGCGCTCGTCGCCGCCGTCCGATCCGAGTCGCGCGAGAGCGTGCCGGATGCCCACGTCGCCGGGGAGGAAGGCGTCGCGGTCGCCGAGCGCGCGCATCGCGACGTAGGACGCCGTCCACGGGCCGACGCCGCGGACGGCCAGGAGCGCGGCGTGGGTCTCGGCCAGGTCCGCCGGCGCGTCGAGGCGGAGCTCGCCGGCCGCGGCCAGCCGTGCGACGGACACGAGCGCCTCCGCGCGCGTGCGCGGGAAGGGAAGCCTCTCCGGGTCTGCCGCGGCGAGCGCCGTCGGAGCCGGGAAGCGGTGCGTGAGCGTGCCCGCCGGCGCCCGCAGCGGCTCGCCGTAGTCGGCCGCCAGCCGGCCAAGGACGGTGCGCGCGCCCGCGACGGACACCTGCTGCCCGACGATCGCGCGGGCCGCCATCTCGAAGCCGTCGACCGCGCCGGGCACGCGCAGCCCGGGCCGGGCGCGAACGAGCGGCCCGATCACGGCATCGGGGCCGAGCGCGGCGGCGACCGCGCGCGGATCGGCGTCGAGGTCGAAGAGCCGGCGACAGCGTTCGGCGGCCTCCCCGGCGTCGTCCGGGTGCCCGAGCTCGAGTTCGACGCGCAGCCCCGCCGCGCCCGGCGTGAGCGCCACGACCGCGCCGCCGCGCTCGAGGGCGAGCGTGCGACGATAGGTCCCGTCGATGACCTCCTCCACGCCCGCGACCGCACGCGCCCCGAGGAACGCGAGCAGCGACGCGCCGTCGAACGGCTCGATCGTGGGAAGCAGGAGCGTGGTCACGCCGATCGGCACCCTATGGCTGTCGCGTGACGCGCACGGCCTCAGCCGTGTGCACTTCGAAGGACCCGGCGGCGCGCATTCCGACGACCCGCTGCTCGCGGACGCCGAGGACCAGCTGCACGCGTACTTCGCGGGCGCGCTGCGGCGCTTCGAGCTACCGCTGTCGCCTCGAGGGACCGCGTTCCAGCGGAGCGTCTGGTCGGCCGTCGAGACGATCCCCTACGGGTCCACCACGACCTATTCGGCGCTCGCCGCCACGCTCGGCCGCCCGAGCGCGTGCCGTGCGGTCGGGGCCGCGAATGGCCGCAACCCGCTGCCCATCGTCGTTCCCTGCCACCGCGTGCTCGGAGCCGGCGGCGGCCTCACAGGCTACGGCGGAGGGCTCGAGCGCAAGCGCGCGCTGCTCGACTTGGAGAGCGGCGCGGGTTAGGGTCGCCACATGGACGAGAGCAACCTGAGGTCCGTCGCGTTGTTCGATTCGCTGCCGGACGCGGCACGCCGCGCGGTGGCCCAGCATGCTGACGAGATCGACGTGCCGGAGGGCAAGGAGCTCGCGCGACAGGGCGACTTCGCGTACGAGTTCTTCGTGATCGAGGACGGCACCGCCGAGGTGCTGCGGGACGGCGAGCACGTGGCGGAGCTCGGGCCGGGGGACTTTCTCGGCGAGATGGGGATCATCGGCAAGGTCGTCCGAAACGCGACGGTCGTGACCACGTCGCCCGCGCGTGTGATCGTCATGACCTCACAGGCGTTCCGCTCGATGGCTCAGAGCAACCCCGACGTGGCCGGCCGCATCGAGGCCGCCGTCGAGGAGCGCTGCCAGGCCCTCCTCGCGTAGCTCGTGGGCCGGCGTTCCCGCAGGCGCGGCGAGCGCGAGAGCCCTCCCGGCGCGACGAGCGACTACCGCGACGCCGAGGGCAACGTCCTGACCCTGCGCGACGAGCTCACCGACGGCACGCTGCGCCAGATCGAGAAGCTCGACTCGAAGCCGGCCGCCTCCGCGGAGGACCGCTGGCAGCGGCGGCTCGAGCTGCTGTTCGAGCGGCTCGCCGTGCGCTGGGAGATTGCCGGCCTGCCGCTCGAGACGCAGAAGGAGCTGCTCGGCCGCTACCGGATGGCGAGCCGCGACGAGCGGCGCTGGGTGCGCGAGACGATCGCGGAGCACCTGCGCACGCGGCACCCCGGTATCGACCTCTAGCTCCACGACAATCCGGGGGCAGTGAGCTTCCCGACGATCGAGTTCGCGACCTTCTTCCTGGTCGTGTTCGTGCTCTCCTGGGCGTTCATGCCGCACCCGCGCGCGTGGCGGCCCTTCATCCTCGTCGCGTCGTACTTCTTCTACGGCTGGGTCGACTGGCGCTGGGTGCTCCTGCTCGTGGCGTCGAGCGTCGTGAACACGTTCGCGGCGCAGGTGATCGCCCGAAGCCCGGCGCAGGCCACCCGCAGGCGCGCGCTCGCCGGCGCGATCGTGTTCGACCTCGGCCTCCTGTGCGTGTTCAAGTACCTCGGCTTCTTCGTCTCGGAGCTGGACGGCGCGCTCGAGTCCGCCGGCCTCGGCTCCCCACTCCCGCTGGTGCAGATCGTGCTCCCGATCGGGATCTCGTTCTTCACCTTCCAGGCGATCTCCTACGTGGTGGACGTCTACCGCGGCGAGACGCGGGCCGCCTCGCTCGTCGAGGTGGCGATTCTCCAGGCCTTCTTCCCGCACCTCGTGGCGGGGCCGATCGTGCGCGCGAACGAGCTGCTCCCGCAGCTGCGCGTGCCGCGCGACCCCCGGACGGTCCTCGCCGGGCCCGCCATCCTCATGATCGTCGCGGGCATCGTGAAGAAGACGGTGGTCGCGGACGAGCTCGCGCGCCGGATCGTAGATCCCGTCTACAACGACCCGGGCGCGCACTCGGCGGGCGAGCTGACGCTCGCGTTCTACGGCTTCGCTGCGCAGATCTACTGCGATTTCTCCGGCTACACCGACATGGCGATCGGGCTCGCGCTGCTGCTTGGCTACC
>Ga0126312_10003958_pt1 | contig 10004 bp, 8 predicted proteins | sample Plot104A_FD_92537 | JGI IMG/M metagenome (GOLD analysis project Ga0126312, IMG submission 92537) | Serpentine soil microbial communities from UC McLaughlin Reserve, CA, USA - Plot104A | ecosystem: Environmental > Terrestrial > Soil > Grasslands | place: USA: UC McLaughlin Reserve, Lake County...
CAACCTGGCCGAGTCGCGTCCCGTGTTGATCTCGGTCGACGACCTGCAGTGGGCGGACGAGGCGTCGCTCCGCTGGCTCGGCTATCTCGTGCGGCGTCTCGACGGCGTCGCTGTCGCAGTGCTCGCGACGGTCCGGCCGCTCGCGGACGAGGATCCCGTGCTGGCCGAATTGCTCGCCGACCCCGCGACCACGTTCGTCCGGCCGAGCGCGCTGACCGCGCCTGCGGTCGCCGAGCTCGTGCGCGCCCGGCTGTCGCCCGACGCCGACGACGCCTTCTGCCGGGCCTGCCATCGAACGACCGGCGGCAATCCGCTGCTGCTCCACGAGCTCGTACGCACGCTTGCGACCGAGGAGATCGAGCCGTCCGCAGCGTCCGTCGAGGCGGTCGAGCGACTGGCTCCGGATGCCGTCGCACGATCGGTGCGGCTACGGCTGTCCCGGCTACCGCCGGAGGCGGCCGCTCGCTCGTGCGGTGGCCGTGCTCGGCGACGGCGCGGATGGCAGCCACGCCGCTGCCCTGGCGGCACTCGAGCGGCGGACGCTCGCACCCGCGGCGGCTGCCCTCGCGCGCGTCGGTCTCCTGCAAGCGGAGCCGCCGCTTCGCTTTGTCCACCCGCTCGTTCGTAACGCGGTGTACGAGAGCATCGGAGCCCATGAGCGGGCGCTGGAGCACGCGCGCGCAGCAGCCGTCCTCACCTCGGCCGACGCGGCCGCGGAGGAGGTCGCCGGTCAGCTCCTGCTGGCACCGTCGCAAAGCGTCGACGGCGCCGTGGCTCCGCTTCGCGAAGCGGCAGGTCGGGCCGCCGCCGAGGGCGCTCCCGACAGCGCCGCGCGCTACCTCCGACGGGCGCTCGAAGAGCCAATACCGGACGACGAGCGCGGGGCGCTGCTGCTCGAGCTTGCCGCCGTGGAGCTGAATCTCGGAGCTGCCACGATCATCGATCGCCTGCAGGAGGCCGTCCGGCTCGTCGGCGATCCCGAGCGGCGGGCGCAGGCGCGGCTCGAGCTCGGCCGCGCTCTATTGGGCGGGGCACGAGGAGGACGCGATCGACGTCCTCGAGCAAGCCCTGGCCGAGCGCGACTGCGAGGACGACCTGCAACGGCGGCTGCAGGCGGAGATGTTCGCGAATGCGACCAGGCTGCCGTCCGTTACGAGGGCGCACGCCGGCGACTCGATTCGGTCGAGGTGCGGCCCGCGCAAGGGCCGGGAGCCCGGATGCTGCTCGGGTTGCAGGCCTACCACGAGGCGTCGAGCGGCGGGAGCCGCGAGCGGGCGATCGAGCGTGCCGAGCTGGCGCTTGCTGCGATGAGCAACGAGGAGCTCGCGTGGAACTACGTCCCTGTGACGTATGCCCTGCTCGTCGCCGATCACCTCGACGAGCCCGTCCGCTATCTCGACAGGCTGATCGCGGCGGCGCGCGAGCGGGGCGCGGTCTTCAACTTCGCGGGGCTGTCGATGATGCGCGCCGTCGTCCACTACGCCCGCGGCGGATCCGAGAGGCCGAGGCCGACGCCGACGCACGCACGGCCCTTGATGTCCTGCCCCATCGGCGCGTCTGGTTCGCGCCGCACGTGCACGGCTGGTCCGCGCAGATCCTCGTCGAGCGCGGGGCTGTCGACGAGGCCGCCGAGCTGCTCCAGGCCGGGGAGCAGCTCATCGCCGCCGACGCCGACGCGTTCGAGCGAACGCCGCTACTGCGTGGCTCGGCGATGGTGCTGAGCGCGCGTGGCGACTTCCAAGGCGCGCTCGTCGCTGCGCGCGCCTTCGGCGAGACGATGGCGACTACGGACACACGAATCCCGGCTTCTCACACCCTTCGTGGCGCTCGCTCGCGGCCCGAGCGCATCACGCGCTCGGACAGACCGACGACGCGCTCGAGCTCGCGCGCGAGCACCTCGAGCTCACGCGCGAGTGGGGCGCGGCGCGCGCGTTCGGCCGCGCGCTCCGAATTCTCGGGCTGCTCGAGGGGAGCGAGGGGATCGAGCGGATTCGCGAGGCGGTGATCGTTCTCGAGGGCGCACCCGCGCGGCTCGAGCACGCGCAGCGGCTCGGCGCAACCCTCCTCGCCGAGCGGGCACACGAGGAGCTCGTTGCAACCGGCGCCCGCCCCCGCCGGCTCGTCGTCAGCGGCGTCGACGCGCTCACGCCGAGCGAACGCCGCGTCGCGGCAATGGCGGCAGAGGGCCTTTCCAACCGGGACACGCGCAGGCGCTGTTCATCACCCTGCGCACGGTCGAGATGCACCTGAGCAACTCCTTCCGCAAGCTCGGGATTACCCCCCACACAGCTTCCCGCGGCGCTCACCTCCGCGGCGCCCGCACCGGTCACACCAGGCAGCGAGGCTTTGGCCGGCTAACGCTACGGTTTTTCCTACGGTCGGTCCACGTCGCGGCCCGCGCTCCTACGCGCGACCCTGTCTTCCATGACAACCGATGGGAGGACACCTCAGATGAACCACACGAAGACCTATTTCGTGCCGGACATGAGCTCCGGGCACTGCCGCGCGGCGATCGCGGCCGAAGTCGGCGCCGTGCCGGGCGTCGAGTCGGTCGAGGTCGACCTCGACTCCAAGCGCGTCGTCGTGACGGGCGATGGTCTTGATGGCGACGCGATCCGCGCGGCGATCTACGACGCCGGCTACGAGGCGCTGGAGAGCGCGGACGTGCCGGAGCACTCCACGGATGTCGTGGTGATCGGCGCGGGCCAGGCTGGGCTCGCGATGGGCCATTTCCTCGCCCGGCAGGGGCGGCGGTTCGTGATCCTCGAGGCCGCCGAGGCGGTCGCTTCCGCCTGGCGGGGCCGGTGGGACTCGCTCACCCTCTTTACGCCGCGCCGCTACAGCGGCCTGCCGGACCTCGCCTTCCCCGGCGACCCCGATACCTACCCGACCCGCGATGAGGTGATCGCCTACCTCGAGCAGTACGCGGCCGAGTTCGAGCTCCCGATCGAGTTCTCGAGCGTCGTGCGCTCGGTGACCAAGCGTGACGGACGCTTCCTCCTCGAGCTCGACGACCGGCGCTACGAGGCCGATCAGGTGGTCGTCGCCACCGGCCCGTTCCAGCAGCCCCGCCTGCCGGCGCCGGCGGACGAGCTCGCGGCGGACGTAACCCAGATGCACAGCGTTGAATACCGCCGGCCCAGCGACGTGCCCGCTGGGGGCGTCCTCGTCGTTGGCGGCGGGAACACCGGCTTCCAGATCGCCGAGGAGCTGTCGGCGACGCACGACGTGCATCTGGCGATCGGGTCGCGGCAGACGCCGTTGCCGCAGAGGCTGCTCGGGCGCGATCTCTTCTGGTGGCTGAGCAAGCTCGGCCTGCTCGAGAAGACGGTCGACTCCCGCTTCGGCCGGCGAGCACGGCACCGCGACACACTGATCGGCTCGCGGCCGCGTCAGGTCAAGCGCCGCCACGGGGTCGAGCTGAAGCCCCGCGCGATCGGCGTCTCCGGCCGCACGGTCCGCTTCGCCGACGACAGCAAGCTCGAGGTCGACGCCGTCATCTGGGCGACCGGCTACCGCTCCGACTACTCCTGGATCGACCTGCCGGTCCTCGAAACTGACGGCCGGCCGCGCCACCGCCGCGGCGTCACCGAGATTCCGGGCCTCTACTTCCTGGGGCTCTCGTGGCAGCACACCCGCGGCTCCGCGCTGATCGGCTGGGTCGGCGACGACGCCGAATTCATCGTCGGCGAAATCGAAGCAGCGGCTAGCCTCGCCACCGAGACGAGTAAGAACACGAACTACGAGTCCGAGCACGCTCGGCTGTCAGACGCGGCCGGCGCGATCGAGGGGGTCTAACGATGCAGCACACGAACCAGCATCACGCACACACCGACGCAGAGTTTCCGACCGAGACGACCGGCTTGGCCGAAGCCGCCGGCACCGAGGTGATCGACGTCGCCGACGGTGACACCGTCCAGCTGCGAATCGCGCCGGTCGCCAAGCAGGTCGCCGACACGACCGTGCGCATGCTCGCCTACAACGGCTCCGTCCCTGGCCCGACGCTGCGCGTCCGCGAGGGATCGGAAATAGCGGTCGAGGTCGTCAACGAGGGCGATCTGGAGGCGACCGTGCACTGGCACGGCCTCCGGCTCGAGAACCGCTACGACGGAACTCACGAGACGCAGGCCCCGATCCCGGTCGGCGGCAGCTTCACCTACCGGATCACGTTTCCTGATTCCGGTGTCTACTGGTACCACCCGCACATCCGCGAGGACTACGGGCAGGAGCTCGGCCTGTACGGGAACATCCTCGTCGTTCCGGCCGACGCCGATTACTGGCCGCCGGTACACCGCGAGCTGCTGCTGACGCTCGACGACGTCCTCCTCGACGACGGCAAGATCGCCTCCTTCAGCCGCTCGGAGACGACCTACGCCGCGATGGGCCGCTTCGGCAACGTGTTCCTCGTCGGCGGTGAGACCGATCCCCGACTGAGCGCACGCACCGGCGAGGTCGTCCGCCTGTACCTGACGAACACGGCGAACACGCGTGTCTTCAACGTCGCTGTTCCCGGCGCGCGCATGAAGCTCGTCGGCGGTGACAGCGGCCGTTACGAGCGCGAGGCCGTCGTCGACTCCGTTGTCGTCGCGCCGTCCGAGCGAGTCGTCGTCGACGTCCTGTTCGAGCACGCGGGCGAGCTGACCCTCGAGCACCGGACACCTGGGCGGACCTACTCGCTCGCGACGATCGACGTCAACGCCGAGCCCGCAGCACAGTCGCCAACCGAGCAGTTCGAGACGCTGCGCCACAACGCGGAGTGGGCCGCGGAGCGGGAGCGGCTGACGCCGTACCTCGAAGCTCCGCCGGACAAGACGCTCGCCCTGGTCGCCGAGATGGACGTGGGCGCGCCCGAAGGGCCCGTCGTCTACGCCTGCCCGATGCACCCCGAGGTTGTGAGCGAGACGCCGGACCGCTGCCCCAAGTGCGGCATGAAGCTCGTCGCGGTCGCGGCGACCGAGTACGTCTGCCCGATGCACCCCGACGTCGTCAGTAACCAGCCCGACCATTGCCCGAAGTGCGGAATGAAGCTGCTACCCGCGCAGCTCGTCGCACAGGCATCTGCGCACGGCGGGCACGGTCACCACGCCGGCCACGACCAGGCACACCACCGCGGCGGCCACGGACGCGGACACCACGCCGGCCACGCGGAAGCTCACCATGGCGCGGGCCATGGTCACCACGCCGGCGACGACGCGGCCGCAGAGCACACCCACGAGCCGGCACACGGCGAGGAACACACGAAGCATGGCCACGGCGACGGCCACGGGCATGAGCACCACTCCCAGCATGGCCACGGGGGGCACGGCGCGGCCGGCGGCATCGAGTGGGAAGACGACATGGTCGACGTCAACCGAATTACGACGCCGGCGAACATGCGCTGGAACCTCATCGACCGGGAGACCGGTGCGGTCAACCACGAGATCGAATGGAAGTTCCGCGTCGGCGACAAGGTGAAGCTCCGTCTCGTCAACGAGATGGACTCCGACCACCCGATGCACCACCCGTTCCACATCCACGGCGCCGGACGCTTCGTCGTCCTCGCACGCGACGGAGTCGCGGAGGAGAACCTGGTCTGGAAGGACACGGTGCTCGTCAGGACCGGCGAGACCGTCGACATCCTGCTCGACGTGACCAACCCCGGCCGCTGGATGGCGCACTGCCACATCGCCGAGCACCACGAGAGCGGGATGATGTTCAGCTTCGACGTCGTTCCCGCAGACGCCGACTGAGGAGAGTCCGCGGCGGTGGGCGGCGCGGCGATTCGCCGCCCACCGTCGCCTCTCTGATGAGGCCGAGGCGGCGCCCGTCCGAGTCGCGGCTCAAGTCGTGCGGACGTTGCCCTCGTCCCTGAGGCGTCACCGCGGCGCGTTCGCCCCGCGCACGAACGCCTGCAGCCGCTTCAGCGCGGGCTCGAGCGACACCGGCGTGACGCCGTCCTCCCACCAGAGGCCGTTCACGCGGAGGTCGTTGGAGTCGCGGTCACGCGCGACGTCGATCCGTCCCAGGATCCGGTCGCCGCGCCGGATCGGCAGCACGTAGTACCCGTATTGTCGCTTCGCCTTCGGCACGTACATCTCGAGCCGGTAGAAGAAACCGAAAAGCGCCTCCGCGCGCGCACGGTCGTGCACGAGGCGATCGAACGGCGAGAGGAAGGTGACAGAGTCCGGGACGGGCTCGTCGGAAATCCCCGGATGTGTACGCAGCTTGCCGCGCTCCAGCCAGACACCGAGCGACCGTCGCCTCTGCTCCTCGATGAGCCGCTCGGCCTCGCGCAACGGGATCGTCTCGGTGGGCGGCGAATCGCTAAAAACAAGATCCCAGAGCCGCTGCCTGCCGTTCCGGCCGGCGACAGCAATCTCGCCGGATGCCTCGAGTAGCTCGAGCATCAGCCGCACCTGGCGCGTGCCCCACCAGCGGTGCGGGTCGCTCTCCGGCAGCAGATCGGCCTTCAGGTCACGCGAGAGCAGCGGCCCGTTCCGCTCGAGCTCACGCAGCAGGTACCGGCGGAAGCGCGTGTTCGCCTGGAGGAAGTCGCGCGCCCACGCGTTGCCGGTCGCGCGGTACCGCCGCATGCGTGCGCGCACGAGCGGTAGATCCTCGACCGGCCAGATGAACGCGTTCCACTCGAAGAGCTTCCGCTCCTCCCAGATCAGGCGGTCGAGCTCGGCGACATCGAACCGGCCCAGCCGGCTGAAGAGCACGAGATGCTGCGGCGGTGCCACCGTCGAAATCGGATCCATCTGGAGGAACCCGAGCCGGCGCACCGCGTCGAGGACCCCCGTCGCGCTGCCGTCGAGCAGCTGGGCGCGCACCGCGATCCGGCGCGCGCTCGTCAGGCTTGGAGCGGTCACGCTTCCGCAAGCACCTCGCTCAGCCAGCGGCGCGCCTCCTGGACGAGCACGGCGTTCGTCTCGGGCGTGTAGTGCGAGAGCGCGCCCACGGCCTGGGAGAGCGCCCAGCCGCGAGCCCTCGTCCACGTTTCGTCGTCGACGCAGAGCGCGGTCCGGAAGACGTCGCGGCCCTCTGGCGAGAGGAGCTTCCACGCAACCATGACGTCGCACGCGGGGTCTCCCACCCCGAGACAGCCCCAGTCGACGACGCCGCTCAGGCGGCCGTGCTCGACCAGCAGGTTGCGCGCGTCCAGGTCCCCATGGATCCAGACCGGAGGAGCCTCCCACTCCGGAGCTCCGAGCGCGTCCTCCCATCGGGCGGTGAGACTGGCGGCATCGAGCTCGTTGCGCAGTGCGTCCATCGAGGCGCGAACCGCAGCGTCGCGGTGCCGGAGCGCCTCGCCGCGACCGAAGTTGTGGCCCCCGGGCGGAGGTCCCTCGGCCGCATCGATCGCCTGCAGCGCGCGCAGGAACTGCGCGAGGTCGCGCGCAGCCCGCCCGAGATCGACGATCGGCTCGGCAACCGCGGTGTTCCCGTCGAGCCAGGAGTAGATCGACCACGTGTACGGGTAGCCCGCAGCGGGCGCTCCCTCCGCGAGCGGCAGCGGGACCGCGAGCGGCAAGAACGGCGCGAGCCTCGGCAGCCAGGCGCGCTCCTTCTCGAGCGTTACGTCCGTCCCCGGCCTGCGGGGAAGTCGCGCGACCATGTCCTCCCCGACGCGATAGAGCGCGTTGTCCGTCCCGCGCGGCTCGACCGGCTCGATCGGAAGGTCGGCCCAATCCGCGAACTGGGCGGCAAGGAGGCGGCGCACCAGCGCCGGGTCGGTGTCGACCTCGTCGGCGTGCATCTTCACGGGAGCCAGGTCATGAAGCGAGACTGCGAAGACGTCCGGCGAGTTAGCCGGTCACGTCTGCGTCCTCGCTGATCTCGGCTTCGGCTTCGCGTTTGACCGCGCCGGGCGCTGTGCCGATGACGCGCTTGAACGCGCGCGCGAAGGCGGCCTCCGAGCGGTAGCCGAGCCGGTTTGCAAGCTCGGCGACCGTCGCGCCTTCTTCTTGGAGCGCGTGGAGCGCGAGCTGCATCCGCCAACGGGTCAGGTATTGCATCGCGGGCTCATCGACGAGCTCGCTGAACCGGGCGGCGAACGCCGAGCGAGACATCGCGAGCTCGCCGGCGAGCGAGGCGAGCGTCCAGGGGCGCGCTGGGTCGCGGTGGATGAGCGTCATCGCACGGCCGATCTGGCGGTCGCGCAGAGCCCCGAGCCAGCCCGTGCGCGCCGCCGGGTCGGTCTCGATCCAGGAGCGGATCGCTTGGATGACGAGGATGTCGGCGAGCCGCGTCATGACGGCTTCGCCGCCGGGCCGAAGCTCCCTCGCCTCGGCGGCCATCAGCCTCAGCGTGCTCTGCATCAGGTCGATCTGGGATGACTCCGACGCCTGGATGTGAACCGTCTCGGGCAGGATCTGAACGAGGTTGCGCCCTGCCGGGTGGTCGAAGCGGACGGCGCGGCAGATCAGGGTCGTTCGCGCGCCGCCACCGCCGTGACGTAGGACTTCGTACCGATCGCTCACCTGCTCGAGCGGCAGGTCCAGGATCGGCGGTGCGGCGGCTCCCGGTTCGCTACGAAGCCGATGGCCCGTGCCGTGCGGGACGAGCGCCAGCTCCGACGGCTGCAGCCATTCGCTGTGGCCGTCCTCCGTCTCGAGCCAGAGCCGACCTGCGGTGACGACATGGAACCAGATGTAGCCGGACATCGGAGGGAGCGTCAGCCCCCAAGGCGCGGTGAGTTCCGAGTGGCAGTAGAAGGCCCCGTTCATGCGCAGGAAGTGGAGCGCTTCGCCAAGCGGGTCGGCGGGAGGCCACGGATCGATCGCCACCCCCGCAGTATGAGATGTCGAAGCGCAGATCGTCCAGGACGCCGGACGATCGGGCATGAATCAGCGATTCCCAGTCATAGACAGTCCCGCCCCGAGTCTCCACAGTGGACGAAGACAGATAACCACTTGGAGGAGACGATGAGAGACAATGCACACCCAGAAGCAACGCTCGTCCTCGGCGGCACGGGCAAGACGGGCCGCCGAGTCGTGGAACGGCTCAGAGCGCGGGGCCTGCCGGTGCGGGTCGGCTCGCGCTCGGGGGAGCCGCCGTTCGACTGGGAGGAGCGCTCGACCTGGGCGCCGGCGCTCGACGGCGTCGGCTCGGTCTACCTCACCTACTACCCTGACCTCGCCGTCCCCGGCGCGGTGGAGGCGGCTAGTTCCTTCGCCGAGATGGCCGTGCGGAGCGGAGTTCCGAGGCTGGCGCTCCTGTCCGGCCGCGGCGAGCCCGAGGCCGAGCGGGCTGAGCAGGCCGTCCGCGACACGGGCGCCGACTTGACGATTCTCCGCTCGACCTGGTTCATGCAGAACTTCAGCGAGGACTACATGCTCGAGCACGTGCTGAGCGGCGAGATCAGGCTCCCCACCGGGGAGGTGCCAACGCCCTTTGTGGACGCCGACGACATCGCCGACGTCGCGGTCGCGGCCCTAACCGAGGACGGGCACGCGGGACAGCTCTACGAGTTGACCGGGCCCCGCTCGCTGACCTTCGCGCACGCCGCCGCGGAGATCGCCGAGGCGACGGGCAGGGAGGTCCGATATGTGCCCGTCTCGCTCGAGGAGCACGCGGCCAAGGCCGCCGAGCACGGCGTGCCGGCCGAGGTCATCGAGCTGCTCACGTACCTCTTCACCGAGGTCGTGGACGGCCGTAACGCCGCCACCACGGACGGCGTCCGCCGCGCGCTCGGCCGAGAGCCGCGGGACTTCCGCGACTACGCGCGCGAAGCGGCCGCTACCGGGATCTGGACCCCCAAAAACGCCGTCCGCGAGGCCGCGTGACGATGCCGGGCGCGCAGCCCGGGGACCGCCCCGTTCTCCTTCACTGTCGGGCGCCGGGCGCGATGCAGATGAACTGCCCCGACGGGTCGCGCAAGCACGACATGATCGTCACCGCAGTTCCGGGCGACGTCCGCTACAGCCCCATTCCCACATGGCCGCCCCGCGCCGGCGTTCAACCCCGCACAGATGCTGTACACGACCGAGGCCGGAGTCCACGCGGGTATCGGAAGGAGAAGG
>Ga0126312_10003959_pt1 | contig 9998 bp, 9 predicted proteins | sample Plot104A_FD_92537 | JGI IMG/M metagenome (GOLD analysis project Ga0126312, IMG submission 92537) | Serpentine soil microbial communities from UC McLaughlin Reserve, CA, USA - Plot104A | ecosystem: Environmental > Terrestrial > Soil > Grasslands | place: USA: UC McLaughlin Reserve, Lake County...
CCGCCTCGCCCTCGCCCCCGGGCACCCCCTCCATGATCCCGACCGACCGCCGGAACAGCTCCTCGGCCCTGGCGTACTCGCCCTGGTCTTGGTGGATCATCGCGAGGGTGTTGAGGACGTTGGCGACATCGGGATGGTCTGGGCCGACGGCCCCCTCCAGGAGGTGGAGGGATCGACGACACGACGACTGAGCCCCCTGGAACTGGCCCCGGGCGTGATGGGCGAGCGCCGCATCGTGGAGGCGATCGTCGGGGGGCGCGCTGCGAAGGTGGAAGCCGGCGCATGAGGTTCCGCGGCTGGATCCCGCTCGTGCTGCTGGCCGCGCTGATCTGCGGGGTCGGCGCCTACGCGGCCGTGCGCCAGGACGCGTTCCTGACCCAGTACAACATCAACAACCTCCTGCTCGCGACGATGCCGCTCGCGCTCGTCGCGATCGGCCAGACGTTCGCGATGCTCGTCGGGGGCTTCGACGTCTCGGTCGCCGCGCTGGTCACGATGTGCGTCGTCACCGCGTCCTTCACCCTCACCCCCGAAAAGTCGGGCTTCGCGCTCGTCCTCGGCTCGTTCGCGATCCTGGGCGTCGGCCTTGCCACGGGAATCTTCAACGCGACGCTGATCCGCGTCCTCCGGCTCCCGTCGATCATCGCCACGCTGGGGACCCTCAGCATCCTCGAGGGCGCGTCGCTGCTGTTGCGGGACCATCCCGAGGGCGAGATCAACTTCGACGTCATCGACGCGCTGAACACGACGCGCTTCGGGTTCATGCCGCTCGCGTTCATCGGCGTCGTCTGCCTCGTCGTGCTCGCCGACCTGTGGCTGTATCGCACGCGCACCGGCATGGCGGTGCGGGCGGTGGGGCTCGACGAGACGTCGTCCCGCCGGCTCGGCATGTCGACCGGGCTGATCGTGTTCCTCGCCTTCGTCGTCTGCTCGGTGATGGCGTCGGTCGCCGGCTTCTACTCCGCGGCCCAGGTCCAGATCGGCTCGCCGATCATCGGCGACTACGCCCTGACGAGCATCGCCGCAGCGGTGCTCGGCGGCGCGAGCCTCGCGGGCGGACGAGGATCCTTCGTCGGGTCGTTGCTGGCGGCGCTCTTCCTCTCGCTGATCAACAACGTCCTGCCGCTCTTCCAGCAGCCGGCCGAGTACGCGCAGATGACCATCGGCGCCCTGATCCTGCTCGCGCTCCTGCTCTACCAGGCACCCGACCTCGTCTCCCGTCTGCGCACCAGCTGGGGACGCGTCGGCCGCCTGAGGACGCGCGAGGGCGAAGCGCCCGCGGCCTGAGCCCTCCTTACTCCGCGGTCTCGGGCGTCTCTCCGCGCGGATCGGCCTTCCGGCCGATCACGACCCAGATCGCGTGGACCGGCTCGTCACTCACGGTCCACAGGCGGTGCGGGGACGACGAATCGAAGGCGATCGACCCGCCGGCCCCGAGCTCGTACTCCTCGAAGCCGACGCGCACGCCGAGCGTGCCGCTGCTGACGTAGCCGTACTCCTTGCCGCCGTGGGTCATGAGCGCGTCCTCCGGACACGACTCGGCCCCCACCGGGTAGACGACGTACAGGAACTCCACGTCGCGGTCGCTGTGCGGGGTCAGCCGTTCCCAGCGCACACCCGAGGCGAGGTTGATAACCCGCCGCGTATCCGGCCGCTCCGCCAGTCCGTCGTCGTCGCGCGGCCTGCGGACGACCGGTTGCTCCGACCCCGGGTCGCCGAAGACGTCGCTCATCGTCATGCCGAGCTCCGTCACGAGCGCGTAGAGCGTGCTCACCGACGGGTTCACCCGGTCGAGCTCGATCTGGGACACGAGGCTCGGCGACACGCCGACGCGACGCGCCAGCTCACGCAGGCTGATCCCGAGCCGTTCCCGCTCGGCACGGAGGCGGCTGCCGACCTTCGATGCGACCAGCGCGGCCCCCGCGCTCGAGGTGGCGTCGTTCACCGCAGGCGCCGCCGGATCTCGTCCGCGATCCGCTCCGGCCCCGGGAGAAACGCCTCCTCCAGCGGAGGGCTGTACGGGATCGGCGTGTTGGGGGTCGCGATCCGCCACGCGTCGTCAAGGTAGCCGAGCGCCTGCTCGGTGACCGAGGCGAGCACCTCCCCCGCCCAGCCGCCCGTCAGCGGCCCCTCCTCGACGATCGCGATGCGGTTGGTCTTCCGGACCGACGCGAGCACGGTCTCGGTGTCGAACGGGCGCAGCGTTCGCAGGTCGATCACCTCGACCGACACGCTGTCCCGTTCGAGCGCCTCGGCTGCCTCCAGGCTGTCGTGGACGCTCTTCATCGCCGCGACGACCGTGATGTCGCCGCCCTCGCGCACGACCGCCGCCTCTCCGAGCTTCCCCACCGCGCCGTCGACCTCGCCTTCGAGCGTGTACAGGCGCTTGTGCTCGAAGAACAGCACCGGGTTGTCGTCGCGGATCGCGGCCCGCAGCAGCGCCTTGGCGTCCGCGGGCGTCGAGGGGCCGACGAGCTTGAGGCCGGGGACTCCCATGAACCACGAGACCGGCATCTGCGAGTGGATCGCCCCGAACTGCGCCCCGCCGCCGACGACCGAGCGGATCGTGAGCGGCACGCTCACCTGCTCTCGCGACAGGAACCAGTACTTGCTGGACTGGTTCACGAGGCTGTCCATCGCGAGCGTGAGGAAGTCGCCGAACATGATCTCGAGGACGGGCCGCAGGCCGGTCACGGCCGACCCGAACGCCGCGCCCGTCATGGCGAGCTCGGAGATCGGCGTGTCGAATACGCGGTCCGGCCCGTACTTCTCGTACAGGCCCGTCGTGGTCGCGAACACCCCGCCGGCCTCGGCGATGTCCTCGCCGAACAGGATCACGCGCTCGTCCGAGGCCAACTCCTCGTCGAGCGCGTCGCGGATCGCGGTGCGGAAGGGAATCGTCGCCATCAGAGCGTGAGCTCGAGCGGTCGCTCGAGCAGGTCGCGGAGCCGGGACAGGAACAGCGCACCCTCAGCGCCGTAGACGACGCGGTGGTCGCAGGTGAGAGTGACCGTCATCAGGTCGCGGAAGACGACGCCGCCGTCGGCACCCTCGACGGGCGCGCGCCGGACGCCGCCGACGGCGAGGATCGCCGCCTGCGGCGGGTCGATGATCGCGGTGAAGGCCCGCACGCCGAACATACCCAGATTCGAGACGGTGAACGTCCCGTCGGCGAGATCCTCGGGCGCGAGGGCTCGGCGACGTGCGCCCTCGGCGAGCCGGCGCGTCTCCGCAGCGACCTGCGCGAGCGAGCGCTGGTCGGCGTCGCGCACGACCGGAACGAGCAACGCGTCCTCGGTCGCGACGGCCACGCCGATGTTGACGCGCGAATAGCACTCGACCTTTCCGTCGACGAACGACGAGTTGAGCTTCGGGAACGCCCGCAGGGCACCGGCCGCCGCCTTCACGAGGAAGTCGTTGAGCGACGGGGCGTCGTCCCGTTCCTTGCCCGCCCCGCGCCGGAGCTCCGCGATCAGCGACATGTCCACGTCGCTCGAGACCGTGAAGACCGGGATCGTCCTCGCCGACTCCGCCATGCGGCGCGCGATCGTGGCCTGTGTCGCCGTCAGCTCGAGCGTCTCGACCTCGCCCTTCCCGGCGACGGGGGCAGCGCGCCGCTCCGGAGTGCCCGATTCCGACGCGGCCTTCTCGACGTCCTCGCGGGTGACGCGACCGCCCGGGCCGGTCCCGGCGATCCCGTGGAGCGAGATTCCAAGGTCGACTGCGGTCCGCCGCGCCACGGGCGTCGCGTTCGGACGCTCGGCGCCCGATCCGTCGCGCTGCGCGGGCGCCGCCGGCCGATCCTCCTCGGACACCTCGCCGCGTCCGTTCGAAAGCGTGGCGATCGGCTCCCCGATCGCAGCGGCGGTCCCCTCGGGGACGAGGATGGCGTCGAGTGTCCCGTCATCCTCCGCCTCGTAGACCACGGTCGCCTTGTCGGTCTCGACCTCGATCAGGGCCTCGCCGCGCGCGAATGCGTCCCCGGGCGAGACCAGCCAGCGGATGATGACGGCCTCGGCCATGGAGTCGGACAGCTTCGGCATCGTCAGCTCCCGGGACACGTCAGCGCTCTCAGTCCTTGAACTCGCTGGCCGAGAGCTCGCTCGGGAACGGCGCCGCCAGGCCCTGCTTGCGCATCTGCTCGAGCTCCTCGCCGAGCTCGCGCTCGAGGTCGTCCAGCTGTGCGGTGTCCACGCCCTCCGCCTCGAGCTGCGCCCGCAGGAGCACGATCGGGTCGCGGGCCTTCCAGTCGTCGAGCTCTCCCTCGGGCCGGTAGGCGCCGGGGTCGCTGCGCGAGTGCCCGACGAAGCGGTAGGTCAGAGCCTCGACGAATGCCGGGCCGTTGCCCGCCCGTGCGTGCGCGATGGCGCGCGCGGCGGACTCACGCACCGTCCAGACGCTCATGCCGTCGATCGTCTCGGCCGGGATGCCGAACACCTCCGCGCGCGCCCGGATCTCGCCCGCGGTGACCGACTGGAACGGCGTGTACTCGCCATAGCCGTTGTTCTCGCACAGGAAGACGAGCGGCAGCTTGTGCACCTGGCAGAAGTTGAGGCACTCGAACACGTACGCCTGGTTCATGGCGCCGTCGCCGAAGTACGCCACGGCCACACCGCCGGTCGTCCGCTTCAGCGCGAGCGCCGCTCCGGTCGCCGCCGCGATGCTGCCGCCGACGATGCCGAACGAGCCGATGAGACGGTCACCGAGGGAGTTGACGTTCATCGAGCCGGCCCGTCCGCCGTTGATGCCGGACTCCCGCCCCAGCATCTCGTCGAGCAGCATCTGCGGGTCGACCCCGAGCGCGAGGGCGTGCCCGTGCCCCCGGTAGGTCGCCGCCGCGCGGTCGCGCTCCTCGAGCAGGCTCGCGACTCCGGTTGCCACGGCCTCCTGTCCCGAGTACAGGTGCGTCGTGCCGTAGACCTCGCCCTTCAGGAACAGCGACTGGACGAGGTCCTCGAAGCCGCGGATGAGGAGCATCTGGCGGTAGATCGCCGTGTAGAGGTCGAGGTCGTCGAGGACCCCGCTCGTCCGCGTGTCGCTGACGTGGCTCACCTCACACCGACCCCTGCGTCCGAGGCGAGGCGCTCCGAGAGATAGGCCCAGTCGCGCTCGTGTCGGTACGAGTAGCGCGGCGGTGGCCCCGGCGCCGAGGTCTCGAGCCAGCGCACGGTCCGGCCCTGCGTCTCGTAGAACGCGTGCACGCAGCCGGTTCCCGTCCAGAAGACGTCGCCCGGCCGGAGTGTGTAGCGGTCGCCGTTCGCGACGACGTCGACCTCGCCGTCGAGCATGTAGTACGACTCCTCGAACGGGTGGTCGTGGGGATTGGCGCAGGCGCCCGGCTGGTAGTCGACCATGAACATCGTGTGGAGCTGCGCGTCGAGCCGCTGGTCGACGAGCATCTTCACGGCGATCCCGCTGTAGGCCAGGACCCCGGTCGCCATGCTCCCGGACACGGTCGGCGCGCGCATCGCCTGGCCGCGCTTCAGTAGCCCGAGATCCATCTCGCCTTCCGTGAGCAGGAAGAGGTTGTGGTTGCGCGGATCGCGGGCGTCCAGCGGAGTCACGTCGCCGTCCGGCGCCGGGCCGAGGAAGAACGTGTCGCTTCCGTCGGTGCGCGGCCGCGGAGAGGCCATCTCGATCCACAGAGCGCGGTCGCTGCAGCGAAAGCCGTGCGGAGCTCCCACCGGAATCGCGCCGCAGGCGCCGGGCTCGAGCTTCACGCCTCGCCCCTCAAGGTAGAGCACCGGCTCGCCCTCGAGCACGTAGAAGCTCGTCTCGAAGGAGTGCAGGTGCTCGTCGACGTGACCCTCGGCGAGCGAGACCAGGGTCAGCGCCATGTGCGTCGAGCCGAGCGTGCCGTCGACGAGCCTGCAGGACGTCAAGCCGCTCGAGCGGCCCGGCAGGCCTGGAGCCAGCTCGATGTCCTTGCGCCGGACAAGCCGGTAGCCCGGCCTTCCGTCGGCCAGCTCGCGCGTGCCCGTCTCGCTCATCGCGGGATCGTGGCGGGCTCGACCACGGCCGAGGACGCGACGGCCTCGGCCATGCCCGGAGCGCCGTCGCGCTCGCCACCGCCGCTGCTCCCGTCGACCAGGTCGGCTCCGCGTACGTAGGTGCGGCCGGCCACCAGCAACTCCTCCGCCGGGAAGCGGGTGATCACCTCGCAGCCGGTCGGCGTGACCACCACCTCCTCCTCGATCCGCGCGGCCGAACGGCCGTCGGTCGCGGCGCAGTACGTCTCGAGCGCGAACACCATCCCCTCCTCGAGCTCGACCGGGCTCTCGAGCGAGTGGACGCGCGAGATCATCGGGGACTCGTACAACCCGACGCCGATCCCGTGGCCGAACTGGAGGCCGAAGCACGTCTCCTCGTCCGGGAAGCCGAGCTCCTCGGCGGTCGGCCAGACCTCGGCGATCCGGTCGGTGGTCATGCCGGGGCGGACGAGCGCGATCGCGGCGTCCAGCCACTCGCGGCACTGCTTGTAGGCGTCCAGCTGGGCCGAGTTGACGCCGCCGACGTTGAACGTGCGGTAGTAGCACGTCCGGTAGCCCATGAACGAGTGGATGATGTCGAAGAAGGCCTGGTCTCCCGGCCGGAGGAGCCGGTCGGAGAACACGTGCGGGTGCGGGTTGCAGCGGTCGCCCGAGACGGCGTTCACGGCCTCGACCTGCTCGGAGCCCATTTCGAACAGCAGCTGGTGAGCGCGGGCGACGATCTCGTGCTCGTAGACGCCCGGCCGCAGCATCCGGTAGATCTCCTCGTAGACGGCATCGACGAGGCCTGCGGACTGATCGAGCAGCGCGATCTCCTGCGCCGTCTTGATCTTCCGCGCCTCGAGCATGACCCGCGAGCCGTCGGTGACCTGGATTCCCGCCCGTTGCAGCGCCTCAATCGTGACCAGGTCGGCCATGTCGATGCCGAGCGGCTCGTCCTGCAGGTCGGACTCGCGCAGCTCGCGCGCGATCTTGTCGCCCAGCCGGTCGGGGATCCCGGTCTCGACCGGCATCGCGCCGCGCATCGGCGCGACCCCGGCTCGGAAGTTCTCGGGCGGGAGCCAGGGCGCGAACAGCTGGTGGTGGCGGGCGGCCGAGCCGAAGTCCCACAGGATCGGGTCGGCGCCCCGCTTCAGCAGCGCGAAGCGGGCGTTCTTGTCGCGCGCCCACTCGCCGATGTGCGTGCTGGTGACGTAGCGAATGTTGTTCGGGTCGAACAGGAGGAGCGCCCCGAGCTCCGACGCTTCGAGCGCAGCCTTCGCCCGCTCGAGGCGGTCGCCGCGCAGGCGCGGAAAGTCGATGCGCTGCTCCCAGTCCACCGCCCGCGTCGCGTCGGGCGAGCCCACCGACCTGCTTCTCACCGGACCACCTCCTGGTCGAGGGACGCGCTCCGCAGCCGCAGGAAGAGCGCCATGAAATCGTCGTCCGCATAGCCGGCTTCGGCGGTCGCCCGGAGGAGGCCCTTCATCTCCTGCGCCACCGGCAGCTCCACGCCTGCCTGCTTCGCCGCGTCGAGGATGAGGTCGATGTCCTTCTCCATCAGGGCCGTGGTGAACGTCGCGGAGAAGTCGTCGCGCAGCAGAGGCTTCGTCTTGTACTGGACGAACGGCGCGCCGACGGCCGAGCTCGCCATCGTCTCGAGGAGATCCTTGCGGGAGACGTCGGAGGCCTCGGCGAGCACGAGAGCCTCGGACATCAGCTGCGCCAACCCCGCAATCATCAGGTTGAGCGCGAGCTTGACGATCCGGGCCTGCTCTCCGTCCCCGACGTGGTGAAGCGTCGGACCGATCGTCTTGATGACCGGCTCGACGCGCTCGAGCGTCTCGCGGGGGCCGGAGACGATGAAGCTCAGGTTCCCGGCGCGCACGACGGTCGGGTTGCCGCTGACCGGCGCGCGCAGGTAGTCGACCGAAGCCTCCTCGGCAAGCGTCGCCACCCGTGCGGAGGCAGACGGCGAGACCGTGCTCAGGTCGACGAGCACCGAGCCCGCCTGCATGGCACCGAGGACCTCTTCGGCCACGGACTCGAGCGCCCCGTCGTTCGGCAACGACGTGAGCACCACGTCGACCCGTTCAGCCAGCTCCGCGGCCGTGTCGGCGACGGCTGCGCCGCGAGCGGCGAGTGGATCCGCCTTGGACGCGGTGCGGTTGTACACCAGCAGGTCGTATCCGCCGTCGAGAAGGCGCTCGGCAAACGCAGTGCCCATGTTGCCGAGCCCGATCAACCCGACGGTCAGACGCGGGTCGTGTGCGGCGCTCACTGTTCAGTATGAATAAACGACGCGGGAAGACGGGTCAAGCCGCTCCAGCACTTACGCCGCCTCGATCCGTGAAACGTGCGCAGTGTTGTACAGCCGCACGAGACGCGGATTCGGCGGAGCGCGGTAAGAAACGGTGGCTGTGCAACACGCATCATGTGATGGAGAGCGCTGGTCGGAGCGATGGGATCGCGGAGATCCTCAGCGGCTGTCCCGTATTCGACATCGCCGCCGGTGAGCCCCACTTCGAAGCGTCGTTTGCGGGCGCCGTGCTGCTCGCCGTCGAGGAGGGCTTCGTCGTTCTGCGCAGCACTCCCCCGGGACTCGCCCGCTCGATCGTGACGCGCGACGTCGGGCCGGGCGGGATCCTGCTTCCACCGGCGCCCGAGGAGACGCTGTTCGGCCTGGTGCCGTCCCGCCTCAGAGGCATCACCGCCGACACGCGCGACCGCCTCCTCGGAGCTCGGGGAGCCGCCGACGCGCTGCTCGAGCAGCTGGCGCAGACGCTCGCCGAGCAGCAGGCGGCGCTCGGGAACTTCGCACACACACGCCACATCGAGCGGGTGCGGCGCAAGCTCCTCCAGCTGGCAGAGAACTATGGCCACGTCGCCCCGGACGGGATCAGGATCGACTTCCCGGTGAGCCATACGTTGCTGGCCGACATGATCGGGTCGTCCCGGGAGACCGTGACTAGGTCGCTGGACGAGCTGCAGCGGACCGGCTTCGTCGTCCGCCGCGGCCACACCTATCGGCTGCTCGTCGCTCCGGAGCGCGTCCTCGAGCCGATGTGACAGCGATCACAGGGTCCCGTGCGGAGGAGTCCTACGATCGGGGAGCGGATGAGCGCGATCACGAAGGGGCTCGGGCGGCTGGCGCTGATCGCGAGCGTCGGCCTGATCCTGTACCTCGGCTTCGTGGCCGTGAACCTCGCCGTGAGCGGCGTGACCGGCGACCAGGACGTCGCCAACGAAAGGGCCGCCGACCAGCTCTTCCAGCAGGGCAAGCAGGTCTTCCGCTTCGACACTTTCGGCGACGAGGCCTTCTGGGGCGGGTCCCTGCAGCTGCACCGGGCGATCGAGGGCGAAGGGCTCGGAGGCGTCGGCCCGGGAGTGAGCCCGAGAACCGCACTCGCGGTCGGGCTCAAGGTCGATTCGACGGCCCTCCCGGAAAAGCTCAAGAACGCCCTCCGCCACGGCCGGGTCGACCTCGACTCTCCGGCGACGACGCTCGCGCTCTTGAAGCTGAACTCGGTCGTCGGCCTCGAGGGGTTCTTCAACCGGCAGGGGACCCTGAGCTCGATCGGGATCACCTGCGCCGTCTGCCACTCGACCGTCGACGACTCGTTCGCTCCGGGAATCGGCCGGCGGCTCGACGGCTGGCCGGCTCGCGACCTCAACGTCGGGGCGATCGTCTCGCTGGCTCCGAACAAGAGGCCGCTCACCGACCTGCTCGGCGTCGACGAAGCGACCGTGAACAGGGTCCTGGCCGCCTGGGGGCCGGGCAAGTTCGACGCGGAGCTCTTCCTCGACGGGAAGGGGTTCCGGCCCGACGGCAAGACGGCTGCGGTGCTGATCCCACCGGCGTTCGGCCTCGCGGGAGTCAATCTCCACACGTACACGGGGTGGGGCTCGGTCACGTACTGGAACGCCTTCGTCGCCAACCTCGAGATGCACGGCAAGGGCACCTTCTTCGACCCACGCCTGAACGACGCGGCGAGGTTCCCGATCGCCGCCCGGGCCGGCTTCGCGAAC
>Ga0126312_10003960_pt1 | contig 9998 bp, 12 predicted proteins | sample Plot104A_FD_92537 | JGI IMG/M metagenome (GOLD analysis project Ga0126312, IMG submission 92537) | Serpentine soil microbial communities from UC McLaughlin Reserve, CA, USA - Plot104A | ecosystem: Environmental > Terrestrial > Soil > Grasslands | place: USA: UC McLaughlin Reserve, Lake County...
GGCGACGAGCCGCAGATGCCGTTCGGCGGCGTCAAGGACTCGGGCTGGGGCCGTTTCGGCGGGCAGGCCGTCATCGACGAGTTCACCGAGCTCCGCTGGGTGACGGTGCAGTCCGGCACTCACCCGTTTCCCTTTTAGGCGCGTTGAGCGAAAATCGCGATCACTCCGCCGCTCTGTGATCGCTCCACTGAGGGATGCGATACAGCGGTTCGTCCGGGACGGGGACACCGTCGCGCTCGAGGGCTTCACGCACCTGATTCCGCACGCGGCCGGGCACGAGCTGATCCGGCAGGAGCGGCGGGATCTCACCCTCGTCCGCATGACGCCGGACCTCGTGTACGACCAGCTGATCGGTATGGGCTGCGCACGCAAGCTCGTCTTCTCATGGGGCGGCAATCCCGGCGTCGGGTCGTTGCACCGGCTGCGCGACGCCGTCGAGCACGGCTGGCCGCGGCCGCTCGAGCTCGAGGAACACTCGCACGCCGGAATGGCGGCGGCGTACGCGGCGGGCGCGGCGAACCTCCCGTTCGGGGTCCTGCGCGGCTATCGCGGCGGCGACCTTCCGGCGCGGACGCGCGTTGCGCGGGTGACGTGCCCATTCACGGGCGAGGAGCTCGCCGCGGTCGGCGCGCACCGGCCGGACGTCGGGATCGTCCACGCGCAGCAGGCCGATCGGCGCGGCAACGTCCAGCTCTGGGGCATCGCCGGCGTGCAGAAGGAGACGGTGCTCGCGGCGAAGCACGCGATCGCGACCGTCGAGGAGGTGGTCGACGAGCTGACGCTCGTTCCGGGCGGCGTCGTGCTGCCGCACTGGGTGCTCGACGCGGTCGCGGTTGCGCGCGGCGGCGCTCATCCGTCTTACGCGCACGGCTACTACGACCGCGACAACGCGTTCTACGTCGTGTGGGACGAGATCAGCCGCGACCGCGAGCGGTTCCAGGAGTGGATGCGGCGGCACGTGCTCGAGACGCAGGACGTCACGCAGTACCACGAGCGGCTTGCCGCGGAGACGGCGGCAGCGTGAGCGCGAACGGCTATTCGGCGGACGAGATCATGGCGGTGGAGGCCGCTCGCCGGCTCGAGGACGGCACCGTCTGCTTCGTCGGCATCGGCCTGCCGAGCCTCGCCGCGAACCTCGCGCGGCGGACGCACGCGCCCGGGTGCGTCCTGATCTACGAGAGCGGGACGATCGGCGCGAAGCCGGAGCGTCTGCCGCTCTCGATCGGCGACGGCGAGCTCGCGGAGACGGCCGACGCAGTCGTCTCGGTGCCCGAGATGTTCGCGTACTGGCTCCAGGGCGAGCGCATCGATGTCGGCTTCCTGAGCGCCGCGCAGATCGACCGGCACGGGAACCTGAACAGCACCGTGATCGGCGAGTACACGTCGCCGAAGGTGCGTCTCCCGGGCGGCGGTGGCGCGCCTGAGATCGCGACCGGCGCGCGCGACGTGTTCGTGCTCCTGCGCCAGACGCCACGCGCGTTCGTCGAGCGGCTCGACTTCACGACCAGTCTCGGCGACCGCGTCCGCGTCGTCGTCACCGACCTCGGGATCCTCGAGCCGCGCGACGGCGAGCTGACGCTCGTCGCGACGCATCCGGGCGTGAACACGGTCGAGGTGCGCGCGGCGACGGGGTGGGACCTCCGCGTCGCAGCCGACCTCGCGACCACGACGCCGCCCACGGAGCAGGAGCTCGCTGTGCTTCGAGGGCTCGGGACGAAGAGCGCGGCGTGACGGCGGTGCGCGAGGAGTCGCCGGTCGTCCTCCCCGACGACGCGACGTTCGGGCCGGAGGTGCAGCTCGACTATCCCGGCTACCGCTCGACGAGGTGGCGCGCGCCGAACCGGCCGCTCGTCTCGCTCCCGGAGGAGTTCCACCGGCTCGAGGGGCCCGTCTTCGGCGAGGACGCCGTCGAGGAGGGCGAGGACGATCTGACGCGCGGCGGTGACGGAGAGCCGCTGGGCGAGCGGATCGTCGTGCACGGGCGCGTGCTGGACGAGGACGGCCGCGCCTTCCGTGGCGCGCTCCTCGAGGTGTGGCAGGCGAATGCCGGAGGCCGCTACCGGCACGAGGTCGACCGCCACCCGGCCCCGCTCGACCCGAACTTCGCCGGCGCGGGCCGCTGCCTCACCGACGACGACGGCCGCTACCGCTTCGTCACGATCAAGCCGGGCGCCTATCCGTGGGGCAACCACGAGAACGCGTGGCGGCCGGCACACATCCACTTCTCGGTCTTCGGCCGGCTGTTCACGCAGCGCCTCGTCACGCAGATGTATTTCCCGGGTGACCCGCTCTTCGAGTTCGACCCGATCTTCCACGCGGTTCGCGATCCGCGCTCGCGCGAGTTGCTCGTCGCGAGATTCGACCTCGACGCGACGCAGCCCGAGTGGGCTCTCGCGTACGAGTGGGACATCGTGCTCGGCCGTGGCGGCCCGCGCACGACGCCGCTGGAGGCGGACTCGTGACGCTGCCGCGGACGCCGGCTCAGACGGTCGGGCCGTACTACTCGATCGGCCTCTGTCGCCGGCCGGAGAACGAACTGGCTGCGCGCGGGGAGCCGGGGGCGCTCGAGTTGACGGGGCAGCTGCTCGACGGCGAAGGCGCCCCGATCGGCGACGGCCTCGTCGAGGTCTGGGATCCGGCCGGCCGCAGGTGGGGGCGGAGCGGGACCGACTCCGACGGGCGCTTCGGGTTCGTCCTGGCGAAGCCCGACGCGCTGCCGGGCGAGGCGCCGCGCCTGGACATGTGGGTGCACGCGCGCGGCCTGCTGCGGAACCAGCTGACACGCGTGCACTTCCCAGACGAGGAGGCCGCGAACGACGCGGACCCTGTGCTTTCGAAGCTGGACGGCGCACAGCGCGAGACGCTGATCCCCGAAGCGAGTGCCGGCGGCCTCAGGTTCGACATCCGCCTGCAGGGCGACCGCGCGACGGTGTTCTTCGCGCATTGATGACGTTCGGCGCGCTCTTCGTCCCCGAGCGCTTTCGCGATGCCGTCTCGGAGCGCGCGTGGCTCGACGCGATGCTGGAGGCGGAGCGTGCGCTCGCGGCGGCATCGGCGAGCGTCGGCGTCGTGCCCACGGCTGCCGCGACGGCGATCGCGGAAGCAGTGCGCGGCGAGCGGTTCGACGTCGGTGAGCTCGCCACCGACGGCCGCGCGGCCGGTAACCCCGTCGAGCCGCTCGTGCGTGCGCTGCGCGACCGCGTCGGCGGCGACGCTGCCGAGTTCGTCCACTTCGGCGCGACGAGCCAGGACATCCTCGACACCGCCGCGGCGCTTGTCGCGCGCGCGGCGACGGCGCTCCTCCTCCAGGAGTTGCAGACCGTGGCGCGCGACTGCGCCCGCCTCACCGAGGAGCACCGCGGGTCCGTGACGGCTGCGCGGACGCTTCTCCAGCAGGCGGTTCCCACGACGTTCGGCCTGAAGGCTGCGAGCTGGCTCGTCGGGATCGTCCACGCGCGCAACCGCCTGGCGGCACTGCGGCTTCCGGCGCAGCTCGGCGGCGCGGGGGGCACCCTCGCGGCGTTCGGTGAGGACGGTCTCGCGGTCCTGAACGCGTACGCGAAGGAGCTCGAGCTGCCGGCGCCGGTCGTTCCGTGGCACACGCGGCGGCTCCCCGTGTCGGAGCTCGGCGCGGAGCTCGCCGTCGCGGCCGGGTTCGGAGCGAAGATCGCGCTCGACCTGCTGCTGCTTTCGCAGACGGAGGTCGCCGAGGTGCGCGTGCCGGACGGCGCCTCTTCCACGATGCCGCACAAGCGGAACGCGGTCGGGCCTGTGCTCGTGCGCGCCTGCGCCGAGCACGTTCGCGCCGCTGCGGGCGTCCTCATGCAGCTCGAGTACGAGCACGAGCGCGCGGCCGGCGCATGGCACGCGGAGTGGAAGGCGCTCTCGGACGCGCTTGCGTACGCGGGCGGCGCCGCGGCCGCGCTGCGCGAGACCCTCGAGGGGCTCGAGGTCGACACCGAACGAATGCGTGCGAACCTGCGGCCGGAGACGCTCTCGGAAGCCGAGCGCTTTGCGCCGGAGGCGCGTGAGCCCGTCGAGTACCTCGGCGTCACGGATGCGCTCATCGACCGCGCGCTGGCCTTCGCCCGCGAATGACGCTCCACCACGAGCTCGACGGCGAAGGCGCGACGGTCGTCCTTTCGGGGTCGCTCGGCGCGACGCTCGAGACGTGGGACGCACAGGTGGAGGCCTTGCGCGGCCGCTTCCGCGTCCTGCGCTACGACCATCCGGGCCACGGCGGCTCCGCGCTGGGCGACCTCGCGGGAGTGCAATCCCTTGCTCGCGGACTGGTGGAGCTTCTCGACGAGCTGGACATCCCGCGTGTCTCGTTCGTCGGCCTCTCGCTGGGCGGAGCGGTCGGCATGCAACTCGCGCTCGATGCGCATGAGCGGGTCGATCGGCTCGTGCTCGCGTGCACGTCCCCGCGGTTCGGCGAGCCCGCGGTGTGGGACGAGCGGATCGACCTCCTGCGAACCGGCGGCATGCATGCGATCGCGGACGTGCTGCTGCCTCGGTGGTTCACACGCGCTTTCGACGACGTGCAACGCTTTCGCGAGATGCTGCTCGCGGTGCCGCCGGAGACCTACGCCCGCTATTGCGAGCTGCTGCGCGAGCTCGACCTGACGGGGAAGCTCGGCGAGATCCGCGCGCCGACGCTCGCGATCGCGGGCGCCGACGATCCGACCTCGCCGCCGGCGGCCGTCGAGGCGATGGCGGCGCAGATCCCGGACGCGGCCGTCGTGATGATCGAGGGCGCGGCGCATCTCGCAAACGTCGAGCGGCCGGACGCGTTCAACCAGGCCCTCCTCGCCCACCTGGCGCCGTGACGGACGACGCGTACGATCGGGGGATCGAGGTGCGTCGCGAGGTGCTCGGCGACGAGCATGTCGACGGGGCGCTCGCTCGCGCCACGGACGACACGCGGGACTTCCAGGAGCTGATCACGCGCTATGCGTGGGGCGAGATCTGGGCGCGGCCGGGGCTCGACCGGCGGACGCGGAGCGCGATCACGCTCACCGCGCTCGTGGCGCAGGGCCGCGAGCACGAGCTTGCGATGCACATTCGCGCGGCGCTTCGAATCGGGCTCACGCGCGAGGAGATTCGGGAGGTGCTCCTGCAGTGCGCGATCTACTGCGGCGTCCCGGCCGCAAACGGCGCGTTCGCGATCTTCCAGCGCGTCCTCGAAGATGACCAGGGCTAGGGCAGCCAGCCGTCCTGGTAGCGCGCGCGTTTGCTCTCCGGGAATCGCGCGTACGCCTGCTCGGCGTCCGTCGTCTCCTTCTCGACGCCCGCGCCGTGTCGCAGCGCCGTCTCGTTCACCGAATACCCGCCCCAGTTCGGGCCGATCGAGTCGACGCGCGCACCAACCGCGACGACGACCGCGGGCCCGTCGCCGGCGCCCACGATGACGTGATCCATCTTCGGCGGGCAGTGCACGAAGTCCCACGCGCGCAGCGGGCGCTCGTGTCCCTCGGCGATCAGCAACGCCTCGCCGGAGACAACCAGGAAGTCCTCCTGGTCGGCCTCCCAGTGGTACATGCTCATCGGCTGCCCCGGCCAGAGCACGATGATGTGAAATCCCAGCTGCGGAAAGTCCTGCTGCTCCTCGAAGTGGCAGAGCGCGCCGCGGGGGCCGCGGTCGCGCCAGCACGCCTCACGCGCGTTGAGCACGAACCAGCCTTCGCCCTGCGCGGCGAGGCCGTGATCGGTCTCCTCGAGGGGCGCCTCCGGAACCACGCTGGGAAACTAACCGAGCATGAGGACGCAGGTCGGAATCGTCGGCGCCGGACCCGCGGGACTGACGCTCGCGCGGCTGCTCGAGGTGCAGGGGATCGAGAGCGTCGTGCTCGAGAGCCGCAGCCGCGAGTACGTCGAGCATCGAATTCGGGCCGGCGTGCTGGAGCAGGGGACGGTGGAGCTCTTGCGCGAAGCGGGAGTCGGCGCGCGCATGGACGCGGAGGGGATCGAGCACCAGGGGATCCACCTCCAGTTCGACGGCGAGCGCCACCGCGTGCCCCTCACCGACCTGACCGCCGGCCGCTCGATCGTGATCTACGGCCAGACCGAGGTCGTGAAGGATCTGATCGCGGCGGGTGCCGCGAGCGGCCTGCCGCTGCTCTTCGGCGTCGAGGAGGTGCGGCTGGAGGAGATCGATTCGGCGCGGCCGCGGCTTCGCTTCCGCCGTGACGGCCGCGAGGAGGAGCTCGAGTGCGACGTCGTCGCCGGCTGCGACGGCTTCCACGGCGTATCGCGCGGCGCAATCCCGCGGAGCGTGCTCCGGACGTTCAACCGCGAGTATCCGTTCGGCTGGCTCGGGATCCTGGCGGCGGTCGCTCCGTCGATCGACGAGCTCGTCTACGCGTACCACGAACGCGGCTTCGCGCTCCTGTCGCTTCGCTCGCCCGAGCTGTCGCGCTACTACGTTCAGTGCAGACCCGACGAAGACGTTGCCGAATGGCCCGACGAGCGGGTCTGGGCGGAGCTGCAGGCGCGGACCGCAGTCGCCGGATGGACGCTCGAGGAGGGCCCGATCCTCGAGAAGGGCGTGACGGGGATGCGCAGCTTCGTCGCCGAGCCGATGCAGCATGGGCGGCTGTTCCTCGCGGGGGACGCGGCGCACATCGTGCCGCCGACGGGAGCGAAAGGCCTGAACCTCGCGATCAGCGACGTCCGGATCCTCGCCGAGCGGATCGTCGAGTGGTACCGCAGCGGGAGCGCCGAGGCACTCGATGGCTATTCCGCGGCATGCCTGCGCCGAGTCTGGCGCGCGGAGCACTTCTCGTGGTGGATGACCTCGATGCTCCACCGCCTCGAGGGCGGCGACGAGTTCGACGCGCAGCTCCAGCTCTCACAGCTTCGGTACCTGGTGAGGTCGCACGCAGCGGCTGCCTCGCTGGCGGAGAACTACGTGGGTCTGACGACGCTCTGACGGCGAGTGGCAGATACCAGCGCGGGCGCTTCGCAGCGGTTGCGAAGATCCCGCGCATGGCTGAGCTTCGCAACCTTCGCGCGGAGGATGCGGACGAGGTCGCGGCGTTGCTGAGGCAGAACCCGCACCGCACGACGGATGCCGAGGAGGTCCGCTCCTGGCTCGCCCAAAGCGCGATGGATCCCGAAGACCTCCGCGTGCTCGCCCACGACGGCGCGGCGGTCGGCTACGTCGACTTGATGGTCCGGGAGGAAGTCGTGAACGTCGACCTCGCCGGCCGCGGACGCGAGGACGAGCTGCTCGAGTGGGCCGAGCAGCGGGCGCGGGAGAAGGGCGCTTCGCACGCACGCGTCACGACGTGGGAGGGGCAGGACGAGCTGGCGTCGCTGCTCGCGAGGCGCGGCTACGAACGGATCCGTTCGAGCTTCGAGATGTCGATCGCGTTCGGCGAGGAGCCGCCGACGGCGCCGACATGGCCTGACGGCGTGAGACTGCGCGCGTATCGCCACCCCGAGGACGAGCAACTCGCCCACGAACTTCAGGAAGAGATCTTCCGGGACTCCTGGGATTACCGCCCGACCACGTTCGAGCAGTGGCGCGACTTCCAGGTCAGCGCACGGGGGTTCGATCCTTCGCTCTGGTTCTTCGCAGTGGCGGGAGACGAGCCGACGGCGTTGGTGCTCGCGTTTCCCGAGCGCGTCGGCAAGCCCGACCACGGCTATGTATCGATCCTCGGCGTGCGGCGGCAGTGGCGTCGCCGCGGCGTCGCGGAGGCGCTCCTGCGCCACGCGTTCTGCGCACTGCACGAGCGCGGCCTCCGCCGCGTGAGCCTCGGCGTCGACGCCGAGAGCCCGACGGGCGCGACGCGGCTGTACGAGCGCGTCGGCATGACCGTCACGGTCGCCGCCGACACCTGGGAGAAGTGCGTCTAGCTCAGGCGCGAGCGCGAGCCTCGCCGAGCCGCCGTGCCAGAAAGCGGCGCTCTACCGGCCGCGGCGCCAGCTCCAGCGCGCGCTCGTACGCGGCAGCGGCCTCGCCGTCGCGACCGAGGCGCCGCAGGAGATCTGCGCGCGTCGCGTGCCACAGGTGGTACCCGTCGAGCCCGGCGATTGCGTCGACGAGCTCCAACCCGCGCTTCGGGCCGTCCGCCATCGCGATCGCGACCGCGGCGTTGAGCGCGACGACGGGCGACGGGTCGAGCCCGCGAAGCCGCGCGTAGAGCAGCGCGACCTGCGCCCAGTCCGTCTCGCGCTCCGTGTGGAGCGCCGCGATCGCGGCCTGGAGCTGGTACGGCCCCGGGCGACGGAGCGGCAGGGCGCGCTCGAGCGCGCGCTTCCCGGCCGCGGTCTGGTCGGCGTCCCAGAGTGCTCGGTCCTGCTCCTGCAGCAAGACGAGCTCCCCGTCGGCGGACACGCGCGCGTCGCGGCGTGCGTCCTGCAGGAGCAGGAGCGCGTGGAGGCCGTGCACCTCCGGCTCGTCGGGCATCAGCGCGGCGAGCACGGCCGCGAGCGTCATCGCCTCGACGCACAGCTCATGCCGGACGGGCGGCCCGTAGCCCTCGTTGAAGATCAGGTAGACGACGCGGAGCACGGACGCGAGGCGCTCGGGAAGGAGGTGGTCGGGCGGGACGCGGAACGGGATCGCGGCGTCGCGGATCTTCCGCTTCGCGCGCACGAGCCGCTGTGCCATCGTCGCCTCGGGCACGAGGAACGCCCGTGCGATTTCTTCCGTCGTCAGGCCGCCGAGCGTCCGCAGCGTCAGCGCGAGCCGCGCCTCGAGCGCGAGCGACGGGTGGCAGCACGCGAAGATGAGCGACAGGCGCTCGTCGGGAATCGTCGTCTCGTCCATGTCGTCCTGCTCGGCCGGCGCGACCGCCTCGAGGCGCGCCTGCAGCTCGGTCTTGCGCTCCAGCGTCTGCCGCCGCCGAATCGCGTCGATCGCGCGATTGCGCGCTGCAGCGAGGATCCAGGCGCCCGGATTGCGCGGGACTCCGTCGCGCGGCCAGCGTTCGAGCGCCGTCGCGAACGCATCCTGCACCGCGTCCTCGGCGAGGTCGAGCTCGCCGAGGACGCGGGCGAGGATCGCGAGGCAGCGCCCGTACTCCTCGCGGTACGCCGCCGCGACCGCCTCGATCAGCCGACCTCGACCTGTCGCATCACGACCGGACGCACCTCGATCGAGCCGTCGCGGGCGGAGGGGATGCGCGCCGCCCACTCGAGCGCCTCGTCGAGCGAGTCGGCCTCGATCAGGTAGTAGCCGCCGAGGCTTTCCTTCGTCTCGGTGAACGGCCCGTCCGTCACGACCGTCTCGCCGTCGCGAATCGTCACCGTCGTCGCCGTCGACGTCGGTTGAAGCTCGTTGGCCGAAAGGAGCTTGCCCTGTTCGCGCAGATCGTTGCTCAGCGCGCCGTACTCCTGGTACATCGCCTGCCGCTCGTCGTCGGAGCGGGACTCCCACTGCCCTTCGGCGCCGTAGATCAGGAGCAGGTACTCCATTTTGAACCTCCTTGGGTCGCTGTCGATCGTACGACGAACGGGAGCGGCCGAAATCGACACGCGCTACGCGAGGCGGAGCGACACCAGGACGGTGGCCAGCACGACGAGCCCATACGCAATCGCCTTCAGCGTCCGCTCGGGACCGGCGACGAGGGCATCGGCGTCGATCTGCCCGTGCCGCGCTTGCCGGCGACGGATCGTCCGGACCTTCGTCGAAAGGCGGCGCTGGACGCGGCTGAGCGCGAACGCTCCCGCGGCGGCGATTGCGGCGGTGAGCGTCAGCGTCTCGGCAGCGCCGAAGTACGCCGTCAGCAGGGGGAACGCGCCCCAGGCGAACGCGAACCAGTTGTCGCTGTGGAGCCGGCCGCCGAACAGCTCGAGGTTGTAGGCGACGGCGAGCACCACTGCCGCGGCCACGAATGCCAGCAGCCACATGTTCCACGCGAGCGCGGCCGCGACGCCGATCGCTGCGCCGGCGGAAAGCGATCCGGCGGCGAGCGCAATCAGCATCCGCTCCGGGATGCGCGTCTCGAGCGGACGCCCCCTGAGCTCGTCGAGCGCGTGCGCACCGA
>Ga0126312_10003961_pt1 | contig 9997 bp, 8 predicted proteins | sample Plot104A_FD_92537 | JGI IMG/M metagenome (GOLD analysis project Ga0126312, IMG submission 92537) | Serpentine soil microbial communities from UC McLaughlin Reserve, CA, USA - Plot104A | ecosystem: Environmental > Terrestrial > Soil > Grasslands | place: USA: UC McLaughlin Reserve, Lake County...
CACCAGACGTTCCAGGGGCCGAACTTCGTGATCTGCTCCTTCTGCCCCCGCGAGCTCGACTACGACCCGAACGCGGTGCCTCTCCCTTACCACCACTCGAACGTCCAATCGGAGGAGATCATCTACTACGTCTCCGGTGAGTTCGGCAGCCGCAAGGGCATCGAGATCGGCTCGATCACCGTCCACCCCTCGGGCCTGCCCCACGGCCCGCAGCCCGGCCTGGTCGAGAAGTCGCTCGGCAAGCGCCGCACCGAGGAGTTGGCGGTCATGTGGGACACCTTCCGGCCCCTGCGACTGACCGAGCTCGCCCGAGAGCTGGACGATCCCTCCTACGCCTACTCGTGGCGCGAGGGCGCGCCGTCGCCGGTGGCGCAGAGCACGACGGGCTAGGCGAGCGGCCCGCGCGCACCTCGGGCCCCCGTTTCGCGGGCGAGTAGGCGGCGCCCGTAGCAGCTAGCGGCGTGCCAGCGCCCGCGCGATCCGTGCCAACACCGTCTCGGGCCTGTCCGTGAGCTGGCGCCAGGTGACGCGAATCACGCGGATACCCCTGGCCTGAAGCTCGCCATCGCGCACGCGGTCACGCTCGAACGCTCTCCGATCGGCGTGGAAGGCGTAGCCGTCTACCTCGACGACCAGTCGCTCCTGCCGCCATACGAAGTCGACCTCGTACGGTCCGAGCCTCGCATTCGTCTCAGGGCTGGGCAGAGCGGCGCGACGTAGGAGCGCGAGGAGAATCCGCTCGGCTTCCGATCGGGTTCGTGCCGGGCCGCCGTCCAGCTCGAGCACGGCACGGAGCGTTGCAGTGCCGCGGCGGCGCCGGTTCCTCTCGACCTCATCAAGGAGCCGCCGGCGCCTCACGAGGCCCTTGCGAGAGCCTCGGCGACGGGGCGCTCGAGGTCGGCGGAGTTGACCTCCAGGGTTAGGTCGCGAAGCGTACGGGCCGGGCTGGTGACCGGGACCCGGTCTACTCGCCTGACGTCGCGGGCCTGAAGCGAGTCGGTGCGGCGGACGCGGATGTCCGGGCGCTGAGGTGCACTGGAGCGTACGACGGTGATGTCGATGGCGGACTCGGCCAGGCGTGGAAGGAGCTGCCAGAGTGCCGCCGTGCTGCGGTGGCTGACGACCGCTCGGTCGCCGCATGCGAGCACCGCCGCCATCTCGCGTGCGCGCGGCGCGGCGGCGATATGTCCCACCAGGTAGACGCCACGATGGACCGGGTGAAGCCGACCCGATCCAATCCGGCGTGCGATCGCGCCCCTGCTGATCCCAAGCGAGAGAAGCTGGGCACGAGACACGATGCCGTGCTGGCTTGCGGCGAGTTCGGCGACCGCCGGGTCGGATCAGGACCGGTGCTCAACTCGCTCAGCGGTGTCCGCCCCGGATCGTGGAGCCGATCGTGCACCCAATGCGGACCCACTCGGCTCGCCGACGCCATCCGCAGTTGTCGAGCGGGCTCTGCACGCACGCCGGACACAAACCCCAACGCCGCTGACCGCGCCCCAGCTAGCGCCACCACCACGGGGACGGGTGTAGCCGCAGGCTTGTGACTTGCGAAATCGCCCTGCCTCTAGCGCTCCAGGCGGGCCGAGAAGCCCTCGCTCCGGACAGCCTCGAGGATCTCGGCGCTGTGCTCCGGGCCGTCGGTCTGGAGGACCAGCTCGACGGCGGTCTCGCGCACGTGAAGCTCGACCCCCTCCCTGATGTGCTCCACGTCCATGACGTTTGCGCGATGCTCGGCGACCACCCGCAGGAGCGCCGCGAGCGCCCCCGGCCGATCGGGCACCACCGTCCACAGGACGATCCGCCGGCCCGCCGCGGTCTCCCCGAGCCGGATGCACTCGGCGAGGCGGGAGGCGTCGACGTTCCCTCCCGACAGGACCGCGCACGTCTCGCCGTCGGCGGCGGGCTCTACCTTGCCAGCGAGGAGGGCGGCCAGCCCCACCGCCCCGGCACCCTCGACGACCAGCTTCGAGTGCTCGAGCAGCAGCACCATCGCCTCGGCGACCTCGTCGTCGCTGACCGTGATCACCTCGTCGAGATGGCGCTCGACGAGGGGCAGCGTCAGGTCGCCGGGGTGCTTGACCGCGATCCCGTCGCAGATCGTGCTCGCCGAACGGGCCCCGATCGACCTGTGGGCGGCGAGCGACTCGACGTAGGGCGCGCACACCTCGGCCTGGACGCCGACCACCCTCGCCTCAGGGATGCGCGACTTGAGGGCGATCGCGACTCCCGTCGCAAGGGCTCCCCCACCCACCGCGACGACTGCAAGCCTCGTGGCAGGCGCCTGGCGCGCGATCTCGAGCCCAACCGTGCCCTGGCCGGCGACGATCTCAGGATCGTCGAAGGGCGGCACCAGCGTCCCGCCTTCGCGCTCGGCGAAGGCTCCCGCCTCCCGTGCGGCCTCCTCGTAGGAACCCTCGACGAGGTGAACCTCGCCGCTGCAGGCGCGCACGGCCGCGACCTTGGCGAGCGGCGCATCGAGCGGCATGAACAACCTCGACCGGGCCCGGAGTCGCTTCGCCACAAGCGCCACCGCCTGCGCGTGGTTGCCGGCGCTCGCCGCGACCACGCCCGACCGAAGCTGGTCGGGGGAGAGGCGGGTGAGCTTGTGGAAGGCACCGCGGACCTTGAACGAGCCGGTGAGCTGGAGGCACTCGGCCTTCACGGTCACGCGGGCACCGAGGCGACGCGAGACCTCGTTGGCTGGAAGCAGCGGCGTCTCGCGCACCTCTGGAGCGATCAGCTCGGCGGCTCGCTCGATCTCCTCGGGGGCGACCGACCGGTCCGCGGTGCGGGCGGAAGGTCCACTCATGGACTCCAGGGTAGACCGTGCGTGGGCGCGGCATGACGAGGCCCGTTCAGCGTGTGTCCCGAGAGCGCGTGCCTCTTCGGGCCTTCGCCCGTAGAGTGTCGGCATGACCGCGCGCCCGCGACTGGTCGGGGTGAACCACGTCGCCCTCGAGGTCGGAGACGTCGAGGAGGCGCTCGCCTTCTACGGGCGGATCTTCGAGATCGAGCTGCGCGGACGCATGCCGGGGATGGCATTCATCGACATCGGGGATCAGTTCATCGCCCTGTCGGAGGGCCGCGCTCAGGTGCCCGACCAGGCCCGCCACTTCGGGCTCGTAGTCGATGACAAGAACGCCGTTCGCGTCGCGCTCGAGGAGGCTGGCGCCGAGCTCCTTCCCGGCCGCGGCCTCGACTTCCGCGATCCGTGGGGCAACCACGTGCAGGTCGTCGACTACCGGCACATTCAGTTCACGAAGGCTCCCCAGGTCCTCGCCGGCATGGGCCTCAAGGACCTCGAGAAACGTCCCGAAGCGCTTCGCGAGCTACGCGACAAGGGCCTCGATTAGCCAACTGCCGGGATCCCGCAACCCTTCGGGCCAGAGAGCTTACGATTGTGTCCGGAGATGGAGGCTCGACCCCTCACTCTTGGTGCAGAGGAGAGCCCCTGGCGGCGGCTCAGGGACGCTGCCGATCGCCGGCCGGCGGCCACGGCCCTGATTCTGATCGGCGCGGCGGTGCTCGTGATGATCGGCGCGAAGGGACTTCACGCGGTCGCGCAGGGCGGGCTCAACGGACTGTCGCTCGGGGCCATCTATGCCCTCGGCGCGGTCGGGCTGACGCTCGTCTACGGGATCCTCAGGCTCGTCAACTTCGCGCACGGCGACTTCCTCACCTTCGGCGCGTACATGGCCTACATGGTCAACGTCACCTGGAGCCTGCCGCTGGTCGCCGGGATCGCCTTCGCGATGCTGGCGACCGCGGTCCTGGCTGTCTTCTTCGAGCTCATCATGTGGGGGCCCATGAGGGCCCGGCGAGCCGGTCTCCTCCAGCTCCTTTTGATGTCGATCGGGCTCGCCCTCGTGATCCGATCCGCGCTCCAGTACATCTGGAGCACGGACATCAGGCTGCTCGACGTCAACACCACGGACACGGTGGGCTTTCTGGGGCTCCTTATCGGGCGCACGCAGCTCATCGTGATCGCCGTCGGCGTGGTGGTGCTGGTGGCGATCGGCCTGATGCTCCGCCAGACCCTGCTCGGCAAGAGGATGCGGGCCCTCGCCGACGACCTGGAGCTGGCCGAGGTGGCCGGCATCGATACGAGGCGGGTGATCGCCTACACGTGGCTCTTCGCCGGAGCCCTGGCGGGTCTGGCGGGCGTGCTGTCCGCCTCGATCACCTCGCTCAACCCGAATTTCGGCTTCGACCTCCTGCTGCCGATCTTCGCGGCGGTCATCATGGGCGGCATCGGGGACGCCTACGGGGCCCTGGCCGCGGGGATGCTGCTCGGCGTCATCACCGAGTGGTCGGTCCTGTTCATCGACGCCCGCTGGAAGATCGGGGTCGGGTTCGTGGTGCTGATCGCGACCCTGATCATCAGACCGCAGGGGATCTTCGGAAAGGCGAAGGTGGTCTGAGCCATGCCCGTCGCCGACCTGCTCTTGCCTTTCGGGCTGACGCTCGACTTCTTCACCGACACCGGCTTCTGGGTCGGCGTCGGCGTGCTGGCGGGGGTCTACGTCCTGGTCGCCCTGGGCCTGCAGCTCAACGTCGGGTTCACCGGCATGACCAACTTCGGCGCCGCCGGGTTCATGGCGGTGGGCGCCTACGCCATGGCGATCCTGGTGCTGAAGGCGGGGTTCTCCTTCTGGCTGTCGCTGCCCTGCGCGATGCTGATCGCGATCGGGTTCGGCCTCCTCATCGGGCTCCCCTCCCTCCGTCTGCGCGCCGACTACTTCGCGATCGCGACGATCGCCCTGGCCGAGATCGTGCGCATCATCGCCCAGAACGCGCGTGGACTGACGGGCGGCAACCAGGGGCTGTTCTGCGCCGAGGGCGGCGCCGGCGCCTGCTACAACGACGCCTGGACGAGCCTGTCCTCCACGATCGAGGGCTGGTTTGAGAACCTTGGCTGGAGCGATCCGGAGGCGCTCGCGCCGCTGTTGCTCGCCGTCTGGCTCACAGTGGTCCTCGCCACCCTAGGGCTGCGGTTCATCCAGGGATCGCCCTGGGGGAGGGTCCTGCGGGCGATCCGCGAGGACGAGGACGCGGCCGAGGCATTGGGGAAGAACACCCTCGTCCACAAGCTCCAGTCGCTCGCCATCGCCGCGGCCATCGGCGCGATGGCCGGCTTCTTCCTCGCGCTCGATCTGGCAACCGTCCATCCAGAGGACTACGAGCCCCTCGTGACGTTCTTCGCCTACGGCGTGCTCGTGCTCGGCGGCCTGGCGAGCTACTGGGGGGTGCTCGTCGGCGGAGTGATCTTCTGGGCCGTGCTCGAGGGAACGAGGTTCGTCGAGCTGCCGATCTCGGAGACCCAGATCGCCTCCATTCGCTTCTTCATCGTCGGGGTGGTCCTGATCCTGTTGATGGCCTTCCGGCCGCAGGGCATGTTCGGAAAACGCGAGGAGATGGTGCTCGGTGAATGAGGCGGAGACCGCGCCGGCGAAGGCGAACGGCAAGCCGATCCTCGAGGCGGACGGCGTGGTCAAGCGCTTCGGCGGGATCCGGGCGGTCGACGGGGCGACCCTCGACGTCCGGGAGGGATCGGTCACCGCGCTCATCGGCCCGAACGGCGCCGGGAAGACGACGTTGTTCAACGTGGTCACTGGCTTCTACCGGCCCGACGGAGGGCGCGCGTCCTTCCAGGGCAACCAGATCCTCGGCGCCTCGCCCCACGCCATCGCTCGGCTGGGGATGGTGAGGACCTTCCAGATCACCAAGGCTCTCGCCCGGATGCCCGTGATCGACAACATGATGCTCGCGGCGCCGGATCAGCCCGGCGAGCGCCTGCTGAACGTGATCCTCCGCCCCGGCGAGGTGCGCCGGCGAGAGGCCGAGGTCCGCGAGCAGGCGCTAGAGCTCCTCGAGATCTTCGATCTGGCGCGGCTCGCGGACGAGTACGCCGGGACGCTCTCGGGCGGCCAGCGCAAGCTGCTGGAGCTCGCGCGGGCACTGATGACCCGGCCTCGCCTCCTGCTTCTCGACGAGCCGATGGCGGGCATCAACCCGACGCTGGGGCGGCGGCTGCTCGACCACATGCAGCGGCTGCGCGCCGAGCAGGGAGTCAGCTTCCTGTTCATCGAGCACGACATGGAGGTCGTGATGGGCCACTCCGACCGGGTGATCGTGATGGCCGAAGGCCGGGTGATCGCCGACGGTGAGCCGCACGAGGTTCGCTCCGACCCGGCGGTGATCGACGCCTACCTCGGATCCGGCACGGTCATCGAGGAGCCCGCTCGATGAGCGAAGCCGAAAGCAACGGCGGCCTGCTCGTCACCGAGGACGTGGTCGCGGGCTACGTCCCCGAGGTGGACATCCTGAACGGGGTCACGATAGGCGTGGGCGAGGGCGAGATCGTGACCGTGATCGGCCCCAACGGCGCCGGCAAGAGCACGCTCGTCAAGACCATCTTCGGGCTGCTCCCGCCCCGCCAGGGACGCATCGTCTTTCGGGGCGAGGAGATCAGCGCCCGCCACCCGCACGACATCACACGCCTCGGCCTGAGCTACGTGCCCCAGCTCGACAACGTCTTCCCCAGCCTGTCGGTGGAGGAGAACCTGGAGATGGGCTCGCTCGACCAGTCCCGCACCCGGGAACAGATCGGGCGCATGTACGAGCTCTTCCCGAGGCTCGGCGAGCGCGGCTCGCAGAGGGTCGGGACGATGAGCGGAGGCGAGGTCCAGATGGTCGCCATGGCCCGGGCGCTGATGCCGGACCCGCAGGTGCTTCTGCTCGACGAGCCGTCGGCGGGGCTCGCCCCGGCGTTCGTCGAGGCGATCTTCCAGAAGATCGAGGACGTCAACCGGGCCGGGGTCACGATCGTGATGGTCGAGCAGAACGCCCGCCGCGCGCTCGGGATGTCTAGCCGCGGGTACGTCCTCGACCTCGGCACGAACCGGTTCGAGGGGCCGGGCCGGGAGCTTCTGGAGGACCCCAAGGTCGCCGAGCTGTACCTCGGCGGGACCGGTCGGGTCGACCGCGACGAGGCCCCAGGTTGAGACGGCCGGGGCGCCCGCCCCGGCCGTCTCGGTCAATCCGCGCCGGCTGGCCTGCGCGGCATCCTGGTTCTAGCCGCTACTCGGTTGGCTTGGCGATCGGGATGTCGGCGATCGGCAACGTCAGCTTGCCGTTCTTGTACACGTACTCCTCGTAGACGCCTTCCGTTGTGTCGCCGGCATCGTCCATGTCGACCGGGCCCGATGCGCCGGTGTAGTCGATGTCGTCGCCGTTCTGCAGCGCCTCGATCGCGTCGGAGAGCTGCTGCCACGTGTACTCCGTGCCGGGCGGGGCGCTGACGTTGCGGACCTCGTCCGCCATGTCCTCCCCGTCGGTCGATCCCGCGGCCACGGCCGCCAGGTAGCAGAGCACCACCGCGTCGAAGTTCTGCGCGTCGAACGTCTGGCGATCGACGTTCTTCGGCGCAGACGACGTGTAGAGCTTGTCGAAGGCCTTCGAGGCCGGGGCGCCGCTGGGGACCCCCGGCGCGGTGCCCCGCATGCCCTCGACGAGCGGCGGTCCCACGTCCTGCGGCAGGCTGCTCGAGGCGAGCCCGTCGGTGCCCCAGGCGATCGTTGGATCCCACTTCCCCGTCCGCTCCAGCGCGGGAGCGACCTTGACGAAGGTCTCCGGGAAGTCGATGATCACGATCGTGTCCGGGTTTCCGGAGACGATCTGCTGCGCCTCGGAGTCATAGGTCGCGGCCTTCGGGTCGTAGATGACCGTCTCGCCGATCTTTCCGCCCTTGTCCTTCCAGGCCGCGCTGAACGAGTCTGCCAGGCCCGTTCCATAGGAGTCGTTGCGGGCACCGACGTTGACGGTCTTGCCCTTGGCAGTCCCGAGGACCCTCTCGATCCCGTTGGCCAGCGTCGGGCCCTGGAACGAGTCCGGCGGCGCCGTACGGTTGATGAGCCCGTCGTCGTCGAGGCCCGTGATCTCATCGCTGGTCGAGGCCGGTGAGATCTCGAGCACCCCCTCGGGGATCGCCACGGATCGCGCGACCGGAATCGTGTCGGCCGAGGCCCACTCGCCGGCGATGCAGCTCGCGCCCTCGTCGACCATCTTGCGAGCGCCGGTGACCGACGCCTGGGGGTCGGTCTCCGAGTCCTCGGTCAGAAGCTCCACGCTGCTGATGTCGGCGTTGGCCTGTTGGGCCGCCTTGTTGATCTCGTCGGCCGCTATGTTTGCCGCCTTCTCGCCTGGAGGACCGAAGTCCGACAGGTCGCCGGTCAGGGGGACCAGGTCGCCGATCGTCAGTTGTCCCGTCGCTCCACCCCCGCCGCCGCAGGAGGCGAACGCGAGCGAGGCGCCGCCAACGCATACGGCGAGAACCACCATCCTCAACCGTCTCATTGTTGATCACTCCTCTCGATGCACGCCGTCATTCGAACAGGTTGCCCAGCGCACTCTATCCAGCCCAGCGTGCTGTTGCGAGAGATATCACGATCCCCTGGGATCGTCACTCTCAGAGGCGAAAACGGAGGTGGTGCATGATCCATAGATGTCGCCCTGAACGATTTTTGTGGGCCACAAAAAGCTTCAGCGGCGTGATGGCGGGGGATCGTCGCAGCGGGAGGCGGCCCCCCGTTACGACGAGGCGGCGAGGCGCGGCCACCCTTTCGCGGGCGTCCGAGGCTGGCGGGTCTTCCGGGCTACTCGCCCGCGTCGCCCGCGTCCGCGGGCTCCCCGCCGGTGTCCTCCGGCGCGCCGCCGTGGCGGTCGTCGGGCGGTGAATCCGGCCCCGGCCCTCGGTCCTCGCCCGCCTTCGCGCCGACGCCCACCGGCTCGCGCTTCTTGGCGGGACGCTTGGTCGGCTTCACCAGCTTGAGCTTCAGCGGCCGCTCCTGCTCGTCGCCGGCCTCGTCTCGCTCGATCAGCACCGTGGTGCCGGAGCTAAGGTCGCCCTGGCGAAGCACCTCGTCGGCGAGCGGGTCCTCGATGTAGCGCTGGATCGCGCGGCGCAACGGCCTCGCCCCCATCGCGGGGTCCCAGCCACGGTCTACGAGCAGCTCCTTCGCCGGCTCGTCGAGCTCGAGCTGGAGCTCGTGCTCGGCGACCTGGGCGCGTACGCGGCCGATCATCAGGTCGATGATCTCCTTGATCTCCTCCCGCGTGAGCTTGTGGAAGACGATGACCTCGTCGATCCGGTTCAGGAACTCGGGCCGGAAGACCTTCTTCAGCTCCCCCATGATCCGGTCCTTCATCTCCTCGTAGGAGGTGCCTGTCTCGTCCGAGGTTCCGAAGCCGAAGGAGACGTTGCGGGCGATGTCCTTCGCGCCGATGTTCGAGGTCATGATCACGATCGCGTTACGGAAGTCGACCGTCCGACCCTGAGCGTCGGTGAGGCGCCCGTCCTCCAGGATCTGGAGGAGGATGTTGAAGACGTCGGGGTGGGCCTTCTCGATCTCGTCCAGCAGCAACACCGAGTAGGGCTTCCGGCGCACGGCCTCGGTGAGCTGGCCGCCCTCGTCGTAACCCACGTAACCGGGCGGCGAGCCGACGAGCCGCGACACCGCGTGCTTCTCCATGTACTCGGACATGTCGATGCGCACCATCGCGTCCTCGTCTCCGAACAGGAACTCGGCGAGCGTGCGTGCAAGCTCCGTCTTCCCGACCCCCGACGGACCCAGGAAGATGAACGAGCCGGCCGGACGCTTCGGGTCCTTGATCCCGGCGCGCGAGCGGCGGATCGCCTTCGAGACCGCGGTGATCGCCACGTCCTGACCGATCACCCGCTTGTGCAGCTCGTCCTCCATGCGGAGGAGCTTCTTGGTCTCGGCCTCGGTGAGCTTGAACACGGGGATCCCGGTCCACATCGAGACGATGTCGGCGATCTCCTCCTCGCCCACCTCAGGGCGCTCGCCGCCCTCGCCCTCGGCCCACTTGTCCTCGAGCTCGCGCTTGCGATTGGTGAGCTGGCGCTCCTTGTCCCGGAGATTGGCCGCCTTCTCGAACTCCTGCGCCTCGATCGCCGCCTCCTTGGCGCGGCGCG
>Ga0126312_10003962_pt1 | contig 9996 bp, 13 predicted proteins | sample Plot104A_FD_92537 | JGI IMG/M metagenome (GOLD analysis project Ga0126312, IMG submission 92537) | Serpentine soil microbial communities from UC McLaughlin Reserve, CA, USA - Plot104A | ecosystem: Environmental > Terrestrial > Soil > Grasslands | place: USA: UC McLaughlin Reserve, Lake County...
AGCGCCGGGTCGAACGTGCGGATCGCGGCGCTGACGATCGCGAGCTCGGCCGCCGGCATCAGCGGTGGCGCCAGATGTCGCCGTCGGCGGTCAGCACGCCGAGCCGGATCGACTTGCCGCAGTGCGGGCAGGTCGCGGTCGCGGCGCAGTCGAGGTAGCCGGGGTCGCCCAGGTCGGGGTCGAGCTCGAGGTTCGCGGACGGCCGCCACCAGTCCTGGAAGTGGTCGCCGCACTTCGGGCACTCGACCGTGATCGACTCGCCGGCAGTCATCGCCCTCACGACGGGATGCTACGCCGCCGGCGCGGCGACGCGGTCAGGCCGGCGCGATGCTCGGCTCCGACGCGCGCTGCGCGTTGGCCACGATCGCGTCGACGATCCGGTCCCAGGCGCCATGCGGCAGGTCGTGCCCCATGCCCTCGATCATGACGAGCTTGGAGCCCGGGATGGCGGCGGCGGTCGCGCGGCCGCCGGACGGGCGCACCATCCGGTCCTTCGTGCCGTGGATGACGACGGTGGGGGCCGTGATGCGGCGCAGATCGGATGCGCGGTCGCCGGCCGCGAGGATCGCCGCGAGCTGGCGGCCGGTGCCCGCCGGGTCGTAGCTGCGCTCGTAGCTGAGCTCGGCGGCCTTGCGCGTCTCCTCCTCGTCGAACGGGAAGCCGGGCGAGCCGATCAGCTTGAAGACCGACACCGCCGACTCGATCGCGCCCTCGCGGTTCGGGGCCGGGCGGCGGATGAAGATCGGGTACACGCGCAGCCCCGGCATCCCCTTCCAGCGGTGGCCGGTGTTCGACATGATCGACGCGAGCGACAGCACACGGTCGGGATGGCGCGCGGCCATCGCCTGGGCGATCATGCCGCCCATCGAGGCGCCGACGACGTGTGCGCGCTCGATCCCGAGGTGGTCGAGCAGCCCGATCCCGTCCGCGGCCATGTCGGCGAGCGAGTAGCGCGCGGCGGACTTGTCGCGCAGCAGCAGCTGACGGATCGTCGGCGGCCGGAACTGGCGCATGTGCGTCGAGCGGCCGGTGTCGCGGTTGTCGTAGCGGATCACGAAGAAGCCGCGGGCGACGAGCTGCTCGCAGAAGCCGAGCGGCCAGGCGATCATCTGCGTGCCGAGGCCCATGACGAGCAGCAGCGCGGGATCGTCGCGGCTGCCGAACGTCTCGAAGCAGATCTCGACGTCGCCGATCTTGGCGAGCTCCTCGGCCATAGGCGTCGAGGCTAGCGGGCAGCGCTTGAGGCGTGCTTCAGGTCGCGCTGCTCCCATGGCCGCCGATGGCACGCCTGCCGCTGACGCTGCGCGCGCTCCTGCTCGTCCCGCTGCTCGCGGTCGGCGTCGACCTCGCGCGCGCGACCGTCGCCTGCGGGCCGCGCGCGGAGAGCTGCCTCGAGGCCGCCGGCCAGGGCTGGCTCGGCGCGGCCGGCAGCGTGCTGCTCGTGCTCTACGCGGCCGCGCTCGCGTTCGCCGTGAGCGCGCTCGCGCGCGGCCGGTCGGCGGCGCCGCGGTCGCCGGGCTTCCTGCGCATGTGGCTGGTCGGCGCGGCCGGCGTCGCCGCCGTCTGCGGCGGCCAGGCGCTGCTGGCCGGCGCGCTCGGCGACGGCGCCGCGCTCGGCGGTGGCTGGGCCGAGCTGCTCGCGTTCTGCGCGGTCGCCGGCGCCGTGCTCGCGCTTGCGCTGCGGATCGCGCCGGCCGCCGAGGCGCTCGTCCGCTCGCTGTGCGCGCCGCGGCTCGCGATCGCCGGCGCGCCGGCGCCGCGCATCCGAGCGCCCCACGCGCGCCGCCCCGGCGTCCGCTTCGCGCTCGCCATGCGCGAGCGCGGGCCGCCTCCCTCGCTCGACTGACGGCGCCGCCGGGCGCCGTCCGCGTCCGCATCAGCCCAAGTCGAGAGAGAAGGAGTTCCCATGTTCGTCACCCGCACCCGGCGCCTGCTCGCGGCCGTCGCGCTCGCCGCATTCGTCGTCGCCGTCGCGGCGGTCGCCTCGTCGTCCGGAGGGCAGCCCGCCAAACCGGTCGCGAAGTCCACGCTGTTCCGCGGCATCCCCGAGCACGACGGCGTGCTCGGCGACCCGAACGCTCCGGTCACCGTGACCGAGTACGTCGACCTGCAGTGCCCGGTCTGCGCGGCCGCGGCGCGCGAGACGCTGCCGACCCTCGTGCGCGATTACGTGCGCACGGGCGAGGCGAAGCTCGACGTCCGCACGCTGAGCTTCATCGGCCCCGATTCCGAGCGCGCGGCGCGGGTCGCAGCCGGCGCCGCTCAGCAGGGGCGGTTGTGGCCGTTGCTCGAGGCGTTCTACGCCGCGCAGGGCCAGGAGAACAGCGGCTACGTGACTGACGAGCACCTGCGCGCGGTCGCCGTAGCGGCGGGAGTCGACGCTGACGCCGCGCTCGAGTTCGCCGACAGCGCCGCGGCGCAGGAGCCGCTCAACCGCGCCAACGCCGACGCGCAGCGGCTCGGGATCGACTCGACGCCGACGTTCACGGTCGCCCGCGGCGACGGCGCGCCGCGCGTGCTGCAGGCGCACGACGAGCGCTCGCTGGCCGCCGCGATCGACGCGGAGCTCGCGCGATGATCGCGCGCGCCGCCGGGGCGTCGGGCCAGGCGGCGCCGCTGCGCGCGGCGTCGGCGGCCGTCGCGCTCGCCGGCCTCGGCATCGCCGGCTACCTCACCACGGTCCACTACGCCGGCGGCACGCCGGCGTGCGCGATCGCGCACGGCTGCGCGACGGTTCAGCAGTCCAAGTACGCGGAGCTAGCCGGCGTCCCGGTCGCGCTGCTCGGCCTGCTCGGCTACGCCGCCGTCCTCGCCTCGCTCGCGCGTGACGGCGAGGGCGCGCGTACCGTCACGGCGTTCCTTTCGCTCGCCGGCTTCGGCTTCTCCGGCTGGCTGACGTACGTCGAGGTCGCGCGGCTGGACGCGATCTGCAGTTGGTGCGTCGCCTCGGCGGTCTGCATGACGCTGCTGGCGGCGCTGTCGGTCGCGCGGGTGCTGCGTATGTGACGCCGCGCCCGTTCGCGCGTAGTACCGGCATGCGATCGCTCCTGCCCGCCCTGCTCGCCGCCGCGGCCCTGGCTGGCTGCGGCGGCGACGACGAGCAGGCAGCGGCGCCCGCGCCCGCCGACTCCACGCGCCTGACGATCACCGTCACGAAGGCGGCGCCCGATCCAATCCGGATGGAGCTGCGCTGCGGCGGCGACGACCCGTGCGAGCGGTTGCAGCTCCGCAAGCTCCAGCGGATCGCGGAGCCGCACGACCCGACGCGCGCCTGCACGCTCGTGTATGGCGGCCCGGAGAAGGCGCGCATCACCGGCACGCTCGCGGGGGAGCCGGTCGACGTCACGGTCACGCGCTCGAACGGCTGCGGGATCGCCGACTATGAGGCGCTGTTCGAGACGCTCGGGCGCAAGCCGCCCTTGAGCGGCTGACGCGCTCAGGTCCCGAGCTCGTCCTCGTCATCCCCTGCGAGCTGCTCGAGCAGCTCGAGGGCGGTGGCCTGGGCGGGCGTCGCCGCCACCTCGCCGCCGCCGAGGTCCTCCAGCTGCGGGTAGAAGCTCGCGTGCACGGTGATCTCGTCGCCGCCGGCGTCCTCCAGCACGATCGCGGCGCGGCCGCCGGTCTCGCCCTCGCCCGGGTCCGGGCCGGCCGCGGTGCGCGCCGCCGTGAGCACGGTCATCGCGAGCTCGCGCCAGTGGCCGACCGCGTCGGACTGCTCGGCCTCGTTCATGTCCGCGAGGTGGTGCTGGTTGCGCTCGGCGAGCGCGGCGACCGCCGCGCGCAGGGCCGCGTCGCTCAGGAGGTCGTCGGGCTGGAAGGCCATCGGATGAGCGTACGACGTTTCAGCACAGCACCGCGCGGACGACGCCCAGGTAGTCGAGCAGGCTGCGCGAGCTGAGGAAGTCGCTGCGCACGCGCTCGCGCGCCGCGTCGCCCATGCGCTCGGCCCGCTCGGTGTCGGCGAGCAGCCCGGCGACGGCGTCGCCGAACGCGGCGAGGTCGCGCGGGTCGTCGAGCAGCACGCCGCACGTCCCGTCTACGATCTGGTCCTGGATGCCGCCGATCCGCGAGGCGACGACCGGCCGCGCCTTCCACATCGCCTCCGCGACCGTCAGCCCGAACCCTTCGGCGATGCTCTTCTGCACGACGACGCGCGCGTGGCGCTGGAGCGCGTTGACGATGATCGCGTTCTCCTCCGCGTCGTCCATCGGCAGGCACGCGAGGTGCAGCCGGCGGCGCGCCGGCTCGGGCAGCCGCTCACGCAGCTGCTGCGCCTCGCGCAGCACCTGGCCGCCCTCGGGGTCGTCGGCGACCGCCTCGACCGCCGGGCCGGCGTAGACGAGGTGCGCGTCCGGCACGTGCTCGGCGAAGCCGCGGATCACACCGAGCGGATCCTTCAGCTCGTCCCAGCGCGACACCTGCACGACGACGGGGTCGTCGGGGCCCAGCGGCGCGTCCTCGAACACCTCGGCGCGGCGGGTGACGCGGCCCGGGCTGCCGTCCTGGCGCGCGAACGTCGCGGCCTCGGGGCGGGCGCCGTCGCTGACGATCCCGGCGGCGAGCAGGACGGCGCGCACGGTCTCGTCGTTTAGGTCCTGGTTCTTGGGCGCGAACGCGTCGATCGACGGCGCGATCAGGTGGATGCGCGCGGCGTCGAGGTGCTCCCACACGAACGCCGCGCGGGAGAAGATGAACGCGTCGGCGGACTCGACGTACGGATGCAGGAACGCCCAGGCGTCGCGCACCGTCTCGTTCGGCTCGTCGAGCCCGATGTGGCAGCGCCAGACCACCTTCGCACCGGTGCGCCGCAGCGGCTCCACCAGCCCGGCGGTCTGCGGGTCGTGCAGGATCACGACGTCGCGCTCGCCGATTCGCGCGGCGAGCGCGCCGGCCTCGGCGCGCAGCGTGCGCTCGTAGATGCCGCGGGCGGCGTCGTCGAGCGGGCGGCCGTCGCCCTCGGCGCCGTGCAGGCGGTTGTGCAGCCGTTTCGTGACGTCGAAGAACCGCGGGTCGCCGCCGATCACCGCCCAGCGGCAGTCGACGCCGATGCCGCGCGCGTAGCCGACCAGCGGCCGCAGCAGCTCCACCACACCGCCGCCCTTGGCGGTCGAGTTGACGTTCCAGACGGTGCGGCCCTCGAACAGCTTCCGCGCGTCCTCCGCCCCCGTCTCGAACGACCGCAGCTGCTGCTCGGACAGGACGTCGCGCAGCCGCTCGGCGCCGACAGGGGGAATGTCGACGGTCTCGGGCATGACAGGCACTTACCCGCGAGCGGTGCGCTGCCATCCTTCGCCGCCATGGGAGCGGACCCGGTCGCGCAGGCGTTCGCCGCCGCGCGCACGGACGAGCGGCTCGTGCTCGTCGAGGGCTTCCACGCGCTCAAGCACGCGCTGCGGTTCGGCGCCGAGCTGGTCGCGGCGGCGACCGACGACGCCGCGGCGCTCGGGCGGCTGGCTGAGCGGCTCGCGCCCGACGTGCGGCCGGCGCTCGCCGCGCGGGTGGAGGAACGGCCGCTCGACGCGCTGGTCGCCCGCGTGCCGCACACCGGCGTCGTCGCGGTCGCGCGGCGGCCGGCGTTCGCGGCCGGCGACCTGCTCGCGGTCGCGCCGGGAACGCCGGTCGTGCTGCTGGAGGACCCGCGCCACCTCGGCAACGTCGGCGCCGTCGTGCGGGTCGCCGCGGCGGCCCGGGCGGCGGGAGTGCTGACGACGGGTCCGCGCGACCCGTGGGACCCGGCGGCGCTGCGCGGCTCGGCCGGGCTGCACTTCGCGCTGCCGGTCGGGCGCGCCGATCCGGCGGCGCTCGGCGATCGGCCGCTCGTCGTGCTCGACCCGGACGGCGATGACCTCGCGGCGCTGCCGGACGGCGCGCTGCTCGCGTTCGGGACGGAGCGCGACGGCGTCAGCGACGCGCTGGCGGCGCAGGCCGCCGCGCGCGTGCGGATCCCGATGCGCGCCGGCGTCTCGAGCCTCAACCTCGCGACCGCCGTCGCGGTCGCGCTCTACATCGGGCGCAGCGGCTTCTCCCAGCGCTCGATCGACCAGACCGGGCGCATCCCGACCGACTCGTAGAGCCGCGTCGCGCTCGCGTTCTCGCCCTGGACCGAGAGCTCGGCGACGGTCAGGCCCGCCGCGCGCAGCCGCGCCAGCCCGTGCAGCAGCAGCGCACGTCCGAGGCCGCGGCCGCGCACGCGCGGCGCGACCGCCAGGTAGTCGACGTAGCCGACGCCCTCCTCCCAGCGCTCGCACAGCACGACGGCGGCGAGCCCGCCCGCGTCCTCGTGCAGCAGCCACAGCGAGGGGTCCCAGCCCTGCTTGTCGACCTTCGCCGCCTGCCACGACTCGAGCGAGCGCGGCTCGCTGCCGGGCACGCCGGCCATCGCCTCCTCGACGAGCGCGTGCACGGGCGCGTCGTCGGCGCCGCGGCTGAATGGGCGCACGGTCACGTCGGCGGGCGGCGGCGGCGCCTCGGCCAGCTCCATCCGCATGCGGAAGTAGCAGTACGCCGGCCAGTAGCCGGCGCCGAGCAGGTGCGTCCGAGCGGGCTCGTTCGACGTTGGGACGAACTGGCGCACGAGCGCCTCGCCGCGCTCGATCGCGCGCGCCTCGGCAGCCTCGCGCAGCGCCGTGCCGACGCCGCGGCCCTCGTGCGCCGGCGGCACCGTGACCAGCGCCGCGCCGCGGTCGTCGAGCAGCGCGTAGCCGAGCGGCCCGTCGCCGTCCTCGACGAGCCAGGCGTCGAGCCGCGGGTCGATCCCGGGCGCCGCCCAGTCGGCCTCGACGTCCTCGAGCGTGTAGTCCGGGCGCCCGAGGTCGGCGATGTCGCGGGCGACGATCAGGTCGAGCACGGCCGGAGCGTCGCCGGGCTCGGGAGCGCGGACGTTCATGACGAGGACATTACGGCCCCGCGGAGCACGTGCGCATCGGCACGAGGAGGGGTACGATCCAGCCATGGTGCGTCGCACGCGGATCGCCGTGGCCGCAGCGGTCGCCGCCGGGGTGCTCTCCGGCGCCGCGCTCGCTCCCGCCGCGGGCGATCAGCGGACCACGGGCGGCCAGCGCGTCTCCTACACGGAGGACGGCATCCCGTACGTGAACTCCGGCCTCGAGTGCAAGGCCGGGAAGGGCGCGCACAAGGCGCACGAGCAGAAGCCGGCCGACGCCTCCGACTACTGAGTCAGGCCGCCGCGTCGGTGCGCGTCATGCGCACGGCCGCGTCCAGCTCGGCGGTCGCGCCGCCGCGGTAGACGCCCTTGATCGGCGGCCTGGCGCGGCGAAGTCCTCGTCGTAGCTGCCGTCCATCGGACGGCATCCTCACACGGCGGCGCGCGGTCGTCCACGCGCGCCGTGCTCGAGCTCGTCGGCGTGCGCGATGTGCCCGAGCTCGCGCCAGATCAGCGCCAGGATGAGCGCGGATCCGACGAACGCGAACCAGAACGGGCCGGTGACGCCCCAGATCCGCGCGATGACGCCGCCGAGCGCCTGCCCGGCGAGGATGCCGCCGTAGACGCCGATCATGTAGAGGCTGCCGACCCTGCCCTGGAGCTCGGTCGGCACCGCTCGCATGCGCACGGTCTGCGAGGTCGTGCCCCAGACGAACGCGTGCGCGCCGAAGGCGAACATGATCGCCATCGCCACCCACCACGTCGTCGTGACGGCCAGGCCGAGGTGGGTGAACGTCTCGATCAGCAGGCCGACGCGCATGATGTCGGCCAGGCTCGCGTGGCGCTCGAGCCAGTCGTACGCCGCCGTGCCCGCAAAGCCGCCCGCCGCGCCGACCGTGGTGAGCAAGCCGAAGCCGACGGCGTCGAGGCCGAGCCGCTGCGTCGCATAGAGCACCAGCACCGACCACGCCGCGCCCCACGTGACGTTGAACGTGACGATGGTGAGGGTGAGCGTGCGCACCGCGGCGTTTCCCCACGTCCACCGGAACGCCTCGACGATGTCGCGACCGACGTGGGAGGGCTCGGCCGGCCGATCGATCGACGGAAGTCGCATCCGGGAGACGAGGATCGCTCCGAGGGCGACGCACAGCGACTGCGTGAGGAACGGCAAGGCCATGCCGGCCGCGAAGAGCGCGGCTCCGACGGCCGGGCCGACCAGCTGGTTCGCGGTGAGCAACCCGGCCATCAGCCGGGCGTTGCCGATTCCGAGGTCGGCCTTGGCGATGACCATCGGCAGCAGCGTGCCGGTGGCCGTGTCGGCGAACACCTCGGCGACCCCGATCAGCAGCATCGCGACGAGCACGACGGCGACGTCGACATAGCCCGTGATCAGCGTCACGGTCAGGACGGCGAGCACGCCGGCGCGCATCAGGTCGACCACGGCGACGAGGAGCCGACGGTCCATGCGGTCGGCCAGGACGCCGGCGTAGAGGCCGAACAGAAGCCACGGGAGGCGCTGGAGCAGAGCGGCGAGGGCGACGAGCAGCGGGTCCTGCGTCTGCGACGCGATCAGGAGCGGCCCGGCGGCGATGCCGATGCCGTCACCGAGGTTGCTGATCCACGACGAGCCGACGAGCCACCGGAAGGACGTGCCCATGCGAGCGGGCAGCACAGCCTCGACCAGTCGACCCATGGGCACGCCGGCCGAGGCTAGCCGTCGCACCGTCCGCTAGCGTGGCGCGCGATGCGCTTCGCGGTGATGGTCGAGGGCCAGGAGGACGTTACCTGGGACGACTGGGTCGCGCTCGCGCAGGCGTGCGAGCGGCTCGGGTTCGAGGCGCTGTTCCGCTCCGACCACTACCTGTCCGTGATGGGCGGCGACGGCCGCGGCTCGCTCGACGCCTGGGGGACGCTGTGCGGGCTGGCGGCGATCACGTCGACGCTGCGGCTCGGCACGCTGGTGTCGCCGGCGACGTTCCGGCATCCGTCGGTGCTCGCCAAGAACGCGGTGACCGCCGACCACATCTCCGGCGGACGCGTGGAGCTGGGGGTGGGCACCGGCTGGCTGGAGGCCGAGCACCGCGCGTACGGGTTCCGCTTCCCGCCGATGGGCGAGCGGATGAGCAGGCTGGAGGAAGAGCTCGAGATCGTCACCGGCTCGTTCGCGCGCGGGCCGTTCAGCTTCAGCGGCGAGCACTACGAGGTCGTCGAGCTCGACGCGCTGCCGAAGCCGGTGCAGGACCCGCTGCCGCTGCTGATGGGCGGCGCGGCGAGGAAGCGCGGCGCCGCGCTCGCGGCGCGATTTGCGAGCGAGTACAACGTCGTGCACGCCTCGCCCGACGAGGCGGCGGCGGTCGGCGCGCGGCTCGACGCCGCATGCGAGCACGCCGGGCGCGATCCGTCGACGCTGCGGCACTCGCTCATGCACCAGTTCGTGGTCGGGCGCGACGAGGGAGAGCTGCGCGCCCGCGCCGAGCGGCTCGCGGAGGTCATCGGCTCGCCGGCGGACGTCGGCGAGCTGCGCCGCACCGCGCTCGCCGGCACTACCGACGAGGTCGTCGCGCGGCTGCGCGAGTACGAGGCGGTCGGGATCGAGCGCGTGATGCTCCAGCACCTGCTGCACCGCGACGTCGAGGCGCTCGAGCTGATCGCCGCCGAGGTCGTGCCGGCGTTCGCGTGAACAGCGCGTTCACGGGCGCGCGACTGGACCGCGCCGGCGACGTCCGCCGCCGAGATCCGGACTGGGTCGCCGCGCAGCGATCGCAGCCGTCGGCGCGCGCCGTGCTGGTTGGGGACGAGGGCGTCGTGATGGACGGCGACCGCTTGGCGCTGGTGCCGCTGGACGAGGGGATGCGGGCGGCGGCCGCCGTGGCCGATCGGTCGTCGGCCGTGGCCGATCGGTCGCCGGCCGTGGCGGATCGGTCGTCGGCCGCCGCCGCCGATCGGCCTTCGACCTCGTCGTTCGAGCCACTCCTCTTGGGCATCGACGCGACCGGGCCGCTGTTCGCGATCGACGTCGACGCGCCGGCGCCGGGCGGCGACCGGCCGCCGCCGCTGATCGCCGCGGGGGCGCCGCGGGGGAGCGCCGCGGCGCTGCCTGCGCCCGCGGACGG
>Ga0126312_10003963_pt1 | contig 9995 bp, 6 predicted proteins | sample Plot104A_FD_92537 | JGI IMG/M metagenome (GOLD analysis project Ga0126312, IMG submission 92537) | Serpentine soil microbial communities from UC McLaughlin Reserve, CA, USA - Plot104A | ecosystem: Environmental > Terrestrial > Soil > Grasslands | place: USA: UC McLaughlin Reserve, Lake County...
GTGCCGGCGATATAGACAGCACCATCGGAGGCGGTCGCCACAGCAAAGCCCTGATCGGACGCTGTGCCGCCCCAGGTCCGCTCCCACAGCAAAGTCCCGTTCGCGTCGAATTTCAGGAGGACCGCGTCACCTCCGTTGTCAGCGGTGACGCCGGTTACGTAGACCGAGCCATCTGCACTAACCGCGACGTCTGGTCGTCCGAGCCCGCGGATGGTCGTCCTATTCCAGATTCTCTGCCAGCTCAGTGATCCGTCGGCTGCGAATTTCACGAGAAAAATTCTCGGGCTGGGGTTACCGAATGGATCCATGGCGAAGCTGTCAGTGATACCTACGACGTACGAGCTTCCGTCGGCCGCGCTGGCAACGCCGTCCGCCACATCACTCCCGGCACCACCCCATGTGGTTTCTGTGAGTAGCGTCTGGCCCTGAACGCCGCCAATAGCGAAGGCGATAGAGAAAATGGCGAAAAAGAAAGTTTTCATGGTCTTGAGATATTGTTTTTGTGTTCTTCGTTTTCCTCGTCGACATCGGGCGGAAAACAAACGACCGAAAGGTTAGCAAGTTGTTACTTTTGCCGACTAAACTACTGTTGCGGCTGGCGATTGAATCCCAACACGATGCTTGCAATGAAAAGTTGTTCAGTATCGATCCGTCGGGATGCGGAACGATCGGCCTGCGGGCTCTGCTAGCGGTGCAAGAATAGCCAGCGTAAGCAGAATGAAATATCTTCGCACGCAAGCGCGGGTGGGCTTGCTCGAGAAGGTAACGAATCGTTAACCTTTTGGGGTTTGCTGAGAGTTGCCTCGCTTCTCATGCTCCTCAGATATGATTGGCGAAACACTGAAAAAATGGAGACGTGCGCATCCGGCTATCGCTTTATTTGTTTTTGGCGCGGCGTGCGCAATGACGCTTGGCGAAGCTTCGGCGCAGGTCGCGACGTTCACGACTCAGCAGTACCCACTGCTCGGCAACACCCATATCGCCGCTGATCTGAACGCGGACAGCAGACCCGACCTCGCCGGTGCTGGCGCGAATGCGGTGTCGGTCATGTTGGGGAATGGCGATGGAACGTTCCGCCCCAAAACCGATTTTCCTCTCGGAATGCAGACACAGGCGGTGGCCGCGGGTGATTTCAATAGCGATGGCCGGATGGATTTGATGGTTACGCTGAACACACCCCAGTTTAGTCTCGCACTGCTTACTGGCACCGGCACGGGCACCTTCAACGCACCAACGTTTTTCCCGAACACGTCTGGATTCGATTCGCCCGCAATCGCGGCGACGGATCTTAACGGGGACGGCAAACTCGATCTGGTGGTGATGCATACCATCTCTTGTTTCACCGCGCCATGCCGGGCCTCGCGTAGCATCACTATTCTGCTCGGCACCGGGAATGGCACGTTTCAAACACCGAGCGAGATCGATGTCGGCACCGGCCCAATGGCCATGGCGGTACTGGATTTGAACCGCGATGGAATCAAGGATGTGGCGATCGGCGGCGGGAATACCGAGCTCTCTATTTTGCTCGGCGTGGGCAATGGAACGTTTACGCGCCAACCAGTTGTCACACTGGTGCCGGGTGGCGATCTTTTTTCCGCCTGCAATGATATTGGTGTCGGTGACCTGAATCGCGATGGCATTCAGGATTTGGTCGTGCCGCTGGGTAACGGCAACGGGAACGCCATCCTTATCGGCAACGGGAACGGCACGTTTCAGGTCAGGTCGCGCATTCAAATCGATGAGACTTTCGCCCCGCTGCACGTAGCCGTGGCCGATTACAACCGCGACGGCTTGCTCGACATTGCTCGCACTATGGGTGACGGCACGAATGGCTTGCTGCAAATCTTGAGGGGTAATGGCGATGGCACTTTTCAGGCACCAAATCGTTACCTGGTCCCGCCGCCCAGTAGGGGCGGCATCATGATCCTTGCCGGCGATTGGAATGGCGATGCTAAACCGGACATTGCTTTTGTCGAGGGGGGTGCTGGCGCGCCGCTGATTGACGTCTTGACCAACACAACCGGCGGCGTGCCGCCGTCTCTCGGTGTCGCAAGCTTGTCGTTGAATCCAGCGACAGTGACGGGAGGTAATTCCTCAACTGGAACTGTGACGCTAACCGCGGTCGCGCCGGCACCGACAACGGTTGCCATCGCTAGCAACAACGCCGCCGCGACCGTTCCGAACAGCGTCGTTGTCCCCGCGGGCTCGAGCTCGAGGACTTTCACCATCGGAACCACTCAAGTGCCTGCAACGACAAGTGCCATAATCACTGCGTCCCTCAATAACACGTCGCGCTCGGCTACTTTGACAATTAATCCGCCCGGCACTGATACGATTTCAATCACACGAGCCGAATACGACAGCGGCAACCGCAGACTGCGGGTTGAGGCCACGAGCACACGTGCAACAGCGACCTTGCAGGTGGTTGTCAGTTCTAGTGGCCAACTGATCGGCACGCTTTCAAACGAGGGCGGCGGAAGATTCCGTGGCGAGTTTTCGTGGCCGGTCAATCCGCAGAGCATCACCGTGCGCAGTAACTTTGGCGGTCAAGCCACGCGCACGGTGACTTTGAGGTAATACAGTGGCGTTAGCGGGATCGTCTGCGGCTCCGCGATTCTTTCTTCATGAGTTGCTGCAGAGCTGTGATCGAGGTTCAGAGTCTCGCGGCTTTTAGAACAGCAGTCTTTCGTATATGGGTGTCACCGAGGATGAACACATCCGGCAATGCCGGCACGGTGAGGCTAATCAACCTTTCATCAGCGATACCGTTGTAGTTGAGATTGAGATGTTGATGTGCGTCACGCGGTTGTGATCCAATCCGAGTCGCCGGTTACCTGCTCGCGACAGTGACGTCGCCCGCATTTGCCGACGGTCGCGCGTCGACACCACGAACCCATGCAAATTTTAGTCGTCGAAGATGAAGTTCGTCTTGCTCAGCATATCTCTCGCGCCCTCATTGAAGCTGGCCATGAGCCTACTATGGTCCACGACGGCGAAACCGCCTTGGGCGAAGCGGAGGCAAAGCACTACGATCTCATCGTGCTCGATGTGATGCTGCCAGGGATAGGTGGCTTCGAAGTGCTGCGAGGTTTGCGCGGGGCGAAAATGGCCACTCGTGTCCTTATCTTGACCGCGCGTGGCGAGGTGAGCGATCGGGTGACTGGCCTCGGACTGGGCGCGGATGATTACCTCGCCAAACCGTTCGCCATGCAGGAACTGGTCGCGCGAGTGAGTGCGCTCGGGCGACGTTTTCCCGAGAAAGCGCCCATCAAACTCCAAGTCGGCGATTTGGTTTTGAACGTGGCGGACAGAGCACTGTACCGGGGCCCGCGCCGGATCGAGCTTTCGGCGCGAGAACTCACGTTGTTGCGCGTGCTGATGCGCGAACCTGGCCGCATCTTTAGCCGCACCGAATTGTGCGAGCGCGTCTGGGAACGGGAACATGATTATGGCGTGAAACTAGTCGAAGCCTTCATCAGCCGTCTGCGCAAGAAGATTGACTCGCCGCCGCTTATCCACACCGTGCGATACTTAGGCTACACGATTCGGGAGCCGGAATGAGAGACTGGCCATTACGCTGGAAGGTCGCGCTTTACTCCGCGTTGCTTGCCGTGACCGCTACCCTGGGCGGCGCGATCACCACCTGGTTTGTCCTGCGTCGTGCCGAAATCGCGGCTTTCGATCGGCGCCTAACGACTGACGCCCAAGAATTCTTTCGCGACGTGGAACATTTCGAAGGTGGTCAGACGAACAACCGGCGAGTGTTCAAGGAGATCTTCGTGCCGCTCTCACTGCGTAAGCGCCTCGTTGAAGTAACCGACGCAAGCGGCACTGTGCTGTATCTTTCGCCGCGATTGCGCCAGCCGTTCCCTCGCGATGGCATCAAAGAATTTCATAACCACAAGATCGACGGGAAAAACGTTCGCCTGGCTGAGTTTAGTGAAAATGGCCTCACCTTGCGCGCCGGTGATGACCTCAAGGAGATCAATCAAATCGGCCGCGATATTTTCCTGGCAATGCTAGGGGCGATTCCGACGGTGCTCTTAATAACCCTGTTCGGTTCGGCCTGGGTCGCGAGCAAAGCGATCGCGCCAGTCGAGGAAATCCGCCAGGCGGCCAAGACGATCACCGCGCAGCGGCTCGACCAGCGGCTGCCTGTCCCGCCGACTAACGACGAGATCGCAGGATTAATCGAAGTGCTCAATGCGACCTTCGAACGGCTGCAGCGCAGTTTCGAACAATCGGTCCGTTTTTCCGCCGACGCTTCGCATCATTTGAAAACGCCGATCGCTGTCCTGCGCGCCGGTGTTGAAGAAATCATCGCCGATGTCGAATGCAGCGAAAGCACACAAGCGTGCGCCGAAGGGCTGTTACATCGCATTCATCACGTTAGTTCAGTCGTGGACAATCTGCTTCTGCTCTCTCGCGCCGATGCCGGTCGGCTTGAGTTGTTGAAGGCTGAGTTCGACTTAGGCGAAGTGCTTGAAGGCGTTCTTGATGACGCGCTTATTTTAGCCGAGCCGCTTGATCTGAAAGTGGAAGCGGATATCCCGAAGCATCTGCTGCTAAACGCCGATCGCACGTTCGTTGCGATGATCGCGCAGAATTTGGTCGAAAACGCAGTTAAATATAACATTCCTAGCGGTCGCATTCGGGTGGAGGCGCGGGCCGTCAACAGCGCCGTGGAAATGATAATCGGCAACACCGGTGACGGCATCCCCAAAGATCGCACCGGACAGTTATTCGAGCGCTTTTACCGGGTGCGCGGAGACGAACGCGTGCCAGGACATGGACTGGGCCTAAGCATTGCGCGAGAGCTAGCTCGAGCGCATGGGGGCGATGTGGAGCTGGTTCGTTCCGATGGTAGTTGGACAGAAATGCGTGTGCGTCTGCCGCAAGTTGTTTAACGACCGAAGTTGGCGAGTGGTCAGCGGCTGGCGTGATCGCTGAGTCGCCGGACTTTCTGAAGAGCGGGCACAGTTCGTTGCCAGCTTCAAAGGTTACAACTGCCGAACCTTTTCCTTCTAGGCGCAATCACTTGCACCGCCAACTTGATCAACAACAAACCTAGATCGCTATGAATAAGTTCAACCCAACATTGTTAAATTCAAGTACTCCGAGAATCCTGACCACGGCATTGGTGTTGCTCTCGGGGGCGCTCACCGACTTCGCGGCAACCGTGGAGTCGCGGTCACGGTCGTCGCCAGCCGGTTCGTGCAACCTGCCGCCGATTCCCGCGCCTGGACAGAGCGTTACGTGGACTCTTGCAAACAGCCCTTACGAAATCTGCCAGAACATCACCATCCCATCGACTTCCACGGTCATCGTGGAAGCTGGAGTGCAAATCACTTTCGACCCCGACATGCAAGTGATCGTTTTGGGCACGATGCAACTCCAGGGGCAAGCCGGTCAGCACATCGTGCTACAGGCGCCAGCCGTTTTTCCGCCGATCATCGACATCGATGGCGGTGTCTTTGACGCGTCGTTCTCAGATTTTACCGGACAAGTGCGCGTGGAAAACGGCGCGAACGTCGCGCTCGCCGATAGCAGGTTTTTGACTAGCAACGGTGTGCTTTGGGCGCAGGAGCTGCCGACTACGCGACCGTTCATTCGCGTCGAGCGCTGCACGTTCGATCCGTCTTCATCTGCGACGATCTCTGATGCGATCACCGTTCTGAAAGACAATGTGTTTAGCGGCGCCACGTGCTTTCTGCTTCGCGGGTTCGCCGACGTTACGGCGACGAACACGTTTACGAACGCGAACTTCTCCCTGAACCGTCAGGAAAGCGTGCAGCCGTTCTACATCGATGGCGTACATGCCAGTAACAGCACCATAGCAGGACTTGTCCTATCAGGGGGCAATTACTCTGTCGGCATTGACACCGTTCTTCAGAACAATCCTTATCCTGTCGCGCTCGAAGGCGGTTTGCTTCCAGACAGTGCGATTCCATTAACCGGCAACACCATCAATGCGATTAATGTTGGCAATGGCGGATTCGCCGGGAGAGGCCGATGGTCTCAGATAGCCCTGCCGTATCGACTTACTCAGCCTACGACCGATTTCCCAGGCGGCGATCTCACTATCGATCCCGGTGTGATAGTCGAAGCGACCGATCCCGATGCTGCGCTGCGCTTCCGATCGACGCGGCATAGTGTTTTGAAAGGACTTCCCGATACCCCGATCATCTTCCGCGGCCTGAACGGACAATCCTGGGTCGGTTTGCTCTTTGCCACCAACGCCACGACCGGCTGCCGCCTGGAGTACTGCACGATCGAGAACGCAGAGTTCGGCGTGATCAGCACGGATAACTGGCTTTATGTGGATAGTTGCCAGTTCACGAATAACACCGTCGGCGCGAACATGAATACTTTCGGCTCTATCACTTTTGCAAAGACGCGTTTCATCACCAACAGCAGCGGCGTGAGCCTTGACGCGCTCGGCAGCCCCTTCCTCAACAGCCCGTTTACGCCGAATTCGTTCGAGGGCAATGGCGCCGGGATTGATGCATTCGACGCGGCCGCCAGCGCCGATGCTCGGAACTCCTGGTGGAACGATCCCACCGGGCCGACGACTCCGCGGAATCCTGGCGGGCAAGGCGATCCCATTATCGGACCTGGCGAGCCCAACGTGCAATTTGAACCTTTCCTGACCAGCCCGCCGGATTTTAATAACACGCCGCCAGTAACCCGGATGATTGGACCGGGCTTGACCCAGCTATACGCTTCGCCGGACCATCAAATCCCTGATTTTCTGCTCGATCAAGGGACGAAATACATCGTGAATTGGACTGCTGAAGACGATGACGCAATCGTCAGTCAACGAATCGACTTTTCACCCGACGGTCACTTTCCCGATCGCTTCAACACATTGGTAAGCAACATTCCCGCCTCAGCGCGCTCGTGGGAGATTACCATTCCTAATCCGGGTTTTGCCGGGTCTAACCAGCCGCAATTTTTGCGGGTGGTTACGACCGACGCGAATGGTCAGGAGGGTTTTGACGAAGCGCCGGTACTGGTTCCCTCAGGCAACATCACCGGAACTCTGACGATTACGACCGACTTGAGCGGGCAAACATTTACTGCAGGTGAGCCCATTCCCGACCTCGACTGGACCGGGTCGGTAAATGCCGGAACAATCACGCCGGTGATGGTTCTGGAATCTGATGGCGCGGGTGTGCAGGGCTTGGACCTCGGTGGTCACGGGATATTCACCCAAGACTTTCCGTTTGTAAGCACGGATCGGGCGCGGCTGGCGCTGCAAGTGCGCAGCAACTCGAACGACGTAAAGTGGTTTTTCGCCGAGGGCTACTTTTCGATCCGTCACGACTCGCGCCTGGGATTTGAGCTGCCTGTTGTGGATCTTAAGTCACCGGTTGGCGGTGAATCATTTCCCGGCGGCTCGATTGTTCCGATCTCGTGGACGGCTACGGCATCAGAGGTCCTGCGCTCGTTCGACATTCAGGCGTCGTATGACTCCGGCCGCACGTGGCACCTCATCGTGCGCGATCTCCCAGACACGGCGATTAATTACGACTGGCAGCTACCGCCGTCTTCCGGCATTGCTGACGTCCGGGTCCGTGTCATCGCCAGGGATGTGCGCTTCCAGGACAGTTCGTCCACCAGCGACCCCTTCAGCATCACCCCTTCGGGTCCAACACCCACGCCTACACCCACCCCAACGGCTACACCTTCCGTCACGCCGACTCCTACAGCTACGCCCACACCAAGTTCAACTCCCCGACCTACTCCAACACCCAGGGGCACTCCGGCACCAAGACCTCGGCCAACGCCGCATCCTCGCCCAAGCGCGTAGCGGTGATCTTGTCGGGCGCGTGGTGCGCTGATTTTGAGGTAATAAGGCGGCGTTAGCGCCATCGTCCGGACCTCAACCAGATTTTGGTTGAAAACAACGCAGCCGTGTCGCATTCAACACCAATGAAACGAATACGATTTTTCTCTCGTGTTGGCCTTGCTTTTACTCTGCTTTGGACAGCGAACTCACATTGTTACTCAGCGGATACTGATCTTGCTCCAATCAAAGCCGAAATCGCGAAGCGTCACGATGAGGCGGTGAAACGGTTGCAGGATTGGATCGGGCAAGTGTCGATCGCTGCTGAGAATCGCGGGTATCCGGAAGGTGCGGACTACATGGCGAAGCTCGCGCGCGATGCGGGATTTCAGCAGGCGACGGTGATTAACACCGATGGTAAACCGGGCGTGTTCGCGACACTCGATGCCCGCGCACCGAAAACGGTCGGGCTCTATTTCATGTACGATGTGAAGCAGTTCGATCCGTCGGAGTGGTCGTCGCCGCCGACCGAAGCGCGAATCGTGGACAAACCGCCACTTGGAAAACTCATGATTGGTCGTGGCGCGGTGAACCAGAAGGGACCGGAAGCCGCGTTTCTCGCGGCCCTGCACGCAATTCGAGGTGCGGGAAAGAAGATGCCGGTAAATCTGGTGTTGGTGGCCGAAGGCGAAGAGGAGATCGGTTCGCCGCACATCCCGCAACTCGTTAGGCGCCCCGAGGTGCTTGCAGCGCTCAAGAAGTGTGTCGGCGTATTCATGCCGTTTGCGGCACAAGACCTCGACGGGATCGTTACGGTGAACCTCGGCTCAAAAGGCGTGATTGAGCTCGAACTGGTTTCGAGCGGCGAAAAGTGGGGACGCGGTCCGGCGAAGGACATTCACTCGTCGCTCAAGGCGATGGTGGACAGCCCGGCGTGGCATCTGGTTAAAGCGCTCAACACCCTCGTGTCCGAGGACGGTAACGTGATCATGATCGACAATTACCCGAAGCCGCTTCCGCTAACCGCTGAACAAAAAGCGATGATCGAAAAAGTATCGAAAACACGCAGCGAAGCGCTGGCCAAAAAACAATTCAGTGTGCAGCACTGGATCAATGATCTGCCATGGGAGCAGGCGAACGAACGGCTCGAATCTCAGCCGACTGTAAACATCGAAGGATTGGTCGGCGGATACACGGGTCCCGGCGGCAAAACGATTCTGCCGCATCGCGCCGTCGCAAAAATTGACATGCGTCTCGTGCCCGATATGAAAGCGGCAGACGCGCTCGCCGCTTTGAAAGCCCATCTGGCAAAGCGCGGCTTCAGCGACGTCGAAGTGAACATGACCGGCGGGTACGATCCGACGGCTACGTCGAAAGATTCGCCATTGATCCAGGCGCAGTTGGCAACCTATAAAAAATTCGGAATCGACGCATTGCTCTGGCCGCGCAATGCCGGTTCGTATCCCGGTTACGTCTTTACCGGTGAACCGCTTAAGCTGGCAGCCGGACATTTTGGACTCGGCCACGGCAGCGGAGCGCATGCGCCCGACGAATATTACATCATCGAATCGGCGAATCCGAAGATTCAAGACTTCGATGGTGCGACAATGTCCTTCGTCGAATATCTTTACGAATTAGCGAAATAGCCTTTCGGATCTGTAGTGGCAGCCGTGTCGGCTACACTACCACTTCGGTTTTGCAGGCGACACGCCTGCCGCTACAGCAGCTTGACCTCGAGATTGATCTGCGCGCCTGCCAACACGACAGATACCGGACAGGTTTTCTTTGTGTGCTCGGCTTGCTCGCGGAATTTTGCCTCGTCGATTCCCGGCACCTCCGCTTCAGTCTTGAGATCAATCGTGGTGATCTTTGGACCGCCGGCGATCATTTCCAGTTTCACTGTCGCGGTCGTGCTGATTCGCTTGGACGGATGACCGGCCTTTTCGAGATTGGCCGAGAGCGCCATAGAGAAGCAGCCGGCCTCCGCTGCACCGATGAGTTCTTCGGGATTGGTCCCCTTCCCTTCCTCAAAGCGGGATGAAAATGAATAAGGTCCATCGAATGCGCCGCTGCCGAGTTTCATTGTTCCCCTGCCCTGTTTGAGAGTGCCTTCCCACACCGCCGATCCTGTTCGTGTTGCCATTGTTTTTTCTCCTTTGGTTGTTGTTGCTTACGACTCTGCTCGCGCGCGAGCGAGTTGCAAGGA
>Ga0126312_10003964_pt1 | contig 9995 bp, 8 predicted proteins | sample Plot104A_FD_92537 | JGI IMG/M metagenome (GOLD analysis project Ga0126312, IMG submission 92537) | Serpentine soil microbial communities from UC McLaughlin Reserve, CA, USA - Plot104A | ecosystem: Environmental > Terrestrial > Soil > Grasslands | place: USA: UC McLaughlin Reserve, Lake County...
ATGTCCATTTGTCCATCCATGTCCATTTGTCCATCCATGGCAATCTTCGTTTGTAATCCAAATCCTGTTTGCAAAGATGGATGTATTTGTAAATGAACCAATTCCATTAGTTCTGATGGCGAACTATTATTATTAGTCAGGTCAGATAATTTTTCAAGATCCTTTTCCAATGTTGAAATAACATCTATGGGTTGCTTTGTAGCAGTACTTGATTATTTTAGATGATTTTCAAATACATCTTTAACTTCAACTACTAATGCCTTTGCTGTTTCATAATGAGCAGGATTAAATATCGGATTATTTTTTGAGAAGAATTTAGTAAAATTTACATTAGATGAATCATTTTCAGAGGTGACAGAAGAATCTGTAAGACTTTCCTTGTTATCTAATAGCACCAAATTAGACATATTAGTAAGATCTATCTCACTAACTATTGCATCTGCATAATTTCTTAATACTTCGTCTAAAAGATCAGCAACTACTAAGGCGTATGTTGTTGAATTAGAGGAACCCAGTGATTTGTCATATCTTTTAATAAAATCATTATCATCCACAACATCATCATCGGCATAATAAATATCGTATACTAGTCTAGCAGCATTATCTGTATGATCCATAGTTAATGTAATATTTGAAGGATAGTTTTTATATGCAAGTTCCAATTCTACCTTGGTTCTTTTATCAAGACCTATAAAATAAGATGTATCATCAGTAGTAAAACTGTGGGCAAAGACTTGCAATAGCTGATAAACCATAGAAAATGAAATGATAAAAACTATTATTGTAAATATTGATAAATATTTTAAAACGTTATATTTTTTCATTTCATTAATAAAGTTCCATTATAATAAAACTGTTATGCAATCTTGGCATATAGGAATATCATAAGATCTTTGAGGATATCATCTGATTACTTCTCCTGTTTCATTAAAATAAAGAACCTCAACTTTGAGATGAAAACTAAGACGTAAATGGTCATTTGAACATACAACAAATGAATAATTGGTTATTCCTACTAAAAGTGAAATTCTTACATGACGTAGGGTTCGCCGTACTAATACTACCTTTAATAGATTTTATTATTTGAACTAATTTTATACTATTTTAAATTATTTAGTAAATGTGTACCTGGATATATTCAGAGAAGGAATTAATATTGATAGTGCCGCAAACACGAATCTAATAAAATAACTAAAATATATTGTTTAAGAGTTCCTTATGAAATTTCAAGTTATTAAAATAAAACTATATTGTTATTAAATTGTTAGAGTATTTGTAAAGAATATGTTAAACTAAATGTAGCTGGTTCTGGAAGATGGTGCTTTAATTCCATAATACTTATGGAAACTTAATATTAAGGAAGCAAGGTGCTGTTACTGCAGTATTACTGCTCCGTAGGAGTTGGGTAAATAAGAATTTTCTGAAAATTAAAGTAGTGATTACATAGAATATAGCACTTGCCTTGTCTCCAGAATCCTTTTACTGCATTAATTTTCCTGGGATTACGACTGAAAAATATATCATTTTGATTGTATCTTTAATTTAAGCAAGCAAGAAACATTCTGGTAATTTTAGAACAATGTGGTATTGTTCTATCTACAAATATGATACATTTATCAAATCTTTCTTGATTTGCTATTGTAAAAATTCTGAATAACAATGATCAATTAATTAATTAAATCCATGATATATCACAATAAAAAATTCTATATCATTTCTATTTTATCAACTAGATCATTCAGTAAATGAGTGAATGGATGATTTGGATGTTTCAATACAGTTAAAAATTCTTTACTGTCAAATTGGATATCACAATAACAAGGGATATTTCCAATTATTTCCATATCTACATCTTTTTTAAATTTATCAGTAATGTTCGACTGTTCGTTCATTACAAGTTTATAATTCGCTTCTGGAGAGTATGAAGTTTCTTGAATTAAGTTTGAGGGAAGACAATATCCAGCAGCTCTATTAAAAAGTAAATAAGATTTTGTACCTAGTTTTGTAAAAGCCGAATAAATTTCATTAGCCATTTTTTTTGTACCTTCAATGTCAACGCTATCCATTTTTAAAGATAATAGAATTAAGTCTGCTATTGCTAATGAATTTATAGACCAATAGCGTATTCCAGGACTAGTATCTATAATAATGTAATCAATATTATTTTGATAAGCCATTTCTTCCTTAATTAAAATAAATTTTCTCAACATCTCTAGTTTTGAAGCTTGATTTCTTAATGCTCCATCTAATTTTGTTATCTCTTCTTTTGAGGAATTTGAAAACGAAATAAATAATTTCCCCAATTGATTTTGAGAATCTTTTTTCGAATGAAATTCTCTTATTCGATGAGTAAGATCATAAATAACATTTTCAAAATCTGCCGTATTAAATAAGAAATTATTGATCCAATAATTTGGCTCTTGATTAAAATAAGTTTGTAATGTTGGAGCATAAACGTCCATATCAATAAGTAAAACATTGTATCCTCTTTTTACTAATAAAACTGAAATATTAGAACTAATTGTAGATTTTCCTGTTCCACCCTTATATGAATGAAAAGCTATGCATTTTTTCATTGTTGTATCTAATAACTAGTCTAATAAGAATATAATTTTTAATAGTTTCTAAGTATAAATGAAATTAAATTATGTGAAAAAGAAATGGATTTTAAATATAAAGAACTTTTAACTTTTTTCGATTTGATAATTTGATAAATGTGAAAACAAACAGAATTAGGTAGTTAATATTAATAATCCATTTATTTTTTTATAGAAATAATTTGTTAATACGTTTATTTAACTTTAAATAAATCATATGTAATTATCACAATATTGCCAATCCCAGGTTATAAAGAATTACTAGGAAAAGATCATCGCGAAGAAGAGAAGAACGATAATATTCTTTTTTTACTGATGGGCCCAGGTAGATGTGGAAAAACTTTGTATTGTAAAACATTCTTTCAATCTTATTTAAAAACTGGTAGTAGTGGTATTTTTTTAAGTTCTACATTAACTAAAAGACAATATCAAAATTTATTTAACGGATTATCTAATACCATTGATACTAATTCTTTTTTTATTAATCCTTTCTTGAGGGAACAAATTAGCTATAATGAATTTAACAACTCTGAATTTAACAATAGCTTATTTGAAATAAAAAATGAAATAGATAAAATTATTTTCTCCTTAAAACAAGAACAAAAAAATCTGCGTGTTGGTGAAAAAGACAAAGAAAATAGTTTGCCTTCTCTTCAACAACAAAAAAGAATATGTATGGTTATAGATTCTCTTTCACATCTTTTTAATATTTTTGATGAAAAAGATGTTTTACGATTTATTAATGCTTTATCTTTTTCATTGAAAAATAACAATATACTTTCAATTTTTACGATAGATGACACCGTTGTTGAACGGTCTATAATAGACAAAATCCGCCCCATTTTTGATGGAGTTTTACAGATAAAATTAGATGAAAAAGAAGATGAAATAATTAGACAAATAAAATTTTTGTCATTGACTGGATCTAGGTCAAATCATTCTTCATGGATAAAATTTGAATTGGATAAAAACTCTTTATTATCCTTTCCAAATTCTTCGGATCTTATTTGTAGTGTTTGTAAAGCATCAATAAAAACTCAACCTGTCTTTTACCTTGATATGGCTTTTCATGATAACCATTTAGAGTTGTATAAAAAATTAATAGGGATCTACGGAAACAATGGAATATCGGATTTAGGACTTTCGAGTGTCATACATGCTAATTTCTTCTTTATTGATATTGTTGGACTATCAAGCCCAAGATTGTCTGTTAGAAAGCAGATAGAAAAAATAGAATTTTTAAATAATTTTATAATATCTAGTGAAATATTTCAAAAAAATAGTGATAAAAAAATTCTTCCTACTGGAGATGGAATGGCAATAGGATTTACTTCAAATCCTGAAGCACCACTAAACTTAAGTGTACAATTACATGCTAAATTAAAAAAACATAATATTGGTAAAGATGACGAATCCTCTTTATCTGTTAGAATTGGAATTGCAGCTGGTCCTGTTTTTATAGTTAATGATGCTAATAACAATCAAAATATTTGGGGACCTGGAATTATTTTTGCAAGAAGAGTAATGGATATAGGAGATAATAATCACATATTAATTGATGGAGGTTTAGCTCAATCTTTGATAGCATTAGATGATAAATACAAAGAAATCATCCATTATATTGGTGATTATCAAATTAAACACGGTCAAATAATAAAATTATATTCTGCCTATCATGAAAATTATTTTGGAAATAAAGATATTCCAGTAAAAATGAAATGTTTACCAATTTGAGTATTTTAAATTAATTTACAACAATATTTCTATAAATTTTTTTAGAAATTGTTATTTTGAACATTTATAAATTTTTATTACAATCACTTAACTTACAAGTCACTTAAGCCCTATGATAAATTCTCCAATTCAATCTTATAGTTTTCTATATTGTGGTTATGGAAAGGAAATAGAAATATGATAGATAAATTAGTAATTATTCGAGACTTTTCCTATACGCTAATTTTGCTTTAATTCTTCGTTTAGCTTGTTTATCAAATCTTCTGTTTTAATTGGTTTGTGTATAAAACATCCTCCATATAATTCTGGAAATTCTTTCCTTAATGTCTCAAAATATATTTCAAATGCTGTAATAAAACAGATCTTTATTTCAGTTCCATAAATTGTTTTTTTTTGTAATTCTTGATGAAATTCAAAGCCACTCATTTCAGGCATTTTAATATCAATTAAGACTAAATCATACGATTCTGGTTTAAAAGAGGATAATGCTTCCAAGGGATTTGAAAATGTATCGACTATAAAACCATGACCTTCCAAATTTTTTTTAATAGTAAATAGAGTATCGCGGTCATCATCAACAAACAGAATTCGATAAAAAGGCTTCTTCTGTGTAGTTGTAGTTTCTTTCTGTAATGAAGAAATTTCTTCAGAAGTTTTATTCTTATTATTGTTTTCCTCTCTTTGCAATTGTCTTATTCTTCTACTTTTACCAAGTATATAAAGTGAGATTATTATAAAACAATTATTATTTAACAATTCTAATCGACGTAAAGGAATAAACAATTAATTGTTTTGTTGCCTTTAACTTAATTTATAATCCAGAAATTTATCTTTTTACGAAATGACAAATAAAATTTTTGAAGAATTATAATTATTGCTATGTGATGGTAATATAATAACTATAAATATATCTATATATTACATTATAAATTTTGTCCAAAACACTTTACTATTAAAGAAATATTAATTTCCCCTGAATGTTACATTCAGAAATTAGAACATTATTAAAGAAGGATCCATTGCACCTAAGGAAGTTAGAGTTGTTTCAACATTTAATGCATATTATTTATTATCTGAAAATTCTTTTCTCAAATTATCATCAGGAAATAAAGACACAGGTTAGTAAGGGGACAAGTGGGATTTGAATCCTTCAATAAAGTGAGACCAATTACTCTTTGAATAAATAATTATTATCTTTTCCTATTTTTTTAAATTTATATTTTATCTCTCAATGTGGCTGCATTAGTTTAAGATTATTTATCTATTGGTTTATTGTATATTGTTTATATGAGGTATAATATGAACTTTAGCTGACTATAATGTATTCAATTCACCAATTGAAGACTTTTAGACAAAAGTCAAAGGAGGGGGTATTAAAGATCGTATATTTTATTTTAATTATGGAGAAACATATACCTTTGAAGCTAATAAATGAGTAAAATTATAAACAATTCTGAGAAATATTCTATCTTTAATATTAATTCGTAACTTTTTGTAAGTTCTCTAGTATTATTTGATTATTTAGAATATGAGGAATTCTTTTTTATATTATTTTATGATATAATATAAGATAGAAGTTTTAAAAAAAAAAAGGATATTTTATTTATTTACTTATTTAGCAACTGTTGAATCATTATTGGACAATTTGTTTCTATCCAATTAATCATTGATTCTTCTTCTTGTAAATTCTGTTGTAGTAGAGGTAAAGCTTCTGTTCCCATGTTAAGTATATTGGATTTTTGAATAAGCATGTTATAGCATGTGGCTTCTGCTTTTTCAACTAATAGATCTTCTTCAGATTTTTTTAATTCTTTTTCTCCCTCGGTCATAGATGATTCCATCTCTTTTTTTATTGATTCTGGATATGAGGGTAATGGTAAGCCTAATTCTTCTGTTGTAGGTGTTCCATTATATTTTGTAATAAGATTTTGCAATCGTTTTTGTTGTTCCTTTGTTTCTTTTAGATGGTGTTGTAATTGCTGTTTTGCTTCTGGTAAACTAACTTCATTGATACGTCTTTCTAGCCTTTTGCATGCTGCATTCTCCATAGAAAGCACTGCATTAAACATTAAGGCAAATTTTTCTTGATTTTTCATATTTTGTTGTTGTGTCATTGCATGATACTACCTAAAAGTTATTTAAGAGTTAGATACAAATTTGCTACTTTGTTCAACCAAAAAAAAATTTTATTAATAGATAGATTCATATCTGTTGGTCCCATTAACTAAATGGGTTCCATAATGATTTTCAATTATCTTACTAAAAATTGAACAATTGTTATTTTCATGTATTTAAGAAATTAATTTATTATTTTTATGTCCTTTGAATTTAGAATATTTTGAATTTTTCTTAATGTTGTAGATAGTTTCAATGACATTTTCTTTCTTTTCTTATCATCATTTCCTTCTTTACAAAAGATAATATCAAATGCAAATATATGAAACCACTTATTGAATGAAGTCAGTCATTTCCATTGTGATTTTGATTCTAAAAAGGGACTCAAAATAATATGATTAATAATACATAATTAATCTTTATCAATTTTATTAATTATTTTCATTATCCATATAGGTATTATTACAATAATTTTCTTCTCTTGTAACTATTATAGAATACTATATTATTAAAGCTGTATTATAATATCTATAATTCAAGAACAACAGATTTAATTGGTTTTATATTCAAATATTATTATAATAAAAACAAAAAGTCATATATTTAAATAAAATATTGTATAAAATCATTATATATCTATATTGTCTACTAATCAAATTGGATTAATCCTTAAAGACTACAAATGTCTCGAATACTGGTTGTGAATTGGCTAATCAAATATCAGCAATCAATCCTAAAATCAAAATGGTGTTGATAACTGAATATAACGATATAGTCAATAATGCACTTGACTTGGAGATTATAAAGAAGACAACAACTTTAAATCGAATCGTAGAAACAGTAAAGCAGTACATTAACAATGCAATAATTTAGGACTGTAGGTAATCAATCTATTGCATTACTTTACTAATGTTTAATGATTATATAAAATCATAACTTTTTAATGAATTACCAACAGCATCAACTAACGCCATAGAGGGTACAGAATAACAAACGCCATCGCATTGTACTCTACTCAGGCAGGGCTAAATATCTGAAATTGTATATGGCTTATAAATGAGGAGTTGGGAACCACTCAGAGAAGAATTAAGAAATATCCTTAACATTATAGCAGATTTGGCAAAGAACAATACTGAAAACGCTGTATTTGATCGTTCGATAATTGCAGAAACCAACAATCTTCCTCCTGATGAAGTAAGGAATTATCTAGATGAATTAAAATCACTAGGTTTGATACAAGAAGATAAAAAACCTACAGGTGCAAACTTTAGATTATATAGGATAACGAGAGAAGGCACAAACATAACTAAAAAATTATAGTTATTCTTATACCATAACAATTATTTATTATGATCCAAAAAAAGAGAGATATCATCGCTGGAAACAAGAAAGAAGCAAAAGAACTAGAACAATTATTCCAACATCCTATGATATAAAAAAGGACCGCTTCAGGGGAAGAATACAGAAGAATTGGTCAGAAAAATGGAAAAGGAAGAAACCTATGCAAATATATCAACAGAGGATAAGCTAAAGGGAAAAGTAAGAGGAAAAATTAAAAAATTAGCACCTGCTTGATAATGATTATGTGACCATGGCAAATTTGATCAAATTGTCTATCTTTCTATACGGTCAAAGGGAAGTCAATTCAAAATAACGGATTATAGAAGCATTATTAATTATATTTAAGAATTAAAGACAATATGTTCTCCAAATAGCCAATGATGTGTGAATCCCTAACATAAATTGGCCAAATGGATTTTTTTTAACAATAACAATAGAACTAGTAATATTTAAGAATTTCCAAATAATTATCATAGTCTCTATTGACAACTATTATCTCAAAGTTTATAGACTAAGTTAGAATGTTCAATCAGAGTATGATAATTTGACAAAGAGTATGCAATTATCAATTGTTGTTCTTTTTGCATAATCATTATATAAAATGATTGTGCTTGTTGATTTTCTATTACAATAGTTTTAATTAATATTAGATTTTTATCATTATTAATAAATGAATCATCGTATTTGATAATTGTACTGCTTTCTATTTTATTAATTTTCTTCTCTTTCCAACTTATTTTCTTCTATAATTATTGATTTTATATCTTCTTTTCAAAGTCTTCAAGACATTCAAATTCTGATACTTCCACACTTAATTCTTTTTGTAGTATTTGGAAACATGACCATGAGGTTTTTTATTTGAATTTGAATAAGATTAAATAAAATTGTTGATATTGTTATATAAGTGTAAAATTGTCATCTCCAAATTACGATGATCTTGTTAATAAAGATAAAATAAAAAATTTAAAAATTCATATCGACGAAATTAACAAAATTGTTAATAAAAAAAGTATAATTCATAAAAAAATTCAACTTTGGACAAATGATAAAGGTAATGAATATGCTATATCTTTAATATTTGATTCAGATCCAAAAATAGATAATATGGCACCATTTATCGCCTCAACTAATCCAAATGAGAAATACACCCATCCAATTGCAGAAACAGATAATATTCAAAACTTGCAACATGGATGGAATTATACATTGAGAGAATTAATAGGAAATTATAAAGAAAATCGCTATCAAAAAATCAGCGGAGAAGGTCTTCAATCCATCAAATTAATTCCTTTTTATAAATGCACATATTGTAATAAAGAATTTTCTACGGAAGAAGAACAAAAGAGACATGAACTTGCATGGCATATCTAGTAAAATTTTTCATTGTGTCATTTTAGTAATATTTTGCTAAAAGTGTCAGAAGATGAATCTTTTCAGAATTTTTAATCTGATATCTTACAGTAATTATCTATTTACACATCTACAATCTGATGGTTCATACAAGCAAATTAGACATATAATAATCCAACAACCAATACATGTATTTTTTTTAATTATATGCCTCATGTTTGCCTTCATTCATAATTTTCTACTCATTAGATAACCTCTTTAATTATATCTTATTCTAACGATATATACCCTCATTTTATCAAGAAATAAAAGGATCTCTAAAAGAAATAATAATATTTTAAAATCATTGCACACATTTGAAATAAAATATCTTACAATCATTATAATATTATTAAATAATTAATTATTATATCAGTATAATTCTTCATAGATTAATAGCATTACTGCAATTGTCTCATCGGGAGTTGAATAGTCATTGTTTCAATGTTCAATAACACTAATAGAACATAAAATTAATGATATCGTTTTTAATGATTAATACAAAATTTGAACATTCATAGCCCTTTAAAAATGATCCAGAGAATAGCATAGGAAACTATGGGCTGAATCACAAATATCATACTTATAATTAACTCGCATTACAATTAGCATGTTGGAACATATTTGTCTGTATTTTATTGTAATGTATTCACATTACTAATTATACTATTTTAAAAATTTCCTTTGGTTATTATATCTTTATTCTTTAAATAATTATAATAATGATAACGGAGATTGCAATAGGGCAAATTATCCAGGATTTTTCCGTTATAATGATTATTGCGTCTGCCATGGCATTTATTTCATATAAATTAAAAC
>Ga0126312_10003965_pt1 | contig 9994 bp, 11 predicted proteins | sample Plot104A_FD_92537 | JGI IMG/M metagenome (GOLD analysis project Ga0126312, IMG submission 92537) | Serpentine soil microbial communities from UC McLaughlin Reserve, CA, USA - Plot104A | ecosystem: Environmental > Terrestrial > Soil > Grasslands | place: USA: UC McLaughlin Reserve, Lake County...
ACCTCAAGGTGCTGCGCGAAGCCGGCCTCGTCGGCTCAGAGCGGGAAGGCCTGTGGGCCTACTACTACGTAGTCCCCGACGCCCTGGAGGAACTAAGCCAATGGCTGAGCAACTGACCCCAGACATCCGCGAGGCAGTCCGCGAGCGCTACGCCGCGGCCGCCGAACAGGCCGCCGAAGGCAAGGCCAGCTGCTGCGGCGACACAGCGGGCTGCGGGAGCAGTGCCCTGGCCGAGCGCGACCAGGCCGTCTTCGGCGCCGCCCAGTACGCGTCCGCCGACCGCCAGGAGCTGCCCGAGCTGGCGCAGGCCGCGTCGCTCGGCTGCGGCAACCCGACCGCCTTGGCCGAGCTCCACGACGGGGAAACCGTGCTCGACCTCGGCTCCGGCGGCGGCATCGACGTGCTGCTCTCCGCACGGCGCGTCGGCGCGACCGGCAAGGCCTACGGCCTCGACATGACCGACGAGATGCTCGCCCTCGCCCACGAGAACCAGGCCAAGGCGGGCGTCGAGAACGTCGAGTGGCTGAAAGGCGCGATCGAGGACATCCCCCTGCCCGACGGCTCGGTCGACGTGATCATCTCCAACTGCGTCATCAACCTCTCGGCAGACAAGCAGCAGACACTCCGCGAAAGCGCCCGAGTCCTCAAGTCGGGTGGCCGCTTCGCGGTCACCGACGTGATCGCGGACCCCTCCATGGACGACGCCACCCGCCAAGACATGCGGCAGTGGACCGGCTGCATCGCCGGCGCACTCACCGAGAACGAGTTCCATGCGTCGCTCGAGGCGGCCGGGTTCGTGGACATCGAGATCCAGGAGACCCACCGCGTGCACGAGCACGCCGCCTCGGCGATCGTGCGCGCACGGAAGCCGTAGCGCCTGGCCGGCTCGCAGGTCAGGCCAGCAGGGCCTTCGGACGAAGTCATCAAGGCGCCTTGCACGAGCGTCGGCCGAGCGCGTCAACCGAGCTGCAGCCGGTGGAGCCGAACGACGCCGCGGACGAGCGTTTCGACCGGCCACCGGCGGCTCGCCTGCTCGACGAACGCGCCGGCCGCCGGCCGGCCGGGATCGGCGAGCCAGGCCTCCGGAGCGAGGCGCGGCAAGAGCGCCAGCAGCGGGGCGACGCTGGCGCGCTCGTAGAGGACGTCGGCCGCAAGCACGAGGTCGAACGGCGCGCGCCTGACGAGCTCGTTGGGCTGTGCCCAGTCGACCGTCGCCGTCTCGATGCGCACGTCGTTCGCGTGCGCGTTGCGCGCGACGAGCCTGAGCGCGTCGGGGCAGGCGTCCGTTGCGAGCACGGCGGAGCCCGCGCGCGCGGCCGCGATGCTCGGTACGGCGAGCCCGCAGCCGAGCTCGACGACGCGCAGGCCGCGCAGCGCCACACCGTCTAGCTCGCATGCGAGCGTGACGCCGCTGCGCCAGAGGACCGACCAGTACGGCGCGACCGGCGCCCATTCGACCGGCCCGGTGTCCGGCAGCTCGGCGGCCTCCTGCGGCTGCAGCACGCGGAGCTCACCGCTCGTCAGCCCAATCGACCGGCTGACGAGCGAGTGGCCTCGTCTCCGACTACGCGCCGCCGTTGCCTCTCATGGCGGCGAGCGCCTAGTCGCGGTCGCTGTAGATCTCGAAGCGCACTGCCAGCTCGTCAACGACCGTCCAGACGTGGAAGTTGGTCTCCTCGATTTCGACGCCGCTCGCCGTTCCTCGGATCTTCGTTCGGGCCCCGACAAGAATCCGATCTCCCTGTTCCAGGATCTCCTCCGGCTCGGCGCATTGCTCGTCGAATATTCGATGTCCCCGCGGCTGTAGGCCTCGTAGGCGCTTCGGATTGTCGCCGCGCGTTCTGACTCCGACACCGAAGACAGTATCCCGGCCCGGGGCGGAGTCTCAGGCGGGCTTGGTGAAGCGCGCGAAGTAGGCGAGCGGAACGCCAGAATGGCCGTCGAGTGCCAGTCCCGCGGCCCGGGCCCGCTCCCGGAGCGAGCTCAAGCGCGAGAAGTGAGGGTCGCCCAACGCGACCTCGCCGATGATCAGGCGCCCCCGAGGCTTGAGCACGCGGTGGACCTCTCGCAGAGCGGCATCTCCGTCGGGGATCTCGCCAAACACGGTCACCATCAGCGCGGCGTCGAAGGAGCCGTCCGCGTGAGGCAGGGCGGTGGCGTCTGCCTGGTTGCCGGAAACGTTGGTCAGACCGCGCGAGCGGACCTTGCGCATCGTGTGTTCCAGCATCTCGGGCTGGATGTCGAGGATCTCGAGCTCGCCGTCCGCGATCCACTCGGCGAGGTCAAGGGTGTAGTAGCCGGTGCCGGGCCCGATCTCCAGGATTCGCTCGCCGGGACGCGGCTCCAGAACGCCTTTCAACCTCGAGCGAGTGATGACCGGGTGTGGCACCTGAACCCAGAGGCGCAGCCCGTACGGGCACGGCGAGGGGTGCTTGCGCCACCACAGACTCGCCCCGACGGCCGCCGCTGCGCCAACAGCGAGTGACGCCGTCAGCCACCCGTGGCGATCCGCCGGCACCGTCGTGGTCAGCGGCGCCGGGCGAGCAGCGAGAGGCTCGTGACGCCGTACTTCTGGGTCGCGTCGTCCGCGCGCTTGGAGACGAAGCGGTAGGCGCTGTTCTCGCGCCAGGTCTCGATCTCGAAGCCGGCGGCCTCGATCGCCGCCCGGTAGTCGTCGTCCCGCATCGCTCCGCCGATGCAGGCGGCCCATAGCGAGGCGTCGCAGGTCACCCCCTCGGGGAGCTGCTTGGCGCTGACGATGTCCGCGAGCGCCAGGCGTCCGCCGGGGCGCAGTGTCCGGGCGACTGCGGCGAACACGGCCGGCTTGTCCGGGGAGAGGTTGATCACGCCGTTGGAGATGACGCAGTCGAACTCGGCCTCCTCCACGGGTGGGTTCTCGATGTAGCCGGCGCGCAGCTCGACCTGCGCGAAGCCGGCCTGGTCGGCGAGCCGGCGCGCCTTGGCGAGCTGCTCCTCGGTCATGTCGATGCCGACGACGCGGCCGTCCGGACCGGCCCTCAGCGCGGCGACGAAGCTGTCGGTGCCCGACCCGCTGCCGAGGTCCAGCACCGCTTCGCCCGCTGCGACCGCCGCGAGGTCCTGGAAGTAGCCGACACCGGCGAACGACTCGATCGCGCCCGCCGGGATGCGATCGAGGGCCTCGGTCGGGTAGCCGAGCCGCTCGGCGAGCGCCCGTCCGGTCTCGAAGTGGAACTCATGCTCCGGCTCGAGCGCCACCTCCTGGTACATGCGCTTGACGCGCCCTTCCAGCTCCGCTGTGTCGAGCTGGCGTGTGACCGTGTTCATGCGGCTCTCCCCCGTTTCGATTTGGTTTGTTCGGACGCTCGCTGTGCGAGCCGCCATTCGGGCCAGCCGTCCGCGAGCCGCCGTGCGGGACGGCCCGCGTCCCGCAGGCGCCGCACCGCTTGGTGTGCGTAGGCGCAGTAGGGGCCGCGGCAGTAGGCCACGATCTCGGCGTCGTCGGGCAGCTCCGCCAGCCTCTGCTCGAGCTCCTCGTGCGGGATCGAGCGGGCGCCCTCGATGTGTCCGGCCGCGTACTCCTCGGCGGGTCGCACGTCCACCAGCACAACGTCGCCTTTCGCGAGCCGCTCCTGTAGCTCGCTGCGGCCGATGCTCTCCACCTCGGCCCCGAGATAGTCCTCGGCGGCGCGCTCGACCTCGGCCAGTCGCGCGCCCGAGACGTCGCGCAGCGCCAGCCACAGGCGCAGCGCCTCGTCGCCTGCGAGCGAGTAGCGCACGCTTGTGCCCTCGCGCTCGCGCGTGACCATGCCCGCGGCGCGCAGCGCCTGGAGGTGCTGGGAGGTGTTCGCGCTCGACTGACCGCTCGCCAGAGCCAGCTGCTCAACCGTGCGCGGCGCCTGCGCGAGCAGGTCGAGCAGTTCGAGCCGCCGTGGGCTTGCGAACGCCTTGCCCATCCGAGCGATCGCCTCGAAGAGAGCGTCCTTGGCTTGGCGAGAGTCCATCGAATTGCTATTCAATAGATCAATTGATAGGTTGTCAAGACCCAAAGCTGCCTGCGGCGGCGATCCTGGAGGTCAGCGCGTGTACTTCCGACAGCTCCTCAACGACGAGACGGCCTGCGCGTCCTACCTCTTCGGCTGCAAGTCGAAGGAGAGGTTCGCGGTCGTCGATCCCCATGCCGAGCTTGTCGATGACTACATCGAGCTGGCCGAGGCGCAGCAAATCCCGATCGTCGCCGTCTTTGAGACGCACGTCCAGGCCGATCACGTCTCCGGCCTGCCCGCGCTGATCGAGCGCACCGGCGCGACGGCCTACCTCCCCGCCGACGCGGGAGTCCGCTTCGACCATGTCGCTCTGGGCGACGGGGAGATCGTCGAGCTCGGCAACACCACCGTCGAGGCCGTCGCCACACCCGGCCATGCCGCCGTCCATCACGCCTACCTCGTGACCGATCTGACCCGCGGCGCGGAGCCGTGGATGGTCCTGACCGGCGATGCTCTGCTCGTGGGGGACGTCGGACGCCCCGACCTCCACGCCAACGGCGAGCAAACGGCGGAGCAGATGGCCGGTCAGCTCTACCACTCGCTGAACGAGCGACTGCTCAGGCTTCCCGATCACCTCCTGCTCTACCCCGCGCACTACTCGGGCTCGGTTTGCGGCCGCCGGCTCTCCGCCCAGCCGGCATCCACGATCGGCTTCGAGCGGCGCCACAACAAGGTGCTGCAGCTCGAATCGGAGCGGGCGTTCGTCGAGGCCCTGCTCGAGGATGTGCCCCCGGCGCCGCCGCAGCAGGCCGAGATCGTCGCCGCCAACCGCAGCGGTCGTCCGCTGGTCGAACAGCGCTGACATGACCCAGATCCGACTGGGACTGCGCGACAACCTCGCGCAGTTCTCCCTGCTCGTGGCGATCAACGTGTTCGTGGGGGCGATGGTCGGTTTGGAGCGCTCCACGCTTCCCCTGATCGGCGAGACAGAGTTCGGGCTCGGGTCGAGCGCCGCGGTGCTCTCGTTCATCGTCGCCTTCGGGCTCGCCAAGTCAGTGACGAATCTCGCGGCCGGCGTCGGCGCCGAGCGCCTTGGCCGGCGGCGGCTGCTCATCGTCGGCTGGGCCTTGGCGCTCCCAGTACCGCTCCTGATCGCCTTCGCCCCGAGCTGGGCATGGGTCGTCGCCGCCAACGTGCTCCTCGGTGTGAACCAGGGGCTTGCCTGGTCGATGACCGTCGTCATGAAGATCGACCTGGCCGGGCCAAGGCGCCGGGGGCTCGCGCTGGGCCTGAACGAGGCCGCCGGCTACGGAGGAGTGGCCGTCGCCGCAGCGCTCAGCGGCTGGGCCGCCTCGGAGTTCGCCTCTCGGGATGTCCTCGTCGTAGGCGGAGGCGGAATCGCGCTCGTGGGTCTGCTGGTCACGGTCGTCCTCGTGCGGGATACAGCCGGCCACGTTCGGCTGGAGCAGAGCGAGGGCGGCCACGACGGTGATGAAGCGGTGCCGCGCCTAAGCCAGGCGTTCGCGCACGCCTCCCACCGCCAACCGGCGCTTCGCTCGTGCTCGCAAGCCGGGCTCGTGAACAACCTCAACGATGCCCTGGCCTGGGGCGTCGTCCCGCTCTTCCTCGCAGCCCACGGCGCCTCGGTCTCGGAGATCGGCCTCGTCGCCGGCCTCTATCCGGGAGTCTGGGGTGCCGGGCAGATACTGACCGGGCAATGGTCCGATCACATTGGCCGGAAGCCGCTGATCGTCGCGGGCATGCTGCTGCAGGCCGTCGCACTCGGCCTGCTCGCCGCATCAGACGGCGCGGTCGGGCTTGCTGCAGCAGCCGCGATCGCGCTCGGCATCGGAACGGCGCTCGTCTATCCCACCCTGATCGCCGCCATCTCCGATGCAGTCTCCCCGGTCGCGCGCGCCCCGATCCTCGGCATCTACCGCTTCTGGCGCGACATCGGCTACGTGGCAGGCGGCCTGCTAGCCGGCCTGGCCGCCGATGCGATCGGCTACCCCGGCGCCATCGCAATCGTCGCCGCGCTCACCGCGGCGTCCGGGATTTGGGTCGCCATCGAACTCCCAGAACCCCTCAAGCTTGGGCGTGGCCGGCCAGCCTCGTCACCAATCCCCTAAGTCGCGATAGCCCGCTGCGCGTGCTCGGCGCACTCCTCGACGGTCTCCGCGTGCCGGCCCGCTCGACGGCGACCCAGCCGTGCCCTTCGCAACGGTCCACGTCCTCAGGCGCGTGCTGCGCCCGGGACAGGCAGGCACGCGTGGGCGAGGCGCGCCCGGAGATCAGGAAACGACACCGGCGGACGCATAGCATCAGTCCGTGCCTGGCTGACGCTAGAAGCCTGACGAATCGCAGCGCAGCTCCTGCGCGAGGATGCACACGCTCGCGAGAGGGTCTCTTGCGCGCCCGACGCCGATCTCCCTGTGCGGCGGCGCGCGAGCCCCTCCCTTCCGGTCTATCGCTGATCCGGAGATGACCTTGTGTTCGTCGCCGCTGAGTGGCCTGAGCGGCTCCGGGCTCCCTGTGTTGCAGTAGGCGGGGGTATCAGCCGTCATCCGTATCGGCGACTGCGACCTGGGGCACGAGGTAGGCGGCGCCGGCAGCCACGGCTGCGAGTACGAGGATGACGCCGGCGACAAGCCCGGCGCCGCCATCGCTGGCGAAGGTGAGGGGCCCCCCGACCGCCGCACAGACGGCTGCCGCGATGCCGGCCGGGTGCCGGGGCCCGGTCGTGCGCGGGCCGGTGGTGGCGGCCGGGCGTCCGGCGCTCTCGAGCGATCCCAGTTGCATGGGGCTCTCGTCGAAGCGCCCGCGCAGCACCAATCCGAAGAGCAGCGTGAGCGATGGGACCAGGATCAGCGCGCCGATGGCGATCGACACGAGCAGGGCGACCAGCGTGGCGTCGCTCGCGGCGGCTTGGTCGACGCTCAATCCGGGGAGGATCTGTGGCTGCTGGGCGAGGGCCCAGCCGGCCACGATGGCGCCGACTGCGACGGCGGCCGACCAGCGGGCGGCCTCCAGGCGCCGGCCGGCGACGCACACCATTGTCGCGGCCCCGGCCGCCACGGACACCAGCGCGGCCGCCAGCCCGCCGCCGGAGGTCAGCCCGTCGTAGATCCTTTGGGCGTCGGAATGCAGCACCGCCAGTCCACCGAGCGCGAGCGCGCCCGCGAGCGCGCCGAGCGCGAGTGCGCGCCTGCGGAACGCCTCGGTCATATGGGCGGCGCCGGCGCGCTCGGCATCGGCGGTCAGCCAGACGGCGGCCAGATACGCGCTCGTGGCGACGGCCAGCACTCCGACCAGGAGCGACGTCGGGTTCAGCCACGAGTCGATCGGGTCGCCCGCCGCGTTGCCCACCGGTACGCGGTCCGACGCGACGCCGCCGATGGCCGCGCCGAGCGCAAACGGCGTCAGAAGCGACGAAAGGCCGAAGATCACGCCGAGGACCCGCTCCTCGTTGGGACCGGACACCACTCCGCGCAGGGCGTAGCAGGTACCGCGCAGGATGATTCCGAGGGCGGCCGCGAACAGCGGGATGTACAGCGTCGAGAAGATCGATCCGAACGCGCGGGGATACGCCGTCCAGACCACCACGAGGACGAAGATCAGCCAGACGTGGTTGGCCTCCCAGACCGGGCCCATGGCGTGGTAGGTGTGGTCGCGCAGGCGCCGGTGGCGCTCGCCGGGCAGCGCCATGTACCAGAGCCCCGCGCCGAAGTCGGCGCCGCCCAGCACTACATAGGCGGCCAGGCCGAGCAGCGCGAGCAGCAGCGGCAGCTCAGCTACACCCATCGCCCGCCTCGATCTCGAGCGGGGCGCGCGCCAGCCGGCGCAGCAGCCAGGCCGTCACCGCGGCGAGCGCAAGATACACCGCGGCCAGCGCCGCGTAGCCGACCGGAATGCCGCCCGCTCCGGTCACGGCAGCTTCGGTGCGCATCAGGCCGTAGACGATCCAGGGCTGGCGGCCGACCTCCGTAGTGACCCACCCGGCGACCAGCGCCACGACCGAGAGCGGGCCGAGCGCCGCGACCGTCCAGGCGAACCAGCGGCCCTCGGGCAGCGCGCGCCGACGCCGCCACGCAACGAGTAATGCCACCCCGAAGATCGCCATCAGCGTGCCGATCCCGACCATCGTGGCGAACGCCAGCCGTACGACGTTCACGGGCGGGCGATCGCCCGGGGGGACGGCCTCGAGTCCCCGCACCGTCGCGTTCGGATCGTGGAAGGCCAGCAGCGAGAGCAGCTTCGGGAGCTTGAGCCCGTAGCGGACCTCGCCGCGCTCCTCGTCGTACCAACCGCCGATGTGGATCGGCGCGCCCCTCTCGGTGCGGCCAAGGCCCTCGAAAGCGGCCAGCTTCGTGGGCTGGTTTCTGGCGACCGAGCGGGCAGCCCAGTCGCCGACGACGACCTGCGCCGGCGCGGCAATCGCCGCCACCACCAGCGGCACGGCCATGGCCACCCGGACATAGCGGTCGCGCCGCCCGCGCAGCCAGGCGACGGCGTAGACGCTCGCGGTCACGAAGCCGGCGACCAGGAACGCCGCCAGGTACATGTGCACCATCTCGTGCCAGAAGTAGGAGTTGCCGAACAGCGCCGTGATCGGCTCGACGTCGATCGCGCGCCCGTTCTCAAGCCGGAAGCCCGACGGATGGTTCATCCAGCCGTTCACGCTGATCACCATCAGCGACCCGCTGAAGCCCGAGATCACCACCGGTATGCCAACGAGCATGTGCGCCCGCGGCGACAGCCGGTCCCAGCCGTAGACGTAGATCGCGATGAAGATCGCCTCGACGAAGAACGAGAACCCCTCGAGCGCGAACGCGAGCCCGAACACGTCCCCGTAGGTGGCCATGAACTGCGGCCACAACAGCCCGAGCTCGAACGACAGGATCGTCCCCGTCACGACCCCGACGGCGAACAGGGCGATCATCACCTTCGACCAGCGGCGGGCGAGCACGAGCAGAAGCGGGTCGCCGCGGCGGCGCCCTAGCCACTCCATCCCCAACACGAGCGCCGGGAACGCCACGCCGAAGCAGACGAGCGGGATGTGCACCGCGAACGACAGCGCCTGCATCTGCCGCGCCTCGAGCAGGTAGTCCTGATCGACCGGGCCTAGCGCCTGAGCGATCTGCAAGACCATCAGCACCTTGTCCTGTTCTTAGCGGTCATCTGACGTGGGCTGGTGTGAGCATTCGGGTTTCTACGCGTTGAGCTACCCAGCGGTACGTGGTCGTGCGCCTCCGTTCCCGTCGACCCTCCCCCGGGAGATAATGGTCAGCGATGTCGCAGGACAACGTGGGCTGTGGTTCGCCAGCTCGATGAGCGTTTCCCTGACTTGGCCGACTCGGCCTCGGCGAAAGCCGTTGTGAGGGAGTTCTTTCGATCCGGCCATCCGCCTCGACATGACGCGGCGAGTCTTCAACCCCGCGAGCTATGTGGCTATGACGGTGCGCTGGCGGCACTCGGTGAACTCCGGGATATCTGGGAGCGATTCATTCTCCGGCCGGAGCGATTCCTCGAGGCCGACGACGAGGTGCTGGTCCTCGAGACCGCCTATGAGAACCCGTCTGAGGCCTTCGAAGCGGTGGGGCTGCGGGAGTAGGCGATGTCACAGGAGAACGTGGAACTGGTCTACCGGACGTACGAGGCGTTCAATCGCCGCGATCTCGCCGCGGTGCAGCGCGTCTTCGATCCAGAGGTTGAGGTCCATGATCCGCCGGAGATGCCCGACGCGGCCATCCATCGCGGTCTCGAGGCGGTGAGGCGGGACTGGGAGCGAACCTTCGACTCGTTCGAGGGGTTCACCATCGACGTCGAGGACTGCCGGGACCTCGGCGATACGCTCCTGATGTTGCTGCGCTTTCGGGGTCGTGGTCGGGGAAGCGGCGCGACAGTCGAGGCACCCATGGCTCACGTCTTGACTGTCAGGAACGGCAAACTGCTGCGGATGCGCCAGTTCCTCGACCGGCAGAAGGCCTTCGCAGCTGCCGGGCTGAGGCAGTAAGCGATGTCGCAGGACA
>Ga0126312_10003966_pt1 | contig 9993 bp, 9 predicted proteins | sample Plot104A_FD_92537 | JGI IMG/M metagenome (GOLD analysis project Ga0126312, IMG submission 92537) | Serpentine soil microbial communities from UC McLaughlin Reserve, CA, USA - Plot104A | ecosystem: Environmental > Terrestrial > Soil > Grasslands | place: USA: UC McLaughlin Reserve, Lake County...
AAACCGCTTCAGAAGCTCGTTGCGGTAAGCCCCGTCTCGGCGCGCTCCTGGATGCGGCGGGCCATCCCACTCTCTTTGGCCCTCTCGGCGACCGCTTCGGCGACGGCGGGGGCGACGCGTTCGTCGAAAACGGAAGGGATGATGTAGTCCTCGGAAAGATCTTCCTGCGGGATCACACCTGCTATCGCATCGGCGGCGGCGAGCTTCATCGGCTCGTCTATTTCGCGGGCCCTCACGTCGAGGGCGCCCCTGAAGATGCCGGGGAAACAGAGGACGTTGTTGATCTGGTTCGGGTAGTCGCTGCGTCCGGTGGCGATGATCCTCGCCTTCCCCAACGCTATCTCGGGCCTTATCTCGGGGTCGGGGTTGGCCATGGCGAAGATGATGGGGTCGGGGTTCATGCTCTCTACCTGCTCGAGGTCCAGAACATCGGGCGCGGAGAGGCCGAGAAAGAGGTCGGTCCCGGCGATGGCTTCGGAGAGATCGCCGGTCCTGCCCTCGGGGTTGGTATTCTCGGCGAACCACCGCTTGGACTCGTTGAGGTCCTCGCGTCCCTCATGCACGATGCCCTTCGAGTCGCATCCGACGATGTTCTTCACGCCTGCGGCTATCATGATCTTGGCGCATGCCACCCCCGAAGCGCCAACACCGTTCACGACTATGCGGAGATTTTCCACCTCCTTGCCGACGAGCTTGAGGGAGTTGATCAGGGCGGCCAGCACCACGACGGCCGTGCCGTGCTGGTCGTCGTGAAAGACGGGGATGTCAAGGTCTTTCTTCAGACGTTCTTCGACCTCGAAGCACCGCGGGGCCGAGATGTCCTCCAGGTTTATACCGCCGAACGCCGGCGCCAGATTCTTCACGGTCTCGACGATCGCGTCCGTGTCCTTCGTGTCGAGGCAGATCGGGAACGCGTCGACGTTCGCGAACTGTTTGAAGAGCGCCGCCTTGCCCTCCATCACCGGCATCGCGGCCCGCGGCCCAATGTCCCCAAGACCGAGGACGGCCGTACCGTCAGAGACTACGGCGACCGTATTGCGCTTGATGGTGAGGTTGAAGGCCCTCTCGGGATCACTGGCTATCGCCCTGCAGACGCGCGCTACACCGGGCGTATACACCATAGAGAGGTCGTCGCGGGTGCGGATCTGGAGCTTGGAGCGGACCTCGATCTTGCCACCCAGGTGCATGAGGAACGTCCTGTCTGAGACGTTGACGACCTTGACCTGGGGCAGGTCCTCGACGACCTGGACCACCTGCTGGCCATGGTCGGAGTCACGGGCGTTCACGGTGATGTCGCGGGTGGTCCTGTCCTGGCGCATCCGCACGATGTCCACGGCGCCGATCATGCCGCCAGCATCCCCTATGGCCGTCAAGATCTTCCCGAGGGCTCCCGCCTCGTGCGGAAAATCTACCCGTAGAGTGAGGCTGTAGCTCGCACTGGGTACCGATTCCATATCGTTGACCCCTCTCCGTCCTTGGCCCGCCCCGCGCGTGGCACAATGGTGATTGTATGTCAGCCCGGCGCCTCGCGCCTTGTCAGCAAATCAGCACGCTCCAGCCTTCGGCTTCCGCTTGTCAGCCAGTCAGCTAGTCAGCTCTTCCCGCTCCGACCCTGCCATGCCGCGCACTACGAACCGCTACCAGCGGCGGTTAGATTCCACGCACTTGGCAAGAGTACGGGACGACTTACTGAGATGCTGACAAGCCGCCGACAGGCGGCGGGCTGACAAGCGCCCGACAGGGCGCGTGCTGAAATGCTGAGATGCTTAAATCGGCAGATACCCGGAATCGCCGGGAAGGTCGGTTCCGGGAAGGGCGTCGCGTCTGGCAAGGAACCATCTCCCCTTCTCACTGAGGGGGCCTGCCTCCTCTGCGGCCTGTTCGAGGCCGGCCCGCAGCTCGTGTAGCAGCGGCGGTCTCTCACCGTAGGAGACCATCTCCAGCTCGGCGACGACGGCGGCATCGACGAACTCGCCCCAGCGGCGTGATGCGGAGGCGTCGGGTTCGGGGGGTGAGGCGAAAGCCGCTTTGATCTCTTCGGGTAGCGGGGCGGACGCCAGCATCTCTGTGCGCCCGGAATCGGGGGGACCGGTCTCCTCTTCCAGGTAGCGGCGGGCGGCGAAGAGCAGTAGCCGCGACGGGACGGTGCGTTTCTTCCAGGAGGCGGCTACCGCCTCCCAGTCTATGAAAGATCCAGCATAGAGCCTCCGCAAGTCCATAGGTCTATTCTAGATCAGCATATCAGCTTGTCAGCACGCGCCCTTGCGGGCGCTTGTCAGCATTTCAGGTAGCGCCTGACCAAGCCTTGGCTGAGAAGGTGCCTGGCGAAGCCTGGCGAAGCCGGGCGTAGCGTGCTGATAAGCGCGGGTTTTGGAAGGGTAATCCTTCCAAAACCCGCTAAAAGCCGCTCGAGGAGCCGCCGTCGAGGATGTAGAGGTCGTCTGAGTCGGCCTCGGGGAACTCGAGTTCCAGGTCCCCGGCCGTAGCCTCTGCCATATAGTCGGACCAGATGTCCATGGGCAGAGTCTCTCCGTTCGGTTCCTGTATGCCGTGGACGCCGACGAGGGAGCGTCGGCCCTCTGCGTAACCGACCCACACGGACGTGCAAAGACGGGGTGTGTAGCCGATATACCAGGCGTCCGCGAAGTTGTCCGTAGTACCCGTCTTACCCGCGGAGGGACGTCCTATCTCCTCGTCGAGGTCGTGGAACATCGTCGCCGTCCCGTCCTCCACCACGCCCCTTAGGACCTGGGTCTCGACCGCCGCCTGGTTGCCCGTGAGCACCCGCTGCCCGCCGATCTGGTGGTCGTAGACCATCTCGCTGTCGCCGTAACTATTCCTTTCGATGCTCTCGATGGAGTAGGGCTCGCGATGGATGCCGCCACCGGCGAAAGTCGAGTAGGCGGAGGCCATGTCGAGCGGGCTGACACCCGAACCCAGGCCGCCTATCGCGGTCGACGGGTAGGGGTCGACTGGCGTGGTGATGCCAAGATCTTCGGCGGTCTCTACGACGTTGTCCAATCCAACGTCAGCGGCAAGCTGCACGAAGACGGTGTTATCTGACTCCGCCATGGCGTCGGATACGGAGATCTCCCCCCGCTCTATGTAGTCGTAGTTGTGTATCTCGTAGTACTCGTTCTGGAAGTCGAAGGTCAGCTCGTGGGATATGTAGGTGCTCCCCGGGGAGATGTTGTCCCTGAGGGCTGCCGCCAGCACTACGGGTTTGAAGGAGCTGCCGGGTTGGCGCCTGGCGTCGAGCGCGAGGTTGAAGTCGCCATGTTGCCCCGCCAGGGCTCGTATGGCGCCGCTCTGAGGTTCTATGGTAACGACGGCGGCAGAAGGACCATCCGGCTCGGAGAGTACATCCTCCGAGGTCTCGACGGCCGCATGCTGGAGGTCGGGATCCATCGTCGTGTGGATTCTGAGTCCTCCGAGACGCAGGGCCCGGGGCCCGAGCTTCTCCTCCACGTCGCGCCCCACCTTCTCGAGGAAAGGTGTATACGCCGGGTCCTCCGGCGGCGGATCTGGGGCGAACTTCAGCGGAGCGCTCTCGGCCTCCTCGCGCTCCAGGGAGGAGATCATACCCTGTTCCTGCATCAGCCTCAGTACCTCGTCGCGCCGCTCGCGCAGTGGCCCCACGAGAACGTCACCATCCCACGTCGTGTAGGTCGAAGGGGCGTGAAGCAGGCCGGCCAGCGTTGCCGCCTCCGACAGGTCGAGGTCACGGGCGCTCTTGCCGAAGTAGCGCTGCGCCGCCTCCTCGGCGCCGTAGGCGCCGTCCCCGAAGTACACGGTGTTCAGATAGGCGGTGAGGACCTCGTTCTTGGTGTGCTTGCGCTCGTAGGCGAAAGCGAGCGCAGACTGCACAAAGCGCCTGCGGAAAGAGGTGTCGAGCCGCTGGTCCTCGGGAACGTAGAGGTTCTTCATAAGTTGCTCCGTGATCGTGGAGCCACCCTCCTTCACCTCCAGGGACCTCAAGTCCGTGATGGCCGCGCGGACGAGCCCCTCGAAGTCGACGCCGAAGTGGTCGTAGAAACGCCGGTCCTCGACGGCGACGACGGCTCTGGGAAGGTACTCCCCAAGGCCATCGAAACCCACGGTCTCCCGGCTCTCGGCGACGGGGATCTCCCCTATCTTGTTTCCATCCACGTCGTAGACGTAGGAGTTCTCGGCAAGCTCGGGGTAGGTCCTGTTGAGGTCGTCCTCGTAATCCCTCATGACGAAGAGGTAGAGGCAGGTGATGCCCACCCCAACGCACACGCCGAGGATCAGAGCGAGGTTGAACAGGGCGCGTAGTCCCCTCCGCACCGAGCGTCCGAGTGGACGCTTCTTCGACGTCTTTTTGCTGGTTTCGAAGAAGTGGTTCACAGCCCTCCGGTCGTAGTCTACCCCAGTCGGGTCGGGGATGGTCAATGCCAGAGCCGGCTATCCAGATGGTAGGATGCGTGCATGCCACAGTTGAGCTGCACGGTGAGGCGCGTCGGCGACTACGAGAGCCGTACGGAGGAGTACGAGGTCGTCTACACTGTAGGTCAGGCGACCCCGCGTGGGTTAAGGATCAAGTACCAGGCCGCGCGCGCCTACGAGATAAACGCCGCCCTCCACGCCGCGGTGGAGACGGCCCGGGAAGCGATAGCCGCGGCTGATCCCGGCCAGAGCGGTCCCACCGACGAAGCCCTCTCCAAGTTCTCCTGGCGCACCATCCAATCCGCCAAGTACGAACAAGGCGAGCCCCGATCGTCTGGGATCGAGTACTGAGAGCGGGTTGCAATGAGGTTGAACCTCATTGCAAGCACTTCAGCATTTCAGCTCGTCAACTCTTTGTTCTTCTCTGTACCTATGGTTGGCATACGAATGGGCGATTCTCCGCGGGCCAATACCACGGCAATTCGCTGTGAGAGCGGCTCGATGAAGACCTTCATCGAGCCGCGATTACAGGCATCAGGTATCAGGATTTGCAGGAGATCGTCTCCCTTGCTGAGGGGCCCGCACAGCTGCGATCAGGTCTCGGAGCGTGGTCTTGCCCTCGTAGAGCGCTTTGCCGACCACCACGCCGGCAACACCGGGCGTACTGGAGAGCGTGGCCACGTCCTCGGTTCCGCGGACGCCACCGCTGGCGATGGTGGGGATTATCTTCGCGACGGCTCTGGTCCCTTTGAGGGCGGCTCCTGAGTCCATGCCGTCGCGCGCGACGTCGGTGTAGAGGACGGAGTAGACCCCGTCTGCGGCCAACTCTTTCGCGAGGTCGAGGACGGCAAGCCCGCTCGACCTCAGCCAGCCGTGCGTCGCGACGACCCCCTCGCGGGCGTCGACGGCCACTACCAGAGAATCGCCTAGCTCCTCGACCGCCCTCAGCCGCAGACCCCTGTCCCCGACTGCTACGGTCCCCATCACGACACGCCAGGCGCCGGCCTCACGCACGGAGCGCAGGTCTTCGATAGAACGGATGCCACCACCCACCTGGAGAGGGATGCCGACGGCGCGGGCCAGACTTCGGATCAGTTCGATCTGGACCGGCCTACCCTTCTCGGCGCCGTCAAGGTCGACGACGTGGATCGCCCGGGCCCCCTGCCGCTCCCACGCGCGCGCCCGCTCGACAGGGTCCGCATCGTACTCCTTGGCCCGTCCGAAATCCCCCTGCTCCAGGCGCACACATCGCCCTCCGCGCAGGTCGATAGCAGGATAGACGGTGAAGTCCCTCAAGCAGACCTCACCCACGCCAGGAAGTTCTCGTACAATTTCAAGCCAGCCCTGCTGCTCTTCTCGGGATGGAACTGCACGGCTATGAGGTTCTCCCTGCCGGCCGCAGAACAGAAGCGCGTCCCGTAATCCGTCTCGCCGATGAGGTCCCCTGGATCCTCAGGCTCGGGATAGTAGGAGTGTACGAAGTAGAACGCCTCACCGTCGAGGCCTCTGAGGACGGGATGATCCCGCACCACAGAGAGCTCGTTCCACCCCATATGCGGGACCTTGAGCCCGTCTCCTCCAAAGCGCACCACCCCGCCCGGCATGAGCCCTAGCCCCTCCACCCCTGGCGATTCCTCGGAGGCCTCGAAGATGATCTGCAGCGCGACGCAAACCCCAAGAAAGGGCTTGCCCGACCGGAACGCCTTCCCGCACGCCTCCTCCATTCCACGCTCCCGTAGCTTCCTCATGCAGTCGCCGAAAGCCCCCACACCGGGAAGGACCACAGCGTCAGCCGCGAGCACCCGCTCCGGATCGGGGGTGAGCTCCACCCTGGCACCGACCTTCTCCAGCGCCCGCGTGACGGAGAGCGTATTCCCCGCATCGTAGTCCACTATCGCTACGTTCAAGCTGGTCAGCATCTCAGCACGCTCCGGCTGGCGCCTCCGCTGGTCAGCATGTCAGCTTCCTGGTGTCGGTTCGCCACCCGTGCTTGGCCGCAAGTCGTCCGGCGAAGCCGGGCGGCGTGTGAAGTGCTGACCAGCTCAATCTATTACCCCTTTCGTCGAGGCACTGCCTGATGCACGCGGGGCGATGGCATCGCGCAGGGCGATGGCGAGCGCTTTGACGCCTGACTCTATTTTGTGGTGGGCGTTCTCGCCGTAGTGGCAGTTGAGGTGGAGCGTGAAGCGTCCGTACTGGGTGAGGGCGCGCAGGAACTCGGGGAAGAGCTCCACGTCGAAGACCCCTATCTTCTCCGGCATCGCGCCGAGGTTGCACGTTAGGTGGCTCCTGGCCCCGAGGTCGATGACGGCCGTAGAGAGCGCCTCGATGAGCGGCGCGCTCGCGTCGGCGAAGCGCACGATGCCGCTCCTCTCACCGAGCGCCTCGTCGAAGGCGCGTCCCAGCACGAGCCCGGTGTCCTCGACCGTATGGTGGTCGTCCACCCACGTATCGCCCTCCGCCTCCACCGCGAGGTCGATACCGGAGTGGTGGGCGAGCAGCTGCAGGAGATGGTCCAGGAATCCGACCCCCGTCGCGACTTCGGCCCTCCCTTCGCCGTCCAGCTCGAGGCTCACCCTGACGAACGTCTCGGCCGTCCTCCGCTCTGCACTACCTGCCCGCGCCATAATCCTCCCGAATCTTATAAGACTCCGGGCATTCTAACCGCACGACCTGAAACCTGAAGCGTTCACCCCAGCCGCGCGCGGACGCTCTGGGCGTGGTTGCCGAAGCCTTCCAAGCGAGCCAGGCGTTCTACATGGGGACCGAGGTCCCGCAGGGCGTCCCTGGTGAAGCGGATGTAGTTCGTCCTGGCGAGGAAGTCGTGGGTACCGAGGGCGGAGGCCCAGGTCGCGGTCCCGCCGGAGGGCAGGGCGTGAGATGGACCGGCCGCGTAGTCGCCGAGCGCGACCGGGCTGAAGTCTCCTACGGCGACCATGCCAACGGCGTCGAGGTCCCGGACAATGGCCTCGTGATCGTCCGAGATCACGTGCGCGTGTTCGGGGGCGTAGTGGTTGGAGATCCCGACGGCCTGCGCCAGGTCCTCGACGCGCACGAGCGTCACGTGCCCGGCGGGCTCGCCGGAGAGGAGCGGCTCGACGCCGGAGATCAAAGCCTCACTCGGGGTGAGCAGCACGGCCGACGCCCCGGAGAGGTGCTCGGCCTGGGCCATGAGGTCGCTGGCCACGCGCTCGGGGAGGGCGCCGGCGTCGGCGATGACGAGCACCTCGCTGGGTCCCTGCGGGGCGTCGATGCCGACGATCCCGAAGACTTCGAGCTTCGCCGCCGTGACGTAGTCGTTGCCGGGACCAACGACCTTGTCCACGGCCGCCACGCTCTCGGTACCGTGGGCGAGGGCGGCTATGGCCTGAGCGCCACCGACAGCGTAGACCTGTTCGAGGCCAAGCAGGCCGGCGACGGCCAGAACGTGCGAGTCGGGCAGACTATCCGGCCCCGGCGGAGTGCAGACCCTGATCCCCATTACCCCTGCTACCTGCGCCGGCACCGCTGACATGACGAGCGTGCTGGGGTACGCGGCGTGCCCCCCCGGGATGTAGAGCCCGGCGCGGCCGATGGGCCTCACACGCTGCCCCGTCGTAGCCCCGGCGCGGCTCCGCTCCCAAGTGCGGTCCATCTCGTACTCGTGGAAGGCGCGCACGTTGCCTATCGCTATCCCGAAACTCTCTTCGAGCTCCGGGGAGAGTGAATTGCGGGCCCGGTCTATCGCGTTCATTGGAACCTGGATCTCCTGTGGCCTGACGCCGTCGAAGCGCTCGGTGTAATCGAGGAGGGCCGCATCTCCCCTCTCGCGCACATCATCGACGATCCGACGTGCTGCGTCGCGGACCCGCTCGGAGAGAAAGCCGCCGGGACGGCGTAACTCCCCGACGATCTCGGCCGGTCCTCTCCCCCGGGCGTCTACCTTGCTAACCAAGTGGTCCGCCGCTCCCCTGCATCGCGTCGGCCAGGGCTACGACCTCGCTGTGGCGCAGGCGGTAGGCTCCGCGGTTGGAGATCAGGCGCGCCGTCGAGGTGGAGATCTCATCGAGCACCACGAGGTCGTTCTCGCGTAGTGTCATGCCCGTTGCGCTGAGATCGACGATGCACTCCGCGAGGCCGACGAGGGGCGCGAGCTCGATTGACCCGTGCAGCTCTATGATCTCTGCCTGGCGGCCCATGCTCTCGAAATAGCGCCTTGCGGTGTCGGGGAACTTGGTCGCGACCCTGACGACCTCGGCGTGGCGGATGGCCCGCCGCACATCCTCGGCCCTGTTTTCTGGGGCGGCCAGGATCATCCGGCACCTCCCCGTCCCGAGGTCCTTTAACTCGACCACATTGGGCCTCTGCTCATCGAGCACATCCTTGCCGACGATACCGATGTCCGCCGCTCCGTACTCGACGAACACGGGTACGTCGGAGGGCCGGCTGACGATAAACTCGGAACCTTCGGATCTGTAGATGAGCCTCCGTCCATCCTCCCTGACGACGGCGGCGGGGAGCCCGGCCCTCTCTAGTGCCGACAGAGCAACCTCGAAGATAGCGCCCTTCGGCACGGCGACGCGCAACCCGCTCATGCAAGTACCACTTTCGCTACGGACTCGGGACTCATGAAGACGAACTCTGCAGCGGGATCGGCGGTGCCGAGCTTGACACCACCTGCCGCCGGATAGGAGATCCAGGCCGCATCCACGCTCCTCGCGTACTCCAGCGCTGCCTCGGGCGAGAGGTCCTCTTGGAGGTGCGACACGGGCACGCCAAGCCTCCGCAGCCAGGCCGCGGCCTCGACGCCACTCACGTCTCCGCCGACGAGGACGAGCAGGGGCTGCGGACCTCTCTCTGGCAGCACGGAGAGCAGCCGCTCCAGGTAGATGGCGAAGCCGGTCGCGGGCAGTTCCCTCCCGAAACGCCTGAGGAGGTTGTCGTAGCGCCCGCCGTTGGCGACGGTGAACCCGAGGCCGGCGGCGTAGGCCTCGAAGACCGCGCCCGTGTAGTACTCGTGGCGTCCGGAGAGCCCCATGTCCAAGATGACCGCGCCGAGCGCCCCGTGCGCCTCGAGTTGACGCAGTATCTCCCGCAGGTTCTCGAGCGCCTCCCTGGCCTCCTCCCCCACCGCGAAACGTCCGGCCTCATCGATGAGGGCTCCATCCTGCGCAGGACCGACGATCCGCGGGATGCCCCGGACGCCGGCGGCGACATCAGCAGACAACTCCCCCGCTATGGCATCGACGGTAACCAGATCCTTCGCGGCCAGGGCTGCGGTTACGGCCGTTGCGGCGCGGGGGGCTGTGTGCCGCAGATAGCCCGCGTAGAAGGCCGACTGGCCGAGCACGACGGCGAAGTCAGAAGAGGCGCCGAGGCCGAGGCTCTGCAGAACGTCGATGAGGAGCGCGATGGTGGAGGCGTCTTCCCTGGGGCTCGAGGAGCCCACGACCTCGACGCCGGCCTGGTAGAGTTCCGCGCTCTGTCCGCGGCCCACGCTCGCCCGGCGGTAGGCGGGGAGGACGTAGGAGAGCTTGTGCGGCGGCGGGCTGCCCGCCAGGCGCTGGGAGATGAGGCGGGCTATGGGGGTGGTCATCTCCGGCCTGA
>Ga0126312_10003967_pt1 | contig 9992 bp, 10 predicted proteins | sample Plot104A_FD_92537 | JGI IMG/M metagenome (GOLD analysis project Ga0126312, IMG submission 92537) | Serpentine soil microbial communities from UC McLaughlin Reserve, CA, USA - Plot104A | ecosystem: Environmental > Terrestrial > Soil > Grasslands | place: USA: UC McLaughlin Reserve, Lake County...
CTGACAGGCGGCCGCCTAGCAAGTCGGCGAGCGGGAAGGCGAGGAACAGAAGCGTGGCTCCACCGCAGAGGAGCCGTGCCATCGGGGCGCCGAAGGCGCCGAACCAGAAACCGCGCTCGAATGGCGAACTCGTTTTCACGACCTCACGGTAGCGCTGGCGCCGCTTCGCGGCCCCGGCCCGGGCGGGCGCCCCGAGCCCGCCCGTCTGGGCCATGTCAAGCGATCAACCGTTCGGGCGCCCGCCTGGGTGAAGTGGGAGGCCAGCCAGATAGCGACTCCGACTCCCGCGCAAAGGCCGAGATGCACGAGCTGGTGATGCCATGCCGACCCCCCAATCCGGCGCGTCGTGGATCGAGCCGGGCGGGTCTGCGTCGACTGCTCCGGTTTGCCTCGCTACCGTCGCTCCCTCTTGACACCGGTCGACCACCGTCCCCTACCTCGCCGCCGCTGTGGCGTTCCGGCGCCGTAGGTGTGTCTCGAGCTCGTCGATCGGGGCGAAGGTCGGGCAGCCGATCTGGTCGTCCCTTCCGAGGATCAGGTTCGGGATCACCGTTGCCTCGCAGCCGCGCTGTCCACGCCAGGCTGCGACGAGCATCGTCCCTCCGTAGAACAGCGTCGCCCCGCCGCCCATGTACGGGTTCGAGACCAGGGCCACGATCACCGCGAGGTTGAGGGCGATCCCGGCCGGTCCGGTGAAGCGGACCGGTCCGGCGGCCCACCGACGCGCCGCCAGCCCCATAGCGAGCACGATCGCCGGCAGCACGACCAGGCCGAGGACGGCGTCGGACCACTCCCCTTCCCAGGAGAGCCCGTTTGCGCCCGCGGCGATGTAGATGAGGCCGAGTCCGCCCAAGGCGCGGGCAGCTGTCCCGACCGGTCCGATGCCACGTTTCGCGCTGTTCATTCTTGGTCCTCCTTTGTGTGGGTGGCTGACCACCTCACCGTAGGTCGGCCGAGAACCAAGCGGTAGTGCCGAGTGTCAGGACTTCGTCGTGACTTTCGTCATGCCGTCGGCCGCTATGGCGAGGCAGCTGCTGGGCGATCCGTGGCGATCGATGGCAGGCTGCGGTAGCCAGTGATCTGGGCGACTGCCGAGACTGCCGCGCTCACGGATCTTGTCGGCGGCGCCTCGCGGTTGCCGCCGTACCTCCATGACCTGGGGAGCCCCTTACGGCCTCGGTGCCCAAGCCGTGCACGCGGTGGACGGTATGAGGCCCCAGGAGCGCGGACCGGGCGTGCGCGACGCCAACCGGCAGTTCAGTGAGGTCCTGAGCAAGCCAGCCCGGGCCAACCGCTGTCAGGACCGATGATGAACGCAGTCAACCGCATCTAGGATCTTCCTCAAGACGATGGCACAAGCATGCGGTGCGAAGCCGCATTTGCCATGACAGCGATCGCCTCGATCGTCGCGCTGGCGCCGGTCCACCAGGACTACCTGCTCGAGGCCCGCCAGATGCAGGCGCTGTCGTTCGCCGTGCATATCCCACTGGTGTGCTTCGGGGTCGCCTTCCCCGCGATGCTGATGTTCGTCGAGTGGCTGTACTTGCGCACCGGCGACGAGCTCTACCGGACCCTGGCTAAGCGCTGGACGAAGGTCATGGTCGCGCTCTTCGCGGTCGGGGTGATCACCGGCACCATCCTCAGCTTTGAGATGGGCCTGCTGTGGCCGAACTTCACGGCGACCTTCGGCTCCGTATTCGGTCTGGGCTTCGCGGTCGAGGGATTTTCCTTCTTCGTCGAGGCGATCTTCATCGGCATCTACGTCTATGGCTGGGACCGCCTATCGCCGCGGGCGCACTTCGCCAGCGGGATTCCGATTGTCATCTCGGGCTTCACGGGGTCGCTGATGGTGATCTCGGTCAACGCCTGGATGAACCATCCCTCCGGCTTTCGCCTGAGCGGCGGCCAGGCCGTGGATGTGCACCCCCTCGCAGCGCTGTTCGGCAACAGCTACCTCTGGCACGAGCTCGTGCACATGTACCTAGCGGCGTACATCGTCACTGGCTTCTTGGTCGCAGGCGCCTATGCCTTCGGCCGGTTGCGCGAGCGCTGGGGACGCTACGAGCGCACCGCCCTGGCGATACCGCTAACCGTGGCGGCACTGGCGGCGCCCGTACAAGTGCTGGTAGGCGACTGGAATGGGCGCGAGGTCGCGCGCGCTCAACCGACCAAGCTCGCAGCCATAGAGGGCCTGCCCGGTACCACGAGCGGCGCCTCCCTGCATCTGCTCGGCTGGTACACCGACGGGGAGATCAAGTACGGCATCGCCATCCCCAAGCTGCTCTCGCTGTTGGCATTCCACGACCCGAATGCGACCGTGCAAGGGCTTGAGGCCGTCCCCGCCGACGAGCGCCCGCCCGTCAACATAGTACGAGTGGCGTTCCAGACCATGGTCGGCATCGGAACGCTGCTCGCCCTGATCGGCGTGGCGTACCTGGCCGTCCGCGTTCGACGAAAACGCCTGCCGAAGTCGCGGTGGTTTTACCGCGCCCTGGTGATCGCCGGGCCGCTGTCGGTGGTCGCTCTGATCAGCGGTTGGGTCACCACGGAGGTCGGGCGCCAGCCGTGGGTGGTCTACGAGGTCATGCGCACATCTGACGCGGTAACTGGCGCGGGCGGCATACCGGTCGGTTACGCGACTCTGGCTCTGGTCTACCTGGGTGTAGGAATTGCGGTGGCGTGGGTCCTGCGCCGGCTGGCGCGGGTCCCGCTGGAACTGCCCGCCAGCCCGCCCCACAGTCCGGTAGGCGACTGACCATGCACCTCTACGACGTTCCACTTCTCTTTGCGCTGATCGGGCTGGTGCTCTACACCGTCCTCGCTGGCGCCGACTTCGGCGCCGGCCTATGGCAGCTGTTCGCCGGCAGGGGCCCGAAGAGCGTTCGGGTCCGCGACCACGCGCATGACTCGATGGCGGCCGTCTGGGAAGCCAACCACGTCTGGCTGATATTCGTCCTCACCGTCGTCTGGACTGCCTATCCCGGCGCGTTTGGCTCGATCGCCTCCACCCTGTCCATTCCGCTGTTCATCGCGGCGGTGGGAATCATCTTCCGGGGCGGCGCCTACGCGCTACGGGCGGGGACTTCAACGCCCCGCGAGCTGCGCGCGATCGACACCGTCACGGCGGTGGCCTCGATCATCACGCCGTTCGCGCTCGGCGCGGCCGTCGGCGGGATCGCCTCTGGGCGGGTGCCGGTTGGCAACGCCGCCGGGCACCTTGCTTCCAGCTGGCTCAACCCCACCTCGATCCTGATCGGCGTGCTCGCCGTCGCCACCGCCGCCTACCTCGCCGCCGTCTACCTCGCCGCCGACGCAGTCAGGCTCGGCAAACCCGATCTCGAACGCCACTTCCGCGCCCGCGCCCTAGGCGCCGGCATCGTCGCCGGTGCGATCGCGCTCGGAGGCTTGGCGGTGCTGCACTCCGACGCGCACTCCCTTTACCACGACCTTGTCGAGGGCGCCGGCAGGCCGGCGCTCGTCGTGTCCATCCTAGCCGGGCTGACCACCCTCGCGCTGGTCTGGCGGCACGGCTATGAGCCTGCCCGCTACAGCGCGGCCGCCGCTGTGGCCGCGATCATCGCGGGCTGGGCACTCGCGCAGAAGCCGATCTTCCTGCCGGGACTCACCATCGAGCAGGCGGCCGCACCTGACGACACCCTGATCACCATCGTCATCGCCGTGATCTGTGGCGCCGCGATCCTCTTTCCCTCCCTGGCCCTTCTATTCCGGCTAGTACTCGGGGGCCGGCTCGACTACGCTCCGGCAGCCGTGTCGTCAGCAGGTCAGGGAAGGTCCGTCCTCTCTGCCTCTGCCCCGGGAGTCCTGGCCAGGTCAGCCGGCGCGTGTTTCGTGGCCGGGATCGGCTTCCTGACCGCCGCCGAGGCTGGCTGGACACACGCCCTCGGCATAGTCTCCTTGTTCGGCTTCATCATCCTTGGATTCCTCGCCGTTGCGCCGTCAGAGCTCGCGCGGGGCGACTCTGAAGACCAGCGGGTCACCAAGCTATGACGCTGAGGCCGCCGGTCATGCTCTAGATGTAGTTCCTAACCACGTTGTTCATCCGGGCCTCCTTAGAGGCTGGGGGTTGCAAGACCGAGACCCAGTCCAAGGAGAACACCGGATGGAGCTTCACGCTGTGGAGATACTGGGAGTATGGGAACACAGAGCGAGGAGTCCGTGCGCCGCCTCGCGGACGCGATCACTCGACGCGACCCCGACGCCGCCGTCGCGGTGTGTGACCCGGAGGTCGAGTTCCTCTCCGTCCTCGCCGTCAGCGGGCGGGCGTACATCGGCCATGACGGCATCCGGCAGTACTTCGACGACGTCTCATCGGCCTGGGAGGAGTGGAGGGTCGAGGTGCATCGCGTCGCCGCAGCACCGGACGGGCGAGTGGCCATCGTGATGACCATGCACATGCGCGGCAAGGAGAGCGGCGCGGCCCTCTCCCAGCGGACCGGTCACATCTGGACCCTCAGGAATGGGAAGCTGTTGCGGAATCAGCCCTTCCGCGAGCCCGAGGAGGCGTTGCGCGCGGCTGGCCTGTCGCCCTAGGCAGCGATCGCGCCTCGCCTGGCCGCTTGGGAAGCGTCGATCTTGGGGGCGCGCCGCTCGGAGTCCTTGACGCCGCCTCACGACTGTGGAGGAGCGGGCTAACCAGCGCTTGCCCTGGTTCTCCTTTGCGAAAGGAGAACGTCTCGGCCAAGGGCTGCGCGGGGCTGGGGCGCAGGGACTCGCCCTACGGCCCGATCGCGCGATCGGATCAGCTCAAAAAATAATGCGAGCCAACCACGGGGTCGGCGGGAAATCCTTGCCGTCGACCACGGCTAGCCGCCTTCCACGGCGGCCTTCAGCTTCTGGAGCGACGTCTCCCAGCGCTTGCCGATGTCCCGGGACGCGATCGGCGCGGCGAGCTTGCCGAGGCCCTTTAGATCCACCTTGTCGTCCACCCGAACAACCGTCCCGGCGGGGGACGGGTCGAGGCTGTAGCGCACGTGGCGGGAGAAGGTCTTCCCCTCCTGGTCCTCCTCGAGCACGCTCGGCGCCTGCGAGCGGGTGATCCGCGCCTCGACCTCCTCCTTCATCCGGGTGCGGTACAGGCGGTCGTCGCGGGTGCCGGGCCCAGGGTATTCCGGCGAGCGTGAGCGGGTCTCTAGGTAGCCCTCAAACCAGCGCTCCGGGGTGGAGATCGCCCGCCAGACCTCCTCGGGCGGCCGCTTGATCTCGATGCTTTGGCTGAACTGCGGCATGGCCACCTCCTTTCGCCGCTGACACTACTCCCCCCGCGAGGGAGTGGACACGGCCGTGAAGTCGGCGGCGAGCCGAGGCGGGGAGGAGGCCGAGCTCCGAGCGCCGGGGCCGGGGTCTCCGCGAAAGGGGTCATCGCCAGCCGCTAGGGAACGGCCAGCGGGTCTTCTTGGCGTGCGCCGTGCTGGCTCGGCTGGAGCGGCTCTTCTTCCGGTAGCTCGGGCGCCTCTTCCGGTAGCTCGGGCGCCTCTTCCGGTAGTTCGGGCTCGTCGGGAACCTCGATTGGCTCTTCTTCGGGCTCCGCCGGCTCGCCCGGCGGAGCCGGTGCCTCGCCGCTCATTGCGCCTGTTCGCCGATCACGAAAGCTGACCTGCTGTTCACTGACGCGGGCGTCCAGCAACCTGTCGTCGAGGAAGTCGGCGCTCAGGATCCCTTCGATCGCCTCGGTCGCGTTCTGCGGTAGGGCAAGCACAGGCTCCCTCCTTCCAGTGGGCTAGCCTCGTCTCCTACCCGCCGCTCGCCGTGCGAAACCAACTGGAATCGCGGGTGGGAGTCAGCAACGCTTTGTGTGGCGGTCGATTAGTCGCCGGGAAGCGCGACGTCTGCTAGCTGGTCCGCAGCTTCGCCGGCCGGCCACCCGAGTCGTCTGCGCCGGCGACCATGGCGTCTGGATACACCTTCCTTCACCCGGAGGTTGAACGCGAGCCAGACGTTGCCTTCGAGGTCGGTGCGGCTGCCTGAAGACGGCCATCGTCCCGTCCTCGAGCCTCTTGATCACGACCCTATCGTGCGCCATCCCCTGCCTACCGCTGGTAAGGAGGCCGTTCGCCGGAATTGTTGGGAAGCTCGGGGCAGGCCTGCCATGACCGGGCGAGCGACATATGAGGCGGCCCGACGGCTACGGGCTCGCCCGCGCGCTTGCCGCCGCCGCGGTCGATTGCCTAGCCGCCGCCCCGGACAACGTCCCGCGCGGGGTTCAGCAAGCGGAAGACCGACCGCCGACATGCGCCGGGGGACGGCCGGCGCTTTGGAGCGACGACCTCCCTAGCAGTCGATCAACAGCCTCGGGCGCGAGGATCGAGTCGCGCTCGAGGTGACGGGCAACGCCCGGGAGATCACGCGGCTGATCGAGCCCCACGTTGCCCGGGTCGTGGTCGTCTCGCCCACCGACACCGGGATCCGCTCCGCGCCGGCGAAGACCGACCGCCTCGACGCGCGCACGCTAGCGAGGCTCATCGCCTCGGGTGAGCTCGACGCGGTCTGGATGCCCGACCGCGCCACCTGGGTGATGCGCCGCCCGCCTTCAACTTCGCGGCCAGCTGGTCAGGGCCCGCACCCGGACAAAGGACGAGATCCACGCGGCCTGATGCGCTGCCTGGTCGGCCGCCCCCCGTTCGCCGACCCGTTCGGGGTCAAGGGCCGGCGCTGGCTCATAGAGCTCGCCCTCCCCGAGGAGGAGCGCGAGGCGGTCGACTCGGCGCTGCGCCAGGTCGAGTTCCTGGACTCCGAGATCGCCGCGGTCGAGCGGCCGATCGCCACCGAGGCCCTCGCCTCGGCCGAGATTAGGCGCCTCATGACCGTCCCCGGCGTCAACGTGGTCTGCGCCGCGACGTTCATGGCCGCGGCGACATCCGCGGCTTCGAGAGCCCGCGCAACCTGGTCGGCTACCTCGGGCTCGACCCCCGGGTCAGCCAGTCGGGCGCGGGCCCGGCGAGAGGCGGGCGGATCTCGAAGCGGGACTCGGTGCGGGCCCGCCACGCCCTGGTCGAGGCGAGCTGGTCGACGGTCCGCCGGCCGGGTCCGATCCGGGCCTTCTACGAGCGGATCCGCGCCCGCCGCGGCCACCAGGTCGCGGTCGTCGCCGCGGCGCGCAAGCTCGCCTGCCTGTTCTGGTCCCTGCTCAGCCGCGAGCAGGACTACGCCTACGCGCAGCCATCCCTGACCGCCAAGAAGCTCCGCCGGCTCGATCTGACGGTCGGGGCCGGGAGCCAGCGGGGAGTCAAGGGTGGGCTCTGGGCGCGAACGATGCGATGCGCCGGGCCGAGCGCGAGCTCGCCCGCCAGGGCGAGTCTGCCTACCGGCGCAGCGTCGCCGACTGGCACGCCGCCGAGGCGAAGAAGAAGGGCGCCGGCGCGACACCGGGGCGCGCATCTCGTGGGCAGTCTGAGCGGCCAGCACCGCGGCAGAGCAAAGCCCCAGGCGCTGCCCTTTAGCTCGTCGTCAGGATCGGCGCCCGGTCAGAACTCTCGCAAATAGGAGGACTTGCGTCCAGGGTTGACTTGACTTTCATGCGTCGTCCGAAGCAGAGACGTCCGGACGCCAATTCAGCGCGGAGCAAGACGAGTGGCTGTGCGAGTCGCCCGGCTCAGGGTGCCAAGAAGCCAGAGGCTGTTCTTTAGTGGTAGTACACCCGAGCGCGGACGGAGTGGACCCGCGCTCAGTGGTGGGAGAGCCGGTCGGCTGAAGGCCAGCGACCGCTAGGCGGCATGTCGAGTCGGTCGGTCGTTTCCTTGCGCCATTTGGGGGTCTCGAACGGCTTGCCCCAGTAGTCGGTCACCCGCACGGCCGCGCCGTCTTCGATCTGGGCGATGGTCGCGTTGCGGTAGATGGCGCCGTCGCCATAGTCGTTGCTCCACTCGACCAGCAGGAAATCACCGAAGCGGCGGCGCTCCCCAACCGCAAGCGTGAGCTCTTCGAAGTTTCCCTCGATCGCGCCGATGAGCTCGCGGCCTCGGACAATCTCTCCCATCTGCGGCCATTCTCGAACGACGTCTTCTGCCAGGGGCACTCCGAGGATGTAGGCGAGGCGTGTCGAGCCATCAGAAACGGCGCTCTCATCAGCCACCGTTTCCGATCGTCCTGTGCTGACCTGCCCAGCGCTGGGAGGTGTCATTTCTTCCTCCTCGAAACGTCTCGTATGCCGGTCCTCCTTACGTCTAGTCGCAGCGCGCTCCGTTACGCATCGTCCGCTGGAATATCACTGGGCGAGGTCTGCGATAACGGACACGGAACGGGCGTTGTTCCTGAGGAAGCGCCCGACGGCCGGGACGGGGCTCTCCGCTATTGCTTTCCATGCGAGGCGAGCGGATTTGAGCCATGCCGATCGGGCACCAAGGCGCCCGGGTTCGGCCGTGGCTGTGGGAGCGGGCGGCGGGAAGAACCCTGGCGACTGCAGGGCGTGCCGAGCGAACCGGCGCAGATAGTCGTGGATTACGGGGATCACTACCTCTTTGGAAGCCGGCTGGTGCCCGATGGCCCAGCGGAGGGCTCCTGCCGTCCGACGAACCCACTTGGTCGCCTGCGGCTGCCGACCACTGGAGGTGCCCATCCCGGCTGGATAGGCACCGGCTCAAATCCAGATCGCCAGCCAGGGCCCGTCCCAGGCGCTTGCACATTTCCACAGAGTTCGCATTACCCTCCCTGGAGGATCGGCGTTCCGCGGATCGAACGGTCTGAGTCCGTCAATATCTCGAGCCACACTGTCGCCTTGGCCGCCTGTCGCCGTATGCCCCAGCGATTGGCCAGGCTCTGCATCAGGTGAAGGCCAAAGCCGGCCTCGCCGGGTCCCGGTCGCCTTGACGGTAGTTGATAAGCGTTGCCTCCGTCGGCGATCTCGACGCGAATACGACCGCGGCGGAGCTCGGCATGCAACTCGATGTTCATGCCCAAAGGATCCGCCGCGGCCCTAAGCGCCTCGGCGACGAGTTCGCTCACCACGAGGCGCAGGTCCATGAAGGACATTTCGTCCAAAAACCTGCGAAACCGCTGCAACTCCTCGCGCGCCCGCCGGGAGCTTTCTGGCTCCACCGGCAAGACAGCTGATATCGCTTCACTCATCGCCCTCTTGAGAACAGTTACCCGATCGGCTTCCTGCCTACCAGCCCTCGCGAGCGTGGGGATGCGCGGCTTGCCATGAGCTCGCGCGCGGGTAACCGTCGGAGCCACCCGACAGCAGGGCAGAATCGACCGGTGCCTGTCTGATCAGCCGAGGTCTCGCGAAGTCGGGATCGCGTGAGCCGTAGACCGAGCATACGGGTCACGACGAGCGCTAAACCGCCGTCGCAAGCAACCGTGTTCGCGCCGCCTCCGGGCGGCGCGAGTGCGTTCTGGAGCAGCTTGTCCGGGATCAGGCGGCGGTCACCGCGAGCGCGAGCCGCCGAGGCGGAAGCCGTGATCAATCCTTCCGAGGTGCTCGAGTCCCAGGCGGGAGCCGTGAGGGCGCGGCGCCCGCGACCCTCTTGGCGGTGACGACGTAGATCGACAGCGGGTCTCTTCGTCGTCTTCATCGGTCCGACTGTGGAACGTGCGCGCCGCCCCCTGCCGCGGCACAGGCGCCGTTCGTCTCTATGGTCGGAGGGCCGAATTGCGAACGCGAAGCGTGATTCCGGGATTGGGTAGCCTCCTGTTAGCAATCAACAGGAACCCGGTGCCGGGCGCCTCAGCGGTTGAGCCCGGAAGAGAGGCCCGCTTCGTTTTTTCCCAGGAGCGCCCGGCTTTCGGCCCTACTGGGAGGGAAGCGACAAGCTTGTGAACTTAGAGGTCAATAGTTCGCCGATCGGTGACGGTAACGCGCTTCTGATCGCCGTCGACGGCGAACTCGAGCTAGCCTCGTGCGATCGGCTGAAGCCCGCCGCCGATGAGGCCGTCTTCGGCTCCCGTCCGTTGGTCTTGGATCTCTCACACTGTTCGTTCATCGACTCGACGGGCCTGCGGCTGGTCCTCCAGATCTACAAGGCGCTGAGCGACGA
>Ga0126312_10003968_pt1 | contig 9992 bp, 12 predicted proteins | sample Plot104A_FD_92537 | JGI IMG/M metagenome (GOLD analysis project Ga0126312, IMG submission 92537) | Serpentine soil microbial communities from UC McLaughlin Reserve, CA, USA - Plot104A | ecosystem: Environmental > Terrestrial > Soil > Grasslands | place: USA: UC McLaughlin Reserve, Lake County...
CTTCGCTCCGCGCGAGTTCTTCGAGATCGAGGTCGCGGCCGAGCGCGAGGCGCCCGACGTCAGCTTCACGCAGCCGCCGCCGGCGCCGGCGACCTAGTCCGGCAGAGCATCTGGCTGAGCCGCCTCGTCCCGAGGCGGCTCAGCAGGGCGTCGTGACGGACGCCTCTGAGGCGACCACCTGGAAGGCGCGCCCCGGCACGTCCTTGAGCGCGCCGACGTCATCGTCGTCCCAGCCCGGATCTGCGGCCCCCGTGAAGTAGAAGTTCGATCCGTTGTCGGCGACGATCATCCCGTAGCGGTACAGCGCTTCGTAGATCGGCCGCGCCTGGCTTCCGGGCTCGTAGTCGGCCAGGTGGTCGAGGTAGTAGCCCTCCTTCATCCGGAGTCGCAGGCCCATCGGCGGCAACGCCCGCCCACACCGGCTCGACGCGTAGTGGGTTGCGGGGTGGACGTAGCCCCGGCGGGTCGACTCGAAGGTCGCACGGATCGCGTGCGCCACGTTGCCCGCCGCGACCTCGTCGTAGCGGACCAGGCCGGGGAGGATGGGGAGCCCGGCCGCGTCGCCCGACGTCCAGCCCTCGGGATGCCGGGCCGCTGAGCCGAGGTCGAAGAGCGCCGTGGAGTCCGCCCGCCAGCCCGTCTCCTGCGAGAACGAGCGGTACATCTCGTAGAGGTCGCAGTCGCTCTGCCGGACGACGAGGACATGGTGGTCCGAGCCGCCTTCGATCGGAGCGTCGAGCGGGATCGGAGCGCTGTCGGGCCCGTCGGTCCCCGCGCCGAACTCGCTCTCGTCGGGGTATCCCTGCGGCCCGATCGTCACGTCGACCAGCGGCTCGGACTGCGGCACCACGGCGAACGGGATCCCGTACGCGCCGCCGCCGCCGAAGTCGGGGTGCAGGTACTGGTTGCCGCCGAGCTTGCGTATCCGCCGCATGTACTTCCCGGACATCGGGTCCTTCGGCGAGGCCGAGACGTCCTGGTTCCAGGCCGTCTGGTCGGCGGCCGAAGGCGCGCCGGCCGCGCCCGCGTAGGTCGGGAAGAGCTGGCAGCCGCCCACCGACGCGATGACTCTCGCATCGGCCCGCGGAGTCGCGAGCGCGAGCACCGTGCCGAGAGCGACGAGGATCGCCGCCGCGACGAGCCCCTCCCGCCCTGTCCGTGACTGCCCCACGCCCTGAGTATCGGGGTTTGCGCGGCGCCCTTGACCCCGTCGCCGTCCACCGGACGAAATTCGAATCGCCGCGGTCAACGTCACCCGATTTGGACATACGATTGTCGGCGGTGGCCGCGACCTCGCCCGACTTCATCGCCGACTCCGACGTGCTCAGGGAGGCGTTCGCGCTCGCCAGCGCGGCGCACGACGGGCAGTCCCGCAAGGACGGCCGGTCTCCGTACATCGGCCACCCGACCGCCGTGGCCGAGCGCCTGACGCGAGCGGGCGCCGGCGAGCCCGTGATCGCGGCGGCGCTGCTGCACGACGTCGTCGAGGACTCCGACCTCACCGTGGGCGAGGTCGTGGAACGCTTCGGCGTCGAGGTCGGCGAGCTGGTCGCCGCCCTCACCGACGATCACACGATCGACGACTACGAGGAGCGCAAGCGCGAGCACCGCGACCGCGTCGAGGAGGCGGGCCCGCAGGCGGCCGCCATCTACGCCGCGGACAAGCTGGTGAACGTCCGCGACATGCGCGCCCTGTACGCCGACCTCGGTGAGGCTGCGGCGGGCCGCTTCAAGGCGCCCATCGACCTCCGCGTCGAGCTCTGGCGCGAGGACCTCGAGATGCTCGACCGCGTCGTCCCTCGCCTCGCGATCGTCGCCGAGCTGAGGGCAGAGCTCGACGGGTTCGAGGCCGAGCGCCCGGGGATGAAGCTCGGCCACGCATGATCGTCGACTGCGCGCACTACCGCGACGGGAGGCGCCAGCACGAGGGACCGCTCGACATCGACCGCGCCGCCGCCGAGGCCCAGGGCGACGGCGACTTCGTCTGGCTTGGCCTGCACGAGCCGTCGATAGAGGAGCTCGACCACGTCGCCCGGGCCTTCGGCCTCCACGAGCTGGCGGTCGAGGACGCGGGCAGCGCGCACCAGCGGCCGAAGCTCGAGGACTACGGCGAGTCGTTCTTCATCGTGCTGAAGACCGCCCGCTACGACGACGAGCGCGAGGAGGTCGACTTCGGCGAGATCAACCTCTTCGCCGGCCCGGGCTTCGTGGTGGCCGTGCGCCACGGCGCGGCGAGCGAGCTTCGAGACTCGCGCGCCCGGCTCGAGGGGCACGAGGACCTGCTGCGCGCCGGCCCGGCGGCTGTCGTATGGGCGATCCTCGACAAGGTCGTGGACGACTACGCCCCCGTCGTCGCGGGGATCGAGGACGACATCGAGGAGGTCGAGGGCGAGATCTTCCAGGACCGTAAGGACTCGACCCAGCGGATCTACTTCCTCAAGCGCGAGGTGATCGAGTTCCATCGCGCCGTGTTCCCGCTGCTGGTCCCGCTCGAGGGCCTCGAGCGGGGGCTCTACGTCGACATCGACGAGCAGCTGCGCCGCTACTTCCGCGACGTCGCCGACCACGCCCGACGCGTCGACGAGCAGGTCAACTCCCAGCGCGAGCTTCTGACCTCGATCCTCGAGGCGAACCTGGCGCTGCTGGGCGTCAAGCAGAACGAGGTCGTCAAGCAGATCTCGGCAGCGGCGGCGATCATCGCCGTGCCCACGTTCCTGGCCAGCATCTGGGGGATGAACTTCACGCATATGCCCGAGCTGGACGAGGTGTGGGGCTACCCCCTCGCCCTGGGGCTGATGGCCGCCGTGGTGGCGGTGCTTTACCGCTTCTTCCGCCGCATCGAGTGGATCTGAGCGGCGGCGGCCCGCCGCTACGCTCCGGCCGATGACAACCGATGTCGTCGCTCCGCTGCTGCTGGTCCTGGCGGCGCTGGGCTATTACCGCCGCTGCGCCACCCTTGCCCGCGGCGGCCGGCCTGTCGCCCGCTGGCGCCAGCTCAGCTTCGGCGCCTCGCTGGCGGTGCTCGCCGCGGCCGATCTTCCGCCCCTCTCGGGGATTGCGGAGGACGTCCTCGTGGGCCACATGGCCCAGCACCTGCTCATCGGGGACCTCGCCGGGCTTCTGTTCGCGCTGGGTCTCACCGGCCCGGTGCTCCAGCCCGTGCTCGCGATCCCGTGGCTGCGCTGGCTGCGGGCGCTCGGCAACCCGCTGATCGCCTTCCCGCTGTGGGCCGCCAGCCTCTACCTCTGGCACCTGGCGATCCTCTACGAGGGCGTGCTCGATTCGTCGCCGCTGCATCTCGCTCAGCACGCCAGCTTCTTCTCGTTCGGCCTCGCGATGTGGCTGCCGCTCGTGGGCCCGCTGCCGACGCCGAGCTGGTTCGGCGATGGCGCCAAGCTCGTCTACGTGATCGCGGTCCGCTTCGCCGGCGCGGTGCTGGCGAACGTCCTCATCTGGTCGGGCACGCCGCTTTACCCGGGCTATGCGGCGGGGGAGGCCGAGCGTGGGATCGGCCCGCTTGCCGATCAGGGGGCCGCCGGGAATCTGATGATGATCGAGACGGGAATCGTCACGCTCGCGCTCTTCACCTGGCTGTTCTTCCGCGCCGCCAGCCGCAGCACCGAGAAGCAGGAGTTGCTCGACCTCGCCGAGCGCCACGGCGTGCCACTGGAGGAGGACCGCGCCCGGCGGGCCGTCGCGGCCGGCCAGGGCGAGCGGCTGCGGCAGCGGATCCTCAGCGGCGACCCCGGCCGCGAAGCACCCGGCAGCGCGTGAGCGACCACCGCTTCCTCTACGTGCTCGTCTTCGTGGTCGGTGCCGCGAGCCTGGGCGCCGAGATCGCCGCCGTCCGGTTGATGGCCCCGTTCTTCGGCGCCTCGACGATCGTCTGGGCGAACACGATCGGTGTCGTCCTCGTGGCGCTGTCCGCCGGCTACTGGCTTGGCGGCAGGCTCGGCGACCGTCACCCACAGGTGCGGAGCCTGTGCCTCGTCGTCCTCGGCGCTGCGGCGCTGCTGGCCCTGGTCCCGTTCATCGCCCAGCCGTTCTTCGACGTCTCGGTCGATGCGCTCGACGAGATCGAGGCCGGCGCGTTCGTCGGCTCGCTGCTGGGCGTCCTGGCCCTCATCGCCGTGCCCGTCGTCGCGCTCGGGACCTGCTCGCCGTGGGCGATCCGGCTGGCGCTCACCGATGTCGAGCATGCCGGCACCGTCGCAGGGCGCCTATACGCGCTCTCGACCGCGGGATCGCTCGTCGGCACCCTCGTCGCCGCTCTGTTGCTGGTCCCCTTCGCCGGGACCCAGCGCACGTTCCTGATCTTCGCCGTCCTTCTGGCCTTCGTCGCCAGCGCCGGGCTGGGGTGGAGGTTCGTGGCCGTCCCCGCGGCGCTCGCGGCCGCCATCGCCCTGCCGGTCGGGACCGTGAAGGCCACCGACGACGGGCGTGTGATCTACGAGGAGGAGAGCCGCTACCAGTACATCCGTGTGATCGAGAGGGACGGCGGCCGCCGCGTGCTCGAGCTCAACGAGGGGCAGGCCGACCACTCCGTCTACCGGCCGGGCGAGTGGCTGACCGACGACTACTGGGACGCGCTCACGGTGCTTCCCTTCACATCGTCGCGCCGACCGCCCGAGCGGGTGGCGATCCTCGGCAACGCGGCGGGCACCTCCGCGCGCGAGTACGGGCACTTCTTCCCGGAGGCCGAGATCGACGGCGTCGAGATCGACCCGGCGCTGGAGGAGGTCGGCCGCCGCTACTTCGACATGGGCGCGGCCGCCAATCTGACCGTGCACGACGAGGACGCCCGGCCCTGGCTGCGCGCATCGGCCGGCGACTACGACGTGATCGTGGTCGATGCCTACCGCCAGCCGTACATCCCCTTCTACCTGGCGACGAAGGAGTTCTTCGAGCTCGCACGCGACCGGCTCGCCCCCGGCGGCTCGGTGGTGATCAACGTCGGCCACGCTCCGGGCAACGACGACCTGGAGCGGGTGATCGGCCGGACGATGGCGGCGGCGTTCCCCACCGTGCTGCGCGACCCGGCCGAGGAGTCCAACACGCTGCTGGTGGCGAGCGAGGCGCCGGCCTCCGCCAACCACATGCTGCGCGCGATCCCGGAGCTGCCGCGCGGCCTTCGGGAGCTGGCCGCGGTGGAGGCCGGGCGCCTGGGGTCGCGGCTGGACGGCGGGGAGGTCTACACCGACGACCGGGCGCCGGTGGAATGGCTGATCGACCGCTCGATCCTCGGATACGCGGCCGATGACTGACCGCGGGGCCATCGCCCGGGGCCGCGACCGCGCGCTGGCATGGATCCTCACGGGGCCGCTCGGGAGGCTCGCGGCCTTCTTCGTCGACCTCGGCGCGGCGTGGTGGCGGTGGGCGACCGCGCGGCTGCGGGGGCGGGATTACCCCTAAGGTGCTTCGCCCTTGAGGACCGAGGTCAAAGAGCTTCCCGACTCGCGCGTGAGAGTCGAGGTGGCAATTCCCGCCGCCGAGCTCGAGAGTCGCATGGCCGCGGCCGCGGCCGCGCTCGCCGGGGACATGCGCCTGCCGGGCTTCCGCCAGGGGAAGGTCCCGCCGGAGATGGTCGTCCAGCGCGTGGGCCGCGAGGCGGTGCTGGAACAAGCGCTGCGCGACTCGCTGGGCGAGTGGTACGAGCGGGCGCTGATGGAGGCGTCGATCTCGCCGGTCGGCGACCCGAAGCTCGACGTTCCCGCCCTGCCCCCGCCGGGCGAGGAGCTCGCCTTCTCGATCGAGGTGGGAGTCAGGCCCACTGCAAAGCTCGGCGAGTACCGCGGCCTCGAGGTGGGAAGGCCCGAACCCAACGTCCCGGAGGAGACGATCCAGGCCGAGCTCGACCGCCTGCGCGAGGGATTCGCGTCGCTTGACACGGTCCAGCGGCCCGCGGCGCAGGGGGACCTAGTCTCGATCGATTACCGCGGCAGCGTCGACGGCGATCCGTTCGAGGGTGGGGAGGGCCACGACCAGCTCGTCGAGCTCGGCTCCGGGAGCCTGGTCGAGGGGTTCGAGGAGGCCCTCGTGGGCGCCACCGGGGGAGACGAGCGCACCTTCGAAGTGACCTTTCCAGAGGACTACCGGGCAGAGGAGCTCGCGGGCCGGCAGGCCAGCTTCGCGGTCACCGTCAACGAGGTGAGGGAGAAGCAGCTTCCCGAGCTCGACGACGAGTTCGCCGCGGAGGCGTCCGAGTTCGACACCCTCGACGAGCTGCGGGACGAGATCCGCACGCGGGCCGCCCAGGCGTTCGAGCAGCGCGCCGAGCAGGACTTCCGCGAGGCTGCGATCGAGGCCGCCGCCGACGCGGCGGAAGTGGACATCCCCGACGAGATAGTGCGGGCCCGTGCAGAGGAGTCGCTCGAGCGCTTCCTGCACAACCTCAGCCACCAGGGAGTGGACCCGGAGGCCTTCATCAACGTTCAGGAGGGCGGGCGCGAGGGCATGCTGAAGGGCGTGCTGCCGGAGGCCGAGCGCTCGCTGCGCCGCGACGCCACCCTCGCCGCCATCGCCGAGGCCGAGCGAATCGAGGTCTCAGACGGCGACCTGCTCGAGGCGCTCGGGCCCGGCGAGGGCGACCAGGACCCCACCCGGATCCTCGACCGCCTGCGGCAGAGTGGGCGCGACAAGCTCCTGCGCGACGAGGTGCGGCTGCGCAAGGCGGCCGAGATCGTCGTCGAGAGCGCGGAGCCGATCCCCGTCGAGCAGGCGGCCGCTCGCGAGGCGATCTGGACGCCCGACAAGGAGGCGCCGGAAGAGACGCCGGCCTCGCAGCCCGAATCGCCGAAACCGGGCGAGATTTGGACGCCGGGCTCGTGAGTGGTAGGTTCGCGGCGCTGAAAGACACCGAACCAGGGAGGGTGTACGTGCCTGAAACCATCCGCCCGCCGCAACGCGCCGCGGGGCGTGAGAAAGGGGAATGGTTTTCCCATGACTGAATCTATTCGGACGCGATTCTCGAATGTCCAATTGGGCCTCGTAGCGTTCGCCGTGATCGGCGTCGCCGCCGGCGTCCTCATATTCGGCTCGAGTGGGGTCGGAGCGGCTCGCGGCGATACATGCCAGGGCCAGCAGGCCGACGTCGTCGTTGGTCCCGATCAGACCTACGTGGGCGGCCCGGCCGACCAGGTGATCGTCGGCTCCGGCGGCAACGAGAAGATCCACGCCCGCGCAGGCGACGACCTCATCTGCGCACGCGGCGGCAACGATCTGATCGGCGCCGGCGCCGGGGACGACGACCTCTACGGAGGCGACGGGTCGGACCTGCTCCGCGGGCGACGCGGCGTTGACTTCCTCGACGGAGACAACGATTTCAACTCGCAGAAGGGCGGCCAGGAGTTCGACGAGTGCCACGGGCACCTGCCGACTCCCGATCCGAACCCGAAGCAGTACGACTCGGCCACTAACTGCGAGTTCCTGCGGAACGCGTACGACCTGGACGACTAGCCCGGCGGCCCGCGAAGCGGGCTGAGCTGAATCGTTTGAGCGGGCCCGCCATCGGCGGGCCCGCTCGTTAGGGCCGCCGGGGGCCTTCTATAGACTGCGCGCCCGATGGTGGAGCGCCAACAGCCCTGGAGCAGCCCGCTGGTCCCGATGGTGGTCGAGCAGACCTCCCGGGGCGAGCGCGCGTTCGACATCTACTCGCGGCTGCTGAACGAGCGGATCGTCTTCCTGGGCACCCCGGTGACCGAGGACATCGCCAACCTCGTGGTCGCCCAGCTCATCCATCTCGAGTCGGAGGACCCCGACAAGGACATCTCGATGTACATCAACTCGCCCGGCGGGTCGGTGTACGCGGGCCTCGCGATCTACGACACGATGCAGTACATAAAGCCCGATGTGCAGACGATCTGCGTCGGCGTCGCGATGAGCATGGGGGCGCTGCTGCTGGCGGGTGGCGCCGACGGCAAGCGGATGGCGCTGCCCAACTCGAAGATCCTCATCCACCAGGTCTCCGGCGGGTTCTCCGGGCAGGCGACCGACATCGAGATCCACGCCAAGGAGATCATCGACGTCCGCCGCCGGCTCGACGAGATCATCTCCAAGCACACCGGTCAGCCGTTCGAGAAGGTCGCGAAGGACACCGAGCGCGACTACTTCATGAGCGCCGAGGAGGCGCAGGGGTACTCGATCGTCGACCGCGTGATCGAGCACCACTAGGCGCTCGGTCCGTTCACCCCCAGGCTCACCGACGGCTCAGGGCCGGGGCGTAACCGGCTGCGCTGGGCCCCAATCGACCCAGCCGCTGCGGCAGTGCCCGCCCCACCCGGTGCGTCCCCAGACCTTCAGTTGGCCGTTCGCCGTGCCATACGTGTCGTCGAAGGTGCCGTTGACCTTGGCGCCCCCTCTGCCGTCTATGCGAAGGCCCTCGAACTCGAAGTAACGGTTCTCATCCACCGGGATAGTGGCCTTACCGAACCCGCCGTCGTGCTTGTGCTTGCCGCTGGCGCATTTGATGCGCAGGTTGTTCCACTTGAAGTTCGCGACCTGATAGCCGCCGCCTGCGAGCTGCTGGAGGTCGAACTTGACTGAGCCGCCGCCGATGAGTTTGCCCTCGAATGGCGTTGTCTTAGTGGTGCCCGCGCCCGTCGGCGCCGCCAGGGCCAGGGCAGCGGCGAGCACGACTGGCCAAGCCAGACGCCTGGCACGAGCTCTTCCCCGCAAAGTGGAGGCCATTCCCTGCATCCACGAGCATACCGCCGGACTCAAGCCCCACGCTGGGGGCACCGACGAAACGGGTGTCCGCTGGGTCCCTGCTGAGACGAAAGGCCCGGCGATGGCCGGCCCCTTCGCGGTCGAGCTGTAGCGGTCCCTACCGGACGCGCCTGTGCGACGCCTTCGGGTCCAGGTCCGTCGTGTCCCTGCCGGCCTTCGCCGTGTAGTCGCGCAACCTGCTCACGCACTTCGTCGCGCCGCCGTCGAAGAACATCGTGGCCTTGATCTCGCCCTTGATCTTCGTGGCGCCGTCGACGAGCTTGCCGGTCATGTGGAGCTTGTCTCCGGACATGGTCTCGGTGTCAATCGTGAACTTCTTGTCCACGATCGGCGCGTCGGACCCTAAAAACCAGGTCGCCTCGAAGGTGAAGTTCGGGTTGCCGTTGCACCTGGTCGGGAAGTCCTCGTAGCGGATCCGGTCCACGTGATCGGTCCCGAAGTCCGTGTCGATGCCGATCTTGCCGCCCTTGTCGATCTTGCCGCCGAAATCCGCCGGGTCGCCCGCGAGGGCGTTGCCGCCCAGCGCCAGGCACCCGGTGGCGACGATGCAAACAGTGAGCTTTCTCATTGGTCCTCCTGATCTTCCCCGTGAGCAGCCGCCTGTGGGCGGCACACCCGGGGTCTACCGACCTAAACCGGCGAAGCCCTAAAAAGCAACCTCTGCCGCACTGCGCTGGTTAGCGAACCCGCTTGATCGCCCGCCCTTGACCCTTGCCTCTCTTCGGGAGCGGGTCGGGCCCAGGATTGCCGAGCTTCGCGACGTAGTCCTGCTTCTTCGACGTGCACTTGCCGAGCGTGTTGTCTTTGTTCGTGGCCTTGATTTGGCCGGTGACCTTCTGGTTTGCGTTCTTAAAGGTGCCCTTGAGGAAGATTTCGCTGCCGTTGTCCTCCCCTTCGACGAGGAACTTGTGATCAGGCCCGACAGTGACATTCGAGAAGCTCCACTTGGCCTGACTGATCGCATGCACCCCGTGGTTACAGACCGTTGGCAGGCCCTTGAAGGCCATCGCCTCGACCTGGGTGACGCCGTCATCGGTGTTAATCCCGATCTTCCCGCCCTTGTCGATTTTCCCACCGAAGTCGGGCGGTGCGGCGGTCGCTGCTGCGACCAGCATGACTCCGGCGACGACGGTGATGCACGCAGCAAGCTTTCTCATGGTCACCCTGACCTTCCCTGGCTTGTGATGGTTCCCCGGCTGGGCCTGCGGACGCGAACTTAGCCGGTTCGCGGGCGCCGCGTCAACCCCCGCCGCGATGCCCGTGCAAGC
>Ga0126312_10003969_pt1 | contig 9990 bp, 9 predicted proteins | sample Plot104A_FD_92537 | JGI IMG/M metagenome (GOLD analysis project Ga0126312, IMG submission 92537) | Serpentine soil microbial communities from UC McLaughlin Reserve, CA, USA - Plot104A | ecosystem: Environmental > Terrestrial > Soil > Grasslands | place: USA: UC McLaughlin Reserve, Lake County...
ATCTTTTAGTGATTCACCTAAAATGTTTGCTGCCGCAGCTCTATCGTCGAGTTTTAATCGGAATTTGTCGCTAATTTTGTCAAATATCATTATGCTCCATAACTAACATTTCTATTAACTATTCAAGTAATTATTCTTTAATATTAGGAACACTTAATCTGTTAAAGCCAATCTTATGGTACTTCCTATAAGTCTGCATTGAAATCCAACATACATTGTAGACAATGATAGACTATCCAGCATCCAAATCCTTTTACGGTAGATTTTAGTTTATTCTTCTTGCCATTTGTCTTCTAAAGGAAAACGTATCTTAATCCTGGGAGCAGGATTTGGAGGATTAAGTTGTGCTAATTTATTGAGGAAAAACCTTTTTTCATCAGCCGTAGAGCATCAAATCAGTGTTATCGATCAAAAAGGCTATTTCATGATGGGACTTGTAAATTTATGGATCCTAAGTGGAACCAGAACACTTGAAGAGTCTAAAATTGCTTTGAACAGGCTAGAAAATAAAGGAATAAGGTTTCTAAATGATAAAGTAACAGGAATCGATGTTGGCTCAAAAACTGTCACAATCGGAAGATCTCAAAATCTTAAATTGGAATACGATTATTTGGTGGTAGCATTGGGCACAGAATATGCAGTTGAAGAAGTCAACGGATTTTTGGAAAATGGGGGCTTTAATCTATATGATGCAGATCACGTTCCGAAATTGAGAGAAAAGATACTTACATTAAAGAAGGGAAGGATTGCGATATGTGTAACATCGATTCCATACAAGTGCCCTCCAGCACCGTATGAGGCATCTTTACTAATCAATGATATTTTAGTTAAGAACGGGACAAGAGACTCTATTTATATCGATATATACACGCCAACTCCAATGTCTCTACCTGTAGCTGGAGCAAAAGTGAGTCAAGACGTGGTTAACTTGCTTAACAGCAACCATATTAATTTTCATCCACTACATAAAATAAAGACAGTATTAGATAAAGAAAAAATAGAATTTGAAAATGGAAATACGGTAAATTATGACTTGCTTATAGGAATTCCACCCCATAAGGTCCCTGCAGTATTAAGAAATTCCGGTCTGCTAAAGCAAGGACAAAATTGGATTAATGTTAACAAGTTCAGTCTTAAGACAGATTATGAAAATGTTTTTGCAATAGGGGACGCAAATGAAATTAAAGTAAATGAAAATATGGTTATTCCTAAAGCTGGAGTATTTGCAGAGGCTCAGGCAAAGGTAGTAAGCCAACAAATTGTCGATGATATTGAAAACAATAGGAATAAACTATCATCACCAAAATTTGATGGAAAAGGTTTTTGTTTTATGGAAGTTGGAGATAAGAAGGCAGGGTATGTTGCTGCAGATTTTTACAATGAACATGGTCCTGCTACTCTTCTTGAACCACCGTCTGAGGAATCATACAAAAAGAAATTAGATTTTGAAAGAAGTAGGCTAAATGAGTGGTTATTATTATAGTTCGCTCCTTGTTTGTGCCCGAAGAGGATTAAACCAGCCCTTAAGTTTGCTACTAATTTACAAATACGGTAAATAAAATATTTATTTTGTGTTATATTAAATCAGGTAAATAGTCAAGATCCTTATTATTCTATGGCAATATATTAGGCTACAATATCTTTCTTCCAGAAGATTTAAGGTTACCATCTTAAAGATACATGATTCATGCTTTTATTGTAATGCAAAGATGCCGAATTACTATATGGACCATGTTGTACCTTTTAATTTTATTTATCAAACTGAAGTATTTAATATCGTTTCTGCATGCATTAATTGTAATTCAAGAAAGTCAGATAGATTACCAAAACAAGAGATTTTCAACACGGTGAAGGAAAGAAATAGAAAGATGGCATTGAGAGCTGACTACACTAAAGAGTGGTATCAGAAATTATATGAATCTTGTATCACTTCTTATCATGGAACTAGGTTATATTTTTTCTCCTTGACAAGACTCAATCATACAGTCTTCACATAAAGGTATCTTTCTGCCATTCTTTGATAGTTTGGTGTCAGAAAACGTCTAATCCTTAAGTCCAATTACCCGAAATTTGTATTGTTCGCTATAAATACTACGATAAAGATGGGCGTAACTTTCTGCAGCGTCATAAGTGGCAAAAACAAGCCTTAGACCTTCAGGTGCGACCTTCTGTCCATAAACATCCATTACTTCAACAATATACGATTTTGGCAGCTCTCTTGCTTGTCTTAACATTATAAACACGGTGACAAGTAAAAATACTATAGCGCAACAGATGATTATGACATATTCAAAAGTCTTTAGAAAATTAAAGATTGATGATATCATATTCTGGTCTACCCATTTGTAAGTAATACCGAAGGTCTTAACAAATATGCTGATAATAAGGTCGAACAGCATGTTCATATGCTATAGCAGGGAGAAGCCTCAATATATTACTATATAATAAATATAATAGGATAAATCTATTAAAATAACACTTGACATCGCCACTTCATAGAAAATTAGCAACAGTAGATTAATAATGACAACTGTTGTTTAATTGTGTGTTGATTCACTCTAGTCAAATCACAACTTTTTTTATAAGGTCCATTTCCTTAAATCTAGACTATTCTGGCCGCAGCATGAATATTCCTTAAAAGCAAAGAAGAGCACTATAATGAACTCACCAATCGAAAAAATATAGCCTTCAGCCTCCTTTTGTACTATAATGATAAAGGCTCTGATAACTGAGTCAAAGCCTTATAATATACCCAATATCAATAATTCCTTCCAGAAGATGTATGCCAGTACTGAGGACTATATTATTACGATATGCTTGACATGGATGATAATGATAGGCTTTTTCATAATGTTAACTACAGAAATAATGCTTTTAATAGGATTGGCGTTTCCTGTTTTAATTATCCTACTCCTAAAAGATAAACAGATCATCAATAGTCGCTTAGCTCGAAAATGATTTAGGCCTAGTTACACACTGATTATCAATAGTCGCTTAGCTTTGTTATAATCCGTTGCCTAATATTATCTCATATTTGGGTCTCGGACAAATTTTACATTTCTACTCTTCAATTAGTTATTGCTGTCAGATTCATTTTTTCTTGCTATAATTTATTTATTCGATTATTGTATACAAACCTTCTTACGACATATAGTCAGGTAATATATAATGAGTGACAAAAAAGAGATTAACGAGGCAGGACTCGGCACCGAAGAAGCAAAAGAATTAGAGTTGGACGAACAACCAAAACCTACAAGAAAAGTGAGTCATCCATCTACTCCAATCTCAAATAAGGATGAGCCTAGTACTCACGATAGGAGAAAAGGAAGACGGACTATAAAATAAAAAGGTTGATCAAAGATATATAACCCTGCGGGATCTCCTTTTCCTGCTTCGCTTTTCTGGTGTTAACGTTCCGCAGTTTAGTTGTTTATTCCAAAGTAATTGATCACAAACCATTGGGGTTTATTCACCTCCCTCCATTATCCTTACCAGTGATTACATCCCAACTACGATCGCACTTGTGGTCCGTGCTCAATACATAGACAAACGAGACGAACTATTAATGGCCAATAACTTTTCATATAAGAAGAGTAAATCCTATTTATTAGAATGTTTGTTGTGTCTGTCAAAGAACTGATGATCTATTGACATGTATCCAGAAGGCAAGTCCGGCGCATCAGATCAAATGGTAAGAATCGTAAATGGAGCAGAGAATATCCTGGATTTTTACATTTCACGTGCTAACTTGCTTAGAAGGGATGCAGAGGTTTGTTATGATTATAATGGGCCTATAAGAATTAGGGAGACTGCCCCTATTTGGAGAACGAACTTAAAACTAGACAAAAGAGGAATTAAGATAAGGTTTCTTACTGACATAAGAAACGAAAACATCGAGCATTGTAAGAAAATACTGGAAGAGATAAAAAATATTGAGATGCGTCGTATGGACGGTGTTGAGGGTAACTTTACTATTCATGATAACAAGGACATTTTCTTACCACTTTTTATAGATAAACCAGGAGAACCTGTGAAAGATGCGCTCTTTTGTACTCAAAAAGAAATGGTGAATGCACATCTGTTTATATTTGAAAACCTTTGGCGTCAAGCAACACCAGCTCGTACCAGGATTAAGGGGTTAGAAAGAGGAATACAACCAGAGGTACTTCAAACTATCAAAGATCCCTATGAGATAGTCCAAACTGCACACAAACTTGTTAAATCGGCCAAAGATGAAATACTTATAATCTTTCATACAGCAAATGCATTACTTCGTCAGGTAAAGTCAGGAGGAATAGATCTGATTGTTGGAAGTGCAATCAAATACAAAATACAGATTAGAATCCTTGTACCAATAGAGGACAAAATAACTGATACTATCTACAGGCTGGAACAAATAAGTGGAATTAAAATACGAAATATCGAACAAAGTATGCAGACAAGTATCCTGGTAGTAGATAGAATGTACTCCCTTATAGTTGAGTTAAAGGATGATACAAGGGAAACTTCCGAAGAAGCAATAGGACTAGCTGCGTATTCAAATAGTAAATCAACGGTATTATCTTACGTTTCAATATTTGAGAGTTTATGGAAACAGAGCGAATTACGTGAAGAACTCTTAATTCATAATAGGGCACAAAAGGAGTTTATCAATATTGCAGCGCATGAACTGCGCACTCCAATACAACCTATTCTGGGATTATCAGAGTTTTTAAGCCGAAGGGTAGAGGAAGAGAATCGAGATTACGTTAGTGTTATAATAAGAAATGCTAGAAGACTTCAACGTCTAAGTGAAGATATACTTGACATCACTAGAATTGAATCCAAAACATTGAAGTTGGCGATCCAAGGGATCAAAAAATAGCAGACTGACTGGCTCCTCAGATACTATAACTAGATATATATGTAAAAGACGATTCTACAAAGAATAGTTGTGATAAGTCATGATGACAAAAATAGCGATGACAATCATAACAATAGTAATGAGCATAAGATACACAAGAAAGAATCATTAGCAACATCGTTAATATCTGCTTTTTTATTATTCAAGAAAGAGAAAAGAGGCAGTATAGAAGAAAAGCTAAGAGTTGCCATCACTTCCATTATAGCATCATTATCTCTTACTATATTAAAATTTGTTGTGGGATTTTCTACCAACAGCCTTGGAATTCTATCTGAGTCTTTGCATTCAGGACTCGATCTTGTCGCTGCAATGATGACACTATACGCCGTGCTAATAATAATGCGACCTCGAGATTTGAAGTATACATATGGTTATGCGAAATTTGAAAGTGTATCAAGTTTATTTCAGATAATACTTTTATTCGCAGTAGCAGGCTGGGTCTTTTATGAGGGAATAGAGCGAATATTTCAACCTATCCAGCCAGAGGTTACTGTATTCTCATTTGTAATCATGTTTGTGTCTATAGCAGTTGACTTCGGAAGGTCTAATGCACTACATAGAGTTGCAAGAAAATATGGTAGTCAAGCATTGGAAGCAGATGCTCTTCACTTCAAGACAGATATGCTTTCTTCTGCAATAGTTATTGTTGGCCTATCTTTAGTATTTTTATTCAATATTCCAAATGCCGATGCTTACGCCGCAATTGCAGTCGCTGGAATGATAGTTTATACCTCGCTAGGACTTGGCCGACGAACATTGGATGTTCTATTAGATAAGGCGCCTAAAGGTGCATACCATCAGATTCTAGAATCAGTATCAGGACTAGAAGGCGTACACAGACCTCACGATATCCGCATTAGAAAGATGGGACCTGAAACCTTTGTAGATATGCATATTGAGGTCCCAAGAACGTATACGCATGACACAGCCCATAAAGTAGCAACAATAGTAGAAGAAAAGGTAAAACAAGTCTTACCAAATTCTGATGTGTTGGTACATGTAGATGCAACTCAATACTCTAATGAAACGATAAACGATAGAGTCAGATTAATTGCTGCGGAGACGCACGGCATAAAAAATGTGCACTCAATATACGTGTCAAATATTCCACGGCACTCGGCCGATAATCGGGATGAGGAGGAAGAAGAAGAAAATAAACAGGCATCCAAACACATAGGCAACGGATTATTTACTACCAATCAAAGGAAAGAAAATCGTAAAAAAAATCCAGAACTCCAATCGGAACTTCATCTGTATCTGGACGTTCAGATGAACTCAGAGCTTGATCTAACAACTGCACATAACATTACAGAGTCTTTTGAAAATAGGTTGAAGCAAGAGATTCCTCAGATAAAAAATATTACAACCCATATAGAAATAGAAGAGGCAGGCAGAGATGCATCTACAATAGGTGTAGAGAAGAGATTTAACCAGACCTATATTGAAAGAATAAAAGATATCGCCTTGTCAGTAGATAGCGTAGTTAATTGTGAAGACATAGCAATAACAGAAGTAACTGGAGAGCAGCATATTACGCTTACGATAAAAATCGAATCTAAGATAGGGAAATCTCTCATCACGTTAAGATATGCACATGAAATAGCCACACATGTCCAAAATCGTATTATTAAGCAAACAGGAGCTGCTAGAGTAGTGGTGCATACAGAACCGTCATAATTGTACCATCATTTTTACTAATACAATTTTTGTTGCCTTTTTTGGGTACCATATGTATTTGGCAATTAAACAAGGCAACTATGAAGAATGTAAGTATTGCTAATATGAACCAGTAAATTTTTCCTGTGCTGAAGGCCCTGAAGAGTAGGAGAGAACAAGGTAGATTGGAAACCAGGTATCCCAACAGAATAGACAACAAAAACTAAGAGAATACTGTAGTTTGATACGACTGAGAAATAAAACTGTTAAATGAAATAATTTCCTTATATGTAACGAATAGGTAGGAAATTGCAATGAATAAATCAAAAGATACATGAGAAGATCAACTTCCTTACAAAAACTTCTGATCCTGATAATATTTTTCAATGTATAGATCAGATACATATCTACCTGAATTAAAGGCAATACAAAATGACGCAATAACATAATCTACCCACTTTCATAGACTATCCTAAAGATCCAGTAGAATATCCTATAGTACTACAATTACGCAGTTTCCAACTATACAGTATATTATTGAAACAGGAACGGCGAACAGGATTAGTTTATCCTTTGATTGACAGTATCGCCTTATAAATCCCTGTGAGGTTTGGTGTATGGGGTTGAGTAGGTACGGCGCTGACATTATCGTTAGTGCCATTGATACCAGTAACGTTGCTATTATCATACAATAATGATACTATTAACACTGCTTCTCCTCCCTCCCGTGCAATTGGTATACTAAAGCTATTTTGGTTTAATGTAGTCTTGTCTATCGATTTATTAAACAGTAAGGTAGATTCAGATATTTTTTTATCTATTTTTATATCTCCTATTTTTAAACCAGTATTATTGGCAGCTATTGAGGAATTTACTACTTCCACTTTTACAATATCTGGAAATGTCCCGCCTGTGGTTTCTAGGCCTAAAAGTTGATTTTGTCCAACCCTCATGGAGTTCAGGTCTACTAAAGCACCAGCAGATTGGTTAGCAATATAAATATCACCTATGATGATACCGTCAGCAGCTAGTTGTTTAGATTCAGTCCATTCTAATGTACCCTCAGTTTGGCTCCGCATGGATTCATTCTTGATTATCTTTACATTTGGTAATTCAAATCCCGTTGTATTATCTATTAGATCTAAGGTGCAATTACATGGAGCTCCGCCTTTAGAAACGGCATAAGCTTCTTTTAGCCTTATGTCAAGTTCATTCAGAGAACTGGAATAGAAATAGGAATTGGAATTGGTGTAAAGGATCCCTACTAGAGCTACGAATATAATGACGCCATAAAGCCTAATCATAATAACTAGAATCTTATAAGGTAGCCTCATAATAAAGTACGGTTGGTAACAATTTTAACGTTTTAATTTGAAGAACTACTTCTTATGAGTTTTAACCTTTTGACGTAAGTTTATCTTCTGCTCGCATGCCCTAGGGAGGATTGACCGATGTAGATGTCGATTCAATGTAAATGGGAGAATGCTTATGCCATTCAGCATCATAATCGTAACAGTCCTATTTCTACAAACAGTAACAATGTTTGGATTACTGTTTCACCTGTTGTTCTAAAGCTGAAAACAAGGAACATTGTACATTTCCTAAAAATATCTAAGTTATCGATAGTCGTTAATTTCATAAATACCAGTATGCCTATACAAAATGACTCATGTCACAAAAATTCAACGTAGGAATAATTATTATGGCTATACTTCTTGCAACAACAATAGGAGTCGCTCCGATCTTAACAACAAATCCCGTAACAGCTCAGTTATTCTTCCAGGGTCCTCCAGGACAGAATGGTACGCAAGGGCCACCGGGTCCCATGGGCCCGCCAGGACCTCAAGGTGAACAAGGACCGCCAGGACAGAATGGTACGCAAGGGCCACCGGGTCCCATGGGCCCGCCAGGACCGGCAGCTCAAGCAATGAACCTTACTATAAGAAATGTACCAGGATCAATAGTATCATTAGCTGGACTGACGCAAAGTGTAGCGACCTGCAATCCTGATGAATCGGTCACCGGAGGGGGATATAGTATAACAAATGGGCCTGGAATAGTTCTGAGTAGTGCGCTACAAGGGAATTCTTGGATAGTACACGCTGTTAATCCCTTTGCATTCGGTAATAGTTCAGTGCAAGCTTTTGCAGAATGTGCCAGCATAGACTAGCAATAACTTCAACTCATAAAAACTAGAACCGGACAGTAGAAAAATTAATCAGAGTTCCTCTTCTTTTTTGTTTTGTGAATACGGCTAGTGACATTCCTACTGCGTCCGATAAGGACAGATAGAATCGAATGTACATTAGATTGGATTTGGGTTAATACCACCTAGCAACCTTATAATAGATTTCAAATCACAGCCTGTAAGGCATCCCTCAGAGAGCTGTCCGTAATATATTCTCAATTGCTACAGCTCCTTTTATTTTGTATTCTTATATCAAGTAGAAAGATAAATAACAAGGTTAGTAGTGACACTCACATAACCAAATCATAAAATACATTATTGAGTACAGATTACACATGGTTAAAAGTTTGAATATTGACAGGGCTAATGGAATAGTAGTTATTGAAATTAACAAGGATGAACTCATGAATATAGTTGATTCAGTCCACTACATGACAGACAAAGCGAAAAGGAATTTGTTAGAAAACCTACCGTCTAATGAAGAAGACAGAACTAGACTTGATAATTTTAATGCATTAAAGGAAGGACTTAGAAGAGTTTTAGAGTCTTTGAATTGAATTCTCCTGTAATTAATTCTTCATATTTTCTTTCTTGGGATAGGACAGTGAAAGAAATAGAAAAAGTATGCTCTAACTTATAGGCTGCTTTGGACTTACTTAGAGTCGCCATTTGCTTGTTTTCTTCTTATTCTTCTTCTTCTTATTCTAATTCTACTACCTACAAGATTTTTTCTCTTGATGGAATAATACGAAAAAGAAAAAAAGAATATCAATTACTGATTTTCTAATTCTATCTTCGTTTCTGTGTTTTAGTCAGTTGTCTTGTTCTTCCTTTTTCCTTTCCCTATTTTATAACTTGCTGCCTTTTCTTGCTACTTTGATTTTTGTCTTTTTACTAGTAGAAGCAAGTCCTTTTTTGCTTGATTCCTTTTTAGTCGCCATTATATCTTGATCTTTTTATGTACATACTGTTATTAATGATTTACCTATTATTCCTCTTCAATAGCTCATCTAACATCACTTTCTAAAGACTATGACGTTTGTCTCATAGGTTGTCCATACAACTGTTTTATTTTTTCTTCAACCGATAAGTGATAACTGGAGACTCATACTAATCAGTAGTTACTCTAACATTTAACTCTATTAATACATGAAGGAAGGGTAAAAACTGATGGCACTATATACTTCAGCAGACTTTTTTCCATTGTCATGATAATATGTGAGTTGTTGTTATTGTAATGTTC
>Ga0126312_10003970_pt1 | contig 9990 bp, 10 predicted proteins | sample Plot104A_FD_92537 | JGI IMG/M metagenome (GOLD analysis project Ga0126312, IMG submission 92537) | Serpentine soil microbial communities from UC McLaughlin Reserve, CA, USA - Plot104A | ecosystem: Environmental > Terrestrial > Soil > Grasslands | place: USA: UC McLaughlin Reserve, Lake County...
CGGCCCAGCTCGGTCACGAGCTTGCGCTCGGCGCGGCCGATCTTGTTGAGCTTCTCGACGACGTGCACCGGGATGCGGATCGTGCGCGCCTTGTCGGCGAGCGCGCGGGCGATCGCCTGGCGGATCCACCAAGTCGCGTAGGTCGAGAACTTGAAGCCCTTGCGGTAGTCGAACTTCTCGGCGGCGCGGACCAGGCCGAGCGTGCCCTCCTGGATCAGGTCGAGGAACGGCAGCCCCTGGTTGCGGTAGTTCTTCGCGATCGAGACGACCAGCCGCAGGTTCGACTCGACCATCTTCTGCTTCGCGTCGAGGTCGCCGCGCTCGATCCGCTTGGCGAGGTCGACCTCCTCCTGCGCGGTGAGCAGCCGCACCTTGCCGATGTCCTTCAGGAACAGCTGAAGGGAGTCGGTCGTCATGTCCGGCTTGAGGTCGATCGTCGCCTTCTTGCGCCGGCTGCGGCGGTCGACGGCGCGCTCGACCACGGGCGCGGCGTGCGTCGGGTCGTCCTCTACGAGCTCGATCTCGGACTTCTCGAAGTAGCCGTGCAGCTCCTCGATGTCGCCCTCGTCGAGCTCCACCTCGGCGAGCGCCGTGGCCACCTCGGCATAGGTCAGGACGCCGGTCGCCTGGCCCTTCACGACGAGGAGCTTTACCTCCTCAAGCTCTTGCAGATCGGCTACAGACATCCCTTTCCTTAACGGCGCGCAGGGCCCAGCGCGAGGGCGCCGGGCCCAGTCGATCAGTCGTTTTCAACAGTAACGCTACAGATAGTGAAGTCAAGCGGCCTAAAGCGGAATTTCCGCTGACTAGCCAGTCAACCAGTTGATACCTCTACGACTTTATCGCCCGCAGTTACACCTGCGGTGTACCCAGAACGGGCACTACTAGAATCACCGTCCATGGCGGACGACGAAGGAGTGCTCGGGAACCTGCCCAAGTCGCGCCCCGGCAAGCGAAGCGCGAAGCGGGATTCGGGCCGTAAGGCGGCGGCAGGACGGCCCGCGAAGGCGGCGGAGAAGGCCGCGGTACGGGCGGAGGCCGCCGGCACGCCGGCTGCGAAGCCGCCGCGCACCCCGAAGGCGGCGCGCACCAGGCGAACGACGGCACCGAAGAGCCGGATCAGCGATCGGGTTGAGGTTGGGGATGAAATACATGCCAAACCTCAACGCGAACCCGCGCACGCGCCGAGTGATCCCGTCAGTGCTGCCGTTCGGACCGCCGCGGGCATCGCGGTGACCGGTGTTCGCGTGGCCGGGGCCGTAACCCAAGAGGTGCTGAAACGGCTCCCGCGCCCCTGAGCAAGAGTCCCCCAGGCGCCTGACTGTCACCCGGGGGCGCGAGGCCTGCGTACTCCGCGACGGGGAAGCCGAGTGCTTTTCGAGGTATGCTGGCGCCAATGGCCTCCGGCGCGAAGCGACCGCCTCGCTGCCTGATCGTGGATGACCATCCGGTCGTCCGAGCCGGCGTTCGCGCGGTTCTCGAGCAGGCGTTCGACCACGTGGAGATCGCCGAGAGCGAGTCGATCGAGCAGGTCGCCGAGATGACGAACGGCGACACGCCGGACGTCGTGATCATCGACCCGTGGCGCGCGGGCGTGGACGTCGCCGAGATCGTCGGCCGCCTGCGCGACGAGCTGAAGGCGCCGATTGTCGTGTTCACCTCCGACGGCGGCGCCCGGCTGCTCAGCGAGGCGCTCAAGGCCGGCGTCAAGGGGTACGTCCGGAAGGACTCGCCCTCGGAGGACCTCGTCCGCGCGATCGAGGCCGCGCGCGACGGCGAGTTCTACGTGGACCCCGGGCTGTCGTCGACGATCGTGCTCGACGAAGGGGATCGCACGCTGAGCGCCCGCCAGCGCGAGATCCTCCAGATGCTCGCCGATGGGATGCAGACCGACGCTGTCGCGGAAAAGCTCGGGCTCTCCACCGAGACCGTGCGCACCCACACGAAGCGCATCCTGGCGAAGCTCGAGGCGTCCACGCGCACGCAGGCTGTCGCGATCGGCATCCGCCACGGCCTGATCGAGTAGCGCGTGGCCACCGCCGCGCTGAGGGTCGACGCGCTCGCCGACTCGCTTCGCGAGCGCATCCTCGCGGGCGAGCTGAAGCCGGGCACGCCCCTCCGCGAGGAGGCGCTGAGCAGCGAGTACGACGTGGCCCGGCACTCGCTCCGGTCAGCGCTCCGGACCCTCCAGGGCGAGGGCATCGTGCAGATCGAGCCGAACCGGGGCGCGCGCGTGAAGAGTCTCTCGCCGGAGGACGTGCGCGGGCTGTCCGAGCTGCGTCTCGCGCTCGAGATCGAGGCGGCCCGCATGGCGCTCGAGCGCGGCGGCGGCCGCCTGCCCGCCGGCGTGCACGGGGCGCTCGACCGGCTCGTCTCGGCGTGCAGGCGAAGCCGGCCCTCCTGGGGCGCGGTGGCCGAGGTCCACGAGGCGCTCCACCACGAGATCGTCCGGGCGGCCGAGAGCGCCCGGCTCGCGAAGGTCCACAGCCAGGCCGGCGCGGAGCTGCGGCTGTTCGTGCTCCAGCTCCCGACCACCTGGACGCTCGAGCGGATCGCGACCGATCACGTCGAGCTGGTCCGCCGTCTGGAGGCTGACGGCGCCGACGCCCTCCGCCCGCACATCGAGGAGTCCACGCGCGCGCTGCTCGAGGAGGCCTAGACGGCGACCGCGTCCGCGGTGCTAGGTGGTCGCCTCCTCGGCGGTCACGCCCTGGGTGCCGGGCGGGTCGCCGAGCGCGATCCCCTCGCCGGCCGCCTTCGCGCGGTACATCGCGCGGTCGGCCGTGTCGATCAGGGACTCGGCCTCGTCGCCGTGCTCGGGCGAGGCGGCGACCCCGATCGAGATCGTCACGGGCGGCTCGCCGGGGGCGGCCACCTCCTCCTCGACGGCGGTGGCGAGGCGGGCGGCGAGCTTCGCGGCGCTCTTCAGGTCCTGCTGGGGCAGCAGCACGCAGAACTCGTCGCCGCCGATCCGGGCCGCGGTGTCCACGGAACGGATCGACCGGCGCAGCGACATCCCCACCTGCATCAGCACGCGGTCGCCGGCCTGGTGGCCGTGGGAGTCGTTGATCCGCTTCAGCCCGTCGATGTCCATCAGCAGAAGGCCGAAGGGGTGTCGGTAGCGCTTCTGGGTGTCGAGCACGTTCGTGAGCTCGCGCTGCAGCGCCCGCAGGTTCCCGAGGCCGGTCAGCGGATCGGTGTTCGCCTGCGATTCGAGCTCGCGCGAGCGCGTGTGGACGTGCGCCTCCATCGCCTCGGCCTGAATCGCGGCGATCGCCTCGACGAGCTGCTCGACGGCCTCCGCGAAGCGAACCGGGTCCTCCTCCAGGTCCTCGCGCAGGGCGTGAAGCAGCACCGTCTGGAGCGCGGCGACGTCGCGCGCGACGTCGGCGGCGCGCGCCTCGCGGCCGCCCCGCAGCCCGGCGAGCGACGCGGCGCGCTCGGACTGCTCCTTCGAGAGGTCGTACGGATCGCTGTCGGCCTCGGCGATCGAGTTGACGATGCCGCTGATCAGCTCCGGAAGCTCGCGCGCGATGCGCTCGGTGGGCAGCTCGCGAATCTCGTCGAGCGACGCGCGCTCGATCAGGCGCACGAGCCACTGCTTCGCAAGCTCGTCCCGCGAGCGCTCAAGGCGCGCGAGTGGTCCCCGGACGGGTGTCACTGGCGTCGATCGTACCCTCGGAAACGGCGGACTGTCGGCGGGATTTGGGAGAAGATTGCGCTCGTGAGCGAGTTGATCGGGATCGACGAGGCGCGCCGCCGCGTGCTCGAGGCCGTCCCCCCGCTTGGGGACGAGCCGGTTGCGCTCGCGGCAGCGCTCGGCCGAGTGCTGGCCGAGGACGTGACCAGCGCGATCGACGTGCCGCCCTTCGACAGCTCGGGAATGGACGGCTTCGCGGTGATCGCGGGGCCGGGGGGCGAGCTCGAGGTGGCCGGCGAGGCGCGGGCGGGGCATCCCTGGGACGGGACGGTGTTGCCGGGCTTCGCGGTGCGGATCTCCACGGGGGCGGTGATCCCTGAGGGCGCGGACGCCGTGGTTCCTGTGGAGCGAACGACGGCATTGAAGGAGGGTGAAGGGGTTGGCGTTGAGGTTGGGCATGAAATACATGCCGAACCTCAACGCGAACTCATTTTGGTGCCCGACACGGAGCCCGGCCGGAATGTGCGGCGCGCCGGCGAGGACATCCCCCTCGGTGCTGTCGTTCTCCGGCCTGGCACGCGGCTCGGGCCCGCCGAGCTGGGCGTCGCGGCGTCGGTCGGGCGCGCCGAGCTCCGCTGCGCCAAACGCCCGCGTGTCGCGCTCCTCGTGACCGGCGACGAGCTCACCGAGCCCGGCGCGCCGCTCGCGCCCGGCGGCATCTACGGGTCTAACGCCTTCGCGCTCGCCGCTCAGGTGGAGAGCGCCGGCGCGGAGCTCGTCACGCGAGCCACCGTTCCGGACGAGCTCGAGGGCACGCGTGCCGCGCTGGCGGGGGCGCTCGACGGGGCCGACGTCGTGCTCGTCTCGGGCGGCGTCTCGGTCGGCCCGCACGACCACGTGAAGCCCGCGCTGCGGGAGCTGGGCGTCGAGGAGTGCTTCTGGGGCGTCAGGCTGCGCCCGGGCAAGCCGACCTGGTTCGGCACGCGCGGCGATACGCACGCGTTCGGCCTGCCCGGCAACCCCGTATCGGCGATGGTCACATTCCAGCTCTTCGCCCGCCCCGCCCTCGCCGCGCTCCAGGGCGCCGACCCCCAGCCTCGGCGCATCACCGCGGTGCTCGGGCAGGCGATCCCGCGCAACCCGCAGCGCGAGCAGGCGATCCGCGTCCGGCTCCTTCAGAGCGAGAACGGCCTTCTCGCAACCCCCACCACCGGCGCGCAGGGCTCGCACGTGCTCACGTCGATGGTCGGCGCCGACGCGCTGGCGCTGATCGCGCCAGGCGAGGGCGAGGCCGCGGCGGGCGAGCCCGTGGAGGTCGAGCTCCTGTGAGGCCGCGCGACCCGCGCCGCCTGCTCGAGCGCCAGCGGCGCGCGCGTGCGCGCGTGGTCATCGTCAGCGTGCCGGACACCGGCGACTCGGAGGACGGGGCCGTCGGCAGCCGCCAGGTGGCGGAGGTGACCGTGCCGGCCTCGGAGCTCGACAAGATCTGGTCGCCGGAGTACCTGGAGCGGCTCGCGCGCACCTACTGGAGCTTCCTGTCGCGCTTCTCGCTCGGCCTGATCCGCGTCCTCTACAGCGAGGACTCGCGCGATGTCGTATTTCTGCGGCGCCCGTTCGTCCTGCTCCGCTTCCACAAGCCCGAGTACCACGTGAACCCCGACGGCGGGACCGTGACCTGGCCGATCAACCGCGGCGTGCTGGTCGCTCGGCGCGGCCGCGGGCGCGGGTTCCTCCGGCTGAGCGTCCACCGCAAGCCGGTCCAGGACGGAGCCGGCGAGGTGACCGTGGTCGTCTCGTCCGAGGTCGTGAACTTCTACCCGACGATCGCCACCCGCTTCAGCCGCTGGATCTACGAGCAGACGCAGCTGCGGATCCACGTGATCGTGACGCACGCGTTCCTGCGCTCGCTCGCGAACCTCGAGCTCGAGCCCTCGCGGGTCGGCGCCCTGCGCGCGGCCGCGGAGGCCGCGATCAGCCCAGCCGCTCGCCGGTGATCTCGCGCAGCTTCGTGCGGTCGTGCCGCGCGACGATGCGGCGGACAGTGCCGGACCGCGACCGCATCGACACGGACTCGGTCTCGGCGCCCTGCGGCCCGCGGTAGTGGACGCCGTCGAGCAGCTCGCCGTCGGTGACCCCCGTCGCGGCGAAGAAGACGTCGTTCCCCGACACCAGGCGTTCCTTGTCCAGCACCTCGTCGAGGGCGTAGCCGGCCTCGAGCGCCGCGTTCCGCTCCTCGTCCGAGCGTGGCCAGAGCCGCCCGAGGATCTGCCCGCCGGTGCACTGGATCGCCGCCGCCGCGAGCACGCCCTCGGGCGTCCCGCCGATGCCGAACAGCAGGTCGACCGTCGAGTCCTCGGTCACGGCGGCTAGCGCGGCCGACACGTCGCCGTGCGGGATCAGCCGGATGCGCGCGCCCACGTCGCGGATCTCGCGCATGTAGTCCTCGTGCCGCGGCCTGTCGAGCATGATCACCACCAGGTCGCCCACCGGCACGCCCTTCTCCTTCGCCATCAGCTGGAGCGTCTCGCCTATCGCCCGGTCCAGGTCGAGCACATGAGCCATCCCGCGCGATGTCGCCATCTTCAGCATGTACACGCACGGCCCGGGGTCGAACATCGTCCCCCGCTCCGACAGCGCGATCGTGGCGATCGCGTTCGGGAGGCCCTTCGCGCACAGCTCGGTTCCCTCGAGCGGGTCGACCGCGATGTCCACGAGCGGCGGCGACCCGTCGCCGATGTGCTCGCCGTTGTAGAGCATCGGCGCCTCGTCCTTCTCTCCCTCGCCGATCACGACGACGCCGTCCATCGAGACCGTGTCGAGCAGCAGGCGCATCGCGTCGACGGCCGCGCCGTCCGCGCCCTCCTTGTCGCCGCGGCCGATCCAGCGGGCGCAGGCGAGCGCCGCGTACTCGGTCGTCCGCACGAGCTCCATGGCGAGGTTGCGATCGGGCTTCGGGGCCCCCGACTCCATGCCGGGCAACCTAGCTCAGATGACGCCGGGGGGCTTGCGGGCGGTCGTGTAGACCGCCTGGCGCAGGTAGCCGGCCGCCAGCAGGCCGATCGATGCCAGCAGCGCTACGAAGTAGCCGATCGCGAGGCCGATGTCCACGCTGTCGCCGGGCCGCCCCAGGATGATCCCGTTGCACAGGATCAGCACGAACGTGACAATCCCGACGACCATCGTCACCTCGCCCGGCTTCCAGGTGAGCGCGTGCCCGCGCGCGATGATCCAGGTGAGGATGAATGGCGCGGCGCAGGCCGACACGAGCAGCCAGTCGAACGTCGAGAAGACCGCCCACGCGTTCGCCGAGTCGCCGCCGGACACCCCGCCCGGCAGCTTCGAGTTCGGGTTCTCGGAGCTCGTCGTGAACCAGGGGAGCCACAGCGAGGCGAGCAGGACGAGCGCCGCGCCCATGCCGAGCAGCTCGCCCGGCGACACCCTCGAGAAGTCGAGGTAGCCGCTCCTGCGGTCGCCCTCGGCGCCAGCCTCCATCGGGCACCAAGCTACAGGCCGGGATAGGCTCCGCACAACCCCGACCGAAAGGGAGCCGCGATGGCAGTGACGAAGATCATCGAAGTGGTTGGCAGCTCACCCGACAGCTCCGACGGCGCAGTGAAGGCGGCGCTCGCGGACGCGAGCCAGTCGCTGCGGAACATCAAGGCGGTGGACGTCGTGTCGACCGGGCTCCGTGGAGAGAACCTCGACGAGTGGCGTGCGCTCGTCCGGATCTCCTTCCTCGTTGAGCGCGTCAACGAGTAGTTGCGGCTTGACGGCATAGGGGCCTTCGTCGCGGGCGGCGCCTCCGGGCTCGGCGAGGCGACCGCCCGCGCGCTCGCGGCCCGCGGCGCACGCGTGACCGTCGCGGACGTGAACGAGGTGGGCGGGAAGTCGCTCGCCGGCGAGCTCGGCGCCACGTTCGCGAAGGCGGACGTGACCGACGAGGCGGAGCTCCAGGCCGCGGTGGAGCGCGCGGGCGAGCTGCGCCTCGCGGTGTCGTGCGCCGGGATCGGCTGGGCGGAGCGCACGGTGACGAAGGAGGGCCCGGCGCAGCTCCAGCCCTTCGAGACCGTCGTGCGCGTGAACCTGATCGGCACGTTCAACGTGCTCCGGCTCGCGGCGGCCGCGATGGCGAGCAACGAGCCGGACGACGGCGGCGAGCGCGGCGCCGTGGTGATGACCGCGTCGATCGCCGCCTTCGACGGCCAGATCGGACAGGCGGCCTACTCGGCGTCCAAGGGCGGCGTGGCCGGCCTCACGCTCCCGGCGGCGCGCGACCTGGCGCGGCTCGGCATCCGCGTCTGCACGATCGCCCCGGGCCTGTTCGACACCCCGCTGCTGGGCGGCCTGCCCGCCGAGACGCGCGAGGCGCTCGGCGCGCAGGTGCCGCACCCTGCGCGCCTGGGGCGGCCCGAGGAGTATGCGCAGCTCGCGTGCCACATCGCCGAGAACGCGATGCTGAACGGCGAGACGATCAGGCTGGACGGCGCTCTGCGGATGCCGCCGCGCTAAGAACGGGACAGGATTAATCCTGTCCCGTTGGATTAATCCGTGACGGGGACAGGATTAATCCTGTCCCCGTTAGGGTTCGCGGCATGCCTGAACCCGTGATCGTCGATGCCGTCCGCACACCCATTGGCCGCGCCTTCAAGGGCTCGCTGGCCCAGCTCCGCCCCGATGAGATGGGCGCCTTCGTAGTCGACGCGCTGCTCGAGCGCAACGAGCAGGTCGACCCCTCGCTGATCGAGGAGGTCTACTGCGGCGTCGGCCTCCCGCAGGGCCTCCAGGGCTTCAACATGGGCCGGATCATCGCGCTGCTCTCCGAGCGGCTGCCGCTCGAGACCAACGGCGCGACGGTCTCGCGCTACTGCGCGTCGAGCCTCGAGTCGATCCGTCAGGCGTCGAACGCGATCGTCGCCGGACAGGGCGACGCCTACATCGCCGCCGGCGTGGAGTGGGTGTCGCGCTACAACGAGGCGGTCGAGGGAGCGCGACCGCAGGACCAGAACGAGAAGCTCCAGGGTGGCAACGGGCATCCGGACGCCTACATCTCCATGGGCCTCACCGCCGAGAACGTGGCCGAGCGCTACGAGGTGTCGCGCGCCGACATGGACAAGTACGCCCAGCGCTCGCAGGAGCTGGCCGTGCAGTCGCAGGAGAATGGCTATTTCGACCGCGAGATCGTGCCGGTTACGCTCGAGGACGGCACGGTGGTGTCGAAGGACGACGGCCCGCGCGCGGACTCCACGCTCGAGAGGCTGTCGCAGCTCGACCCGGCGTTCAAGGAGGACGGCAAGGTCACGGCCGGCAACTCGTGCCCGCTGAACGACGGCGCCGCGGCGGTGCTCGTCATGTCGGACACGAAGGCGAGCGAGCTCGGCCTGAAGCCGCGCGCCCGCATCGTCGCGTCGGCAACCGCCGCGAACGAGCCCGAGTACATGGGCGTCGCCCCGATCTGGGCGATCAAGAAGGTCCTGGAGCGCGCCGGCATGTCGATCGGCGACGTGGAGACGGTCGAGCTGAACGAGGCCTTCGCCGCGCAGGTGATCCCGATCATGGCCGAGTGCGGCATCCCGCTCGAGAAGCTGAACCCGCACGGCGGCGCGATCGCGCTCGGGCACCCGTTCGGGATGACCGGCGCCCGCATCATGACCACGCTGCTGAACGGCCTCGAGACCGACGACAAGACGATCGGGCTCGAGACGATGTGCGTGGCCGGCGGCCAGGGCCAGGCCATGATCGTCGAGCGGCTTAGCTAAAGGGCGCGCCGCACTCGCCGAACCCCACCCTCAATGCCGTAGTTTCAGACGGCCCGCAGCGCCGGCCGTCCGGCGTCCTCGCGCAGCAGCTCCACGCGGCGGAGCGCCAGCTCGGCGTCGGTCGGCATCCCGTAGTAGAAGCCCTGGCCGAGGTCGCAGCCGAACGCCCGCAGCGCGGCGATCTGCTCCGGCGTCTCGATCCCCTCGGCGATCACCTTGAGGTCGAGCGCCGAGCCCAGCTCGATCACCGCGCGCGCCAGCGCGTGGTGCTCGCGCGAGCCCGTGACCTCGTCGATGAACTGCTTCGGGATCTTCATCGTGTCGACCGGCAGGCGCGACAGGTACGCGAGCGACGAGTAGCCGGTGCCGAAGTCGTCGACCGCGACGCCCATACCGCGCTCGTGGAGCGCCTCGAGCACGGCGATCGGCACCGGGTCGTCGCCGACGCAGGCGCGCTCCGTGAGCTCGAAGATGAGCAGCTCGGGGGGCAGCTCGTGGATGTCCACGAGCGCATCGAGCCTGTCGAGGAAGCCTGGGTCGATCAGCTCGGGGGCGCAGACGTTCGCGTGGATCGGTAGCCGGAGCCTGGCGGCC
>Ga0126312_10003971_pt1 | contig 9987 bp, 11 predicted proteins | sample Plot104A_FD_92537 | JGI IMG/M metagenome (GOLD analysis project Ga0126312, IMG submission 92537) | Serpentine soil microbial communities from UC McLaughlin Reserve, CA, USA - Plot104A | ecosystem: Environmental > Terrestrial > Soil > Grasslands | place: USA: UC McLaughlin Reserve, Lake County...
CCCTGTACGCGCGCCTACGGCACGACCCTGTACGCGCGCCTACGGCACGACCCTGTACGCGCGCCTACGGCACGACCCTGTACGCGCGCCTACGGCACGACGAGCCGCTGACCGACGCGGAGGATCGTCGAGCCCAGGTGGTTCCGCTGTTGGATCTTCCATACGCCCTCCCGCGGATCACCTCCGTAGGCTCGGCCCGCGATCGACCACAGCGTGTCGTGCGGCTTCACGACGTACGTCTGCTCCGGGCGCGATCCGCTGGAGGGGCGGGCGAAGACGACCCACGCCACGAGGATCAGGAGTGTGAGTCCCAGGACGCGTACGAACATACGTACGGATAGTAGATCGAACGCATGTTCGTGTCAAGCCGGGAATGTCACGAGCTCCGGAATGAACTGTGACGCTTCCGCCCGCACGTCGATCATCGCCCGCGCCGGAGCGCGCCGCCGCTCCGTTGGACTGCCGGGGTTGAGGATCCAGCGTCCGTCGTGGCGCACGACCTCCGGGACGTGCGTGTGCCCGTAGACGACGCCATCGCAGCCCGGGAACATGGTCGCGAGCCGACCATGGCGACCGTTTGCAGGTCCGGGCACGTGCACGATTCCGATCCGAAGCCCCTCCACCTCGACGACTCGCCGCTCGGGCATCAACGTCTGCAGCGCGGGCTCGTCCATGTTCCCGCACACGCCGAAGACCGGCGCGAACCGCTCGAGCAGCCGCAGCGCTGCGACCGACACGAAATCGCCGGCGTGCAGGATCGCGTCGCTCTCCCGCAGCCGGCGAACGCACTCCTCCGGCAGGCGGCGCGCGCCGCAAGGCAGATGCGTGTCCGCGATGACGGCGAGCCTCACGCGCAGGCGCCGCTGCCGACCCGATCCAGCACCGCGTCCACGAGCCGCGCGGCGCCGAACCGAACGGGATCGTCCGCGTGCAACCCCGTCTCGCGCTCTGCATCCGCCACGGCCCGGCGTGCCTCGTCCTCGCCGAGATCGCGCGTGTTCAGAGCGACGGCGACGACCGGCGCCGGACGAGCGATCAGCGCGGTCCGCTCGTGCAGCTCGACCAGCTCCGTCAACGACGGCATCGGAAACCGCGGATCGTCGTTCACGAACTTCTGGCCGGCTTGGTGACAGAGGACGAGAGCGTGTGGCGCGCTCCCGTGGAACAGCCCGAGGGTCACGCCCGAGTACTGCGGATGCGTCAGCGAGCCCTGTCCCTCGACCCAGAGCAGCTCCCCGCCGCGCTCCACGCCTTCCAGGACGAGCCGCTCCGCCGCGCCGGCGATGAAGTCCGCGACGACGGCGTCGACCGCGATACCCCAGCCGGTAATCGCGATTCCGGTTTGCCCCGTCGGGACGAAGACGGACGCAACTCCACGCCGCTGTGCCTCCAGATCGAGCTCGAGCGACACCGTCATCTTCCCGATCGCGCAGTCCGAGCCGACCGTCAGCACGATGTGCGCGGGCGCGTCCAGGTTTGCCCCCGTCGGAACGTTCAGGTCGTCCGGCGGCCGGCGCAGGTCTCGCAGCTCCGCGCCCGACCCGCGAGCCAGCTCCACCAGCTCCGGATCGTCGGTGATTCGCTGGTGGAGGCCGTTCTCGAGGTCGAGCCCCGCGGCGACGCAGCGCTTCAGCAGCTCGCGCCACGCCGGCGGAAACCGGCCGCCCGCCGTCGCGACGCCGACGAGCGCCGTATTCGGACGAAACGGCAGCGCCTCCTCGACGGAGCCGACGATCGGAAATCCCTCATACGTCTCTCCGGCACGCCGCGAATCGAGCACCGCGACGACGCTCTCGCGCGCGTACCGGACGACGCCGCGCGCGGTCTTCCCGTAATGCGGGTCGCCGGAGCGGCCCTCAGCGAGGATCAGGTACCGCTTCTCCATCGACTCCCAGTCCCGGAGCATCGGGCGGCAGCTGGATGCCGTCGACGAGCTCGACGCCCGGGCGTGGATCGTCGGCGAGCAACAGATTCCCGTCGAGATCGACGTGGTCGCACAGGCTCGCGATCTGACATGCGGCAGAGATGCCGAGACCCGACTCGATCATGCACCCCAGCATCACGCCGAGATCGAGCGCGCGAGCCGCGTGCGCCATTCGGACGGCCTCGCGAATGCCCCCCGACTTCGCGAGCTTGATGTTGATGCCGTGCGCGCGCTCCGCGCACGAAGCGACGTCGGCGAGCGTGTGGCAGTCCTCGTCGAGGTAGATCGGAAGCGGTGACCCGTTCTTCAGCTCTGCGGCGCCCGCATCGCCGGCCGGCAGCGGCTGCTCGCAGTACTCGACGCCGAGCTCGGCAAGCTGCGGGATCGCATCGAGCGCCTCGTCGACCGACCAATACTCGTTGACGTCCACCTGCAGCGGCAACTGCGTTGCCTCGCGGACGGCACGCACGCGCTCGACGTCGAGCCCGTCACGCCCACCGAGCTTGAGCTTCAAACGGCGGAAACGGCCGTCGTCTGCGCGTTCCGCGGCGCGGGCCATGGCGTCGGGCTCGCCCAGCGTGATCGTCCACGACGTCGGCGGCCCTCCCCGGCGAAGGCCGAGCATGCGCCAGACCGGCAGCTGCGCGATCCGCCCGCAGAGATCGTGCAGCGCGGCGTCGAGCGCCGCGCGCGCCGCGAACTGCTCCCGCGGGAGACGCTCGAAGATCTCGTCGAGCGCGAACGGGTCGTCCCCGATCGAAGGAGCCGCCGCCTCGAGATACTCGAGCGCAGAGGCGGCGGACTCGTCGTAGCGCTCGATCGGCGCCGCCTCGCCGTAGCCGACCTCGCCGCCGCCGCGAACCTCGACCTGGACGACCTCCACGACCGTCTCCGTCCCACGGGCGATCACGAACGGCTCCTCGAGCTCGAGCTCGACAACGCGCGACGACAGCTCCACGCTCGTACCCTAGGCGCCGGGCGCCGCGACTACACTGCTCGGCACGCGCCCGTAGCTCAGGGGATAGAGCGCGCGCCTCCGGAGCGCGAGGTCGCAGGTTCGATTCCTGCCGGGCGCATCGAACGCACGCTGGACCGCTCACGGTCGTTCGGCGGCGATCGCGAGACCGATGCGCACATTCGCGAGCTACGTCCGCAGCCTCAACCCACAGCTGCCACGCGCGGTCTGGATGCTCCAGGCCGGCGGGCTCGCGAACATGTTCGGGAATGGCGTCGTCGTCCCGTTCCTCGTCATCTACCTGCACAACGTGCGCGGGATCTCCCTCGGCCTCGCGGGCACGATCGCCGCCACGAACGCGCTGGCCGCGCTTGTCTCGGGACCGATCGCGGGCTCGCTCGCAGACCGCATCGGCGCGCGAACGACCCTGGTCGGCGCGCTCTTCGTGATGGCCGGCGCCTTCTCGCTCTTCCCCCTGATCCACGAGGCCTGGCACGCGTTCCTCCTGAACGCGCTCGCCGGGCTTGGCAGCGGCGCGTTCTGGCCGAGCCAGGGGACGCTCCTCTCCGCGCTGACCCCGCCTGACCGCCGCCCGGCGGCCTTCGCGCAGCAGCGCGTGACGATGAACCTCGGCATCGGGCTCGGCGGCCTCGTCGGCGGCCTGATCGCAACCACCAGCGACCCGTCCAGCTTCACGCTCCTGTTCATCGTCGACGCGGCGACGTTCGTCGTCTTCGCGCTGCTCCTCACGCGGGTGCCGAAGCCGGCGCTGGAGGACGCGCCGCCGCACGAGGAGCGCCACGGCTATGCCGCCGTATTCCGAGACCGGCCGTTCAGATCCTTCGTGCTGCTGAACACGCTCTTCATCGCGTCGAGCATCGCGCTCTTCTCCGAGCTCTTCCCCGTGTTCGCGAAGAACGAGGCGTCCGTCAGCGAGCGCGAGATCGGGCTCATCTTCTTCCTGAACACCTTCCTGATCGTGCTGATCCAGCTCCCGACAGCGAAGTCGCAACAGGGCAAGCGGAGGATGTCGGCGCTCGCGCGGATGGCCGTGTTCTTCGCGGCGACGTGGCTGCTCGTGCTCGCGGGCGGCGCCTGGCTCGACGCCGGAGCGGCGACGGCGTTGTTCGCGTTCGCGTTCTGCCTGTTCGCCGTCGGGGAATGTCTGCACGGGACAGTTCAAGGGCCGCTCGTGTCCGATCTCGCTCCGCGCCGCCTGCTCGGGCGCTACATGGCGATGTCGAGCTCGTCCTGGCAGGTCGGTTTCGTCATCGGGCCCGCCGCGGGCGGGTTCATCCTCCAGGCAGAGCCGTTCGCCCTGTGGCCGATCGCGGCGGGCGTCTGCCTGATCGGCGGCGCCTGGGCGATCGCGCTGGAGCGATCGCTCCCGCGCCCCGTTCGGCGGACACCCGGACCTGCCGAGCAACCTGCGCTAGCCGAGGCGTAGCCGAGAATGCGTGTGCTGATGCGCATGGGGTCGTTCGTCGTCTTGCTCGTCGCCGCAGTTGCACTCGCGCCGGCATCCGGACAGCCGGCGAAACCGCCCAAACGGCCAACACTGAGCGTGGGCGTGAAACCGCTCCGCGGCGGCACGGTGACAAGCTCGCCGAGGGGAATCAAGTGCGAGCCGGACTGCGACTTGATCCCGCGCGCCGGCTCCGTGGTCACGCTGAAGGCGACGCCCGCGAAAGGCTGGCGGTTCCGACGCTGGGGCTTCGACTGCGGCGGCACCAAGCAGACGTGCAAGCTGCGGATGACGAAGTCTCACCGAGCCGCCGCGGCTTTCGTGAGGCGCGCGAGTCAACCGCCGCCGCCTCCACCGCCGCCGCCGCCTCCACCGCCACCGCCTCCTCCAGCGACGGCCTTCACTCCCCAGCTCATCGCTGGGACGTGGTCGGGAACGTGGACAGACACGCGGTACAACACGACCGGAACGGCCAGCATCGTCGTCACGCTGCTCGCCGCCGACACGTTCCGATTCGATGCGAACTTCGGCGGCACGATCTTCGCCTGCCCCCAGCAGCCAACGGTGTCGGCGACCGTCTCGCCGGGCCTCGGCACGAACGAGTGGAACGCAGGCGGTTTCTCGATCCAGCTCCTCACACCAAGCAACGGGAGCGCCTCGCTCAGCTTCGACTTCAACCTCCGCACGCTCGACGGTTCCGGCCGCCCGGGCTGCCGCCAGACGGTGACCTGGGCGCTCACCGGCGGCTTCACGCCGTTGTTCACCTCCTTCAACGGGCAGGTGACGACACAGCTCGAGGACGGGACGACGGCGCCCGCGCTCCTCAGCCTGACGCACGCCGGCTGAGGACTTGAACGCAGGCCTCGGCGGTAGAATGGCGAAGCAGCGATGAGGACGGACGACCCCCTCAGTACCCATGCCCAGCCTGCCCCGCATCAGGCGCCCGCGGAGCCGCGGCGTTTCGGCCGAGGTCGCTCCGGCCGTCCGTCAACCCGCTGAGCTCGCCGAGAACGGGCTGACCTGGATCCACCTCGACGCGCCGGATGGCGAGCTCACCGCTGCGCTCGCCGAGCGCTTCGGCTGGCACGCGCTCGACGTCGAGGACGTTCTGTCGAAGCGCCAGCGCCCGAAGATCGACGACTACCCGGAGTACCTGTTCGCGGTCCTGCACTTTCCCGTCTACGACAAGACCGTCCAGCGCCTGAACGCGGCCGAGCTCGACCTCTTCCTGGGGCCGGACTACCTGGTCACGCTGCCGAACGTCGAGTTGCTCCCGGTCACGCGGTTGTTCGAGCGTTGCTCGACCGACGAGGTGCTGCGCGAGTCGCTGTTCGGGAAGGGCTCCGGGTACCTCCTGTACCACGTCCTCGACGACCTGTTCGACTACTGCTTTCCGATCCTCGACAAGATCGGGCACAAGCTCGACCGGTTCGAAGACGAGATGTTCGAGGGGCGTTCCGAAGAGATCGTCCGGGACATCTCGAACGTCAAGCAGGAGATCATCTCCTACCGCAAGATCATCAAGCCCGAGCGCTCGACGCTCCGGCTGCTCGAACGCTACACCGAGCGCTTCCTGCCCGAGAATCTCGAGCTGTACTACGACGACATCGTCGACGCGAGCGAACGGATCTGGGACCTGCTCGACAACTACAAGGAGGTCGTCGAGGCGCTCGAGGACACGAACGAGTCGGTGATCTCGCATCGCCAGAACGACGTCCTGCGGGTGCTCACGATCATCAGCGTCACGATGCTGCCGCTGACGCTGATTACCGGGCTGTTCGGGATGAACGTCGACTTCCCTGGCTTCAACACGGCGAGCGCGTTCTGGGTGATCGTCGGCGTGATGATCGGCGTCATCGCCGGGATGATCGGCTTCTTCCGGTACAAGCGATGGCTCTGAGAGCGTTCTTGCTCGCCGCCGCAGCGGCCGTCGTGGTGGTCGCCGGCGCCGCCGCGGCCTCGCTGCTCCACTCGAAGACCGCGACCTTCGGGTCCGTGCGGGCGACGATCACATGGCGGAACGCGCGGTTCTTCGAGGCCAAGGACGTCCGCCTGCGCATCGCTCGGGCCGGCGTAGCCGCGCTCGACACGAGGAGCTTCGGCCTCGACCGGCCCCAGACGATCAAGGCGCGCGACCTCGACGCCGACGGCGAGCCCGAGGTGCTCGTCGACTTCTACACGGGCGGCGCGCATTGCTGCTTCTTCTCGCAGATCTACCGCTTCGAAGGATCGACTTACGTGTCGGCGAGACACCTGTGGGGCGACCTCGGGTACGTGCTCCGCGATCTCGACGGCGACGGCACGCTCGAGCTCCAGAGCGCCGACGACCGCTTCGCGTACGTCTTCACTGCCTACGCGGCGTCGGCGTTTCCAATCCAGATCTGGGAGTCCGAGGTTGGGCGGCTGGTCGACGTCACGCGGCGCTACCCGGCGCTGATCCGCAAGGACGCGGCACGGTTGTGGCGCGATTCGCTGCTCCGGCGGAAAGACCGCTCTTTCGACGACGTGCGCGGGATCCTTGCCGCGTGGGCGGCTGACGAATACCTGCTCGGGCGCTCCGCGCAGGCCTGGACGACGCTGCGTCGGCTCAACCGTCACGGCGTCCTGAAGGGCGACGCGCCGTGGCCGCACGGCAGCGCCTACCTGCGCAAGCTGCAAAAGTTCCTGCAAACGCGGGGGTACGTCGGCTAGCGACGCCCATCGGAGAAGCGAAGGCCCGCCTCGGGGTCTTGGAAGCGGGCCTTCGTATCCCCGAAAGACGAGCCTACTCGAGCCATCGTCGAGCGACCGCAGCGGGGGCGCGCACCGGCCATGCTCCAATCTCCGGGGAGAGAGGGAGAGAGGCGCAGGCCCGTGCGCGCAGCCTATTTTGACGGTTTCGATAGAGAAAGACAAGTCCTTGGCGCCCGAATTTTGCGAAGCTGACGCGATGACGCGACAGCTGTGGGCGCCCTGGCGTCTGGAGTACATCCATAGCGCCGACGACGACGGCGGCGTCTGCATTTTCTGCGCCGCAGCGGCGAGCGACGTCGACGAGGACGCGCTCGTCGTCGCGCGCGGCGAGCGGGCCTTCGTGATGCTGAACAAGTTCCCGTACGCCTCTGGGCACCTCCTGATCGCGCCGCTCCGGCACGTCGGCGAGTTCGGCGAGCTCGACGACGCCGAGGCCCTAGAAGTCCACCGGCTCGGGGCGAGCGGGATCGGCGCGCTCGCTCAGACGTTCGCGCCGCAGGGCTACAACGCCGGCTGGAATCTCGGCCGGATCGCCGGCGCGGGCGTCGTCGACCATGCCCACCTTCACGTCGTCCCGCGCTGGGCGGGAGACACGAACTTCATGCCCGTCCTGGCCGACGTGAAGGTCCTGCCCGAGCACCTGCTGGAGACGCGGCGCAAGCTCGCCGCCGCCTGGCCGCGCGGCTGAAGCAACAGTTTTCTAACAACCACCTCGTACGCTTCAGCGCAGTCTCACGCTCCGAGAACCCAAGGAGAACGCCAATGAAGAAGCTGACAATCGCGCTCCTCGCCGGCATCACGGCCGTGTTCGCGCTCAGCGTCACCGCGCCGGCGGTGGCGAAGAAGGGCAAGCGGCACGCCGTCGCTGGCGTCGTGCAGTCGGTCGGTACCAACTCGCTGACGCTGCAGGTAAAGAAGAACAAGACGGTGACGGTGACGGTCAACGACGAGACGAAGATCCTCGTCAGCGGCCAGGCCGCCACCCTTGCCGACATCCAGGTCGGCTATATCGCGCTCGTCCGCGGCCAGAAGAACGAGGCCGCGAAGGTCGTTCGCGCGCATCCGGCTCCGGCGGCCGGAACGGTCGTGCGCGGAGTCGTCGAGTCCACCGGTTCGAACTCGATCACCGTCAAGACGAAGACCGCCTCGCTCACGATCGAGGTGACCGCCCAGACGAAGATCCGCGTCAACGGAAAGGCCGCGACCCTAGCGGACGTGAAGGCTGGCCAGCACGTGGTCGTCATCCGCGGCTCGGCGAGCGGGCCGGCCACGGCGATCGCCGCCGGTAAACGTCCCGCGGCCGGCGCTCGTGCTCTTCTGCGGGGCGTCGTGCAGTCGGTCGGAACCGACTCGATCACGATCCAGCGCCGCAACGGCTCGAGCGTGACAGTCTCGGTGACCGCGGCCACGCAGATCCGCGTCCGAGGTCACGCGGGCGCAGCCGCTCTGTCGGACATCCAGGCCGGGTTCCGGATCGCGGTGCTCCGCGCCGGCAAGAACGGCGTCGCACTGGCGATTCTCGCGGCACCGCCAAGCTAAGCAATCAGCTCAGGACCGACTTCGAAGAGCCCCCGCCCGCGGGGGCTCTTCCTATAGTGGGCGCGTGATCCTGGCGACGAGCGTGTTGGACGCTGTGGGTGTCGCGCTCTGTACGCTCGCGCTGATCGGCATCTGCGTCTGGCTCAAGCGCACCTAATGTCGCGCGCGTGACACAACGCGAATGGCCGCTGCTCGCCGACGTGCCGGCGGAGGACGTGCGCGAGCTGCTCCGAGTCGCCCGGCGCAGGACGTTCTCCCGCGGCGAGGTCGTCTTCCACCGCGACGACCCGGGCGACTCGATGCACCTGATCCGCAAGGGCCGGTTCGCGCTGCGGATCATGACGCCGCTCGGCGACACCGTCACGCTCGCGATTCGCGGGGCGACCGTCAACAGGGTGCTGAACGCCTGACTCGACGTGAGAGAGGCGGCGCTTGGCGCCGCCTCTCGGAATTGGTGGTTCCGCCGGTTGCTACGGGAGCCGGTTCGCGGCCTCCGCGATCGGCGCGAGCAGCGCCGCGAGCCCGACCAGCAGGATCGACGTCGAGGGGGCAGTCGCTTACGGGCTAAAGGAGACGGGTGCCCCCGTCGCGTGAGCTCCCACGCGGCACGGTCACGCTGCTCTTCACGTACATCGGACACTCGTCGAGGTCGGCGGTGTGCGCGACAGCGTTTGCCGCCGCGCCACACGCGCCGCAACTTGCTCTTCGGACTACTTCGGCTGCGTGCCCCGGCGCATGCCCGGCAGTACCACCACGCTCTTCGAGAGCGGCTTCCCATAGAGCTCCGGATGCACGTACTTGTTGTCGGCGGAGCCGGCCTTCGGCACCACGGTCTGGATCCGGTGCGCGTTCGCATAGGGGTCCTTGCGGATGCCCGTGACCTGCCAGGAGACCTTCACGTTCGGCTGGTCGGTCCTGATCGTGAACCGGTTTTCCCTGACCTCGTTCCAGACCGCGGCCTTCGCGTCCCAGTGCGCACGACCGACCACGGTCAGCTGGTAGCGGAAGTCCCTGTTCAGGGCCTGGAACCACCTCGGAAGCGTCACCGTCGCGAAGCCCTTGGTGTTCGTCCGGACGACGCCGTCGTACACGTTCTTCATGTCCGGCGACTCGACGAACGAGTGCTGCAGGTAGGAGTGCGCTGGATCGAGTGGGTTGTCGATCCGGAAGGCCCCGGCCGTCTTCGTCAACGTTCCGACGACGTTGACGGAGCCCTGGAAGTAGCCCGACCAGTTGTTGGGCGAGTAGCCCGAGACGGCGAAGCCGTTCTCGGCCTCGCCGTAGACACCGATTCCCTGGCCCGCGTGGCGGCCGAAGACGCCGAAGCCGCCGAAGTTGGAGCCGTTGTTCAGGCCCTCGACGGCCGCCGAG
>Ga0126312_10003972_pt1 | contig 9986 bp, 9 predicted proteins | sample Plot104A_FD_92537 | JGI IMG/M metagenome (GOLD analysis project Ga0126312, IMG submission 92537) | Serpentine soil microbial communities from UC McLaughlin Reserve, CA, USA - Plot104A | ecosystem: Environmental > Terrestrial > Soil > Grasslands | place: USA: UC McLaughlin Reserve, Lake County...
AAGTTGACCCACCCCTGCGACAGTTGTCTTTAAGCATAGCGCAGAATGCTGCGGGACCACCTGGCACGCCAGCCTCGGACGCAGTAACGAGCGGGGGTCCAATATCATTGCACACTGCTATAGGCGGTAGCGTCCCCGCACCTTGGCGTGGAAACGTAGCGAGTCTCGAGGGGTCGGAAGCTCCGATTCATCAGAAATTCATCGCTGCCTGCTTTTCTTGAGGCCAGGCAGAGAAGGTCCAGGGAGGTAGCGCAATGACCACCGTCACCAGACTTGAAGAAAACGAACAGAAAGCGCTGGCGTATCTTGACGGGATCGTCGATGCGCGCTACAGCTGGTGGACTGGCGGCCACGTCCCCGACGGGGCCCCCGCCTGGGCGAGAAACGGGCCGCCGCCCCAGCCAGCGGATGTCAGGGGTACGTCCTGCTTCTGCGCGGGGGTAGCGAACCTTGCCCGCAGGGTGGTGGGGCTGGAGGTCCCGACTCTTGGCAACTCTAACTACGACGGTGGCGTGGTCGCCTACTTCGGGTCTACCGAAGCCGCCCCCGCGGACTTTCCAAGGCGCGGCTACTTCGAAGTGCACGGCAAGCTGCGCCGGTTCGACCTCGAAGAAGCTCGGCGACCCTGGACCCTGATCGGGCGCAAGTACCGTAACGTAAGGGACCAGGGTCACGTCGCCATCGTGCTCCCCAACGGCAGGGTCTTGCAGAGCTACGATGCGGGTGGGGGAAGACCCGGTGTGACCAAGGACACCACCCTCGAGCGGTCGCACGATGGCGGTTTCTACGAGGTCATGGTCTTTGCGGAGGACTGGTTGCTCCCCTTCGACGCCGACCGTAAGGCCCCGAGACCCGACAGACCGGAGCGACCGGAACCGGAACGGCCGGAACCGGAGCGTCCGGAACCGGAACGGCCGGAACCGGAGAGACCAATAAGGGTTGTGCTCTTCACCGCCGGGCAGCTCTCCGACATAGCCGAGAACCCTGACGTGGGGACCCTCGAGAGGTACCGAAACGCCCTGATCCCGGAGATGCAGAGAGCCGGTATCACGACGCACGCCCGCGTCGCGGCGTTCCTTGGGAACGTGGTGCAGGAGACGGACCGCCTGCAGACGCTGGAGGAGTACGGCGATCGCAATTACTGGATGTACCTGGACCGCAACAGCGGGCGATCCGGGGAGTGGCGCTACCATGGCCGGGGTTTCCTCATGAACACCTGGCGGGACGCGTACGCCAGGCTCTCCGATGTCCTGGGGGTGGACCTGGTGGAGAACCCGGACCTGCTCACCCGTCCCGACCTGGCGGCGAAGGCGACCACGTGGTTCTGGAGCCAGCACAAGCTCAATGCCTACGCCGACCGGGGCGAGTTCAAGAAGGTCTGCGCGATAATCAACACCGGCTCGGAATGGGGCCAACCCAACGGGCTGACCGATCGCCTGCGCTTCTATGATCGGGCCAAGCGCATACTGCCCAGGAACATGAGTGGCGGGGATGCAACCAGCGACGGCTACAACTACGACGGGCTCCCGTACATCAACCTCGCGGCCATCGAGCAGGCTGACGAGACGGCCGCCTTCGCCCTCGCCACGCAGATCCGCAAGGTCGGGATCGGTGTCACCGTCACCAACGGCGCCAAGAACGTGGGCGCCCTCGCGGAGATCATCTACGACGAGCCCCTGGGCTACCGTCAGCTGTGGATCGTGGGCGACCCGGCCCTCGATGCCTGCGGTGATTACGGAGACCTCGCCAACTGGCCCATCAGCCCGAAGACCGACTACTACAACCTCGCCGGCAGGGATTTCTCCGGCACCTGTCGTCGGCTCGCGGAGCTCGCGGACGAGAAGGTCAAGGAGGGCGTAGGCCAGAGGTTCCTCGAGGAGATGGGCATGGCGAACCACGGCCCTACGAAGGCTTCGCCCCCCGCGCCATCGCCTCAGAAGAACGAGAAGCGGGAACCCGTCTCGACCGTCTCGCCTCCGACCGAGTATTCTCCGGAGTCGGTGGAACCGCCCTCGCACGACTACGCGTCCGCGCATCCTCGGGAGCCAGAAGAACCGCCTTCCTACGACGGCGGACCGCCGGTATCGTCGTACCCGCGCCTGGAGGGCAAGAAGGACCTCAAGGACAAGAACCCCTTGGAGACGACTGCTGACACCCAGGAGAGGGAAGTCCGCAGTAAGCGGGAAGAAGAGGGGCGCAGGAGTGGCAGGAACGGCGGACAGGGCGAGCCTGAGTCAATAGAGAGGTTCGCAAGCGAGGATCTCGAGGAGATTGGTAGAGAGGTTCTCGGGCTCATCCGCAGATATACCGAACAGAACAAGACGCCTCGGAGGGAGCCAGAAGCCCACAAGGAAAAGGAGGAGGACTGACACGGGCGTGAGAGGTTTCGAGCATGAAGAAGACGGAGCGGCCGTAGAGCACCTGAGGACGCCAGAGCCTGGAGTGGTTAGGCCCGGCACGATGGATGAAAGGGAGTTCCCGGTGAACGACGAGCAAGGGCACCAAAGCACAGACGCTCCACAGCGGAGCAGGCCGTGGGGTTTCTGGCTCGTGTTGGCCGCCATCGTGATGGTCGCGATCGTGTACTCGGTGACGATGCTCACCATCGGGAGGGAGATCAGGACCCCCGCAACAGCGCTCGGGGCGATGACCGCGGCCTTTGCCGTAATAGGCACCCTGGTGGGCACCTATTTCGGCATCAAGGCCGGCCTCGACGGGCAGGACAAGGTGAAGGAAACCGTGAACACGGCGATCCGCAGTGGCGAGGTGCGCCCATGGGAGCGCGCCGGGAGGTGGGAGGAGTAAGGTGCCTACTATAGCGAGCCCCGCAACCCCCGCCGGACGCTACGTCGGGTTCGACGTCTCGGATCGGCGGTCGTTTCCCCTCGCGATCCTTTTTAGTTGGATGCGCTGTAGCCTCAGGACAAGGCTCTCTTAAAGACCGTATCGTAGCTCGGCTGAGCCTCCTCTCCCGGTCGCAGGATGGGCCAGGCTCGCACTTCCATTTTTACCTGTCCATCTTCTTCTGAAGAGAAGTGGACGGTAGTGAAGTGGTTTGCCCTGTGCGCGACCTCGCGGTTTTCGGTGATCGGGAAGAGGTCCGCAGGAGCTTTCTTGTAGGTGCCGAACAGGGGTTCGGCCTTGTCGCTCAAGACGGCCTGCATCGGAGAAGAGATCACCTCGACGAACCTGGTCTCGGAGCCCGGCTTCAGCTCGCCGCAAGCGATGCGCCCGAAATGCACGTCCCCGGTGATAACCACTATCGAATGATCGGACGATCTTATGTAACCGACCAGGTCTTCGTACTGGGCGTAGTGGGGCAGATCCCTGTCGACGTACGTCTCGATCGCCTTTATCAAGCCCTTCTTTAGCAGGGACTGGACTATGCTGTTTGCCTCGACCAGCACCGGCTGGCCGACCACCAGGACGCCTGGACCCTGCAGCCCTTCTATCCAGCGTCCCACCGACCTCAGATCCTCGTCGCTCATGAACCGAAGGCCCTTGGTGTCGCGGTTGATGCGGGTGTCCGCGACGCAGACGGAGAGGGGGGGGATCTCGAACTGTAGCAGAGGCGAGGGTGATTGGAAGGCCCGAAAGAGGCGGCGCGCCTCGTTGAACCACCACCTGCGTTGTCCGCTGGTGAGGTTGTTGAGCAGACCTACTCCCCCGAAGTTGGGCGCGTTGTTCCAGAACTCGTGATCGTCGCAGCAAAAGTAGTTCGCGCCGTCTGCCAGCAACTGCCGGAAGCCAGCGTCTTCGCCTCTGACCTGCGTCCAGTTGGCCACGTATTTCTCGAAGAGCATCGCCCTGAATGCGCCCGGCTTTTGATTGGCGCGATACCATTTGAGGGTGGTCTCGCGCCACGGGTTGTCCAGATAGACCTGATCTCCGCACAGAACCTTGACATCCGGGCGTTGGTCTTCGGGCATGTAGTGGTAGGTCCCGCCTACCAACCCCTCTGGATCCTCGGGTCCGTAGAAACAGGAACCCACCAGCAGCGTGAACGGTTTTTCGTCCTTCGTGGGAAGCGCCGCGGGCAACGTGGTGACCCGCCCCTCCCTCAGATGCCTCTCCGAGCCTATCACCGTCTGGTTGTCGATGCGCAGCTTCAAAGAGTAGGAGGTCCGGGATCTCAACGGTTTCAACTCCACGCGCTGGTAGGCGAGGGTTCTTCTAACCGGCTGTGACTTGAGTACGGAGGCTAGATACATAAGGCGATCCACGAAGGGGTAAGATGCCGGGTCTTCCGCCCGGAAGGATTCCCACCTCTCCCATCCGGAGGCATCCAGCTCGATCTCACGCCTCTCACCATCCCCGTCGAACTCGAGCCTCACGGATCTTCGGCGTACGTCCTGCTCGTCTAGCGCGCCGACCCAGATCGTCGCCGTGGCGTCGGTCACCTGATGTGGAACCAGAAGAAAAGACATTTGCAACCACTCCTCCAAGCTGACACAGCATCATGGCGGCGGGTCCGGTCGGCGGGTCACGAGATCTTGCGGCCGGATCGGCTTGCGTTTCGCGTGCACCGGTGTCCACCGTCAAACGTTCTCTCCGATCAACCCCAGCGGCGGGGCTAAGGGCGTAGAGATCTCTCCAGATCTCCGACCGCTCCCGGCAGGGGCGCAGAGGGTGGATCCAGCCACTCCTGGCCGAGGCCCAGATCTACGACGCTCTCCAGACCCTCGGGCTGTGTGGAGGGAGGCTCGTCGTAAGTCAGGAACCAGCCCTCGAAGTGGTCATCGAGGACGCCGCTGGCACTGGGCAAGAACGCCGTGAAGAAGGGGCGTGGTTCGATCTCCAGCTCCTTGAGCGGGCGCACCCTGGGGTGGTCGCCGATGTAGATACGGCACGCTCGTCTGTTGAGCACGGAGAACCCAGCCCTGCCGCCTAAGGAGCTGTAGGCCTTCATCAGCATGCCGCGGAACTGGGAGTAGGCGCTCGTCGACATGCTGACGGGCAGCCATGCTTTCTTCGGACGTTGCATCTCGACCCTCATCGCGAGCATGCCGTCGAGGTCGTACTGGCTGGTGATGGTGTTCTCGGTCACGTGGAAGTCGAGGTTGGCCTGAACCTTGGGCGTACCCCAGATACCCTTGCCTCCCTTCACCGAGATCTCGGTGCTCACCGGCATGTCGTACACGTAGCCACCAAATCCGAAAAACCGCCTGAACACGAAGGGCAGAAGCCCCGGCGCGGGCTTCGGACCGCGGGTACAGGCGATGGTGGTTATGTACTCGACGTACCTACCTATATCGGTGGACTGGTAGTTGACGACGGTGAGGAGCAGGACTCCCTTGCCGAAGATGCGGGCCGGATGGAGCTCGTTACCAGGAAGCAGTTTCTTCGCCTTCTCGGCGTTTATCGGGAAGGCGGCCACGAGGGCCGGGGAATTCCGGGCGTCTACGGGCAGCCGGTAGGGTATCCCGTCCACCAGCGCGTGGCGCCCTGCCTGTCGCCTTAGCCGTCTGGACATCTTCATTTTGGTTAACCTCGCGATCATCGCTCTAGTTCGTTCAGGATCAGCGGGAAAACATCCCGATACGCGTTCTGGCCCATGAACACATCGAGGTGACCGTAGTTTCGCAGCAGGTGAAAGGAGTGACGATTCTTGTCGAGAGAATCCAGGTAATCGAAGGTCTTCTTCTGGCTCTCCGGCAGGAAACAGTGGTTCTTGTCACCCGCCAGGAAGGCGAAGCGGGCATCGGTCCGGGGCGGCTCGGCCACGAAGTTCTCCGGCAGCTCGCTCAGCCCCTCGACCGAGACTAGGTGTCCTTCCTCGACGCACCGCGCCATCTGCTTGAAGAAGGTGATGGGCACGTGGGCGAACTCCTGCTTGAGCCACTCGTGCGTCTCGTCGTTGAGGTTCTCGTGTGACCAGAGCGCCGGGAAGCCGGTACCGTAGGTGAAGCTCACCATCTTGCAGACCGGGTTCCTGCACTCGTGGTGGGCTAGCAACACGAGCAGCGTTATGAGCTTGGCCATAGTCGTCGGCGCGTAGAGGCCCCACCTGGGGTTCAGATAGTCGATCAACCGCCCCACCGTCGGAGTGAGGTACGTGATCTTGAACCGGGAGAACTCGGGGATGACGGGGTGCAGGGAGACCGCATTGGCCACAACGGTCTTTACCTCAGGCACTAGTCCGGCGACCGCCGACATCATGAAGCTGGTCGAGCCCTGGCAGTGGATGACAGCCTTGATCTCGTCGGCCCCGGTCTGCTCGACTACCGTCTTGACGGCCTTCGGATGATCGTAGACGGCGGCCTGATCGAGCGTCCAAGAGTTCGGCGGCAGGTCGATGCTGGCGCGCCAGTTCTCTAGCCATACGTCGTAACCGTTCGCCACGAGGGCATCGACCACCGTAGCGCGGACGGGTGACCGGAAGATGTTGGCGCGCACGCCGGCGCCGTGGACGAGAAGGACAGGTCCCTTATCCGGGGGTGTGCTGCCCTGGACGTGGATCAGGTTGCACTGCATACCGTCTCCCGCCTGGAAGGGAATTACCTCCTCTACCAGGTGAGCGGCTCGCGAGCTCATGTCTGTTCTCCTTGATGTCGAGGGTCTCGAGCTTTCGGATCGAGGACCAGCGTCGCTAGCCCGCGCTCTCCTCCGGCCGGTGAGCGCCGAGCCCCCCTGTACCCGCGAGCGCGGCGCAGCGCTCGCCGCGCGTAGACCTGCCACAGTTGACCCAGGAAGAGCGCGCCGAACCGGGCGAGCGCCGCGGCCCGGGCGGTTCGGGACTCTCCCCCGGCGCGGAACGTGGTGAGTTGTTTGAGGAAGTCGAAGGGGCGAATATGGATGATGCCCGAGGCGACGATCTGCGCGCCGGGTTCGTCCTCCTCGTCTACGTGCCCCTGTAGCACGCGGGTGTACAGGGTCGTCGTGTCGGGCCAGACGTCGGCGCTCGGATCGTTCCTTATGAGCTTGTATCCGCTCAGCGTGACCGGATGCCCGGCGCCGTCTCGAAAGTAGAGCCGGTAGAGCATCCGTTTCGTCACCGGCGCTTCCTCGTCGACGAACAGGTTGAAGATGCCTTTCTCAACCGGCAGTTTGCCGCCGAGGGCGTCGCAGCCGACCCAACCCTCCGCCGTCCCCTCGCGCCTCGGATCGGCCACGAACCGATCGAGGTCGTCGATCTCGATGGTGAGGTGGAACATCAGGCGGGTCCCGCTCTTGCGGCCCTCCCGGGCGCCGCGCTCGTGGTCGCTCTCTGCGAACGTGATGTATCCCTTCATCTCCTCGGTGAAGCGGATGCTGCTGCTGCGTTCGTTCATCTCACTTGCCTCCCGTTTCTCTCGAGCAAGCGGTCGGCGAAGCGATCCGATAATGCCGCGATGGTCAGGCTCGGGTTCGGACCCACAGGCCCCGGCATGACCGATCCATCGGCAACGTAGAGTCCGGGGTAGTTGAAGACCTCGCCGTAGGGATCCACGACGCCCTCTCTTTCATCCCGCCCCATCGGGCAGCCGCCGAGCGGATGCACGGTAATGACCCGACCGAGGTACCAGATGGGATTGTCCTCGAAGTCGGCTCCCAGCTCGCGCGCGATCCTTCTCCCCGTGTCACGAAGGCGGTCGAAGAACGGTCCGGACTTGAGCTTGCGCCAGTCGACATCGAGCTTGTTTCCGCGCAGGGCCATGTTGCCATCCGGGATGTCCCGTCCCATCCCGATCAAGGGAAGAACGCCGGCGGAGAGCTCGGTCTGGCCGAGCAGCTCGGAGACCTCAGCGCCCAGGTCGCTCTCTGGCTCCCTCCCGAGCCAGCTTCTGGCCAGGTTTTTCGCCGTCAGGCGCCACCGCCACAGCGCCCCGGGGGTGTCGAACACCTGCAGCATCCAGGTGAGGTGCTCGGGGAAACCGGCGTCTTCGAGGTAGAAGCCCCGGCCCTCCTCGCCATCCAGCTCGTCGCCGACGCGGATGGCGCTCGTGATGACCGGCCCGTACCCCGGGTCGATGACGCGCGGCACCCTCGCCCCGCTGACCTCTTCGGAGGACTTGATGGCGAAGGTGAGCAGATCTCCGTTGCCTCCGAAGCGCGTCCCGAGACGCCGGCTGAGTCGCGGCAAGGCACTCCGATTCTTCAACAACAGGAACGTGGAGCCCAGGCTTCCCGCCGAAAGGACTAGGCGGTCGGCGGTGACGGTGTGGAGGGGCAGACGAGAGGTGTCCGTCTTGTGCCCTTCGCGCTCGGGATCGTGGTGGACGTAGTGCACGGCGTACCCGCCACCATCGCGCGGCTCGAACGCTCTGACCTCGCAACGCGTTCTCAGGTCCGCGCCGTGTTGTTGCTTGGCCCTGGACAGATAGGTGTAGTCGAGGGTGTTCTTGCTGCCGTAGTTGCAGCCGAAGTCGCACTCGCCGGTGAGACGGCAGGTGTAGCGCGTGCGGCCATGAAGGTTGGGATGATCCTCGCGGATCGGCTCACCCGGCACCGGCGCCTCGCCCTCGTTGGCGAAGGTGACGGCGAGCTTGGGCAGGAAAGGTTTCAGCCCGAGGCGCTCTCCCGCCGTCATGAAGGCCCTGGTCTTGGAGGTCTCGTCGTAGGGCGGGTGATCGAAGGGGTACCTCTGTGGGCGCAGTATCGCTTCGACAGCATCGTAATGGGGGTCGAGATCGGCGCGGGTTACGGGCCAGTACTCGTAGCCGCCGTTCAAGACGTCTTCCTTGACGAACCACTCCTCGTCCTTGCGCAGCAGCACGTTCGCGTAGATGAGAGAGCCGCCGCCGAGCCCGCTCGACACGAGCGCGTCCAGTCCGCGGAAGCCCCAGAAGTTGTACAACCCGTGCAGCCCCTCGCTGGGATCCCAGAAGTTCTTTCTCATGCGGTACGGGCTGCGGGGAAACGAACCCGGCGGATATGGTTTACCCCGCTCCAGGAGGCAGACTCGCAGGTCCGCTTCGGCTAGGCGATATGCCATCACCGAACCACCAAAACCGGACCCGATTACAACCGCGTCGAAGTGCGTTTCGTTCATCTCGGTGCCTTGCATCTCCACTCTTGCGCTCTCCAGGTTACTCGGTGACGGTTCTCACCTTTCGATAGCACTACTGTTCATCCCTCGCTATGTACCAGACGGCGATGAATCGGTGATGAATTTAGGACTAGCGGGCAGGACCCACAGTGTTTTTGCGCCGCTCCGAGCGGGTATCGATCAATGTGGAATACGAGCGGATGAGAGGGACGAGATGGACGACGCGATGCAACAGAGGCTGATAACCTTTCTGGCCGCCGGTATAGCATACGTCATCAGCCATCAGCTGACCGAGCGCTTTATCGACATACCCGACCAGCGTGGGATCAAGGACGACGTCCTCGAAGCGGTCCTCAAGGGCGCGACGACCGCCACGTCGACGATCCTGGCCTCGATGCTCGTGCGGAGGCTATTCAAGGGTTAGCGACGAGTCAGGAGCGCCGGATGCGCAATCCCGGAGTAGCAGCGGTTCTCAGCCTCCTCATCCCCGGAGTCGGGCAGTTCTACAACGGCAGGATACTGGCAGGCATCCTGTGGCTGATCATTACGCCCGGCCTCTGGGTAGGCTCGGGCGGCACGCTCGGCTGGATCGCCCACCTCATCTCGGCTTACACCGCCTACAGCTACGCCCACGAACACCCCACCCGTTGACATAGCCGTCAGCGCTCAGCTAGCTGTCTGAAGGTCCTGGCACCGCGCATTAGTAGCGCCCTCGGACATGGCTGTACCGCATTCCTGCTCCAGGGAGATATATGTGCCCTGTGGCACAGAGTGTCCCGAAGCACTGCACCACCACATCGTGGAGCGTATGGTAGTTCCAGGTCCGGGCCAGCGCGATCGTCTATATCCTCCCTCCCGGTGATCGTCTGGTCCGGCTTACATCACATCTGGGGCCGACCCACATCCACTTCATTTCTTCGGCCCCTGCTCTGCACAACGCGGTAGTTAGCCTCGGAGGCGATACGTTGCTCCACTTTTAGTATCGGTTTGTGCCCGACAGAGAGCACGGGTGGGACCG